>Ga0207702_10000348_pt1 | contig 53003 bp, 49 predicted proteins | sample KBSCornC62_FD_184302 | JGI IMG/M metagenome (GOLD analysis project Ga0207702, IMG submission 184302) | Corn rhizosphere microbial communities from Kellogg Biological Station, Michigan, USA - KBS Corn C6-2 (SPAdes) (version 2) | ecosystem: Host-associated > Plants > Roots > Rhizosphere > Soil ...
GACAGGTGACCGTACAGGGTTTCGTAACTGTTGGCATGTGCAATGCGAACACAATTGCCATACCCGCCGGCCCAGCCCGCAAAAACCACCCTGCCATTGGCAGTGCAGCGGGCGTCGTCGCCCTTATTCCCTTTAAAATCAATCCCCGGGTGAAACTCGGCGTCCGATGAATCAAACGGGTCGCTCCGGTATCCGAAATAGGATGTTAATGAACTGATATGCGGGTATCCCATCGGGGTAAAGGCGACTGTGTGTACCAGCCGGGTTAGATATTCATCGTAAAGTGAATAGGCTTCGTTATTGGTTAGCTTAGATGCTTCTGAATTGCCGTTACCACCCACTGCTGCGGTTGAAAAACCTTTTAAACCTCTTTTTCGAAGGTAATCATTTATTTTTTGCAGTTTCCCTTCGATGGACTGGATGTAGGTTTGCGCTTCATCTCCCTTTTTTACCTCGGCCGCTGCCACAGGAATTGAGCCTTTAAGTTTGGTGATCTGCGCCATAAGCTGCTTTTTCTCGGCCTCCTCGTTGTTGTTTTGCGACCTCAGGTAAATGATCACACCCGAAAGCAGCATGATGACGGAAACAATGCCTGCGGCATAGTGTCTTAGTCGGCTGATGTGTTTGGTTTTAACCCGCAGGGTTTTCGGCTCACTGTTTTTATTTACAATTATTACCGTGCTGATGTCAGAAGGTTTAACTTTCATTTCCAAGCTCCAAAATAATTAAGGGGTGGCAAGATATGAATTACTCATTAAAAAACAAGATTAATTATTAATAAAATCCGTGTTAACTGAAAGGAGTCGGAAAGTCCGGAAGTCCGAAAGTCCGGAAGTCGTCAATTCAAAACAATGGTAAGCTCAAACTTGATAGCACCCTTTTATTCGTGTTTACCCAAAACCATCTTTCGGACTTTCCGACTTTCGGACTTCCCGACTAATAGTCAGTACAATGTTATTATTCACGGCGTTGATTGCAGTATGCCGATGAATTGTTATTTTTGCACTTCAATTTAGAAAAGAAATGATGTATCCCGAATATTTAGTGGCCCCGATGAGGGAAGAACTTACAAGGGTTGGTTTTGAGGAGTTAAAGGACGCTGAAAATGTAACCAAAGCGATTGAAAGCCCCGGAACTGTTTTGGTGATGGTAAATTCGGTTTGCGGCTGTGCGGCCGCCAATGCACGCCCTGCGGCCAGGATAGCGGCCCGGAATGAAAAACATCCTGACAAGCTGGTAACCGTGTTTGCGGGCATGGAAACCGAAGCGGTTAATAAAGCGCGCGCTTATATGCTTCCTTACCCTCCTTCGTCACCAGCCATGGCTTTATTTAAAGATGGAAAGTTAGTGCACATTATCGAGCGCTACCAGATAGAAGGCCGTCCGGCGCAGATGATCGCCGATAATCTGATCAACGCGTTTGAGCAGTATTGCTAACGAAATTTTATACCTGTAATAAACCCTGGTCCGCAACCTTGCAGACCGGGGTTTTATTTTTGTTGCCTATTTCTGTTGTCTATGTTACAGCATTTAATAGTCGAAAAGCATAGCTTTTATCCGGCCGCAAATGCTGCTTCTTTCGGACTTCCGGACTTTTCGGACTTTCGGTCTAATACAGCACAACTTTCTTTATTGCTTTTCGTAAAAGTGCTGTAACACACAAACTTGTCATCGTTAAAATGAAGAGGAACTTATTTCTTACGGCATTATTTGCGGTAATATTAATCAGCGGCGCCTGCCGAAAAGATTCGGCCCCTGCCCCCGCACCCGTAGCTCCAAGCCCTTTTAGCGCAATAGACAAGGTTTTGATCGATTCATCGTTCAGGTTCGGCGGAAAAGCTTTTGCCCTGATAACCGTTAACGGAAAAACCGTTTATCATTACAGTTTTGGCGGTTACAAGGATAGTACGGTTGAACGTGTGGCCTCTTGCTCCAAATGGCTGTCCGGCGCATTGCTAATGACGCTTGTTGACGCCGGAAAAATAGCGCTGACCGATACCGTGGGCAAATTTTTGCCGGTATTTAGCCGATACGGCAAGGGCAATATCACCATGGCGCAGCTTTTTTCGCACACCTCGGGCTTTCCGGGTAATTCCGCCCAGGGTTATGAAGATAACGAAAACCTTACTTTGAGCCAATGCGTTGATTCGATCGCTAAAAATGTATCATTAATTACCCTGCCCGGCGCACGGTTCGACTATGGGAACGTGAGCATGCAGGTAGCAGGCAGGATATGCGAAGTAGTTTCAGGAAAGAAATGGAATGCCCTGTTTGCCGATAATATCGCCACCCCGGTGGGTATGATCAATACTAATTTCGGGCTGGGCTCAAATCCGTCCATTGCCAACGGCGCAAGCAGCACGGCCAAAGACTATTCTTACTTTTTATACATGATCATGAACAATGGCGTAGCGCTGAATGGAAGGCGTATATTAAGCCAGGCGGCAATAGACGCCATGGAGCAGGGCGAAACCAATAAAGCCACCATCGCTTACAGCCCGTACCCGGCCTGGCTGTTACCTGCCAGCAACTACTACGGCGTGGGCAACTGGCGCGACGTAACCGCCCCCGGCGATTCGCTGGTTGAAGGCAGCAGCCCCGGCGCGTTCGGTACCCATCCCTGGATAAACCGCGAAAAGAAAATTACCGGCATCATATTTACTTATGTGCCCGGGCAAAAAAACCAGGACAGTAACGGCGCAACCATGGCTACCTGTATCAAGATCAGAAAAATGGTGAGGGATATTGTTCAGTAGCTTTTTTTCACAACGGCCTTACGGATCAGATAACATCCTCACGGGGTATCTCCCCGTCCGGACACCCATCTCGGCATAATCGAGCGACATCGGTCCGGCTGCTTTAAGTTTAAGCGATGTAAAAAGTTAAAAGGGTGAATTCGAGTATTGAAGAATAATCGTAATTTTAATTATTATGAGTACGCTAACTGTAACTATTGATGATAAGAAATCTGAAAAGGCTGTAAAAGCTGTTTTAGATGCTTTGGGTTTGAGCTACAATATAGAACCGAGGCCCGACGTGTTATCCCGTCCTTTAAATAAAGCTGAACAAAACGTTTACAATAACCTTAAACAGTCTTTAGAACAAATCAAGTTACACCAGGAAGGTAAAATTCAGTTGAGGGACGCAAGGGAATTACTCGATGAGCTATAGCGTTAAAACGATCCCGTCATTTGATAAAGAGGTTAAACGAATAGCCAAAAAACACCCGGGAATCAAGGCGGATCTCGCAAAACTCATCAACAACCTGGAGAAAAACCCGACAATGGGTACTGATCTTGGAAATGTATACAAAATCAGGCTGGCAATTTCAGGAACAAATTAAGGCAAGTCGGGCGGGGCAAGGATCATTACGTATGTCGTTGTTTTAAATAAGGTTGTGTATCTCTCTGAAATTTATCTGAAAAGCGAATATGATACCGTCGATGCAGATCTTATAGTTCAGCGGTTGAAAAACGAAGGACTAATTTGAACTATCTCTTGCCCACATTTCCGCTGCGATAAATAACCGTATATTCTACCCCGTCCAAATACCACCCACCTTAGTGTAACAAACCCTTACCTGTTGCCGTCTTAGCTTTGATAAGTAAAATTCATAACTTAGCCTGACAAAACTGATCTCATTAACTTCCGATTTATGGTAAAGAAATTTTACTTTATCCTGCTTGTTTTTATTTCATCTGTTGCAACCGCCCAAAAGACTTATATCCAGTGCGGCAGGCTGATCGACGGTATCGCAGGCAAACCTCTGGAGCGTGTTACCATCATTGTCGAGGGTAACCTGATCACCGGTATTCAAAACGGCTACGTGGAGGGCAGCGCCGGCGACAGGACTATCTCCTTAAAAGATAAAACGGTAATGCCCGGCCTGATCGATTGCCACGTGCACCTGGAAAGCCAGGGAAGTAAAACATCAATGCTTGAAGGTTTTACTTTAACGGATGCCGACATTGCCTACCGTGCGGCGGTTTACGCTAAACGGACGCTGATGGCCGGTTTTACCACCGTGCGCGACCTGGGCGGATCAGGAGTAAATATCAGCCTGAGGAAAGCCATAGCGCAGGGCTTGGTTGACGGCCCCAGGATCATCACCGCAGGCCGGGCAATTTCGGCCAGCGGCGGGCATATGGATGGTTCCGTTGGCTTCCGCGATGATGCCTTTAACCACAAAATGGGCCCTGATGATGGTGTTGCCGATGGCCGCGACGAATTGATCAAGGCCGTGCGGCTGCAAATCAAACGCGGGTCGGACGTGATCAAAATAGCCTCGACCGGAGGGGTGCTGGACCTGAGTGAAAACGGCTCGGGGGCAGAGTTTACCATAGACGAAATTAAAGCGGTTGTTGAAACTGCTAAAGATTATGGTCTGCGGGTGGCGTGCCACGCACACGGCGCCGAAGGTATTCGCAGGGCCATACTTGGCGGCGTTACTTCGATCGAGCACGGCACTTTTATGAACGAGGAAGATATGGAGCTGGCTAAAAAGTATGGAACCTACCTGGTACCTACCATCATCGCCGGTAAATCCGTAGCCGATTCGGCCAAAATACCCGGGTATTTCCCGCCGGTTATTGCACGGAAAGCTATTGAGGTAGGTACACAAATACAACAAACTTTTGGCAACGCGTACAAAGCAGGTGTAAAAATCGCCTTCGGCACCGACGCCGGGGTTTATGCCCATGGCAAAAATTATCTCGAATTCGGTTATATGGTTGAGGCCGGCATGCCGCCCATGGAAGCCATAAAGGCGGCAACCGTAAACGCAGCGGACCTGCTGGGTATCAGCAACCAAACCGGCAGTATCAGCAAAGGCAAATACGCTGATATTGTAGCCGTGGACGGCGACCCGCTGAACGATATTAAAAGCATGAAGAACATAGTCTTTGTGATGAAACAAGGCAAAATATACACTCAATAAGAAAAACATGACCACATTTAAAACACTTAAAACATTTAGCCTTTCGCTATTGCTTGGCGGGCTGGGTATAACCGGCGCTTCCGCACAGGCCCCCGCTCAAAAAGCAGAGGATCCGCTGATGAAGATCTACCGCGAAACGCCGCCAAAGATCAATGACCTGGTGCATACCAAACTGGATGTCCGTTTCGACTACAAAAAATGCTATATGTATGGCAAGGAATGGGTGACGCTAAAGCCTCACTTTTACCCCACCGACAGCCTGCGGCTGGATGCCAAGGGAATGGACCTGAAGCAAATTTCAGTCGTGAAAAATGGAAAGATGACGCCGCTGAAGTTTACTTATGACGACAGCCTTACCGTGAATATTCACCTGGATAAAACTTATCACAACACCGAAAGCTATACCATTTATATCGATTATACCGCGAAGCCTAACCAGTTAAAGGTAAAGGGCAGCGCCGCAATTAACGATGCCAAAGGCTTGTACTTTATAAATCCTGACAGCAGCGTAAAAGACAAACCGGTGCAGATATGGACGCAGGGCGAAACCGAAAGCTCATCAGCCTGGTTCCCCACCATCGACAAGCCGGAACAGAAAACTACCGACGAGATCGTCATGACCGTGCCTGCCAAATATGTTACGCTATCCAACGGTAAGCTGGTATCACAGAAAAAGAATGCCGATGGCACACGAACAGATGACTGGAAAATGGATCTGCCGCACTCGCCCTACCTGTTTATGATGGCTGTGGGCGATTTTAAGATATATCATGACCACTGGCGCGGCAAAGAAGTAAATTACTATCTCGAGCCGAAGTATGCGCCCTATGCAAAGCAGATATTCGGGATGACGCCGGAATTGATCGAGTTTTATTCGAAGATACTGGATTACCCTTTTGCCTGGAATAAGTATTCGCAAATTGTGGTGCGCGATTATGTTAGCGGCGCCATGGAAAATACTACTGCCACCCTGCACGGCGAATATGTACAGGAAACGCCGCGCGAATTGCTGGATGCAAATTATGATGATGGCCGCAGCACCATCGCACACGAGCTGTTTCACCAATGGTTTGGCGATTTGGTAACCTGCGAAAGCTGGAGCAACCTGACCGTTAACGAATCATTCGCTGATTTTAGCGAAATGCTATGGGCCGAGCACAAATATGGTAAGGACGAAGGCGATGCACACAGCTATACAGCCATGCAAAACTACCTGTTCTCGCCGGATGCCGCTGCTAAAAACCTGGTACGCTTCCACTATGATGATAAGGAGGATGTTTTTGATGTGGTTACCTATCAAAAGGGCGGTCGCATATTAAACATGCTGCGCAATTATTTGGGTGATGCCGCCTTTTTTAAGGGCCTGAATATCTACCTGAAAACAAATCAATTTAAAAATGGCGAAGCACAGCAATTACGTTTGGCCGAGGAAGAAGCCAGCGGGCTTGACCTGAACTGGTTTTTTAACCAATGGTACTACGGCGCCGGTCACCCCATATTGGATATCAGCTATAAATGGGATGACGCCTCGAAAACTGAAACGGTTTACCTGGCCCAAAAGCAGGATGGCCAAACCTTTAAGCTGCCTTTTGCTGTGGACATTTACACGGGCGGTAAAAAAGAACGCCACAAAGTTTGGATGAATGACAAGGCCGATACCTTAACTTTTAAAGTTAATTCGAAACCCGACCTGGTGAATGTGGATGGTGATAAAGTGTTGCTTTGCGCCAAAACCGATAATAAAACGCTGGACGAATTTGTGTTCCAGTACTTTAATGCGCCGTTATACCTTGATCGCTTTGAAGCCATCAATGCAGCGGCAGCACACCAATCCGATAAAGGCGCACAAAAAGTAATGGTAGCCGCAATGAAGGACAAATATTATGGCCTCCGCATAAAAGCGATCCGCGCGCTGAATATGAGTATTGACGACATTCATAATGCAGCATTACCGGTTTTGACTTCGCTGGCACAAACAGATGACAACACATTAGTAAGGGCAGCAGCCTTAACCGCATTAGGCAAGCTAAAAATGGGCGGCAACATGAATTTATTTAAACAATCGTTAACCAGCCAATCCTACGCCGTACAGGGCGCCGCGCTGAACGGTATCGCTTTATTGGAGCCAGCCCAGGCGCTGCCATTGGCAAAAGGCTTTGAGAAAGATAATAAAGGTGCGCTTACCCAGGCAATTATAACCGTTTATGCCAAGGCCGGCAGCGACGATCAGTGGGCATACGTACTTAAAGGCTTTAACGAAAGCACACCGCAGGTTAAATACAACATGATCACCGGCTCCTTCGGCGACATGGTAGCACATCTTACCAATCCGGCCAATGCGATGCAGGGAATTAATGCCATAAAGGAATTCGGCGTGAAGTTTGCCAGGTTTGTCGGCCAACCCGTGATTGCCAAACTAAATGATATCAAAACAAAACGGGCAAAACTAAACGACGACGCCGGCGTGAAAGCGATTGACGATGCAATAAAAGCGATCGGCGAAGCAAAATAAGGCCGCATTTCGGGACAATGAATAAAAAGGGGCGCAAATTTTGAAGTTTTGCGCCCCTTTTTTTTTAACACTAATCTTTCGAAATTAACGTTTCGTTAACAGTTTTATCTGCAGCAGATTTGCTAACTTAGACTTATAATAAACCGTCATGAAAAAAAGTTTACTTGTTTTAGTTTTGACAGCTGTTTTTTGCCAGGTAAAGGCGCAGCAATTATTCCAGGCTAAACCAGCCGACAGCCTGAAAAACACCCTGCTGCAAAAGTATTTTAACATCGCTCCCGGCAGTCAGCCGCAGTCATTCCATCTAAGGACGATCCCGCTGGAAAGCCTTGCGTCCGTCAATACAGATGTTAAACCGGATAGTTACGACCACATGCCCATTGCGTTTTTGCAGGGCAATTCGAAAATGCCTGTAGTAAAACCGGGAGGGAACGATAAAATGCCGGTAGCAAAATTGGGCGGCCCGAATGTTATTACGATAGACCCGAAGAAGGTTACGCCTTAACGTAAAAGCTCTTCCTGTTCGGCCAGGCTCAGGTTAATTTCGAGCGGATCATCTTCCGCGACGGTGGCAGTCTTTAGCACATTGCGTTGTTCGATCACCTTTTCAAACGCGTTATCATAGTTGGGGTGATTGGTTTTCATCACCCTGTCCCAAAAATTAAAGTAGATACTGAAATTATACTTTACGTAGCGGTGATGCATGTTATGATGCGTAGGCGTGTTGTGCCATTTAAACCATTTGTGCCGTGTAAACCCGCTCGGGAAAAACTCAAAGCCGGTATGCCCTAAAACATTCATCCCTAAAGTATAAGCCGAAAATATGGTTACTGCAGATGCATGGTAGGGTATCGTAAACACGATGATCGGTATAATGCTCACGTCCAGCAGGGCCTCAGCCGGGTGGAGGGCATAAGCCGAAAATGGCGTTGGGTTGAGCGATAAGTGATGGGTTTTATGCACATACCTGAATATCTTTTTCCAATGCAGCAAGCGATGCGTCCAATAGTAATAGGTATCGTGCAGAACGATCATCAGCAATATGCTGAAAACGTAATACGGGTAGCCATACTTATTTAACGGCCGGTAAACCAACGTTATATTATGGTTGGTTGCCCACCACACCGGCAATATCACCAGGCCGAAAATAATTACAGTGGTAAATGACCAGGTCATCTCGCGGATGATATCCTTATTCCCGGGAAACCGCTGCTGGATTTTAAGGTACCAATATTTGCGTTTTTTATAAAAATAGAAGATAAAAAAAACGATGCCTGCAAATGCCAGGTACTCCATGCTTAGCGTCAATGAAACGCCAAGGGCTTCAAAAAGATTTGAAAGGTAATGAGTTACCTGCACGGTTAAAGATAGGCAATATCAGTTGAACCAGGAAATAGGGTTGATTACAGTCCGGGGAATGTTTTTAAAACGCGACAGGTGTACATGCCGACAGAGATTACGAACTTGATTTGTCATTCTGAGCGCAGCGTTTGTCATTCTGAGCGCAGCGTTTGTCATTCTGAGTACCCCACCGGGCTGGCCCGGAAAAAACAAGAATGACGTCCTTTCATAAATTTGTCATTTCGACGAGCAGCGCGGAGGAATGCGTGGCGGGTGAGGAGAAATCTTGTACACTTTGCATCCGAACTTTGCAGCCGGTAATGTCGCTTACACAAGATTTCTCCTCGTTCCTCGTCGAAATGACAAGTTTATTCTAGATTGACTATCAATGTGTTACAGACACGTCATTATAAGCGCAGCGAAGAATCTTCTACACCATGCATCCGAACTTTTCAGGCGGTAATGTCGCTTTAAGATCCTTCGCTGCGCTCAGGATGACAAAAAACTGCGCTTATAATGACATGATTGTATGTTGTTGATTATGAATATACTTTTTTCAGGTCATACTCGGTTTTTTCCGGGCCGCCCGGTGGGGTACTCAGGATGACAAAAATTTCACTCGGCTAATTCCTTTTCGGCAGCCGCGTTCAGCTCGCTGATCTTCGGCAGTTTTCGCTGCGCGATCACTTCCTCATAAATTTCCTCGTATTTTGGATGATTGGTTTTCATCAGCCGGTCCCAGATGTTAAAATACAGGCCGTAGTTGCACTTCACAAAACGGTGGTGCATATTATGGTTAGTGGCCGTGTTGTGCCATTTGAGATACTTATTCGTCAAAAACCCCTTGGGGAAAAACTCATAGCCCATGTGCCCCATGATGTTCATCATCAAAGTATAAAAGGAAAAAAAGTACAGGGCGCTTACGTGGTAGGGTATTGTAAAAACGATCAGCGGGATGATGCCAATCTCGACCAAAGCCTCAACGGGATGAAAAGCATAGGCGGAAAAAGGTGTGGGATTGAGCGACCGGTGGTGAACCACATGCACGGTTTTATACAGGGGTTTCCAGTGCAGCAGCCGGTGTGTCCAGTAAAAATACGTGTCGTGCACAAAGATCATCAGCAATATGCTGAAGAAATAATACGGCCAGCCATATTTGTCGATTGGATAATAGATCAGTGTCCAACGGTTTTTGCTGGCCCACATTACCTGCACGATAACGATGCCAAAAATGAAAACCGTATAAAACGAATACCTTATTTCGCGGTAGATATGCTTTTTGTCGGGGAAGCGCTGCTGAATTTTTAAGTACCAGTACTTATGTTTTTTCCAGACGTAAAAGAAAAGAAATATCGATCCCGCAAATAAAAAAAAGCGTACGCTCAGGAAAGCCGACTGCTCAACCGTATCCCATAAATTACCGAGTGACGAAAATATATGCATAATGTTATAACCCACTTTGGCTCCCCTCTTGAGAGGGGGTGTGATGGAAAGTGTAGTGGCGGGGGTGTGTTATTCAGCATGTTGCTTAACACACCCCTCCACCCCTCTCAAAAGGGGAATCGCACGGCACTTGCTTTGTGTCGCCCGACTTTATAGCTTTCCACCGCTATGTGTTTGTTTTACAAAGGTACCAAAATTGCTGTAAACGGGCTAACAGCCTGCCTGCCCGAAAGTTTTATTCGGCCATTACCTCATCCGGCGTTAGCGATACCTGGCTTTCCGGGCGGCGGCGTTCGACCACCTCGTCAAAGGTCTCCACGTAATCGGGATGGTTGGTGTGCATCAACCTGTCCCAAAAGTTAAAATAAAGCCCGTAATTGCATTTGGTAAGGCGGTGATGCATGTTATGATGGGTGGAAGTGTTGTGCCATTTAAAAAGCCAATGACCTGCGAAACCCTTCGGAAAAAGCTCGTACCCCAGGTGGCCGATCACATTCAGGAACAACGAGTACAAAACAAAAACGGTAATAGCGCCGGTGGCGTGCGGAATGGTGAAGGATACTAACGGAATGATACCTACTTCAACTAGAGCTTCGACCGGGTGAAAAGCATAAGCGGCAAAGGGCGTTGGATTGACAGACAGGTGGTGTGTTTTGTGCACAGCCTTAAACAGGGGCTTCCAGTGCAGCAGGCGGTGCGTCCAGTAAAAATAAGTATCGTGCACAAATATCATCAGCACGATGCTGAAAGCAAAAAACACGTAGCCATATTTATCCAGGGGCGCATAAGCCATAGTAAGGCCTTTGTTCCCGGCCCATATATTGAGCAGGATAACCACGCCGAAAATACACATGGATACGAACGAGTTTTTAATCTCGTTAACCACCTGTTTGTTGTCCGGGTAACGCTGCTGAATTTTGGACAGCCAATATTTTCTTTTTCGCCACACATAAAAAAAGACATACGCCAGCCCCGTAAACAGCAGGTAACGCGATACGATGTTGAAAATCATCGTTATGGATTGGGCACGATCAGGAAACGAATTAAATAAATGCATTTAGTGTCTAACGATTTTTAAATCTAAATAGTGCGGGCAACTTCGTAATGGTCTCTAACGGTATTTATATACCATTTAACTACTTCAAAAAAAGCATCAATTGCACCTGGTTTCTCAAATTCATGAATTTTAATCCCCGGTCTTTTATCAATTTTATGAACAAAACTATCAGCCGGCAAGTCTAACGCACGGTTAATTCGGGTTAACAGCTCAAGGCGTTTCTTTTCATCATCAAAGGGTGGGCGATTTTTCAACGTCTCAAATTGTATTTCAACCGAGCCGTATGTGTAAACATCCATTAATTTAAAGGAAATTCCGTTTATTTTGAAATTTGGAGTAAAAGAGCCGGTGCTATTCCCTTTGCCCCAATCAACTTTGTCGAACAATTCAGTGCTTTTATCAAAAATCAATCGATAGGTATTTGCATGTTTTGGCTGACGTCTTTCTATTTCATCAAAATATTTTTCTTCATTCCATTGGTTGTGGATACTATTTACTTTGACTTCTTTTTGATTTCTGGCATTGGCGGTAGCGCCAATAACTCTTGGGACTAAAGTTTTTAAATTCTGACCAAGAAATTGTTTTATTTCTACACCCAATATTTCGCATGGCGACATTTGTTCATTTAGAAACTCAATAATTCGTTGCATTTCCTTGGGAATAACATCTGCAACCAGCAACAGCCGTATTTTACCTGCTTTTAAATTGGTGTGAACAGTTTCCCAAAACTTGTCTTTATAGAAACTTTCCTGCAAAAAGTTATTTAAAACGACCTCCGCATTCTCACCCGCCACATCGCATGTTCTTTCAAATCTTAACAGAATTTCCTCTATCGACCAATAGCTAACCGCATTTGCAGCATAGTCCAATAACTGGCCGATAACCTCACGCCTTAAGCGGGTGTCAGTACCACGCTTTACTTCAACCAGGGTTGGTATTCCATCCTGGTCGATAAACAAATGGTCAAGGCTCCATCGGTTCCCGCTGGTTAAAGCGTCAGCTACTCCCATTTCCCTCGATATCAACAACCACCTTCGTGGATTTTCCTTATCTATTTGGTCACCTGAGATCAGTTTAGGATAGTCTGCTAAAAGCTTTTGAAAATCGTCTTCAGTAAGGTAATGGGATTCCGTCATCTCAACAAGTTCACCGTTGTGATTTAACAAAAAAATTGTATCGCTCATATTAAAAATCCTTATTCAAAAGCTTCTCCAGTTCCGCAAAACTGATATTCATTTTTACGCGGCCTTGCTTGGCGTAGGATAGCTCGCCGGTTTCTTCGGAAATAATGATGGCCGTTGCATCATTGGTTTCCGTTACGCCGATGCCTGCCCGGTGCCGCAGCCCGAACTGGGCCGGCAGGTCGGTTTTTTCCGTAAGCGGTAAAATACAGCTGGCGGATTTGATCTTATTTTCTGCGATCACCACCGCGCCGTCATGCAACGGGCTCGTCTTTTGAAAGATGCTTTCCAGCAAGCGTTTTGATATTTTTCCGTCAATCACCTCGCAGCTGTTCTGGTAAAATTGCTCATCATAATATTTCGCGAAAACGATGAGCGCCCCGGTACGCGTTTGCTTCAGGCTTTTGCAGGCATCAACAATCGGCTTAATGCGCGTGTAGTTGTTTTTTTCGGCATCGGCTTTACCAAAAAAATATTGCCACCAGGCCTTATTTCGCTGCAGCGACGCGTTTTTTCCTACCAGCAGCAAAAACCGCCTTACTTCCTGCTGAAAAACAATAATGAGCGCGATGATACCTACATCGACAAACTTGCCCAATATACCGGTGAGCAGCTGCATATGGGCCGCCCTGACCACATAGTACAAACCAAAGATGAGGGCGAACCCAATAAAAATATTGGCGGCAATAGTGCCCCGGATGAGATTGTACATTTGGTAAATGAGCACCGCTACCAGGAAAATATCTAGGATATTAAAGGGCGTGAACTTAAATATGCCGTCGAAAAATTGCATTTACTAATGTAAGAAAGATATGAGATATGAGACGTGAGAATTGAGATAGAATGCGTAACGCTACTGACCAGGCAAAAAATATTCTGTTTGTTTTACTTTTAGATGAGATTTGGCACTGCTATTCCCAGCCGGTTAAGCAATATAAGGCCCACCTGGTACTCCCCAGCCCCATTCCGGCATCGGCGCGTTTGGATCCTCCGATACGTCATCCAGGTTTGAGTTGATCACGGCTAACCGCGTGCCCCATTCCAGGTAGGCTAAAAAGGCGGATCGAAACTCAGGGTCGGCGGGTAAAAGCATTTCGTCCGCAGTTTGCAAAAGCAAATCCATCCAGCGCTTTCGATGTAGTTCGGTCAGGTGTTTTTGCAGGTGCTTTTTTATCATTTCGAAATGGCTTCCCTCCGAATCGCTGTAAACTTTCGGACCGCCTAAAACTTCGGCAACAAAATGGGCCACGTGCAACCGGTGTTGCGGCGACATGTGTTTAAATACAGGCTCCAAAAGCGGGTCGGCCAGTACTTTATCATAAAATCGGTCAAAAAGCTGTTCAAAAGCATGCATGCCGCCGGCCCATTCATAAAGCGTCGGCACGCCCGGTTTTTCGTTGGTTGGCATAATTAAACGGTTGATGCGCGGTAAGTTAGCAATGGGCAGGCATAATATCGAAACGAATCAGCCTTTCGCAGGCACTTTTTTGGGAAACAACAGCGAAGCGCCTACACAGGTTGCCAAAATGCAGAGGATAACCAGTAATGAATTGCCGGTCGTCAGCCCGATTTGCTCAACATAGTTTGCGGCAAGCATTTTAAAGCCGATAAATGCCAGCAATGCGGCGAGGCCGATTTTGAGGAACCTGAATTTGTCAATGATATTTACCAGTAAAAAAAACATCGACCGCAGGCCCAGGATGGCAAATATATTGGAGAAGAAGACGATATAAGGATCCCTGGTGACAGAAAATATAGCCGGGATGGAGTCGACTGCAAAAAGCACGTCCGTCCCCTCGATGATCAGCAGCACCAGGAACAGCGGCGTGATCAGTTTTTTGTGATCTATCCTGACAAAAAACTTTCCGCCCTCAAACTCAGGGTGGACGGCGAAATACCTGGAGGCGAACTTTACGATCGCGTGATTTTTGGGGTCAATCTTTTTTTCGCTGTTCCGGTTCATAAACATCGTGATACCGGTATAAAGCAGGAAGGCCCCAAAAAGGTACAATATCCAATGGAAATGAACGATCAGCGTTACCCCCAGAAAAATAAAACTGAAACGCATGATGATGGCGCCAATGATGCCCCAAAAAAGTACCTTATGATAATTCCGTGGCGGCACCGCAAAAGCTGTGAAAATAAGCACCATGATAAAGATATTATCTACCGAGAGCGCATATTCCACCACATAACCCGAAATAAACTCCAGCGCCAGGTTTTTACGGTAAAGCTGCAAGCTCCCCGAAAAATCGTTAGCGTTGAGCTTCAACTCATGGAAGCCCCGGTTATTTGCCTCCTGTAGCGCCGAAAAGCTATCAATGTGGTGTAAAAGGTGGCCGTACCGGTAAATAAAAGCATAAAAACAAAGCGCGGCCGAAATCCAAACCGCACTCATTACGGCAGCCCGTTTGATGCTAACGGCTTTATTAGGGTTGGCAAACAGACCCAGGTCGGCGGCAAGCATGGCTACTATAAGCAGTATAAAGCCAATTAAAAAAACAAGCTCGCTTTGCATTATTTATTTCGTTCGGTAGTGAAACGCACCAGTTGCTCAAGGCCGGCACGCGCTTCGCCTTCGGGGAAAGTTTTGAGCAGGACAAAGGCTTCGTCCTGGTATTTTTTCATCTGGGTTTCGGCATATTGCAGCCCGCCCGTCTCGTTCACAAAACGGATGATCTGGGCGATCTTTTTCGGATCGTCATTATGATTTTTAACCAGGTTGATCATCTGTTTTTTAACATCGGGCTTGCTGTTGTTAAGCGAATAGATCAACGGCAGGGTGACTTTCTTTTCTTTGATATCGATGCCAAGGGGCTTGCCCACGTCGTCGGTGCCGAAATCAAACATGTCGTCCTTTATCTGGAACGCGATGCCAATTTTCTCGCCAAAAAGCCGCATTTTTTCTATCGTAGCGTCATCGGCCCCGGCTGATGCGGCGCCGCATTCGCAGCAGGAGGCGATCAGTGAGGCTGTTTTTTGCCTGATCACCTCGTAGTAAACGCTCTCGGCAATATCCATTTTGCGCACCTTCTCCACCTGCAGCAGCTCGCCTTCGATCATCTGTTGCATGGCTTCGGATACGATCTTCAGGAACCGGAAATCATCATGCTTAACGGAAAGTAGCAGGCCCTGCGAAAGCAAATAATCGCCCACTAATACGGCGATCTTATTTTTCCATAAGGCGTTGATCGAGAAAAATCCCCGTCGCTGGTACGAGTTGTCCACCACATCATCATGGATCAGCGTAGCGGTGTGCAAAAGCTCGACAAGAGCTGCCCCGCGGTGTGTGGATTCGTTTATCCCGCCGCAGATGCTTGCTGAAAAAAAAACGAACATGGGCCTGATCTGCTTTCCCTTGCGCTTAACAATGTAATGGGTAATACGGTCGAGCAGGGGGACCGAGCTTTTCATCGAAGTTTTAAACTTCTCTTCAAAAACATCGATATCCGCTGCTATCGGCTTTTTAATCTCGTTGATGCTCAGCATTGAACTGATATGGACTTTTTCCGGTAAGCGATCATGTTGGGGTATCGGAGGCAAACATAAGGAATTTAGTTGAGTGGTTGATTAAGTTGAATAAGTTGCACAGGGCGATTGCTTTTAAAATTAATTGCGTCGTTTGGCATCCCCAAAGGAGTCCTTACGGACAAAAAAAGGTTTGAAATACAATGTCAAAGTGTTCACGATTTGCGCACGATCACCCTATAAACCGCTGCGAAAACAGTTGATTTATAGTCGTTTAAAAATAAAAATCTTCAAAATCTGTCCATTTTTGACGATTTTTTTGAACACTTACAGCGGAGTGCTTGCAAAACATTGTCACACCACTTCCAATAAGCCGGCAAAATCATTGCCCACGACGCTCAAATGCCTTTGAACCGTGTACGATCGCGAATAAATACTTTTTCGTAAAAGGTTTCTTCCGGACGCCTGTAATAAGTTGTAAAGGTTATAGCGAATTGGTGAGGGAGCGGGGAGCGTTTAACAATTTTTAACAATCGTGGCTTTAAACTTTAAATGGTGTTTCGGGCTCTATGGTGTAAATAACAAAACAAGATAAAGACATGAAAGCAACAATATTCGGAGGGTTACTGGTAGCAGCTTTGGCTATCACCTCAATGGCCGAAGCGCAAAGCCGCACTCCTGTGATCAATCAAAAGCATCGTCGCACCGAACGCCATATTACAGCCGCTGCACGGCATGGCAGGATAAGCCACATGCAGGCCAATCATCTGCGCCGTGAAGAGCGCCACATAATGCGCGAAAGGCATAACGCGCTGGCCGAACACCGCATGACCCGTGCCGAACGCCGCCGCCTGCGCCGCCAGGAAGAACGGGTAAACCGTCAGCTGCACCGTGATGTGCGTGCCGACAGGGTAGGTTAATTGATGAGTTAGTTTGTGTGTTTAGCGTCCGGAGGTGTGTCCGGGCGCTTTTTTTGCAAAAGGGTTTGTTTTATCGTCCATACCCTCCGCTGGTCTCATGAAGTCCTTACAACCCTGGGATTCTGAACCTTAAAAGGGGCTCTGTCGTGCCAAACGTCGTAAGGTTTGTCTGGCTTAAATTCCGATACGGCTGACACCAGCCGTTTTACCCGGCTTACCCGGCAGAATATATCTTCTTTATTTTTTCTATCTTGGTTTATGCTTCTGCGACATATCCAGCCACATCCCCAACTTCGACAATATATTGATAAAATGTGGACCTTTGAAAGCGACGGCCGGGCCCCTCAGGAAGATATGAAGCTGATCGTTCCAAACGGAAGCCCCAAGCTGACTATTCCTTATCGAAACGGTGTCTCGGGGAGCAATAAAGATGGCTTTCGCCTTATCAAAGAATCTTCCATTATTTTTATCGGTATGTGCGATGTGCCAACCGTAGTCGATCTGGAAAACGATGCGCCGCACGGCAATATCGGCGTCGAATTTTCACCATTAGGCGCCTATCGTTTGTTCAGGCTTCGTCATGCAGAATTGAAGAACAAAATTTTTATTATCGATGAGATATTAGGGAGATCTGCAAGAGCAATACAGGAAATCATCGCGAATACAGAATCTGTAGATAAAAAAATACAAATCTTGCAAGCCTTCCTGATTAGGTTATTAACCCATTCCGAACAAGACCAGATTCTCGATTATTGCATTCAACAGATTAAAAATTCAAAGGGCATGGTGAACGTATCGGATTTGGCATCTAAAACCGGGTATAGCACAAAATGGATTTACGAAAAGTTTATGGAGAAAGTCGGCCTAAGCCCAAAAAGTTTATCGTCGATAATTCGGTTTTCACAATTCTACGAACAATGGGCAAGGCAGCCGGAAACGGATTTTTTTAACAGGGATTTACGTAATTATTTTTACGACCAATCGCATTTTATCAAAGACTTCAAAAGGTTCACCGGGCTTTCGCCGCTAAAGTTTGCAGCATCGGAGAATGAGTTCGGCCGAATCTTTTATAAAGACTAACAATTCCGATTTTTACAATTTTGCGTCCTGTCGATATTTTATTTTTGTACAAGGATTTAAATAGAAATTTATGAGACTTCAGGACGTTGAGCATGGCGGTAGCTTTGGTAATCGTTTATTGTTCGCTTTTATTTCAATGGTGTCGGGTATGCGCTTACCGGATGCTGCGCGGATTGTAATGTATCACAAAGATTTTTATGGCGAACCGATGGCCGCCTGGACACAACCGGCTATGCGGGGAGAAAGCAATTGGTCGGTCGGCGAAAGAGAGTTGATGGCAGCCCTGACCGCTAAATGGAATTCCTGCGCCTTTTGTATACAGGCGCATAAAGGAATTGCATCGCTTGCGCTGGATAAATCTCTGGTGGAAACAGCACTTGATGATTACCGCGGATCGGATTTATCCGATAAATTGAAGGCTATGCTCAGCTTTTTGGAAATAGTAGTTCTTAAGCCCGATAGCCTGACTATTGCTGATGCTGAAACATTGCTTCAAAGCGGTGTCAATCCGCAAGATACAGAAGACGCATTGGCAGTCGCTACGTTATTCAGCATTACGGTGAGATGCGCCGACGCCCTCAATTTTGCCTTGCTGAAAGAGAAAGATTCAAACCAGGCTTCAAAGCGAATGCTTGCGCAGGGCTATTCATTTAAAAAGGTTAAACTTTCCGGACACCCGGACCACCGTTCGTTCGCCGATGCGCTGCACCAGCGCATATTCGAAGGCCCGGGCGTAACCGATAAAGTACTCCGTCAGGCTATGGGAGAACGGGCAACCGGCGCGCCGGCCATTGACCACCCTTTCGATGAGCTTGCGCTCAATATCAGGAAAGCCGCTTACAAGGTTACGGATGAGCAAGTGACCGGTGTTGTTAAAGCAATTGGCAGTGAAAAAGCAGCTTTTGAACTTATTACCGCCACTGCCGTGAGTGCCGGCCTTTATCGTTGGCAGGCCGGACTTAAAATCTTGAAGGGAGCACTTGCGAAGCTGTAAAATAAAATACCCGCCGCAAACTTAAGGAATGCAATAAAATTGATTTATGGAAAGAGCGGGCCTCTTTCCAGGCGTACTATGCTTTTTCAATATTCATCAAAAACCCTACCTTTAACCAAACCTGTTTTTATGAATAAATTATTTTACCTTGGCGTAGCGCTGATCTTTTTATGCGCATGGAACAATCCTGATGATCACAAAAGAAGCTTTGTCGACGTAGCCGGCATCGATCCCTCGATAAAACCCGGCGACAATTTTTTTCGCTATGTTAACGGCCGATGGTACGACACCGCAAGAATTGCGAACGATCAGTCAGGCGTGGGCTCCTATAGCTTTTTGAACATTCCGCAAAAGCTGCTTTTACAAAAGATACTGGATAGTGTATCAAAATCCAGCAATACGATGGGAAGCATTGAACAAAAGGTAGGCGATTTTTATGCTTCCGGTATGGATATGGCCACCATTAACCGTCGCGGCTATCAACCCATAAAGGAGACGCTTACCCGTATTGATGCCATCAATAGTGTGCCATCGTTGATGGAATTTGTTGCGGCTGAGCAAAAAACGGGGAACTCCTCCATGATCAGCTTTGGCATTGGCGCCGACAACAAGAACAGCGGCATCAACATAGCCCATGTTTATCAAACAGGCATTGGCCTGCCCGAAAAGGCTTATTATTTCAAAACCGATTCGTCTACGCTTCACACACAGCAAGCGTATAAAAAATACCTGCGCACCCTGTTTCAATTAACCGGGAGTGATGCTGCGGTGGCCGCAAAGAATGCAGATATCTGTTACAATATTGAAAAACAACTTGCCGAATCGCACAAAACAAATGTCGAATTAAGGGATGTCAACGCAAATTACAATAAAGTAGCCGTTGCGTCCATCAACAAAACCCAGCCCAATATCGGTTGGGTAACCTTCCTTGCCGATCTGGGCGCCAAAACCGACTCGCTCGATATGGCGCAGACCGCTTACTACGATAAATTAAACACGCTTTTAGCAAGCATTTCCCTGCACGACTGGAAGATCTACTTAAAAGCCGGCACGCTCGAAAGCTACGCCGGTACGCTTAGTCAGCCATTTGCAGATGCCTCGTTTGAGTTTAATAAAGAACTATCCGGACAGGCCATTCAAAAATCCCGCAGGCAAATCATGACTGAACACGTCGACAGTTACCTGGGGCAGGCATTAGGGCAACTGTACGTGAAAAGATATTTTAACGAGGACGCAAAAAAACGGGTGCTGGTGTTGGTAAATAACCTTCAGAAAGCTTTTGAGAACCGGATCAATCACCTGGACTGGATGAGCGACAGCACCAAGCAAAAAGCAAAGGAAAAGCTATATGCCATCACCAAAAAAATAGGCTACCCGGATAAATGGCGCAGTTACGACGCGGTGGTGATCACCAGGGGCAAATTTTTTGAAAATGTACGCTCGCTCAACATGAACGACTATTATTATCAGTTGGCCAAATTGAACAAACCGGTTGATAAAACAGAATGGGGCACAACGCCCGCTACCGTTACCGCTTACTACAATCCGTCTTTTAATGAGGTTGTTTTCCCCGCCGGCATTTTGCAATTCCCTTATTTTGATTTTGCGGCTGACGATGCTATTAACTACGGCGGCGTAGGGATGGTGATCGGCCACGAGATGACACACGCCTTTGACGACCAGGGCGCACAGTTTGACAAAGACGGCAACGTAAAAAACTGGTGGACAAAAGAGGATTATGAAAAGTTTAGGGCGAAAACAAAACAGCTGGCCAACTTATATAGCTCATTTACCGTTTTAGATACGGTCCACATAAAAGGAGCGCTCACACTGGGTGAAAACACTGCCGACAACGGCGGCGTTGCCATAGCTTATGACGCATTTAAAATGACTGAACAGGGGAAAGGCGACGTTAAAATTGATGGCTTTACGCCCGACCAGCGCTTCTTTCTGTCGATTGCCCGGATTTGGAGGGTAAAAACCAGGGATGCGTTCCTGCGCACTTATGTAAATACCAACCCGCATTCGCCGGCCATGTGGCGCGTAAACGGCCCGTTGATGAATTTCGCCCCGTTTTACCAGGCATTTAATGTGCAACCCGGTGACAAAAATTACAAGGCTGAAGACCAGCGAGTAAAAATTTGGTAGCAAATACAATCTCCCGGCGGGGCTGGGTCGACTATATCTTTGGCGCATGTGGTTTCAGCCACGCTTTTTTGTTTCCCGGTTTTTGGGATATTATCTTACATTTGCATTCCAATTTTTGCGGCCAGCAGGAGAGGTGTCTGAGTGGTCGAAAGAGCACGCCTGGTCCGAAGGACTCCTTTGGAGAAAGTGTGTGTATTTCAAAAGGGTACCCGGGATAAACGTTTTTTCTATAGTGGTGTACTATAGTTATTTACTAAAAAGCCTGAAAGATGGGCGTTATTATTACGGGAGCACAGAAGACGTAACTAAGAGGTTAATTAAACATAATAGTGGTCAAGTAAAATCAACGAAGGGGAGAAGGCCATTTATAATTCATTTTGTTGAAGAACACTTAAGTCGTAGTTTGGCGTTTCAACGGGAAATGTTTTACAAATCAATTGAAGGATACATTTATTTGAAAGAAAAGCAAATTATATAAATAAAGGAGAGGTGTCTGAGTGGTCGAAAGAGCACGCCTGGAAAGTGTGTGTACTTCAAAAGGGTACCGAGGGTTCGAATCCCTCCCTCTCCGCCAAGTTCAATATCAAAAACAGACAAAAGCCTGCAAATCAAATGATTGCAGGCTTTTATTTTTTAGTCAAAAGCCCATTTTTGCCACCATATCGCATAAAAAAGGTGCGTATTTCGGTGAGTCAATTTAGGGCAAAAATTACTCACCGAAATGTTCGTATCGTTTTGATTATCAAGCTGTTCAATAACTGAACATCTTGTCACGGATTGATTGCAAGCTTAATTTTGTTTCACTTTTTAATGCTTTAAACATTATGAAAACCACATTCAGCTTGCTTTTTTATTTAAAAAGGCCAAAAAATTATGAAGACGGGCCGATGCCCATTTATCTGCGAATTACGGTTAATGGCAAACGTGCCGAAACCACTTCAGGGCGGGAATGCCTGCCGACCAACTGGAACAGCACATCAGGAAGATTACGCGGAACCAAAGAAGAAGCCAAATCATTTAATGCTTACCTCGATAACCTGCAATCCCAGGTTTACGAAGTTCACAAAGTATTAACCGAGACAGGAAGTTCGATTACTGCGGAAACCCTGAAAAATAAACTATTGGGGAAAAGTGAAAAAGCGCGGATGCTTATTGAAATCTTTAAGGATCATAATAAAAAGGTAGCAGCTTTAGTCGGTAACGAATACGCACCCGGTACACTTACGCGCTATGAAACATCTTTGAGGCATACCCAAAGTTTTATCGAATGGAAATATCAGGTTTCTGATTGGGACATTAAAAAGGTTGATCATGACTTTATCACAAGCTATGAATTTTACCTCCGGTCTGAAAAGAAATGCGCCAATAACTCTGCTGTCAAATACATCAAGAATTTTAAAAAGATCATCCGCATTTGTTTAGCCAGTGGTTGGCTGATAAGCGATCCATTTTTAAACTACAAGGCGAAGGTTAAACAGGTTGACCGGTTATTCCTAAATGCGGATGAAATAAAAAGTATATCGGAGAAAGTATTTGATACTGACCGGCTGAACCAGGTCAGGGATGTTTTTTTATTCAGCTGTTTTACGGGCTTAGCTTACGCTGATGTACAAAAGTTAAAAAGGGCAGAAATTGTAAAGGGTCTTGACGGAGAAATGTGGATCATTACCAAAAGGTTAAAAACAGACACCCCTACCCGCGTTCCATTGTTGCCCTCTGCATTGACCATACTTGCTAAGTATGCAGATCATCCCGTCTGCAGCAACAAAGGTAAAGCGTTGCCGGTATCCACTAATCAAAAAATGAACGCTTACCTCAAAGAGATTGCGGGCGTTTGCAGTATCAATAAAGAACTGACCTATCATACTGCCCGGCACACATTTGCCACTACAGTCACCCTAAGCAATGGCGTGCCGATAGAAACGGTATCCAAAATGTTGGGCCATACCAATATTAAAACGACCCAGCACTACGCGAAAATACTTGATATGAAAGTCAGCCAGGATATGGCCTTGCTGAAACAAAAATATCCAACGAGTTAATTAACCCAATTTTAATCATCAACTGACAAATATTTGCAAATATTAGGCATTATTCACTATTTTAGTTAGGTTTGTGATATGATAAATGAAATTAACAAAAGAGTAGTCGTTGTACTTTGGAAAAGGTTTGCCGGAACTGACATTGATGTATTTTCCAGTTTGAAGAATTTCTGCGACAGCTACCCTGAATTCAATTATCATACCCTGAACAACTATCTGTCCAAAAAGAAAATTCCGTTTGAAAACCAGGAGATCAAAATTGCGCGGCAGCCATTATTAACGACTGTAGTTAGGCCAAATCTCCCGAAAGTATTATTCTGGGAATTTGACTATGACAAAATAGATTGGAAACGGGCATACAAAACCATTATAGAAAGAGTACTGGATAAAGGCAACATAGGCGAATGGGAAGAGATGATTCGGTTTTATGGCAAGGATAAAGTTATTCATGCTTTGAAAAACGAGGTCGCTTATTTATCTGACATGACTACTGATGCCGTTTGTGAATATTTTCAGTTGAGCAAACAAGAGCTCAAATGTTACACAAAGAAACAGTTAAACAAGGGACACTGGATTTAATCAACCGGCTGATGCAAGATCAGCATTTCAATTCATTTTATTTAGTTGGCGGAACGGCGTTGGCATTAAAGTTGGGACATCGGGAATCCATCGACATTGATCTTTTTAATTCCTCGGTTTTTGACGCCGAACAGTTAGCGATCCATCTGCAAAAAGAATACGGCGCAAACATCAAACGCCAGAAAAGCAATTACGTCAGCGGCAATTTCGCGCAGGTAGATTTTGATTTGATCGCGCATCAATATCCATCCGTCAGACCGCCGGAAACTATTCAAGGCATTCGGATGCTATCCGTGGAAGATATTGCCGCCATGAAAATCAACGCGATTGTCAATAGTGGCAACCGGCTCAAAGATTTTATCGATATTCATTACTTGCTTCAGGAATTCTCTTGCGAAACCATCATCGGATTTTATTGTGAAAAATACCCGAATGTTAATGCCGGCATGGCCCGGTCATCACTACTCTTTCATCAGGATATTGATTTCAATGTGCCTGTTATTCTGAGAGACAGGGGGCTAAAATGGGAAGATGTGGAAAGAAGTATCGTAGCTGCCATAAGTGAATATGACCAATCGAATGGCAACGATCTGGACGATGAAAATGATAGAGGCTATGGTTTTAGCAGGTAATTCCTATTAAGGAGTTGCCGTGCAGGGCAATTAAGGCCCTCAAGGGAAAGCCGTTTCGTTCGTTTGCTACGCTGCATTGCCTCAACCGCTTTCCCTTGCGCACAAGGGTGATGCCCGCTGCGCTCACAACACCCTTTTTCCCTTCCCGCTATAGGCCACATTCCATTATTCACCAGTGCGCGAAGGTAGGCCAAACCGGATCAAAAATGCAAGGGTATATAAACCCCGATGATAGAATCGGGGCCCTTGCATTTTTGCCCGGTTTTGCGCTGTTGGTTGCTCAACTGTTGAATATGGGATGTTGCGTTCATTAGCACTGCGGTCTGCCTAGGAAGTTGATTATTTCAAACCAATAGTTGAAGTTTCTGAAACTACTGCATTAGTATTAGTTTTGCTTATTGACTATCGACAGCCTTATGAAAACAACCTTCTTCAAACACCGCGGACGCTTTGATTTTTCACCTCACCGATTTGAGATCGGAAACCTCTTTATTCAAAACCGGGCGCTGGAGAGCAATTTGTTCCTGGTTAAACTGTACAAGCTTCAAGAAGCTGAATATCCTGCATTTTACCAGTTTCATTTGGAGCATTTTTTAAGTAGCCACCCCGGTGAAGAAGAAACGTTCTTAACCAATGTCCGGGAGATCGTCACCAACCGGATCAAACACTTTAAACGACTTGATCCCTTTGGCGGTAAATATGCGTCCGGCCTGGAGCATACGCGAATGCTGGAGATCTTTTTAAACTACCTGAAAAGCATTGACCGGTGGCACAATCAAATGCCGATTGAAGCCGTATTGTCCGAAAAAGACAAACTGATAAGCCAGTTAGAAAAGAAAATAGCGCAGCAGGAAGCTTTAATAGCAGCCTATACAAAATATGAAGCCGGTGAAAAGATCGTCATCAGTAAAGGCAACCTGCCCGCCTTTATCGACCTGGTCCACCAGCTCCAGGAACTGACCCTGCCCAATGAAAACAAGTTGCTGCGCTCACAAGCGCAAAGCCCCTGGTATAAAATGATCGCCCGGTATTTTATGCACGGCGATAAAGAAATATCCATTGACACCGCCCGGAACTACTTTCCGGCGCAAAAGGAAGACAAGCCCGCCAAGTTTATCCAAATCTCCGAAAAGGATAAACGGTTTATTATTCTTCCGGTAGAAAAAGACTAACGCACCCTTTCTTTTCAGGCAGGCCAAACCTGACCAAACGCCCTCATTGGTCATTCATTTCTATGCTTTGCTGTGGACATTTGCTGGCAAATAATTCCAAGCCATTGCATTTGGTGTGGCTGTGGACGAATAGCAATTGAAAATGAAATAAGGAGCATATATGAATGTAGAATTAATCACTAAGGAAGATCTAAAACAATTTAAAAGCGAGCTTTTACAGGAAATCAAACAAATCATCAAACCCGGAGAAGGCCAATCGAAACAGTGGCTGAAAAGCAACGAGGTCCGGAAGTTATTAAATATCTCCCCTGGCACCCTGCAAAACCTAAGAATTAACGGAACGCTGCGCTATACCAAGATCGGCGGGATGATGTATTACAAGCTGGAGGATATCCACCGACTATTGGAGGAGGGCAATAAGTGATGATACAGGAGGAAGTAAAACAGCAATTTGCTGGTTACAGCAAACTGGTCAGACGCATGGGTAAAGACACGCGGCTTCTGGCCACCCATATCAGCTTATGCACGGCCCTTTTTGCCTGCTGGCAAAAAAACGATTTCATCAGCCCGTTTCCAGTCAGCCGGAAACAGCTGATGGCTTTTTCCCGGATCGCATCGGTTGCCACCTATCATAAGTGCATTAAAGAGCTGGACGAGTACGGCTATATCCGCTACCAGCCAAGCTTCCACCCGAAGGCGGGCAGCCTGGTTTACTGGCCGGATTTATGGGGAGACTTGGTAACCGGAGACAAATAAATCTATGCTATTTCAGTGCGAGAATATTCACAGCGAACGAGATGAGCCGGAATGATTTCACAACGAAGAATTTCAGCCCAAACGGGTTCAACCGGAATAACTTCACAGCGAATAAATTCAGCGTGAGCCATTTCATTCAGAATAATTTCATCTTGAACAATTTTACAGAGAACACGACGGGAACGCGGATTTTGTACCCGGAGATAAAGTACAGCGATAGTAAGTACATCAAAAATCAATCAAACACCATTAGCAAATTATCCCATGACCTTTAACTTGATTAACCAAAAGCAGTTTTACTATAGTTTTAGCACCGCCAAAACCTTCAAAAATGATGTAAACGCCGTTAAAAACGCAGTTTTCAAAAAACGCGAATGTCCTGACGCGAAAAGCGGAAGGAGCAAGCGGGAGTCAGGCTGCGCCTGACTCTTCCCGCTTGCCCTGCGGGGCTGGCCCTTTCGCGTATACCTGCGGTATACTTTGCCTTCCGCTTTTCGCTCAAAAGGCCTTTTTAGTATACTTAGGTGTATACTGTGTTTTTAATTTATTGAATAACAATTAATTAGTGATTTTTTAGCATGACAAAGGACCTGAATATAAAAACTATCCGATTCCCGGTAACTACCGATCAGAAACTGCAAAAACTGGCCGATAAATGCGGGCTGACCAAACTGGATTTCTTTATTTATATGGTGGACTATTTTTATAAAAGCAAGAAAGACCCCAGGGATTTAAACGATGAACTCTTAAAAAAGGAACTGGTAAAACGTACCGATACCATCATTGGCTTTATAAAAACCATGGAAGAAAACTTTCTTTTCCCGCTCAAAAAAGACGGGGAAAAGATCATCCTGGTTCAGGGTAAAATTGTCAATCATTTCAATGAACATATCATCAAACATAACAAGGAACAAAGTACCGCTTATGGCAGCCAGCTTACTAAGTTGAACAGTGTGGCTAATTCCATGCAGCATATTGAAAAGGCGCAACTGGACAAAATAACCCTCAAAAACAAATTTTCCAGGATACTTGAGTACTATATCAAAGCCCGGGATCAAATGGGTTTAACGACCAGGCAGGTGGACAAGGATAACCTAATCCAAAATGTCAGGGAGCAATTACAAAACATTTAAGCAAAATAAATAATCATGCATATTAATATCACTAACAGTGAAACTGGGAACAACAAAGGCAGCAGCGGGCAACTGGTTAATTATCTGGAGAAGGAGAACTGCCAGCGATATGAACAAAAACCGCACCTGGAGCCGGAATATTGGTTCAATTACCAAAGGCAGGACATACAGCCATACGAAGTCAGGCGGGGTATAGATAATAATATCGCCAAATTGATGAAAGAGGAAGCGAAGTTTTTTCTTATTAATATCAGTCCCAGTGAAAGGGAACTTAAATACCTGCAGCGGGAATACGGAAAGGAAGGCGCTAAGGAGCAGTTAAAGGAATATGCGAATAAGGTAATGGACGACTATGCCAAAAATTTTAAAAAGCAACATATCAATGGAAAAGAAGATTTGCTTTATTATGGGAAGGTGGAAAATCACCGTTATTATACCCATAAAGACGAAGGAGTCAAGCAGGGGCTTGCCAAACGGGGAGAACGGAAACCCGGTCAGCAAATGCACATCCAAATCATTGTCAGCCGGAAAGATGCTTCCAACACCATCCGCCTCAGCCCGATGAATAATTCTAGGGGCAAGAATCAAGCCCACAGCCTCAAAGTTGGCCAATTTGACCGAACGACTTTCAAGCAAAGCGCTGAAAAGCAATTTGACAAAACTTTCGGCTACGAGCGCGAATTGAACGAAACTTTCAAATATGCAAACACAATAAAAAATGGCAGCTATGAGCAAAAACAAGAAATAAATGAAATGGTTAAACAAGAAAATGAACAGAAACAACAACTGAAAGAGCAGCAAATGTGGGAACAAAGACATAAAAGGCAACTGGGGCAACATCTACACGAACTAAAGCTGGGATTGGGGTAAAATTGGTTTCAAAAATGCAAAACGGAGAAAATTGGCAAGGAAAAGCTGTGGCGGTAGTATGGGATAAGACTTAAAAATACCATTAATTATTTGTTTGGCGGCAAAAAGTCCATATTTCATAAACAAACACTGTACACAAAACAATGGCAACAATAATTACCAGTAGCATCAAAACAAAGTGAAGCCAGCGCCATCCCACGCCTTCATTGTCCTCCGGAAAGTCCTTGTTAGCTGTCATTTCAACGCATCTACCCGGTCAAAATATTCCCGTTGGAGTGCTAAAGTCGTCGTATCTGCTTTCACCTTTTTGATCGCCTTAGCCAAATTGGTTACATAGTGTTCTGTGTAAAGTTCGCCGAACGCGCGTGTGGCCTTTGACCCGTCCCCGGCATAGTGGTTCGGGAAATCCGCGTACCACCAGATGGGCGTAAAAAGAAACGGGAGATGCAGCCTTTTTTGCGGGACGCCTGATTCTTTGGATGCATTTTCCATTTCTACCAGATCAGGGCGCGTATAAAGTAACCCGGACGTTTCTGTTTCACCTGCATGATAATCATAGGCCGGATCTGATTTTCGGAGTTCCGCCAGCTGCTTTTTGAACTCAGGGTCATCCTTTGATTGAAAGTAATAAACGGCGTAATTCCTCCTTTTTCTTAGCAACGTTTCCATAAAAAAGGGAATAAAATCTGTATTGCCGCCATGTCCGTTCACGATGATGATCCTTTTAAAGCCGTTTCGGGCGATTTCATCACAGGTGGCTTCCAATAACGGAAATATGACATTTGCGGGCAAACAAAAAGTACCGGGCTGGTGACGGGCCTCGTTGATCTGTCCGTAGAAATAATCCGGGAAAACGACAGCATATTCTTTCTTTGCCGCCCTTGCGCACCATTCCCTGGCCTGGATAAGGTCAGTACCGATAGGGTCATGCAGGCCGTGCTTTTCCAGTATGCCGATGGGCAGGATACAGGTCGAGTCGGATAAAACGAGCGCTTTTGGCCAATCAGCGGCAGTCAGTTCGTCCCAGCGCGTATGCAGCTGCTGTGCATGGAGCCGCATACTGCCTAAAACAAGCCATACAACCAGGTGAAATTGCAGGTTCCTTTTCATGTTCTTATTTTAAGATTTCGGTAACCGGCAAGAGCTCTTCCTTGATCTTGCCATCGGCCGCGGAAATATAGTAAGTGTGATTATTGGCGTCGATGGCAAACGATTCCACGTACTTTTCATTTTCAAACAGGATACCGGCAAAATCGTCACAGGCATAACCCGCGGCCAGGCTCCTATTAAGGACCGCTTCCTGGTAAAGCGGTTTCCGGGCAGGATTGCTGTGGTAGTGCGGGCAATGACTGGCCTGGATAAAGCCCAGGCATTCCACGATGGAAAGCTGCTTCGGCCTTGAATCGCTAAGGCCCGCCGTGAACCAGCATAAGGAGCCCGCGCTGCCACCAGCCATGACGATACCTTTCCGGTAGGCTTTCCGCAACACCGTATCGATACCCTGCGCCTTCCATATCCCCATCATATTTAACGTGCTCCCGCCGCCTACCACAATGGCATCCATGCTCATCAGGTTCTCTTCGAATGTTTTTTGGTCCGGTGATGAATTGAGGAAAACGCGTTGCACGTACGCATTCATCGGCAGGTCCTGGCAAAGCTCATACCACCAGTTGATGCCGTAGGGGTTGTCGGCTCCCGCCGTCGGCAAAAAACAGATCCTCGGGTTGGTCTTTTTGGTCAGGGCGATCACTTTGCGAACAAAGGGCTTGCCAAAATCCCCGCCGTTGATACATATAGTGCGAATAACGCCGTCCCCTACGCTCTGACCCTTACAGCAAAGACTGGCGGCAGCCAACAAAATGGGTATGAACAGCTTTTTCATTTTATTTATTCTTTACTGAATCCCAATAGAGCAAGGTTTCCCGGATGCCCCTTTCCATATCATATAAATTGCCTTGCCTGCTGTCGTCATTGGCCCACAGGAACATGCCTAAATTTAATTCAGGATAGCTGGTACATAAGGTGATCGAGCCGTAATCGTAACCGGAATGCCAGATCATTTTATATTTATCATAATACTGCTCCATATCCCAGGTGTACCCGACCGCAAATGTCTTCAGATCGCCCCAGGTTAACTGGTGAGCGAGCCGGATGGCCGGGTTTTTCTCACGTACGTTCGCCTCGACATAATTCATCATATCCCGCATCGTGGAATGGATGGCGGACAGGGTGACGGTATAATGCAGCATTTGCGGCTGTAGTTGCCCATTTTCATCATAACCTTTGGCGTACCTGGGCATATCCTCCAGATCGGAGGCCAGTTTGGTGTCCTTCATATGAAAAGTATGGCCGTAATAATCCCGGACGATTTGGTCTATGGGCTGATGATATACTTTTTCGAGCGCCAGGTTGAGCAGGATGGTGCCGATCAGTGAATAATGATAATGCGTGCCCGGCATAGTATCTACCTTTAGTACATGCAGGTCACGGTACAGGCTGTCGAGGGTGTAGGCATCAAAATACCGCATCCAAACGTCCGGTGTCCAATTATCCGCACTTGCCGGCACGACGTTAAAACGGAACTTGTTAATCCCCGAAGTATGGTTGGCCAATTCCAGCAGGGTAATGTGATGCCCATTATATTCCAGGTTGGGAAAACTGCCGCCCAGGTATTTGCGGATATCGTCATCCGGCCTCATTTTTTTCTCCGTAACGGCCCTGGCGAGTAAAACGCCCGTGAAAGTCTTGGTGATCGAGCCGTCAGTAAAAATGGTCTGATCGGTCACCGGCCTTGTGCTTCCTTTTTCCATTTCGCCGTAACTGTAGATGAATTTCCTGCCGTTCCGGTAAACACCGATCGAAAATCCGACCGCTTTAGGACTGCTCATATAAATCGTAGCATATTTGTCCACCAGTGAATCCAGTTGCGTTTTTAGCGGGTTGTCCGTCGGTGCCCGCCTGCTCAAGGCGTCGGGTTGCCTGACGAGGTCGCTGAATTTAAACTGCTGGACGGTTCCTCCGTCCAGCCACAGTTCGAAGCGCATGTTCCCTTTCTCGCAGGCCCACTTAAAATGCTTAATGTCACCCATATTATCTATTTGTTCTGACGATAGGGCTTTCCCGAAATTCTTTTTCATGTAGTCCAGGCCGCCGGTAAGTTCGCCTTCGCTGTTCAGGTCTTTGTAGACTTGGTTCCCCATGGCATAAATAGCTTTATAGTCGCCACGGTTATATCTGGCCATCACAGTATCATTGATCTCCCGGAACCTGGAAACCGGCGGCTGTGCTTTCAGTACGAGTATTTGTAAAAAGCAATAGGTATAGATTATTAGTGTTTTCATTTTTTTAATATTTATGAATAGATCATTAACAGGTCAAAATTAAGGGTTGCTTGCTGTTCTTAATAGAATGATATTAGCGTGTGATAAACCAGGCATCTTAGATCATCGCGCTAATATCATTCTATTTACCGCCCCGGCAAGGGCTTATTTTTGTCATTTCAACTATATGCGCCACTATAAAAAAATAATTATCCTTTTGTTGCAATGCGTCGTTTTGATGGCGTATGGACAACAGCACCATCTGAAATATTCCAAAGCCGTCGAAGAAAACATCAAGAGCGTAGAAAATAGCCTGGCCGGCTGGGTTAATATCGATGATACCAGCAGCGTCTGGAACCTGCAGCAAAGGATGAGCTATTACCGGGTTAAAGGGTTGAGCATCGCCGTCATTCATCATTATCGCCTGGCCTGGGCGCGCGGCTACGGCTGGGCCGACCAGGCAGCACACCGCCGGGTGACCCCAGCTACCCTGTTCCAGGCAGGCTCGGTCAGCAAATCGGTCAATGCGATGGGAATGTTAAAGCTTGTCGAGGAAAAAAAGCTCGGCCTGGACGATGATATAAACCATTACCTAAAAAGCTGGAAATTCCCTTACGATTCGGTCAGCAGGGGCAAGATCATCACGCTGCAAGAGCTTTTAGCTCACAATGCCGGGCTGAATGTGCATGGTTTCCCGGGTTATGCAGCGGATGCGCCGCTACCGACCATCTACCAGGTACTGAACGGCGAGAAACCGGCTGTAACACCCACTATCCGTTCATTGGAAGAGCCGGGCACGCGTTACCGCTATTCTGGCGGCGGCACGATGATCACGCAGTTAATGGCAATGGATGTAACCGGGATACCTTATGCGCAATATATGTGGGAAAATGTACTTAAACCGCTCGGTATGTACCGCAGTTCCTATGCGCAGCCGCCCTTACCGGCAAAACAAGCGCAGGAGGCCATTGCCTATATCTGGTCGAACGGGCAAGTGAAAGGCGGGCATAATATTTATCCAGAACAGGCGGCCGCAGGATTGTGGACGAACCCCAGCGACCTGGCTAAATATATTATTGAGACCGAACTCGCCTACTCGGGCAAATCTGCCAAAGTATTGTCACCGGCCATGACCAGGAGCCGCTTTAAAATTGTTGCCGACACAGCGGGCACGGGCCTGTTCATTACCAAGAAGAAGGGTGCCATTTATTTTAACCACAGTGGTTCCGACCTCGGTTTTAAGACGCTTTTTTACGGCAGCCTGAAAGGCGGCGATGGAGTGGTAATCATGATCAACTCCTCCGAGAATGCCCGTCTGATGTATGAGGTGGCCAATAGCGTAGCCAGAGTTTACCACTGGCCTGGTTTCTATGCGCCTGAGCACCGGAGGACGATCAAAATACCGGTTGACTCCCTTGACAGGTACACGGGCAGCTATGTCCAGGGCGGAGACACGCTCAGCATCCAGCGAAAAGGAAGCCTGTTGTACTACGCGGCCAACTTTTCGGACGTGGACCATTTTGAAGTTTTGCATTTTCTGACGCACACGCGGTTCTTTTTGTACGAGGATGGCCCGCGGCCCTTCGATTTTAACCGGGATGCGCGAGGTGTGATCCAAAGCCTGACCATCAGGCTACCGGATCAGCCGGAAAGGCTGTTTACCCGCCAGGCCAAAACAGTGGATTTTACCAATAGGTTTTAAAAAAGAAAAATATGAATACCAAGCTTTTCCTGCTAATCCCGGCATTGCTCGTGCTTTACAGTTGCAACCGTAAACCGGCATATGATACCATTATACGCAACGGGACCATTTACGATGGGAGCGGCGGAAAAGCAGTGCGGGCGGATGTGGGCATCAAAAAAGACACGATCGCTTATATCGGCGACCTCTCGAATGAAGATGCTTCAAATGTCGTGAACGCTAATGGACTGGCTGTAGCTCCGGGCTTTATCAATATTCAAAGCTGGGCCGCCGTCCCCCTTATCGAAGACGGCAGGTCCATGAGCGAGATTACCCAGGGCGTTACCCTGGAAGTTTTTGGCGAAGGGGAATCAGAGGGCCCTTTTACCCCTGCCATGCAAAAAGAGGAAGAACAGTACGAGGGCGACTTTAAATATAAAGTGCAGTGGCATACGTTAAAAGATTTCCTGCTTTATCTGCAGCAGCGCGGCGTTTCGCCCAATGTGGCCTCTTTTGTTGGCGCCACCACCATCAGGCGCTATGTACTGGACAGGGCGGACAAACAGCCTGACTCTGCCCAATTGGGACAAATGCAATCCCTCGTCCGGCAGGCTATGGAGGGAGGAGCAATGGGTGTCGGTTCGGCACTGATCTATGCGCCGGCATTTTATGCAAAAACGGGAGAAATCGTGACGCTTTGCAAAGCGGCAGCACCTTACGGCGGCACCTATATTTCGCATGTACGCAGCGAAAGCAATCAGTTGCTGCAGGCAGCTGACGAGTTGATCAGAATTAGTGAGCAAGCCCATATCCCGGCCATGTTCTATCACCTGAAAGCCGAAGGGAAAGACAACTGGTATAAGATGGATAAGCTGATCGCGAAAATAGACAGCGCCCGTCGGGCCGGCCTGGACATCGCCGCTTGCATGTATACCTATACAGCCGGCGCCACAGGGCTTGACGCTTCCATGCCTCCCTGGGTACAGGAAGGCGGGCTTGATGCCTGGATCAACCGCATGAAGGACCCGGTTGTCCGGAAAAAACTGATTAAAGAGATGACCACCCCTACAAACGACTGGGAGAACTTATTCCTTGCGGCAGGCCCGCAGGGCGTGCTCTTCACTTCTTTCCGGCAGGACAGTCTTAAGTACCTGAACGGCAAACGGCTCAGCGAGATTGCGGCTATGCGCCACCAATCGCCTGCCGAAACGATGATTGAGTTGGTGACCGAAGACCATTCACGGGTAGAAACGATCTATTTTCACATGACAGAAGATAACGTGAAGAAGGAACTCCGGTTGCCCTATATGAGTTTAGGGTCGGATGCCCCCAGTATTGCACCGGAAGGGCGAAACCTGAGGAGCAGCACACATCCCCGCGCCTATGGCAATTTTGCACGTTTCCTGGGTAAATATGTCCGGGATGAAAAATTAATGCCGTTAAGCGAGGGTATTTATAAGATCACCGGGCTGCCCGCTTCACAACTGAAACTAAGGAAAAGAGGCTTGTTAAAGGTGGGAAACTACGCTGACGTCGTTGTATTTGATCCGGCAACCATACAGGACCATGCAACTTATGAAAAACCCCATCAGCTTTCTACCGGCGTTAAATACGTCTTTGTCAACGGCGCGCAGGTAATCAAAGACGGAACGCATACCGGTGCAAAACCCGGCAGAGCGGTGTTCGGGCCGGGCTATAAGGAACCTTCAACAACAACTAAATAATAGAGGCATGAGCCAGCAAAAAGACCGATGGTTTGAAATTGAAAACATAGGAGAGATCGACACGCCCTGCCTGGTGGTCTATCCCGAGCGGGTTAAATCGAATATACGGACCCTGGTATCGATGACGGACGATGTGCAGCGGCTGAGGCCACATGTAAAAACAAACAAATCCGTTGAAGCCGGACGGCTGATGATGGCAGCAGGTATCCGCAAATTTAAGTGCGCTACGATATCGGAAGCGGAAATGCTCGGTATTGCGGGCGCGCCGGATGTCGTGCTGGCCTACCAGCCTATCGGGCCAAAGGTGGCGCGTTTGGTACAGGTCATTAAAAGATACCCGGACACCCGGTACGCCTGCCTGACGGATAATCTTAAAGCTGCGGAACAGATGGCGAAACAATTCGCTGAAAATGACCTGGAAGTAGAGGTTTATATCGATTTGAACCTGGGAATGAACCGTACCGGCATCGAACCGGGCCCGGCAGCGTTTAAGCTTTACCTGGCTGTTTTTGGGTTGAGGGGATTAAACTTAAGGGGCCTTCATGCGTATGACGGGCATATCCGCGATGCCAACCTGGAGAAGCGTACACAACAATGCGACGCAGCTTTTGAATCCGTGACGGAATTGAAAGAATTGATCGTAGGTCATGGCTTGCCCGTGCCAGTCATCATCGCAGGGGGGACACCAACTTTTCCTATCCATATCAAAAGGCAAACGATCGAGTGTAGTCCTGGAACGTTTGTCTATTGGGACGGCGTATACCGCGAACTATGCCCCGAACAGGAATTCTTACATGCGGCGGTCCTTCTTACCCGGGTAATATCGTTACCGGATGCTACCAAAATTTGCATCGACCTCGGTCATAAATCGGTAGCTTCAGAAAGTGAGTTAAGCAAGCGCGTCCGTTTTCTGAATGCCCTGGAACTGGAGCCGGTATCCCAGAATGAAGAACACCTGGTCTTGGAAGCCGAGGAAGGCCACCCTTATGCAGTGGGTGATATCCTTTATGGTGTGCCCTGGCATATTTGCCCGACGGTAGCTCTTTACGAACGCGTGCTTACCATTGAAAACGGGACTATGAGGGCTGAATGGAAAAACATCGCGCGCGACCGAAAAATTGAATGTTAAAATCAGGAAGAATGGAGATAATACAACCAAAAGAGATGGATGTGCCCAAAGGCCACTATTCCCCAGGTATCAGCCACAACGGGGTTATTTATGTATCGGGGCAGCTGCCTATCACACCCGCCGGAAGCATATTGACGGGCGATATTGAAGAACAAACCACCTGTTGCCTGGAAAATATCAGGAACATCCTCGAAGCGGGAGGCAGCGGCCTTCAAAGCGTTTTAAAACTAACTATATTCGTATCGGACATCAGCGATTGGCCGGTCGTAAATAAAGTAGTGGCAGCAATCATGGGAGATCACCGCCCGGCAAGGATTGTAGTGCCGGTAAAGCAATTAAATTACGGTTGCGCCATAGAAATAGATGCCATTGCGGCAAAAGGATAAAAAGGACAGGATGGTTAAACTGAGTATTGTTCAATTTACCCCGGAATGGGGAGCTAAATCCAAAAACCTGCGATCAATCCGGCAATTACTAAACGGTGTTGAAAGTGATATCATTGTACTGCCGGAGTTATGCACCACAGGCTATTCCTTTTTATCGAAACAGGAAGCATTCAAACAGGCAGAAGACCTGTCGGGCGAGAGTGTGCAATTTTTTAAGGAAATGGCCGGGCGAACCCAGGCGATGATCATTGCCGGATTCGCTGAAAAAGAAGGCCACGATACTTACAATTCCGCCCTGGCCGCGTTGCCCGACGGTATGGTAAAAGTTTATCGTAAAACACATCTTTTTTACAAAGAAAAACTATGTTTTGAGCCTGGAAATTCGGGCTTTTTTGTCATGGACCATCCTATAAAAGACTGCCGCGTCGGCATCATGGTCTGCAATGATTGGCGATATCCTGAATCGGCACGGAGCCTTGCCTTAATGGGCGCGGACGTGATTGCCTGTCCTTCGAACCTGGTGTCCACCCTATGGGGTATAGCGATGCCTGCGAGGGCGATCGAAAATAAAGTTTATATTGCGGTGGCCAACCGCTGCGGTACGGAAAGAAGGCTGCTGGAAAACGCAAGCGAACAAGCTTTAACTTTTAATGGCAGCTCTGTAATTTATGACTTGAACGGCACCATGATGTCCCAGGCGGGCGAGGAAGAAGATACCCTGTTAACGGTCCTTGTGGACCCTTTGCTAACACGCGACAAATCTTTTAATGCCTATAACGACTTGCTGAAGGATCGCAGACCTGATCTCTATACCCTGGATTAATTCCATATCATGAAAGAAAACAAATCCAATGAGCAATCCGAAAGTAACCCGTTTAAACGGGTATTAGGTCTGCCCACAGGGATTTTACTGGTAGCAGGCATTATGATTGGCTCAGGTACTTTCAAAAAGATTGTACCCATGTCACGGGCGCTGCATAGCGAGACTTATATCTTGCTGGCCTGGATCATTGCCGGGCTGATTACCATGTTCGGCGCCTTTACCTACGCCGGACTGGCAACGATGACCATGCAAACGGGAGGTGTTTACGAATATCTCCGGCTGATCTATGGAAAATTCATTGCCTTTCTCTTCGGATGGTCCATTTTTACCATCGTAGGCAGCGGGGCCATTGCTGCGCTGGCTTTTGTTTTCGCTCAGTCAGTTGGAACGTTAATTACTTTGCCAGAGCCATTGTACGCATTTAAAGATATTTCTATAGGACATGCTGTTTTTCCCTTCGCAGATTCCGGCATCAAAATCCTGGCCGTATTGACTATAGCACTGTTAACCTGGATCAATTACGGCGGAATAAAACAGGGTGGATCTTTGAACAATATCGTGACGACGGCCAAAATAGCGGGAATATTGCTGCTGATCGTTTCAGGCTTGTTACATTCAGGCCAAACAGCGAATGTTCTTGCTATAAAGGCTCCGGTCGTAAACCAGGGCAGCGGCGCGCTGCTAAGCGGGCTATTTGGTGCTATGCTCAGTGCTTTTTGGGCTTATGACGGCTGGGCAAATATTACTTTTGTTACCGGCGAGATCAAAAACCCTCAGCGGAATGTTCCTTTTGCGATCATCGGAGGTGTAGGTATCGCCATGACCTTGTATGTACTGCTAAATTATGCCTACATGCATGTCATGAACCTCGATCAGCTGAGCGGCATAGGCGGCGGTAAAATTGCGGCGGCGGAAGTCGCGGGTATTCTGATGGGGCATACAGGAAAGGTTGTTGTAGCTATCCTGATCATGATCTGTACTTTCGGCGCGCTCAACGGCTGCATTATTTCTTATCCGCGTGTTTATTTCCGGATGGCACAGGAGCATGTTTTCTTTAAAAACGCGGGTAACGTACATCCTTCCTTCCGTACACCTCACGTTTCGCTGATCTACTCCGCAGGCTGGAGCGCTGTCCTGGTTTGCAGCGGCACATTTGACCAGATAACAGACCTGGTTATTTTTGCGTCTTTTGCCTTTTTTGCACTGGCGGCTTTTGGGTTGATACGCATGAAAATCAAAGGCGTGATCCGATCTAAAGTAATAGGCTATCCCGTTATTCCGGTGATCCTTATATTATTTTGTGTTGCCCTGGTCATCAATACCATTGTCATACAAACCGAAGCCTCTATAATGGGTATGGTGTTGATATTGAGCGGTGTACCGCTATACCTGTTTTTTGATTACAAATACCGATAACGGACGGCCGTTGTATCGGAAACGGACGCCTATTTGCCTAAATAGTTTTGTTATCCGTTGAAAATCAATTCATTATTTTATGGTATATTGTTTGCCATAATGCAATAAATGAACAGGTAATGCAAACATTCAGTAAAGGCGAGTATTCGGGTCAAGTGGTCAATGTTTCCAGTGAAGGAGGTATCACTGCGAGTATTACTACTTATGAGCATAACAACTTTAACCAGGCCCTGCATTATCATGACAATACCCATATTAGTTTTGTGCTTCACGGTGGATGCCAGGAAAAAAAGAAGGACCGTTACGAACGGCTTCCCGGCAAGCTGACCTGCTATTATGCGGGCGAACCACACCAGGTCGTGAATGTCGCAGATCAATCCAGGCATATTAATATCGAAATTGAACCCGGATTTTTCCGGGACCAAGAAGTGGATGAAAACAGCATGTTCGCTGCGCTGTCCAGCAATCCTGACGCTAAATTTCTAATGCTGGATATTTACCGCGAGATTGTTGCGGGGGATGAATTTTCAACGCCAGCCATTCAATTACTGCTGTTGAATTTAATTCATGACGCTGACAAATTTAAATCCGATGATGGTTTGCCTCTTTGGGTAAACGCTGTAAAAGAACGACTTCATGAGAACTGGAATGAAAAAATTTCATTGCACGAACTTGCTGACACTGCTAATGTGCACCCGGTAACCATATCTAAATATTTCCCAAAGTACTTTTCCTGTACCTTGGGAGAATACATGAGGAAACTAAAAATAGAAAAAGCACTCTCCCTTGTAAAATCTCCCGAAGCCTCCCTTACATCTATCGCTTACCAGTGCGGGTTTGCGGATCAAAGTCATTTTATCCGTACGTTCAAACAATTGACCGGGTTCTTACCGGCTTCTTATCAAAAATTATAATTGCAGTTGGACAGAATCATAAATACCGATAAAGCAATATAAGGGAAAAAGATAGTTACTCGTATAGTTTTAAAATTGGATAGTAATTCCTAAATTTGAAGAATAAGATTTGCAATTAATCTGTATTAAAAAAGTGGTGAGTATTTCGGTGAGTAAGAAATTAAATCCACATAAGGTATTGAAAATCAGCGCTGTTTGACAGCTATTCGAATCCCTCCCTCTCCGCAAATCAATTTAGTGCCTTCCGTCCATTTGCGGAGGGCATTTTTATTTTGCGGCTGGCAGAAGCACAAAACGCATAATTGGTCACGCATATTGGCAAATGTCAATTCGTTCAGATAATTGGACACAAAAAATGCAGATGCTTTTAAAAACACCTGCACATCTGTAACCTTGACGTTAATGTTTATAGTTTAATCTCTTCGTCTTTACTAGAGAAAAAATGAAACTCGGTGATCTGGTAAGCAGGATTGCTTTTCACCTTGATCCACTGACCGTATTTAAAGTACCATTTCCACTGGCGGTTGAAAAGGCCTTTGGTAAGGTAGGCTTCGATGTATGGATGAACACAAAGCGTAATATGCTTTTCGTTCTGCTCAACCAGTATGTAGTTGAAGTTGTTTTCGATATCGTCGATCAGCAATATGGTAGGCCGCAAAACACCGGTACCGTTGCAGGCCGGGCAAACTTCAGTGGTCACGATATTCATTTCGGGGCGCACGCGCTGGCGGGTGATCTGTACCAGGCCGAATTTACTTGGTGGTAAAATGGTATGCTTGGCACGGTCATGCGACATTTCCGCCCTCAGGTAATCAAACAGGTCCTTACGGTTATTGGGCTTGTGCATGTCGATAAAGTCGATCACCACAATACCGCCCATATCGCGCAGGCGCAGCTGGCGGGCAATTTCCTTGGCAGCCTCCTTGTTTACCTGGAAGGCATTTTCTTCCTGGTTTTCCTTGTTTGCCGTGCGGTTGCCGCTGTTTACGTCGATAACGTGCAGCGCTTCGGTGTGTTCAATTACCAGGTAAGCGCCGCCCGCCAGGTTAACCGTTTTACCAAAGGCCGATTTAATTTGCTTATCGATGCCGTAATGCTCAAATATGGGCAGGTTATTTTTGTGCAGGCGCACAATGCCGTCCATCTCCGGGGATATCTCATGAACATACGAACGTATCTCCTCCTGCAAACCGCTGTCATTTACGTAAATGTGTTGAAAATCGGGGTTCAGGATGTCGCGCAGCAGCGTTGAGGTGCGGTCGATCTCGCCAAGCACCTTCTTCGATGGTTCAACGGTTGGTAAACGGGTCACGAATGATTCCCATTTCGAGATCAGGTCAAGCAAGTCCTTTTGCAGTTCCGCCACACCTTTCCCTTCTGACACCGTGCGGATGATGACGCCAAAATGTTTTGGCTTAATGCTCTCAACGATCTTACGCAGGCGGTTACGCTCGGTATTGCTCTTTATCTTTTTGGATATGGAAGTTACCTCCGAAAAAGGCACCAATACCACATACCGGCCGGCAATGGAAATATCTGAACTCAGCCGCGGGCCCTTTGTTGAAATAGGCTCCTTTGCGATTTGCACAGGGATGAGTTGGTTTTTCGACAATACATCCGATATCTTACCGCCTTTATTAATATCAGGATCGAGCTTGAAGTGATCCAGCAATTTCGACTGGTAGCCCCCGCTGCGTACCTGCTTGGTCAGCTTCAGCAGGCTCTGTACCTGCGGACCAAGGTCAAGATAATGCAAAAAGGCGTCCTTCTCGTAGCCTACGTCTACAAAAGCAGCATTTAACCCCGGCATGATCTTTTTGATCCGGCCAAGATATAGGTCGCCAACAGTATAATTATTGGTAACCTGCTCTTTATGAAGTTCTACAAGTTGTTTATCCTGTAATAATGCAATAGTAGTCCCACCGGGGGATGAATCGATAATTAATTCTTTTATCAACTGCTACTCCATTTCTTAAAGCGGTTAAACCGCACGTTAATAAGTGGGCAAAAAACAAAATCACCCGTATGTTGAAAACAGGGCATCTAAGCCTGGGGTAACAGCTTATTTCTTCTTATGTCTGTTCTTCCTTAAACGCTTTTTGCGCTTGTGGGTGGCCATTTTGTGTCTTTTACGTTTTTTACCGCTCGGCATAGTATTGTTTTTTATTTGTTGTTAATTCTTTAATTCTTTTATGTAGCCATCAATCTTTTTATCGATGGCTGTATCGGGCATTAAATCCCTGCTTTTTTGGTAGGCTGTAATAGCCTCCGGCTTCATGCCCAGTTGGCGATAGCATTCCGCCAGGTAAAAATAGGGTTCGAAACCCGGTTTTGGCGAATGCTCGATTACTGTTTTAAACCGTTGCACCGCCTTATCATACTGGCGCGAAGTTACGGCAAACATACCCAGGTTAAAGTTGGCATTGATGTTATTTGGGTCTTTACCCACTACATCCAGCAACAACGTCACTCCTTTGGGCGGGCCGCCGCCGTCCTGGCCAATCCCCAGGGTAAACTGGTTTACGTATGCAACCCCAAGCCCTGTTTCTGCATCCAGGTTTGCCGGCTGCATTTTTGTCGCTTTTTCCAAACACGCAATGGCATTTGAAACGTATGAAGGCTGCGATACCGTATCCTGGTCAAACCGGAAGGCATCGTTAAAATGACTTCCTGCCGTTAGCCAATCGCCAAAAGTATTTTCTTTTTGCGCAACCGCCTGGTAGTAAAATGCCGCGGGCGCCGGCTGGTTAACGTCGTCCCACTGCTGCGCCAGCTTCTTTTGTAAACTCAGCTTAGCCGATTCGTCCGCAGTGTTTTTTAATTGATTCTCGGTATTGCTGATCTGTTCAGACAGCGTTGGGCCGATTGCAATTTTGGCCGCGGCCGAGGCCATTTCAACTGTGACGTTTACCACCGGCCGCTTTTGTGCAGCCGTTGCATTGGTGTGCCCGGTGTCATCGCCTGATTTTTTAACACCTACCAGGTCCCGACTATACAAAAAGCCCATAATAGCTACAACTATTATAATTACAACTATTTGCTTTTTGTACATTACCGGCAATTATTTGGTTTTGTTGCCCACTTTTACCTTGTCAACAAAGGTTTTTGCGGGTTTAAAACTTGGCACGAAGTGCTCGGGGATAATGATGGCAGTATTCTTGGAAATATTGCGTGCTGTTTTTTTCGCTCTCTTCTTAACCACAAAACTTCCAAAACCTCTTACGTAAACATTTTCGCCGCCAACCATGGAATTTTTTACCACTTTAAAAAACGCTTCAACTGTTTCCTGAACGTCAACTTTCTCGATCCCTGTTTTTGAAGAGATTTCAGTTATAATTTCTGCCTTAGTCATATCTGATTTTCTTTTATTTATTATATAATTACTTAACTGATTTGGGGTTGCAAAAGTATCGGTTTATTCCTAAAGTGTGAAATATTTATCCTATTTTTTTTATTACAGAGCAAAATCGCGGCAAAACACCGCCTTTTGGTGGCCGAAAAGCCGGCTTTTCCTTGTTAATTTGTAGCTGATGAACTTTAACGACGAGCTGCTGCGCTGGTATCACAAAAACAAACGCGACTTGCCCTGGCGCAATACTACCGATGCCTATACCATATGGTTATCCGAGATTATTTTACAGCAAACGCGCGTTGAGCAGGGGATGCCCTATTTTTACCGGTTCCTTGAAAAATATCCTGATGTAAAAAGCTTTGCCGCTACGGATGAGGATGATATCCTTAGGCTGTGGCAGGGGCTTGGCTATTATTCAAGGGGGCGGAATATGCTAAACACCGCACGCATGGTGATCGGGCGGTACAACGGCGTGTTCCCCCAAAGCTATGAAGAACTGATAAAATTGAAGGGCATCGGCGAGTATACGGCCGCCGCGATTGCGTCGTTTTCGGCGAATGAGCCACGGGCGGTAGTGGACGGTAATGTGTACCGTGTATTGGCGCGTTATTTTGGGATAAATGAACCCATAAACAGCCCCCAGGGAAAAAAAATATTCCAGGATACCGCGAACGATTTACTTAATAAGAAAAATCCGGGGTTGCATAACCAGGCGATGATGGAGTTCGGCGCCACGCTGTGCAAACCAAAAAATCCCGGATGCAATATTTGCCCCGTCAGCGCCGGGTGCTACGCTTTAATAAATAATGAAGTGTCCGCCCTGCCGGTAAAACTAAACAAGCTTAAAATACGTGAGCGGTACTTCAATTACTTCCTGGTTACCGACGGCGATAACGTGCTGATGAACAGGAGGGGCGACAAAGATATTTGGGCCAATATGTATGATTTGCCACTAATTGAAACTGCCACTATGCTGCTGCCCGATGAATTGCTCTGCTTACCTGGCGCAGGCGAATATTTCGGCGCCGATATTAAAATCAATGAAATATCTGAAACCAAAAAACATATCCTCACCCACCAGCGCCTTCATGTGCGCTTTATAAAACTACAAAGCCAACCTGCTAAATTACAGCCCGGATGGCAATACTATTCGAAAGAAATGCTACAAAAACTTGCGCTCCCAAAAGTTATTTTTATATTTCTAAAAAATATTTTTAATTTGTAAATAAATTTTTGTTGCTTTAAAAAATATATGTCGGGCGTAAATAAAGTAATATTAGTCGGCCATTTGGGTAAAGACCCGGAGGCGCGCGTTTTAGAAGGAGGGGTTTCGGTAGTCAGTTTTCCGGTAGCCACATCCGAAACATTTAACAAGGACGGACGCAAGGTTGAACAAACCGAATGGCACAACATCGTTATGTGGCGGGGCTTGGCCGATGTTGCCGCAAAGTTCCTTCAAAAGGGGAAGCTGGTTTATATCGAGGGCAAATTGCGTACACGATCCTTCGAAGACAAGGAGGGCATAAAAAAATATACCACCGAAGTGGTGGCTGAAAATTTCACGCTGCTGGGCCGTAAGGCTGATTTTGAGAATGGAAACGGAAATGCCAAACACCCCAACAAACCTGAAGAAACAGATGGGGTTGCAGGAATGCAGGATGATCTGAATTTCTAAACCTGTTATGAACCTAAGTTAAACGCTTGCCTGCCGGGCAGGCGTTTTTGTTTTACTGCGGATTGTCTATCCCGCTTTTATTCAAACACCTGGCCCGTCAATTCCCGTCGGCCTGAAAGTGGCTATAAAAAATATTTGTGAACGTAAGGGTAAACTACTTTTAGGTTGTCTTCATCAAAAACTGGATCAACAACCACCTAAAAGTAACTTACCATGTACAAATTCTTTTTCAGGCTGCATTTGTACGCGGCCATCATCGTTTGTCCCTTTTTACTGATTTTTGCCATAACCGGGAGTTTAATGGCTTTTGAACCCGAGATCGACCACCTGGTACATTCAAAACTGAGCTACGTGGAACCCAATGGAAAGCCTCTTTCGCTGGCGGCCATCAGCGATAAAGTTCACAAGGCCTTTCCAACTGACACCGTCGGTTCGTACAACATGCCCTCTTCTCCTGACATTTCTTACCAGGTCAATACCAATAATCAAACTATTTATATCAACCCATACAACGGGAAGATACTTGGAACAATGAAGACCGCTGATTTTTGGGAAACCGCCCAGCAAAGCATTCACCAGCTCCACCTGCGGCTCGCCTTCCACGACGGGCATGACACAGGCAAATCCATTATGACCTGGGCTGGGGTGGTACTATTTATCATTTTGCCAAGCGGGCTTACTTTGTGGTGGAAACAAAAAAGAGCCGCGGTACGATGGAAAGAAAAGCCGAGGCTGGTTTGGTTTGATCTGCACAGTTTAATTGGCGTTATTGCAATCACTTTCCTCATGATATCAGCTATTACCGGCATCATGATCGGTTTTGAAAACAAAACCACGCCCTTGCTTTACAGTATAACAGGCACTAAACCAACTCAAATGCCTGATATAAAAATAACCGTCCCGCCCGGTGCTAAACCCATTTCGCCCGACAGCGCTTTGGTATTAGCGGCGAGGGCTTTGCCTGGCGTCGCGCCGTTTTTTATCAATGTGGCTTCAGGTACAGATGCCTACAGTGTCCGCTGCCGGTACCCGGAAGACCGTACGCCGGGCGGTCGAAGTATGGTGATCCTTGAACCCTACAGTGGCAAAGTTTTATATGCAGAAGGCTCGAGAACTGCGCCTGCCGGGACGCGCCTGAAGGTGCTCAACCGCGCCATACATACCGGCGACATTTTCGGCATGTTTTCAAAGATCCTGATGTCACTGGTGAGCCTGGCTTTAGGTTTCCAGGTGATCAGCGGCCTGCGGATGTGGCGGCTCAGGAAATGGGGTAAAAAAAGCGGCGTAAAAGCGCAGGGATAAATTTCTGCCCATGGGGTAAGGGTAAATAACCCGCCGCTTGTCTTGTTAAAAATCAAAAAGACATGAAAAAGTTAATCAAACACATCATTTTGACGATAGCAGCCGGTATCGTTTGTTTTAATGCGCATGCGCAATCCGCAACCGTTACCGACTCCATGAAAAACCCCGTAACCATCAACCTTAAAGAACACCCGGAAGTGATGGCTAAAGTTTATGAGAATTTGTACAACGGAAAGATTTATCAAACCCGGAAAAGAGCCGATTCGTCGCTCGACTTGAGCAAACATCCGGAATTGGTCAGGGCGATCATTAATAACCCGGCAAACTGGCCGGTAATTCTGAAGGCTTATGATACAGCCAATGATCTGTCGACCACCGAGGGGAGAAACAAACAAGTAATCAGGGATATCCTGACTTATCTCATCCACAATAACTTTATTAAAGCAAGAGGCGATGTGTCCAGCTTTATGCTGACAAACGACTCCTTTTTGTTAAATGGAAAGAAACTGCCCGAAAAATTGCATGCGGAATTAAAGGAAAAATATATCAAAGCACCGGATTTCGTGGTTTATTATGGCAACAGTGAAAAGAAGGGTAACGGTATTTTCCAACGTGCCGACAACCTGTAGTCCGCCATGGTATATTTGATGAACGAATTGACCCCGGCGTAGTGGAACTAAGCGAACTGCAACTGATCAGCCAGCTTAATGAAGGCAGCGAAACAGCTTTTGAAAAGTTTTTTAAAACCTATTTCAAAAGCCTGCATGCCTATGCCTTTGTGGTATTGCAGGACGAGATTATGGCGGAAGAAGTTGTTCAGCAGGTTTTTTATAAGATATGGGAAAAGAAAGCGCAACTGAGGATACATACTTCTGTAAAAGCGTTTCTGTACAGGTCCGTTCATAACGAGTGTTTAAATTACCTGGAGCGGCAAAAGCACAGGGTTAACCATCAAAACTTTGTGGTTTACGCAAACCGCAGCCAGGTTAGCCATGAAGGCGCTGCCATGCGGGTGGAGCTGAATGAGCTGGAAACCCGGCTAAAAAGAGCGATGAATGAGTTGCCGGAGCAATGCCGCACGATTTTCTATATGAGCCGGTTTGAAGAGCTGAAATACCGCGAAATCGCGGTGCAAATGGGTATTTCAATAAAAACAGTTGAAGCCCAAATGGGGAAGGCGCTTAAAGTGCTGCGGAAAAAGCTGATCGATTTTTTACCACTGTTAATATGGCTGATATTTAAAACGAAATAATACAGTGAAAGCGGATAACCCAAATATGGATATGGACGAGCTGCTGGTAAAATACCTTGCAGGGGAAGCCAGCGCGGAGGAACGTGTAAATGTGGAAGCGTGGATGGGCACGAGCGCTGCGAACAAGGCATATTTTGAGCATTTTAAACTGCTGTGGGACGAAAGCTTAAAACTGGCACATTCCAGCGCTGTTGATGAAGATTTGGCCTGGGGGCGCCTGAGAGAGCGGATACACCACGAATACCTTGCGGCGGAGAAACCGAAGCGCAGCTACCAATGGCTTAAAGTGGCCGCTGTGGTCTTGCTTGCTTCTGCTGTTGCTTTGGCGGGCCCTTATTTTTTTAACCATCACAATGATTCTGTGCGCTTTACTTCAGCTGGTAACGGGATACATTCCCCGGGGCTGATGAAGTCGGTTACCGGCGATACGGTCCGCACCGATACTTTGCCCGATGGCTCGGAAGTTACGCTCAATAGATATTCGGGCATCAGTTACCCGGCTTCGTTTTCGGGCCATATCAGGAATGTTCAATTAAGCGGCGAAGCGTTTTTCAAGGTGACTCATGACCCGCGTAAGCCCTTTGTGGTAAAAGTCAATGATCTGCTGGTGACAGTGCTGGGGACCTCATTCAACATTAAAAGTGCCGGAGCTGAAACAGAAGTTATAGTTGAAAGCGGTGTGGTCAGCGTGACCAAACGATCGAAAACCATCACACTTTATCCCGGCGAAAAAGTAGCCTCGGGTGAAGCGGACACCGGCTTTAAAAAGGAGCGCAATAACGATACCCTGTACCGCACCTACCGTTATAAGCAACGTGCCTACGCCTTTAAATATGTTGTTAAACGGAAAACGGACACAAGTTTTGATATCAACAAGCACCCGGATCTCCTTAAAAAGCTATTAAACGATCCCGGCAAATGGGCTTCGCTGCTAAAAAAATACGGGGCGCAAAACGAAAGCCTGGAAGTGCGCAGGGCCATCATCCGAAGCGTACTGGACGAACTGGCAAAAGAAAATATTGCGCCAAATGGAACCGTTAACTCGTTCAGGCTAAACGAGGGTGAGTTTATCATTAATGACCGGCGGCAGCCGGAAGCAGTTCATCAAAGGTTTAAACAAAAGTTTATTAAGGAGCCAGGATATACCATTTACCTGGGCGGCGCACCGGGAAACGGTAAAGGCGTTTTTTTGAGCCGGGATAGTTTGTGACAAACATCGGGTTTTGAATGCCAAAGTAGTTGCACTTCGTCATTCAAAACCCGGTATTCAATATTCACCATTCAGGGCTTACCTTGCACCCGGAGGGCAATGCTCTTTCAGGTAATTGGTATAAAGTGTACGTAAAAACTGCGTCGTTCCGGGCCCTTCAAAAATGCCATGTGAGCGGTTAGGGAACGACATCAACTGGAACTGCCGGTTATATTTTACCAGTTCGTTTATCAGCAGTTCGGCATTGCGGTAATGCACGTTATCGTCGCCTGTGCCATGCACATATAATAAATTGCCGCGCAGGTTTTTGGCATAGGTTACCGGCGAGCCTTTGATAAACACCGCACGACTTGCGCTGTCTATCGGTACGCCCATATAGCGCTCCTGGTAAATATTGTCATAACTCAGCTCCCATCCTACGGCTGCTACTGCGATGCCGGTTTTGTATATCTCCGGGTGCTGGAACATCAGGTTCAGTGTGCAGGATCCGCCGCCGCTCCAGCCCCACACTGCCACGCGGCTGCTATCCACAAAAGGCCATTTCAACACTTCCTTTGCGCCCATCGCCTGATCCTGGATATTAACCAGGCCGACGTTTTTATAGATGGCCTTCCGCCAGGCGGCGCCTTTGGGCGCGGGTGTGCCACGATTATCAAGCGACACATAAATATAGCCGTCATCGGCCATATTGCCAATATATTCACCGTTACGACCGGAGCCGTACGAGTCGGTTACGGTTGCGCCGGCCGGTTCGCTGTATACATAAAACACAACAGGATATTTCTTTGTGGCGTCAAAATTGGTCGGTTTTACCATCCATCCGTCCATGGTTACGCCATCAACCGTCGTCACTTTAAAAAATTCAGGTTTGTTTTTTGCGGCCTCGTTTAATTTGATCACTTTCCCGCTGATGTGTTTATGATCGGGCAGGCTGATCACTTCCGATTGATACGGCGTGTAAATATTGGAGAAAGTGTGCAGGGCAATTTTTCCGTTTGGCGATATTTCGTAGCTGCTGCTGCCAACCTCGTCAGCAGGAGTTACACGCTCAGCCTGGCCCCCTTTGATCTTTACGCGATACAAATACCTTTGCGTCGCATTATCCGGCGAGGCGATAAAATAAATGTAGCCGCCCGCTTCATCAATCGTGCTAAGGTCGATCACGTCATAGGCGCCTTTGGTAATTAAAGTTTCTTTCCCGTCGGTGCTGATCCGGTAGATGTGCCGCCATCCGTCTTTTTCACTTAGCCATATAAAATCTTTCCCTTTATTTATCCAGTTCCAGCCAATCGGGTCACGGCCGTCACCGGCGTCTATCCATGAGTTCGACTGCTCATCATGCACCAGCGCGGCAGTACCGTTTGATACGTTGCACACAAATATTTTACTGTCGTTTTGTGCGCGGTTCAGTTGTTGCAAGATGAGCTGGTTGGGGTCTTCCGTCCATTCCATCCGCGGAATGTAATGCTGTACATTATCGCCGGGTACATTCATCCAGGTAGTATTACCGGTGCTAACATCAACCACGCCAATTTTGCACGAGCTTGGATCCTCGCCAGCAACCGGGTATTCAACAGGTACCACAAAAGGGTAGATCGAGTCGGTGGTGTTGAGCATATAATAATTTTTGATCTTGCTGGCGTCGATCTGCCAGTAAGCCAGCGCCCGGCTGTCGGGCGACCAGCGAAAACCGTCGCGGTCGTCAAATTCTTCCTCGTATGCCCAGTCGAAAGTGCCGTTGATCAGCTTTTTAGTCCCGTCGGCTGTGAGTTGTTTCACGGCGCCGCTTTTTAAATCTTCAACATACAGGTTGTGGTCGCTCACATACGCTGCTTTTGTGCCGTCAGGCGATAGCTTCGCAAACATCAGCGAAGATGCGGGCCTGTCCTTGCCAATTTGCTTTAATGTCTTTGCCGCGAGGTCATAAATCCAGTAGTCGCCGCGGGTATTGTAGCGCCAAACCCGTTTTGAATTGGTGAAGATGATCACTTTGCCGCCATCGTCCGAAACTGAAAAATTCTCGATGCGCAGGGCCTGTCCCCCGGAAGGCGTAACCATTTCCCTGGTTAAAACCACGGTTTTTTTTGAACTGTCGCGCGTGTCCAGCTCCACCAGCCCGCCGCTTTGTATGGAATAGTATTGGTAACCGTCTGCGGCCCAATGCGTTCTGCCACGCTGGGCATTGGCTGATAACGCCGCCGCGAACAATAGTAATAATGCCAGGCCAAAACCCGGAAAAGCGTAAAATTTCCTATTCATAAACGTTCAAGTTTTATGTTAACAATAAAATAATGGGTCAGCAAATTAAAATGACAAGCACTAATTTTTACGAATGTAAGCGAATTACACGAATAAAATAATGGATACGAATAAGTAAGAATGCTGTTACAATACCGTTTCGTTTTAAATAGCCGGCCTTTAAATTAGCCGAATTGTCTTTTATCGAAAATAGGATTCGTCAAATTCGAACTTATTCGTGTAACTCGCTTAAATTCGCTCATTGGTATAAAACTTATGAAAAAAATTCTCTCAGCACTTCTGTTATTCCTTTCGCTTACCACGCTAAGCTTTGCGCAACACATTGACCGCAGCAAGTTCGTTAAGGACAGTCTCGACTTCTACATCAACCGCGCTTTAACTAACTGGCGTATACCGGGGGCTGCCGTGTGTATTGTGAAGGACAATAAAGTGGTGATGATGAAGGCTTATGGCATTAAGGAGCTGGGGCAACCGGACAAAGTGGACATTAACACGCTGTTTATGATCGGCAGTAATACCAAAGCGTTCACGGCAACATCGCTCGCCATATTGCAAACGCAAGGCAAATTGAACCTGGATGATAAGGTGACCAAATACCTGCCCAAATTTAAGCTGGAAAATAAACCCGCAGGCGAAATGGCGGTGATACGCGACTTATTGTGCCACCATTTAGGTATGCAAACCTTCCAGGGTGATTTTACTTTTTACAATACCAACCTGAGCAGGGAAGATGTGATCAAAAAGCTGGGCGAGTTGAAAGCTGCTTATCCATTCCGCACCAAGTGGGGCTATACCAATGCAGCATTCTTAACAGCGGGGCAAATTATCCCGGTAGCCAGCGGCAAGCCATGGGAGATTTTTGTACGCGAAAACATTTTTGCGCCGCTGGGCATGATCAACACGCTTGCGTTAAGCGCCGATTTGCCAAAATCGTATAACCGGACGGTTCCGCACACACTTATCGAGGGCAGGCTGGCGCCTATTCCGTACGCACAGATAGACGGTTTAGCGCCCGCCGGGGCTATCAGCTCGTCCATAAACGATATGAGCAAATGGGTGCTGGCTTTGCTTAACGATGGCAAGGTTGGCCCCCGGCAGGTGATTCCGCTTGCCGCTATCAAAGCTACCCGCGAGCCCCAGGATATTGTTGGCGAGGTACATCATTTAAATGGCGAAAGCGGTTATGATCTGTACGGGCTGGGTTGGTTTTTGGAACAATATGCCGGCCATGACCTGGTGATGCATACGGGTGGCGTTAATGGATATGTTTCATCGGTTACATTGGCGCCGCAGGATCATTTGGGCATCATTGTTTTAACCAATACCGACCAGAACGAATTTTACGAGGCGCTGAAATGGGAGATACTGGATGCTTATTTTAAGTTGGCGTACCGGGATTACAGTGACACTTTCCTTGCGGGTTTTAAACGCGAAGAAGCTAAACAGGACGCTATCGATAAAAAGCTGAGGGATACTGTAGCCTTACTGCATCCCACCGCATTGCCATTAGAGCAATACACCGGTAAATACGTAAACGACATTTACGGCCACCTGGAAGTGACCACCGGCGAGGGCAACAACCTGGAGATGCGTTTTGAGCATCACCCGCGCATGTTCGCGAATTTGAAGCCACTTGGCGGTAACCGGTTTTATGTAACCTTCAGCGACCCGACACTGGGCAAAGCCGTTTTTCCGTTCTATGTTCAGAATGGCAAGGTAACGGGCGTGAAAGTGAAAGTTGCCGATTTTGTGGAGTACGGGGCTTATGAGTTTAAAAAAGAATGAAGATGAAAAACCGAACAACTCTATCATCCTGAATACCCCACTAAGCCGCCCTGAAAAAAACAGGGTTGACGCCCGTACGCAAGTTTGTCATTTCGACGAGCAGCGGGGGGATTGCGTGATGGGCGAGGAGAAATCTTCTGCACTTTGCATCCGACTTTGCAAGCGGTAATGTCTTTCGCACAAGATTTCTCCCCGTTCCTCGTCGAAATGACATACTTTTTTTGGATGACGCCCGTACGCAAGTTTGTCATTTCGACGAGCAGCGGGGGGATTGCGTGATGGGCGAGGAGAAATCTTCTGCACTTTGCATCCGACTTTGCAAGCGGTAATGTCTTTCGCACAAGATTTCTCCTCGTTCCTCGTCGAAATGACATACTTTTTTGGGATGACGCCCGTACGCAAGTTTGTCATTTCGACGAGCAGCGGGAGGATTGCGTGATGGGCGAGGAGAAATCTTCTGCACTTTGCATCCGACTTTGCAAGTGGTAATGTCTTTCGTACAAGATTGCTC
>Ga0207702_10000349_pt1 | contig 52941 bp, 55 predicted proteins | sample KBSCornC62_FD_184302 | JGI IMG/M metagenome (GOLD analysis project Ga0207702, IMG submission 184302) | Corn rhizosphere microbial communities from Kellogg Biological Station, Michigan, USA - KBS Corn C6-2 (SPAdes) (version 2) | ecosystem: Host-associated > Plants > Roots > Rhizosphere > Soil ...
CTTCGCCCTTGTTGATGCGGGCGGCGAGGCCCTCGACGACGGCGGTCTTGCCGACGCCCGGCTCGCCCAGCAGCACCGGGTTGTTCTTGGTCCGGCGGGAGAGGATCTGCATGATCCGCTCGATCTCCGTTTCACGACCGATGACTGGATCGAGCTTGCCCTCCTCGGCGAGGCGGGTGAGGTTGCGCCCGAACTGGTCGAGCAGTTTGGAGGACTTTTTGCCCTCGCCGGAGGCGCCGCCTCCGGCGCCGCCCTGGCGGCGGCCGCCGGGGCCGGAGAGCATGCGGATCACCTCGTTGCGGATCTTGTCCGAGTCGGCGTCGAAGTCGAGCAGGATGCGGGCGGCGACGCCCTCGTTCTCACGCACGAGCCCGAGCAGGATGTGCTCGGTGCCGATGTAGTTGTGGCCGAGCGAGAGCGCCTCGCGCAGCGCCAGCTCCAGGACCTTCTTGGCGCGCGGGGTGAACGGGATCTGGCCGGAAGTGACCTCCTCGCCCGAGCCGACGATCCGGACCACCTGAGAGCGCACTCGTTCGACGGTGATGTCGAGCGACTCGAGGACGCGGGCAGCGAGGCCCTCCTCCTCGCGGAGCAGTCCGAGCAGGATGTGCTCGGTGCCGATGTAGTTGTGCTTGAGCGTCCGGGCCTCCTCCTGCGCTAGGACGACGACCTGGCGAGCTCTCTCAGTGAATCGCTCGAACAAATGAAGACCTCTTCCTGGTTGAACAAACCCGGGATACCCGGGTTTGTACCGCCGGACGCCCTTGATCCTTTATCGGGAGGCGCCCATCTGTCTCTTAACTCTACCGGGCGCGTACGTCCGGCTTGCGGTGCAGTTAGGGCGCTAAGAGCGAGATTTCACGCGAGACTCGTCACGTTCCCGCCCTATTGCAGGCACAGCGGCGCGGATGAGGCGGCGCAGTTATTCGCGGTATAGGGGAAGAAGCGCGCTCGCTCAGGTTCGCATCGCCGGGAAGAGCAGCACTTCCCGCAGCGTCTTGGCGCCGGTCAGCATCATCACCAGGCGGTCGATGCCAAGGCCGACGCCGCCGGTCGGCGGCATGCCCTGTTCGAGCGCTTCGACGAAGGCCTCGTCGTAGGGCTGGGCCTCCTCGTCGCCGCGCTCGACCTCCGTCGCCTGCTGCTCGAATCGACGCCTTTGCTCATCCGGGTCGTTGAGCTCGGTGAAGGAGTTGGCGATCTCGACACCGCCGACGAAGGCCTCCCAGCGCTCGACCACGCCCTCCTCGGAGCGGTGGCCCTTGGCGAACGGCGAGAGCTCGGCCGGGTAGTCGAAGATGAAGGTCGGCTGGATCAGCCCGGGCTCGACCTCCCTGGAGAGCAGCCCGTCGACCAGCTTGCCCCAGCCCTCGGCGGGGTCCGGCTCGGTCCCCATCGCCTTAGCCAACGCCTCGCGGGTCGGGTGTTCGGCGATGTCGATCCCGGCCCGCTCGAGGATCGCCTCGCGCAGGGTGATCCGCCGCCACGGCGGCGCGAACTCGATCTCGACCTCGCCGCGCGGAACCTTCGTCGTCCCCAGCACCCGCTCGGCGACCTCGGCGACCAACATCTCGAGGTCGTGCGCGGTCTTCTCGTAGTCGGCATAAGCCTCGTACCACTCGAGCATCGTGAACTCGGGATTGTGCTTGTGGGAGACACCCTCGTTGCGGAAGTCCTTGCCGAGCTCGTAGACGCGATCGATGCCGCCGACGACCAGTTTCTTCAGGTAGAGCTCGGTTGCTATCCGCAGGTAGAAGTCGCGGTCCAGCGCGTTGTGGTGGGTCGTGAACGGCCGCGCCAGGGCGCCGCCGTAGAGCGGCTGCAGGACCGGCGTCTCGACCTCGACGTAGCCGAGCTCGTCGAGCCGGCGACGGACCTCGGAGATCGTGCGGGCGCGGATGCGGAAGGTGCGGCGGCTCTCCTCGTTGGCGATCAGGTCGAGCTCGCGGCGGCGGAAGCGGGTCTCGGTGTCCTCAAGGCCGTGGAACTTGTCGGGCGGTGGGCGCAGGCTCTTGGCCAGCAGGCGCCAGTGGTCGATCGAGAGTGAAAGCTCACCACCGCGCCGGGTTGCCATCGCGGTTCCCTCGGCGCCGACGATGTCACCGAGGTCGAGGTCGATGAGCAGCGCGTAAGCCTCCTCGCCCAGCAGGTCCTGGCGGGCGTGCAGCTGGATCTGGCCGCTGCCGTCGCGGATGTCGAGGAAGCAGGCCTTGCCGTGGCCGCGGCGGGCGACGATCCGCCCCGCCACCCGGTGCCGCGAGTCCGTCTCCATGCCCGGCGCCAGCCCCTCGTGGGCGGCCCGCACCTCGCCGATCTCCTCCCGCCCCGAGAACTCGTGCGGAAACGGCTCGATCCCCGCCTCTCTGATGCGGTCGAGCTTGTCGCGTCGATCGCGAAGGACGTCGGAGGTTTTTGGCTCTTCAGTCACGCTCTGAGAGTGTCAGGAAGCAGGCAGGTCGGGGGAAGCAGCCCGCAGCCGTGAGCGAGCGTATTTCAATACGTGAGCGATCGGCGAGGAGCGATGCCCCGAGATGCGCCGCTTCCTGGCGCTCTCAGGCTTTCTCAATCTTGGTGATTTTGAGTTTTTTCTTCGGGCCCCGCGGGACCTCGACCGTGACGATGTCGTTGCGCTTCTTCCCGATCAGCGCTTTCCCGATCGGCGACTCGTTGGAGAGCTTGTGCTCCAGCGGGTTCGCCTCGGTCGAGCCGACGATCTGGAATTTCTGCGAGTCGCCGGTTTTCTGGTCTTTGACGTGGACGATCGAGCCGAAGGCGACCTCGTCGGTGCTGATCGCCTTCTCGTCGATCACCTGGGCGCGGCGCAGTTTCTCCTCCAGTTGGGCGATCCGCGCCTCGAGCAGGGCCTGTTCGTTCTTGGCGTCGTCGTATTCGGCGTTCTCGGAGATGTCGCCGAATTCGCGCGCCTCCTTGATACGGGCCGCGACCTCCCGCCGTTTGGTCGTCGAGAGGAACTCGATTTCCTCTTTCAGTTTTTCCAGTCCCTCGGGGGTGATGACGGCCTGACGCACTTGCGGACCTCGCTTTGGATTTGAAAAAGGGAGCCTGTCCGGTCTCCCTGGACCTAAAAAAACGCGCCTGATGCGGCCGGCGACGGCAGCAATCCCAGGCACGGGTCGCGGGATTATAGCGATGGCGGCCAGCCGGCCAAAGCGGCTTCTGGACGCTCTGTTCAGGCCACCGCGGCAGGGGGCGCGAGGGCCCCGATCAGCTCCCGCGCGCGGGGCAGATCGGCGCTGCGCTGGAGCTCCTCGGCGACCTCCTTCGGCGCCTCCAGGCGCTCCGCGTACCAGGGGTGGAATTTGCGCAGGTAGCGTTGGGCGCGCTCCTCGCCGAGGTGCTCCTTGGCCTGATCGAGCACCCAGAGCCACTCGGCGACGATCTCCTCGCGGCCCGGCGGCTCGGCCCGCCTGCCGGTCAGTTCCTCGAACAGCCAGGGGTTGCCGAAGGAGCCGCGGGCGATCATCACCGCGTCGGCGCCCGACTCCTCGTAGGCGCGGCGGGCAGCGGCGGCGCTGGACAGGCCGCCGGAGATGATGACGGGCACCTCGATTCGCCCGACCAGCTCGCGGGCGAGCGCGTAGTCGGGCGAGCCCTTGTGGCCTTTGGTGGCGACCCGGGGATGGAAGGCGATCGCGGCGACGCCCGCCTCCTCGACCAGGCGGATCGCCAGCTCGAAGCCGGAGCGGTCGCCAGCCTCGATCCCCGAGCGCAGCTTCACCGTCACCGGCAGGCCGCTCCCCTCGGCGGCTCCGCGGGCGAGCGCCAGGGCGAGGGCGTGGTCGCGCAGGAGCTGGGCACCGGCCCCGGTCTTGCGGACCTTCGGAACCGGGCAACCCATGTTGATGTCGATCAGGTCGGCCCCGGCCTTCGCCGCGATCTCGGCGCCCGAACGCATCACCTCGGGGTCGTGGCCGAAGAGCTGGATCGAGACCGGGTGCTCGTCGGGGTGGATCCGCATCAGCTCCCGCAGGGTGCGCTCGTTGCGGTAGTGGAGGGCGAAGCTCGAGACCATCTCCGAAACCGCGAGTCCGGCACCGTGGCGTTTGGCCTGCAGGCGGACGAACCAGTTGCCGATCCCGGCCAGCGGCGCCAGCAGGACGCGGTTGGCGATCGGCACGCCGCCGATCTCGAAGGGCTCGGTGAGCGCAGCCATCCCCGGACGCGGGAGGGAGGACCCATCCATATCTGATTCCTTGGGTCCTCCAGGGAGCAGAGGAGATGGCTGTTTATGAATTGCGCTCATGGATCAGTCGCAGTCCCTTCAAGGTCAGCAGATCGTCGACCTCGTCGATCGTCTCCGTAAAGGGGACGACGGCCGAGGCGTAGCCGCCGGTAGCGAGCAGGTGCGGGTTCGGGAGTTCGTCCTCGATCCGGCGGACGATGCCGTCGATCAGCCCGGCGAAGCCGAAGATGAAGCCGGAGTTGATCGCGGCGCGGGTCGAGCGGCCGATCGCTTCGGTCGGCTCTTCGAGGTCCATGCGGGTTATCCGGGCCGCCCGTTCGATCAGGGCGCTGAGCGAGGGAGCGAGGCCGGGGCCGATCGCGCCGCCGAGGTACTCGCCCTCGGCGGAGACGACGTCGATGTTGATCCCGGTGCCGAAGTCGACCGAGACGCAGGCCTCGCCGAAGCGGTCGTAGGCGGCGATCGCGTTGACGAGGCGGTCGGCGCCGACCTCGAGCGGGTTCTCGATCCGGATCGGCATCCCGGTCTTGACGCCAGGTCCGATCGTCAGGCAGGAGGCGTCGAGGTAGCGCTGCGCAAGCTCCCCGAACTGGCTGCCGAGCGGCGGCACGACCGAGGAGACGCAGACCGCGTCGACCTCGCTGAAGGAGCGGCCGCAGAGCGAGAAGAGGCCCGCGATCCGCTCGGCCAGCTCGTCGCCGGTGGCGCCGGAGCGGGTCTGGAAGCGCCAGTGCTCGACCAGTTCCTCGCCCGCGAAGGCGCCGAGGTGGGTCTGGGTGTTGCCGACGTCGACCGCAAGCAGCATGCGACGGATTATCTACGACCGCCCCTCCTCAACGAACTGCATCAAATTTCCGGGCTGACAGGCCCAAAATTTGATGCAGTTCGAATGGGAAGTTGACTGGCCGGCTAGCCAGGAGGCTTGGATTGCGCATAGGATCGACCGCATGGACGCTCGCCTCTACGTCATTCCCGGTTCGCACCCGAGCTGGACCGCGGCGCTGATGCTCGAACACAAGGGCATCGCTTTCAAGCGCACCGACCTGATGCCGGTGGTCTCGAAGGGGGCGCTGCGGGCGGTCGGCTTCCCCGGCAAAACCGTGCCGGCCCTGAAGATCGGCGGCGACAAGGTCCAGGGCTCGCGGCAGATCGCCCGCGAGCTCGACCGCCTGCGGCCCGAGCCGCCGCTCTTCCCCGCCGACGCCGCGCAGCGCGCCGAGGTCGAAGAGGCCGAGCGCTGCGGCGACGAGGAGCTGCAGCACCCGATCCGCCAGCTGCTCTGGTGGGGCTTCAAGAAGGATCGCTACCCGATGGCGAGCTACTCGGAGGGCGCGAAGCTCGGCGTCCCGATCGGCCTCGCGGTGAAGACGGGCGGCCCCCTCGTCGCCCTCTCGGCCCGCTTCAACGAAGCAAGCGACGAGAACGCGCGGGCGGCGCTGCAGAAGCTGCCGCCGCTCCTCGACAAGGTCGACGCCTGGATCGAGGACGGGACCCTCAACGACACGCAACTGAACGCCGCCGACTTCCAGATCGCCCCCAGCATCGGCCTGATGATGACCCTCGACGACCTCCGCCCGGCGATCGAGAACCGTCCTGCCGCGACGCTCGCGGAGCGGGTGGTCCCGAACTACCCCGGTCGGATGCCGCCGGCGCTGCCGGCCGAGTGGCTGGCGCCTCTGAAGCAGCCCTCCTGACGACGAAGCATCATGACAGCAATCTTGCTGCTGTTATGATGCCTCTATGCGGACGACTGTCACTCTTGACGATGACGTTGCGGCAAAGCTGAAAGAGGAAGCCCGACGCCAGAAGCGCTCCTTCAAGGAGATTCTCAATACCAGCGTCAGACGTGGCCTCCGAGCGGGAACCCCTGAGGCACCGGGCTCCTACCAGGTACGTCCCCGCTCCATGGGGGCGCGACCCGGGGTCGATCTCGATCGGGCGCTGCGACTCGCGGGGGAGTTGGAGGACGCAGAGACTTTGCGCAGGCTTTCCCTGCGGAAGTGAAACTGCCCGACGTCAACCTGCTGCTCTACGCGGTGGACGCCGAGGCCCCGCGACATGTGACGGCGAGGGCATGGCTCGAGAGCGTGCTGTCGGGAACCGAGGAGGTCGCATTCGCCTGGGCCGTGCTTCTGGGCTTCGTCCGCATCTCGACGAACCCGGTCGCTTTCGAAAACCCGATGGACGCCGATGAAGCTTTCGGATATGTGGAGGAGTGGCTGGCCCGGCCGGTCGTCACGACCCTCGCCCCCGGTCCGGATCACATCGCGCGCATGCGCAGACTGCTGGAGCCGCTCGGGATCGCGGGCAACCTGACCGCGGACGCACACCTCGCTGCGCTGGCAATCGAACATGGCGCAGAGCTCTGCTCTAGCGACCGTGACTTCGGGCGCTTCGAGGGTCTGCGCTGGACCGACCCGCTTTCCTAAGTCCTCTTCTCGACCCGCTGGCCGGGGCCCAGCGCGTCTAGCGCTTCGGTGAGCCGGGTTCCGTCCGGCAAAGTCAGCTCCGGGTCGAGCTCCAGCAGGGGGACGAGGACGAAGCGGCGAGTGGTGATCTCGCAGTGGGGCAGGGTGAGGCGGTCGTTGCTGATCTCTATGTCACCGAGCATGAGCAGGTCGACGTCGAGCGGGCGGGGGCTGTGGCGGGGGAGGTCGAACTGACGGCCGCGCTCGGCCTCGACCCGCTTGCAGGCATCGAGCAGCGCTTCGGGCTCGAGGTCGGTGCGGATGCGGACGGCGGCGTTAAGGAAGTCGGGCTGGTCGAGGATCTCGCCTACCGGCTCGGTCACGTAGATGGAGGAGACGGCCTCAACCTCGATCCCCTCGGCTTGCAGCAGCTCGACCGCGGCGCGGAGGTGGCCGGCGGAATCGCCGACGTTGGAGCCGAGACCGAGGTAGCCGGTCCGCTTCGGGGCCACGTTAGTCGTCGGCTTCGCCGGCGTCTTCGACCGTGCGTTCCTGGGTGACCTCGACGGCCACCTCCTGGATCGCCAGCGGCAGCGGCGGCTCCGGCTTGGCGACGCGGACGCGGACCGTTTCGCAGCCGTAGCGCTCCATCAGCCTCTCCCCCACCACCTGCGCCAGGCGCTCCAGCGTCTTGTAGCTGCGCTCGGTGGCGGCGAGGGTGACGATGTCGCTGACCGCGCCGTAGTCGACCGTGTCCTCGAGGCGGTCGGTCAGCACCGCGTCGCAGTCGGGGACGTCGAAGGAGATGTCGAACTCAAGCCGCTGCCCGACCTCCTGCTCGGCTTCGGAGACTCCGTGGTGGGTGTAGATCGAGAGCCCACGCAGCTCGATTTCCGCGCTTGAATCGATCCCGTTGCCGTGCGACTCCATGGCGGGGGACGCTACCCGAGTATCGCCGCGGCCACGGCCAGCGCCTGGCGCATCTCGGCGACATCGTGGACGCGGAGGACGTCGGCGCCCTCGGCCGCGGCGAGGACAGAGGAGGCGATCGTGCCGCCGAGCCGCTGGTCGGCGGGGGAGCCGTCAACCCCGCCGATGAAGCTCTTGCGCGAGGTGCCGACGACCAGCGGCCGCCCCAGCTCGCGCAGCTCGCCGAAGCGGCGCAGCAGCTCCATGTTGTGAGCGCCGGTCTTGCCGAAGCCGATCCCGGGGTCGAGCCAGACCCTGTCCTCGGCGATCCCGGCGGCGACGGCGGTCTCCAGCCGCTCGGCGAGAAAGGCCTTCACGTCGAGGACGACGTCCCCGTAGCGGGGGTTGTCCTGCATCGTCCGCGGCTCGCCCAGCATGTGCATGAGAACGACGGTGGCACCGCGCTCAGCGCAGCGTGCGGCCATCTCGGGATCGCCGCGCAGAGCGGTGACATCGTTGACGATCTCGGCCCCGGCGTCGAGCGCCGCCACCGCCACCGCCGCCTTAGAGGTGTCAACCGAGATACGAACCTCCGAACCCGCAAGCTCCCGGATTACGGGGACGACTCGCCGCAGCTCCTCCGCCGCGGACACGGGCTCGGCCCCCGGCCGCGTCGATTCACCGCCGACATCAAGAATCTCCGCCCCAGCTTCAGCCAGCTCCCGTCCGTGCGTAATCGCCGCCTCCGGATCGAGAAAGAGCCCCCCATCCGAAAACGAGTCGGGAGTGACGTTGACGACACCCATCAGCTTCGGAGTCATCGGCGAAGTATCACCGCTGTTGAAGGGACGGGGATGACCCTCGGGCGGGCGGATACTCAAAACAGCGAGCTGATCAGCTCGCTGTTTGTCCGAACGAGGGTCATCCCCGTCCCCCCACCAACAACCCCTGAACTTCAGCTAGCGTCGCCGCCGGCGAGACCGGGGCGCGGGCGCGGGATCGGGCGCGAGCCCTCGCGCGCCGCCCTTTCGGGCTCCGGCGCCGGCTCGGCGGGCGTCGCCGGCGGCTCGTCGTCGTCGACGAAGACCTCCTCCGCCGGCTTGCCTTCGAGCAGGGCGACGAACTCCTTGGCGTCGATCGTCTCCCGCTCCAGCAATAGCTTCGAGACCCGCTCGAGGTCGTCGCGGCGCTCGCTCAGCAGGCTCTTCGCGGTCTGGTGGGCGCTCTCGACGATGCGGCGGATCTCGTCGTCGATCTCGCGGGCGATCTCGTCGGAGTAGTCGGGCTCGGAGCTGAACTCGCGGCCGAGGAAGGGCTGGCCGCGGTCGTGGCCGAAGACGCGCGGGCCGAGGCGCTCGGACATCCCGAACCGCATCACCATCTGCTTCGCGGTCTCGGTCACCTTTTCGAGGTCGTTGGAGGCGCCGGTGGTGATCTCGCCGAAGACGATCTCCTCGGCGGCGCGGCCGCCCAGGGTCATCGCCATCGTGTCGGTCAGCTCGGCGCGGGTGGTGAGGAACTTGTCCTCGGTCGGCAGACTGATCGTGTAGCCGAGCGCCTGGCCGCGGCTGATGATCGAGATCTTGTGGACCGGGTCGGTGTTCTCGAGCAGCTGACCGACGATCGCGTGGCCGACCTCGTGGTAGGCGGTGACGAGCCGCTCCTTCTCGCTCATCACGCGGGTCTTCTTCTCGGGGCCGGCGATCACGCGCATGATCCCCTCCTCGAGCTCCTGCATCGTGATCTCGCGCTTGCCCGAGCGAGCGGTCAAGAGCGCCGCCTCGTTGATCAGGTTGGCGAGGTCGGCGCCGGTGAAGCCGGGGGTCTGGCCGGCCAGCGTGTCGAGCTCGATTTCGCGGCCCAGCGGCTTGCCGCGGGTGTGGACCTCGAGGATCTTCTTGCGGCCCTTGCGGTCGGGGCGGTCGACGACGACCTGACGGTCGAAGCGGCCGGGCCGCAGCAGCGCCGGGTCGAGGATGTCGGGCCGGTTGGTGGCCGCGATCAAGATGATGTTGTCCTTCATCTCGAAGCCGTCCATCTCGACGAGGAGCTGGTTCAGCGTCTGCTCGCGCTCGTCGTGGCCACCGCCCATCCCGGCGCCGCGGTGGCGGCCGACGGCGTCGATCTCATCCATGAAGATGATGCAGGGCGAGTTCTGTTTCGCCTGCTCGAAGAGGTCGCGGACGCGGCTGGCGCCGACGCCGACGAACATCTCGACGAAGTCCGATCCGGAGATCGAGAAGAAGGGGACGCCCGCCTCGCCGGCGACGGCGCGGGCGAGCAAGGTCTTGCCGGTACCGGGCGGTCCATATAGAAGGACGCCCTTGGGGATCCGGGCGCCGAGCGCCTGGAACTTCTTCGGGTTCTCGAGGAATTCCTTGATCTCCTCGAGCTCCTGCACCGCCTCGTCAACGCCGGCGACATCGCGGAAGGTGATTTTCGGCGCGTCGACCGACATCCGCTTGGCTTTCGATTTGCCGAAGTTCATCACCCGGCTGCCGCCGCCTTGCATCTGGTTCATCAGGAAGATCCAGAAGCCGAAGAAGAGGACGAAGGGCAGGACCAGCGTCAGCAGCGAGAGCAGGCTGGAGCTGCCGGAGCCGTGGACATCGGTCTTGACTTTCGCGGCCTCCAGCTCGTTCAGCAGACTCTGCTCAGTGTTGGGCGGGTAGCCGGTGGAGAAGCTTTCGCCATCGGTCTGCTTGACGTCGAGCGTGTTGTCCTTCGTGTTGACGTCGACTTCCTTGATTTCACCCTTGGCGATGAGGCCCGTCTTCGGTTCGACGAGCTGGTTGTAGCCGGGGGCTTCGGTGCCGCTGCCGCCGCTGATCCATTTCTGGGCGATGAAGGCCAGGATCACGACCAGCAAGATCGGGAACGCCGCGCTTTTGAAGAAACGCCTCACGAGAGAGAAATCAGCGTACCAGGGCGGATTTTCCGCTATTCGGCCAGAGCGGCGACAAAGTCGAGGTTGCGGTACCTCTGGGCGTGGTCGAGGCCGTAGCCGATCGCGAAGCGGTTGGGGATTTCGAAGCCGACGTAGGCCGGCGAGAGGTCGACGCGCAGGCGCTCGGGCTTGGTCAGCAGCGCGCAGGCGCGCAGCGAGGCGGGTTCGCGGGCGTTGAGGTTGCGCATCAGGTACTGCAGGGTGAGGCCGGAGTCGATGATGTCCTCGACGATCAGCACGTCGCGGTCCTTGATCGGCGCGTCGAGGTCCTTGAGGATGCGGACCACGCCCGAGGAGTCGGTCTGCGAGCCGTAGCTGGAGACGGCCATGAAGTCGATCTCGCACGGGACATCGATGTGGCGCATCAGATCGGCGAGGAAGAGGACCGCCCCCTTCAGCACTCCGACCAGGACCAGCTCCCTGCCCGCGTAGTCGCGGCTGATCTCCGCGCCGAGCTCGGCGATGCGGCGCTGCAGGTCGTCTCGGGCGACGAGGGTCTCGCCGATCGCGGGGTCCGCCACGCGCCGCAGTCTAGATATATGGCCGATCTCAGGCCGACGGGACGAAAACCGCTTTATGTAAGCGGTTATCGTCCCGTCGGCGGCTCGGCGCGGAGGACGCCGTCCTTGAGGACGGCGCGGACGCCGCTGCCGAGGTCGAGGGTAGAGCCGCCGCGGCTGAGCCCGGCGACCTGGTCGGCGAAGCGGGCGGCGCCGGCGACCGGGCGGCCGGCAGCCCCGTCGGCGAGGCGCTGGAGGACGAGGCGGCGCAGGGCCGGGTGCAGCTCGGCGAAACGGGCGTGGCGGATCGTGCCCGGCTCCACCCCTTTGCCGCCCGCCAGCTCGGCGTCGACCAGCGAGTCGAGTAGCTCGGCCTCCTCGCGCAGAATCGCCGCCGCCCGCAGCACGTTCTCCTTCGCCGCCGGGTGGATCTTCTCCAGCTCCGGGATCAGCTCGCGCCGCAGGAGGTTGCGCTTGTAGTCGGCCTCCTCGTTCGTGGCGTCGTCGCGCCAGGCGAGCCCGCGCTCTTCGCAGTAGGCGGTCGTCTCCGCCCGGGTCGTGCCGAGCAGCGGCCGCGCCAGGCGGCCGTCCCTGGGCCGCATCCCCAGCAGCGCCCGCCTGCTCGGTGAGGAAGCGAGCCGGTAGAGGATCGTCTCGACCTGGTCGTCGGCGGTGTGGCCGGCGACGATCGTCGCTCCCGCCTCCTCCGCCAGCCGGGCCGCCGCCGCGTAGCGGTCCTTCCGCGCCCAGGCCTGCAGGTTCCCGGCGCCCTGCGGCCGCCGCGGCCGCTCGATCTCCAGCGCCACCCCGAGGCGCGCGCAGAGCTCGGCGCAGTAGCACTCGTCCTCGTCGGCCTCCTCGCGCAGGCCGTAGTTCAGGTGCAGAGCCCTCACCGCCTTAGCCCCCCGCGCACGCACCGCGAGGTCGAGCAGGCAGATCGAGTCGCGCCCGCCGGAGAGCATCGCGACCAGCGGCTCGGGCCCGCCTAGCAGCCCGCCGGCTTCGACCCGCTCCAGCAGCTCAGCCGCAATCATGCCGCGCAGGCGACGAAGAGCTCGGTCGGCGAGGGGAACCCCTTGAGGCTGACCCGGCCGATCCCCTTCAGCTCCAGGCGGTCGCCCCCGGTGACCGCCTCGGCGACGGCGTCGGTGACGAGCACCTCCCCGGCCAGCGCCCGGTTGACGACGCGGTGGGCGAGGTTGACCTGGCCGCCGAAGTAGTCGCCGTCGCGGTAGACCGCGTCGCCGTAGTGGATCCCGACCCGCGGCTGCGGCCGCTGCTCGAAGCGGGCTAGGAAGTCGACCGCCCACTCGGTCAGCGAGAGGGGATCGGGAGAGACGATCATCACCTCGTCGCCGATCGTCTTCACGATCGTCGCCTCGCGCGGCAGCGTCGCTTCGACCGAGGCGACGAAGTTCTCGACCACGTCGAGCGCCTCGATGTCCCCCTCCTCCTCGGTGTAGCGGGTGAAGCCGGTGAGGTCGATGAAGCAGAGGCTGACGTGAACGTGGCCGAGCTCGATTTCGGCGGTGTCGACGGCGGTGGCGTCCGCCTCCATGTGGCCGACCACGTCCTGCTCGACGAAATAGCGCAGGTAGCGCTGGTGCAGGTAGGAGGTCAGCGGCGTCGCCAGCGGCAGGATGTCGGCGGCGAGCTCCCCCATCTCCTCGGCCATTTCCAGCTCCGGCACCGCGTCGCGGATCAGCGGCTCGTGCACGTAGAGGTGGAAGAGGCGGACCTCGGCCTCGGCGATCCGCCGCATTGACTGCGCGTAGACGCGGACCAACTGCAGGAAGGCGACGAGGGGGAAGCCGGCGTCGAGCACGCGGGCGCAGTGGCGCAGGGCCTCGGCGTCCTCGGGCCCGACCTCGCGCCGCCGGTCGACGGGGGTGCCGAGGATGACCAGGATCCGCTCGACCAGCTCCGGCTCCAGGCTGGTCTCGGCCGCCACCTCCTCGACGCCCAGCCGCCGCTCGTCGGGGTCGCTGAACAGCTCTTCGGTGAAGCCGAAGGCGAGCCGCCCCTCGCGGCCGGCCTCCTTCAGGTCCTCGAGCGAGTAGCCGCGCTCGCGCATCCGCGCCACCACCCGTGCCTGCGCCGCCGCCGCCGCGGTCCAGTGCCCTCGCCGCACCGGCACGATCTTCTCCTCCGCCCAGCGTTTGAGCGTGCTCGCCGGAACCCCCGAGCGCCGCGCCGCCTCGCTGAGGGAGATTCGCGTATCGGGCATAGGGCGAGGCTAGCCAGCGGGGGCGCGGCAAGCGGCTAGGGTCGGCGGCAGATGCCGGCCCGCCTCCGCCCCACCGCGCCGATCGCCGCCGACGCGATCCTCGTCGGCGACCCCGGGCGAGCGCTGTTGCTGGCCCAGGAGCTGCTGGAGCAGCCGAAGATGAGCAATCACGCGCGGGGGCTGTGGGGCTATTCGGGGCTCACCCCCGCGGGACGCGAGCTGACGATCCAGTCGACCGGGATGGGCGGGCCGAGCGCCGCAGTCGTGCTCCAGGACCTCGCCGAGCTGGGCGTGCGGCGGGCGATACGGGTGGGAACCTGCACCGCGCTCTGGGACTTCGATCTGGGCGACCTGGTGATCGTCACCGAGACGTTCCCCGAACCTGGCGGCTTCTTCCAGCGGGCGCCGGAAGAGGAGGATCTCCAGCAAGCCGTGGCCCCCGACCCGAGACTGACCCTCCAGCTCGTCCGGGCTCTCGCGGGGGAGGCGGCGGGCGTGGTCAGCGTCAGCCTCGACGTTATCCACCAGCCCGATCAGGAGGTGCATCCAGCGGCGGAAGTTGCGGACATGCAGACGGCCGCGCTGTTCGCCGTCGCCGCCGAGTTCGAAATGGCGATCGCCGCTCTGCTGATCGTTGCGAGCACGGCGGATGGGGACTCCCTGAGCGACGAGGGTCTCGAGAGGAAGGCGAAACGCGCCGGGGCTGCCGCCTCAGCCATTCTCTCAACCTAAGGTTAAGAGTTAGTCTTAGCGCTCTTTGGAGCTTTCCCTTCCACTTTCCTCGCGTTCTCCCGCCGCAGCAATCCGAGCTCCCGCTGGAGCTCGTCGATCGCCTCCTCGACATCCTCGAGCCGCTGGGAGAAGGAGCGCAGCCGCCGCTCCAGCCGTTCGACGTCGGTGGCGGAAGGGAGATTGAGCGCGGCCATCGCCGCCTGCTGGGCCTCGAGCGCCTTCTCACGCGCCCCGAGCGCTGCAGTGAAGGCGTCGTGCAGGGTGGGGTTGTCGATCAGGGCCTGCGCCAGCTCCCCGAGCGCCTGCTCGGCCCGCGCCCGCAGCCCGTCCTGCTCGTAGTCCTCGAAGCTCAAGTCACAGCAGCTTAACGAGCACATCCGGCTCGGCTGAAAATCTCCCTTCACAAAGATGCTGCAAGCGTTGATTAAGGACTTGTTGGGAGCGCCCGCACCCGTTGTGGACGTAGGGACTAGTGAGTAGCCTGCAATCGGTTACTGCCCGGGGAGGGGAAACCAGCGCGGGCAGGAAGAGCGCCTCGGCATGAGATCTACGTTCGCATCCATCTTCATCGCACTCGCCGGCTTCGTGGCGATCACGGCCGCCGCCGCCGCGCTGGCCGGTGCCGAGCCGGTCTCCGAAGGCAGCGCCGTCACTCCCCCGGCGACGACGACGACCGCGATCCCGTCGCCGGCGGCGCCCGCCTGCGCGAACGGGATCGACGACGACCACGACGGCCTCGTCGACACCGAAGACCCGGACTGCGAATCCGCCGGGGACACGACCGAGGAACCGCCCGCGACTACGGAAGCGAGCGAAGGCGAAGAACTTGCGGCCCCCGCCCCCACCCCGAGCCCTGAAACGGAAACGCCGACGGGCGGCGTCGCCCACGGCACCGAAATCGGCAGCCCCGCGACGACGGGGAGCGGCCAGAAGAGCGGCGCCACCCGCAACGACGAACTGGCCGCCCCGAGCGGTAACGAAAACGGCGGCCTAACCGCCCCGAGCGCAAACGGCGGCGGCGCTCAACCTCTACCTGAGGGTTCGAACGGCGGCTCGCCGTTCACCGAAGGCGGCGCGCCGACCACCGCCAACCCGACGACGACGATCGCTCCCTTCGGCCCCGCCCCGATCGGCGTCCCCAACTTCGTCATCGACTCCTTCGAAATCCCACCCTTCCTGCTGCCGATCTACCAGGCGTGCGGGACCGAATACGGGATCCCCTGGGAGGTGCTCGCCTCGATCAACAAAATCGAGACCGCCTTCGGCACCAACATGAACGTCTCCAGCGCCGGCGCCGTCGGCTGGATGCAGTTCCTGCCCTCGAGCTGGGAACAGTTCGGGCTCGACGCCAACGGCGACGGCAAGCAAGACCCCTACAACCCGGTTGACGCGATCTGCGCCGCCGCCCACTACCTGAAGCTGGCCGGCGGCGACAAGAACCTCTACCAGGCGATCTTTGCCTACAACCACGCCGACTGGTACGTGCAGGAGGTCCTCCTCTACGCCCGCGCCTACGGCCGCCTCCCCTCCGACCTGGTCGGCTCGCTGACCGGCCTCACCGAGGGCGCCCACTTCCCGATCGCCGCCGACGCCCGCTACGCCGACGACATCGCCGCCCGCGAATCGCTCAAGGAAGGCGACAGCCTCGGCAGCGCCGGCGAAGTCATCTCCTCCTCCCCCACGCCGCGCGGGATCAACATCTTCAGCAAGGAGGGGGCGCCGGTCGTCGCCGTCAACGACGGGGTCGTCCGCAAGCTCGGCCACTCCGCGAAGCTGGGCAACTTCATCGTCCTCGAAGACACCTACGGCAACCGCTACACCTACGCCGAGCTCGGCAGGCTGGTGCGCGACCACCGCCTGGTGGTGACCCCGAGCGGTAAGCAGAAGCGGGTGCCGGTCGAAAGCCAGAACCTGCGCCCGCGGCTGCGCGCCTACCCGAACCGCGGCAAGGGCGGCGGCAACGCCGCCGACAAGCTGGAAGCGGCGCTGGCGGCAAGCGGCGAGGGCTCGATCCGGGTCGGCTCGAAAGTGATCGCCGGGACGATGCTGGCACGCGTCGCCGCGGGTGATGAAGGGATCGACCCCCACATCAATTTCTCGATCCGCCCGGCCGGCAAGGGGGCGCCGCGGATCGACCCGAAGCCGATCCTCGACGGCTGGAAGCTGCTCGAAGCGACCGCCGTCTACCGCGCCAAGGGCAAGAGCCCGTTCTCCAACCTCAGCGGCGCCGGCGTCCTGCTGCTCTCCAAGGAAGCGCTGCAGAAGCGCGTCCTCGCTGACAAGGGCCTCGAAATCTACGAATGCGGCCGCGAAGACATCGAAAGCGGCAAGATCGACCGCCGCGTCCTCGCCGTGCTCGAGTACCTGCGCACGAAGGGCTTCAAACTGACGATCACCGCGCTGGAGTGCGGGCACAGCCTGATGACCACCTCGGGCAACATCTCCGAGCACAGCACCGGCGACGCGGTCGACATCGCAGTCATCAACGGCGTCCCGGTCACCGGCCACCAGGGCCCGGGGACGATGACCGACGAACTGATCAAAGACGTCCTGCAGCTGCAGGGGACGATGCACCCGCACCAGGTGATCTCGCTCGAGGACCTGCCGGGCGAAACCAGCTTCGCGCTGCCCGACCACTACGACCACGTCCACATCGGCTACCACCCGATCGAAGGCGGCCCCGAAGCTCAGTTCACGGCGCTGCTGAAACCGGATCAGTGGCAGCGCCTGATCAACCGCCTCGGTCAGATCGAAAACCCGGATGTGCCGGTCAGCCCCTCGAAATACGCGGTGCCCGACCAGACCGACGGCGGCATCGCCGCCGGCGCCGGCGACTGAGCCGGCGCCGACCGGGCTGAGCGGCGAGAATCGCCCCTTGGCCAAGCTCTTCGGATTCGTCCAGTTCGACTTCGCCGGAACTCTCCCGCTCGGCGAGGGACGCTACCTCGCGGGGGAGCCCGGCAGCGGCGAGGAGACCGTCCTCGTCCTGCAGCGACTGAGCGCCGCGGCCGCCGAGCGCCGGCGCCGGCGCGGGCGCCCGACCCCGGCCGATCCGGATCCGGCGCTGGTGTCGCTCACCCGCGCCACCGTAGTCCGTGCCCCCTCGCCGTTTGAGGAGCGGACACAAGCCGCCCGCTGGCTCGACGAGGCGTGCGATGACGAGGACTCGGTTGAGGCGCTGACCAGCGAAGGGGCTGCGATCCTCAACCGCGCCCTCCACGCCCAGGCGGTCGCAGCCGCCGACGCCCACGGTCGCCAGGTCACCGCCGAGCAGGCCGAGCGAATCCTGATCGGCTATGGCAGCGGCGAGGAGACCTCGGAGGGCCGTTTCACCGATGCCCGACAGATCGACATCGGCCCCGCCGGCTCCCGTCGCCGCCGGCGCGAGGAACAGCTGCGCCCGCAGGAACGAGTGGCCGCCGTACTTCGTGGCCGCGAGCAGTTAGACGCCTGCGAGACCCTCCTACTGCGTGCCCGCGCTGACCTCGACGCCGGCCGCACCCGCGAGGCGGAGCTACAGCTGCGGATCGGAGTGGAGGCGCTGCTCACCGACCTCGACGGCGCGGTCGACGATCCCGACCACGAGAAGGACATGACGACGCTGCGCGAGCGGCAGGCGGCCGCGCAGCAAGCGGAGATCGGGGAGACGCTAGCGATCGCGGAGCGCATCCTCCGGCGCCGCCGCGTCCTCGGCACCTGAGCGCGGCGACTTATCCGTATATATCGCGGATAACTCGCCCCACTCAGAGGGCAAGCCTCTTGGCGACCACGCCGTCGAGCAGGGACTCGGCGAGATGGTGAGCCTTGTCCAGCAAGACGCCCTCGACCGAGGGGATGCCGATCACGGTCAGGCCCGCCGCCCGCGCCGCCGCGACGCCCGTCGGCGAGTCCTCGAGCACGACCACGTCCGGGCCCGGCTCCACCCCGAGCCGCCGGCAGGCCTCCAGGTAGGAATCCGGCGCCGGCTTCGGCGCCGCCACTTCGTGGGCGCTGAGGACGACGTCGAAGAAGCCCTCGAAGCCGACCAGCTCGATCGAGCGGCGGACGAAGCGCAGCGGCGAGTTCGAGACGAGGCCGATGGGCACCTTCCCCTGCAGGCGCTCGAGCAGCTCGCGGGCGCCGAGCATCGCCTCCACCCCGTGCTCGAGCTCGGCGACGACCAGCTCGTTCAGCTCCTCGATCAGCTCCCCCGCCCGCCCCGGCTCGCCGAGGCGGCGTTCGAGGATGCCACCGGCGACCGCAGCCGAGGTGCCGACCAGCTCCAGCTTGTCAGCCCGGGTGAACTCGGTGCCGCGGAGGTCGAAAAGGTCCTGCTCGGCGCGGGTCCAGACCGACTCGGTGTCGAGCAGGAGGCCGTCGTTGTCGAAGACGACGGCATCGGGCAAGGAGGGCGGCATGGGCGCGGGATCATCCCATCTTCGACGGAAACCGCTAGCGTCGCGCCATGCCCTTCCACGTCGAGGTCAGCACCCCCCTGCGCCACGCCCGCGCCTTCAACCTCAGCCCCGAGGAGCTGCGGCAGACGGTGCTGGAGCCCTGGCTCTCGAGCCGCCCGGTCGAGCTGGGAGACCGCAAATGGAACCCCGAAGAAAGCGAGCTGAAGGTGCTGGAGGGCCCGGAGCTGAGCAACCCCGAGCTCTCCTTCGGCCAGGGCTGGGCGAACGCGCAACGCTCGGGCGGCGAGGTGACGGCGCGGGTGCTGGGGGCGGTGCGGGAGAGCCGCGGCGCCGGAGCGGGACCGGCGGCGCTGGTGATCGAGACCGACTCGGCGGTTAAGACCGTCGCCGACCTCGCCTCGACCTACGGCGCCCGCCCGGTCGAGCTGGAGAGCCTGGGCGAGCGGATCGACGGCCGCGACCCGGAGGTCGCGGCCGTGATCGTCGTCCTCCAGCGTCAGCGCTAGACGCCGACGGGAAGACTTCCCTCCATATAGGAGGTACTTTCGCCCCGTCCTTTCGCCCCGTCGGCCGGGTTCAGACCGCGGTCGCCGCGGCCCTGAAGTCGATCGAGACCCCGCGCGGGATCACCAGCACCGGATGACGGGCGTCCTCGACCGCGTAGTCGCTTTTCGCGCTCAGGACGACCCGGCCGTCCGGGGCCTCGGGCCGCGACCCGACCACGAGTAGGTCGATCTTCCCCGTCCCGTAGTCGGCGCACTGCGCCCCCAGGGCCTGGGCGAGGCTGTTCGCCGTGGCGCGGGCGCTCGGGTCCCCCTCGTCGATGACACCGACGGTGCTGACCGTCACCACCGGGCTGGAATGGAACCCGGCCGGGGCGACGGCGATCGCCGACGGCCCCCCGAGGAGGAGTTTGTGGGCCGAGATCCCTGGCTTGACCAGCCCGGGCGAGGTCCGGTACTCGGATCCGAAGACGATCACGTCGGCCTGCTCCTTCTCGGCCAGCTCGGTCAAGCCGACGCTGGTTGACGGGTTCTGGACGACGTGCCGGGGCATCTCCGGCGCCCCGACCGAGGCGGCCCCGCGAGCCAGCAGCTCCTCGGCCTGGCGCTGCTCCAGCGATTCGCCGAACTGGTGGCGGACGTAGGCGAGCGCCAGCTCGCCGCCGGCCTGCGCCAGCAGGCGACCGAGGGCCAGGGCGTCCCGGTCCATGTCGGTGTCGTCGTAGGAAACGATGATCTTCAGTGACATTCGGGTTCCTCCGAAGGAAGTGGGTGATCCCAGGCTAAAGCGCCGAGAGCCAGCAGCGGAACCGCCCCCAGGAGTAGGAAGGGGCGGTCCCGCTCTGCACTCGTCCTCCCGGCCTAGACGGTGCCTCCGGCAGGAGCCGGCCGGGCTGCGGGCGGGGCCGCCGGGACGCCGTCCGGGTAGCCCAGAGAGGGCACGTCCGACGGATACACCTCGTGGCCGTGAACGGCGATGTCGCCGGTCTCCATTTCCTCCTCGGTCATCCGCAGAGGCACGAAGAGCCCGACCAGCTTCAGCAGGATGAACGTGCCGATCGCCGAGAAGACGATCACCCACAGAGCCGTGTAGGCCTGGACTCCGAGCAGGTGCAGCCCGCCGCCCGAAATCAGCCCTTCGTGTTCGCCTGCCATCAGCTTGTTGGCGAAGATGCCGACGAGGAGGCCGCCGGCCACCCCCGCGAAGCCGTGCGTGTAGACGACGCCGAGGGTGTCGTCGACGTTGCGGAACGGCGCCGTCCGGCTCAGGTAGTTGAGCGCCAGGTAGACGAGCGCCGAGGCGATCACGCCGATCGCGATCGCTCCCCAGCCGTTGACGAAGCCGGCGCCGGGGGTGATCGCGACGAGGCCGACGATCATGCCGTTTACGGAGCCGATCAGGCTCGGCTTGCGACCAGTCGCGTAGTCGAGGGCGACCCAGACGAGGAAGGCGACCGCGGTGCAGAGGTTGGTGTTGAGCACCGAGGCGGAGGCGACTTCGCCGGCGCTGTACCAGTCACCGCCGTTGAACCCGTTCCAGCCCATCCAGAGAAGCCCGGCGCCGACGGCGACCATCGCCAGGTTGTTCGGAGCGTCGATCTCGCGGTCGCGCTGGAGGCGCGGCCCGATCACCGCTGCGGCGACGAAGCCCGAGACGCCGGCGGCGAGGTGGATCACGTAGCCGCCCGAGTAGTCGATCGCGCCCTGCTGGGCGAAGAAGCCGCCGCCCCAGATCAGGAAGGCGTTGACCGTGTAGATCAGCAGCGTCCAGAGCGCGACGAACGGAATCCACGCCTTGAAGTTGAAGCGTCCGAGCACCGAGCCCAGCATCAGGATCGGCGTGATCGCCGCGAAGACGATCTGGAAGTAGGCGAGCGTCGATTGCGGGAAGAGGAATTCTTCTTCCGCGAGCTCAGGGATGTGCGCCTGTTTCAGCAGTTCGTTGCTGCCTAGGATCGCTCCCGGCTTGCCGATGAAGTTGCCGAAGAAACCGCTGTTACTGATCGCGTGGACCGGTTCGCCGAACCCCATCTTGAAGCCGACCAGCACCCAGAGCACCAGCACGATCGCGAAGGCGACGAACGCCATCATCATCGAGTTCACCGACCAGCGTTTCTGCATTACGCCGCCGTAGAGCACGACCAGGCCGGGGATGCTCATCAGCCCGACCAGCGTGGCGGCGGTCATCTGCCATGAGTTCGCGCCTTCGCTCAACCATTCCATTAAGAGGGACTCCCTTTCTCAGTAAGCACTTCTCGGACGCCGCTAACCCTGCCGCCGCGAAGGCCGCACCTCTACGTACGAGTGTCTAAAGATCGGCCGCGATCCTTCGCCCGACGGGCGATGGTGCCCCCCTCAGAGGGCTGATTTACTGCTGCCCATGCCACTTGAAGGTCATTACGAGCGGCAGACCACCCCGCTCTACAAGTTGAGCCCGCGCGAGATCAAGGCCGCCCTGGCGACGCTGGCGGTCACCGTCGTCGCCCTGCTGGGCGTCGTCATCGCCACCGCCGGCGACAGCGGCGCGCCGCTCGCACCCGGCTGCTTCAGCGCCTCGGTCGCCGGGATCGTCGGCGCCCAGACGGTCAGCGCCTGCGGCAGCGAGGCGGAAGCGCGGTGCGCCCACGCCGCCCGCTTCGACGACCCGCGCTCGCGGACGATCGTCGCCGCCTGCGAAGAACGGGGGATCCCGACGACGGGCAAGCCCGGCAGCGTGAAGCCGTCGGATCCGATCCAGTAGAAGCGTCTAGTCGAGCGCGTCGACGAGAGCCGCGAGCTCCGCGTCGACCTCGCCCTCGAGCTTCAGCTCGGCGTCGCGGTCGTAGGGCGTCGCGCCCTTGGTGACGATCGCGACCACGCCGCCGCGGTCGAGGGTCAGCTGCGGCAATCCCGCCACCGGGTGCACCGCCAGCGAGGAGCCGACGCAGAGCATCAGGTCGGCCCCTTCGGCGAGCTCGGTCGCCCGCGCCATCGCCTCCTCGGGCAGCAGCTCGCCGAAGAGGACGACGTCGGGTTTGACCGGGCCGCCGCACTCGCTGCAGATTGCGACGCCGCGCGCGTCGAAGATGTCATCGACCTCGTCGAGCCCGAACGCGGTCCCGCACTCCATGCAGGAGCTGGTCTCGATCGAGCCGTGCACCTCGATCACGTTCTCCGACCCGGCCGCCCGGTGCAGGCGATCGATGTTCTGGGTGATCACGCCCTCGATCAGGCCCCGCCGCTCCAGCGCCGCCAGCGCCGCGTGCGCCCGGTTCGGCTCTTTGTCACCGAGCGCCTGGAAGCGCGGCCGGTAGTAGGACCAGAAGCGCTCGGGGTCGCGTTCGAAGACGTTGATGTGGGCGACCTCCATCGGGTCGACCTTCGCCCACAGCCCCGTCTCCGGCGTGCGGAAGTCCGGGATCCCGGAAGGGACCGATACCCCGGCGCCCGTAAGGGCGACGGCCGACGAAGCACCCTCGAGCAACCCGGCCAGCCGCAAAACCTCCGCCGACGGGACGAAAACCGCTTGATGTAAGCGGTTTTCGTCCCGTCGGCGGTGAATGTTGTTCGCTACCTGCCGCTCCACTTCGGGGTGCGTTTGCCTAGGAACGCCGAGATGCCCTCTTTGGCGTCCTCGCTGAAGAAGGCGGTGGCGAAGCCGGCCTTCTCGGCCTCGATGCCCTCGTCGATGTCGCCCTGGTGGGAGACGGTCTTGATCTGCTCGACCGCGATCGGCGCCTGGGCGGCGAGCTTGCGGCCCCACATCAGCGCCGTCTCGAACAGCTCGTGGTCGGGAACGACGCGGTTGACGAGGCCGAGTTCGAGCGCCTCCTCGGAGAGGATCGCGTCGCCGACCAGGTTCAGCTCCAGAGCCTTGTTCGGGCCGACCAGCCGCGCCAGCCGCTGGGTGCCGCCGAAGCCGGGGATGATCCCCAGCTTCACCTCGGGCTGGCCGAAGACCGCGGCCTCGGCGCCGATCCGCACGTCGCAGGCCATCGCCAGCTCGCAGCCGCCGCCGAAGGCGATCGAGTTGACTGCGGCGATCGTGGCGACTCGTGCTTTGCCGAAGTCGCGGAAGAGCGCGTGCGCCCGGTTGATCAGCTCGGCACCGCTCTCCTGGTCGAAGGTCGTGAACGCCTTGACGTCGGCGCCGGCCGAGAAGACGATCGGCACCGAGGAGGCGATCACCATCGCCCCGATCCCCTCGTCCTCCTTGACCCGGCTCCAGACCGTCTCCAGATCCTCGATCACCTGCGGCGAGAGCGAGTTCATCGGCAGGTTCGCGAGCCAGGCGATCGCAACGTTGCCGCGGGTCTCCAGCTTGACGGTGTCCGCCTGCTCGCCCTCGTCGGCCTGCGGGTAGGGGTAGAAACCCTGGCCGGTGCCGAGCCCGTAGCGGCGCTGAGCGACCAGCCGCTTCAGGGTCACCGGCGGGCTGAAGCGCTCGCCGTACTTCTCCTCCAGCTTCTCGATCGTCTCCAGCACCTGATCCAGGCCGGTGACATCCGCTTTCCAGAACGGCGGCAAGAGACCTTTGCGCGGGTCGAGCCCGGCGCCGGCCATCATCCCGAGGTCGATGTCGCGGACCGAGCAGATCCCCTCCTCGACCAGCAGGCAGGCCTCGATCAGGGCGCGGCTGGAGAACATCGCGACCAGCTCCTCGCCGTCGGGCTGGTTGTCGCCGGGGACGTTCTGCTCGCCGTCCTTGAAGAAGCCCTCGCCGCCCGTCTTGGCGCCGAGCTTGCCTTCGCCGACCAGGCCCTGCAGGCCCTTGTGGACGTAGAAGTGCTCGCCGTAGGACTCGTTCAGGTGTTCGGCGACGTGGAGGACGGTGTCGAGCCCGAGCAGGTCGGTGAGGAAGAACGGGCCCATCGGCGCCAGCTTGGCGCCGGCGATCGCCTCGTCGATCGCCTTCAGCGAGAGGCCGTGCTCCTCCTGGGCGCGCCAGATCTCCCCCATCGTCGCCATCAGGATGCGGTTGACGACGAAGCCGGGGACCTCGCCGCAGACGATCGGCTGCTTCTTGATCGCCTGGGCGAAGCTGTAGGCGGCGGTCGCGGTCTCCTGCGAGGAGTCCTCGCCGACGATCACCTCGACCAGCGGCATGATCGAGGCCGGGTAGAAGAAGTGGAAGCCGACGACCTTGTCGGGCCGCAGCGTCGCCTCGCCGATCTCGGTGATCGAGAGCGAGGAGGTGTTGGAGGAGAGGATCGCGTGCCCCGGCGTCACGGCGTCGAGGTCGCGGAAGACGGCCTGCTTGATCTCCATCTTCTCCGGCACCGCCTCGATCACGAAGTCGACGTCGCCGAACTCCTCGTAGCTGACGGTGCCGGTGACGTTTCCCATCACCTCGGCCAGCCGCGCGTCGGCCTGCTCCTGCGTCAGCTTCTCCTTCTTGACGAGGCGGGCGAGCTGCCCCTCGGTGACACCGCGGGCTTTCTCGACGGCCGCGTCGACGAACTTCTGGTCGATGTCTTTGACGACGACGGGGATGTCGGCGGCGGCAATCGCCTGCGCGATCTCCCCGCCCATGGTGCCACCGCCGACGACGGCGGCCTTAGAGACGAACATGAAGAGTGATTCCTCTCGGTTAGAGGGCTTGGCAGTGCGGCTCGGGAGGCTATCCCTTTGGCGCGCTCCGCTACCGCTGGACGGATGGCCCAGCCCCGTTCAAGAGCCGCTTCGGCGAGGTCGATCACACCTCCTATGCGGATGCCGGCGAAGCTCCTCGTCGTCCTCATCACGTTGCTCGTCTGCGGCGCGCTCGCCGGTACGGCGGATGCCGCGGTGCCGCAGGCACGGCTGCTGCCCGACGGCCGCGCGGTCGCCCCACCGTCCGCCCCGCCCGCGGTGAAGTCGATGATCGAGGCGGCCAACCGGATCCGCCACCGGCCCTACGTCTGGGGCGGCGGCCACCGCCACTGGAAGTCGCGAGGCTACGACTGCTCGGGCTCGGTCAGCTACGTGATGCACGCCGCCGGGCTGCTCGAATCGCCGCTCGACTCGACCGGCTTCATGCGCTGGGGCGCGGGCGGCGCCGGCAGCTGGGTCCGCATCTACGCGAACCACGAACACGTCTTCGCGGTGATCGCCGGCCTGCGCTGGGACACCTCCTACAGCGAAGACGGCGACCGCACCGGCCCCGGCTGGTCAGAACGGATGCGCCCCACCAACGGCTTCCGCCTACGCCACCCCCTCGGCATCTTCAAAGTTACCCCCCTCGCTTAACGCTTCCGACTTTCGCCCCACCCGAGTGGGGTCAATCTCGGAAGCGCTGACACCAGGGATAACCGCCTCGTCCCGAGGTTTGGACGGCGGTACAAAGGCGTGATTAAGGCGGCGCCATTAGGCTCTGTGCTGCTCTTTTCGAGGACCGAGACTTTCGACAAACACGCGCTGGGACGGACCTGGGCGCGCGCCTATTGGGGGAGATCCAAGAACCGATGACTCGCATTCGCCAGCACAACGTGACCGCAGCCCAGTGGAGCTCTAACGGAGGTGCTCTCGGCGCGCAGGACCTGACGCTCCCGGAGAACAACCCGTTCGGCCAGAACGTCTTCTCCGCCGCCGTCCAGAAGGAACGGCTGCCGAAGGACGTCTTCGAGAAGCTGCAGACGACGCTCGACGGCGGCGAGGCGCTCGATCCCAGCCTCGCCGACGCGGTCGCCGAGGCGATGAAGGAGTGGGCGCTGGAGAACGGCGCCACCCACTACACCCACATGTTCCAGCCGCTGACCGGCTCGACCGCGGAGAAGCACGACTCCTTCTTCGAGCCCGGCGGCGAAGGCGACGCGATCGCCGACTTCTCCGGCAAGGAGCTGATCCAGGGCGAGCCCGACGCCTCCTCCTTCCCCACCGGCGGCGTCCGCGCCACCTTCGAGGCCCGCGGCTACACCGCCTGGGACCCGACCAGCCCCGCCTTCATCCTCGAGAACCCGAACGGGGCGCTGCTCTGCATCCCGACCGCCTTCGCCTCCTGGACCGGTGAGGCGCTCGACGCGAAGATCCCGCTGCTGCGCTCGATGGACGCGCTCAGCCGCTCGGCGATAAAGGCGCTGCGGCTGCTCGGCGACGAAGAGAGTCAGCGCGTCTTCACCACCGTCGGCCCCGAGCAGGAGTACTTCCTGATCGACGAGCAGTATTTCTTCGAGCGGCCCGACCTGATCAGCACCGGCCGCACCCTCTTCGGCGCCAAGCCGCCGAAGGGCCACGAGCTCGACGACCACTACTTCGGCTCGATCCCCGAGCGGGTGCTCGCCTTCATGATGGAGTCGGAGCTGGAGATGCGCAAGCTCGGCATCCCGGTCAAGACCCGCCACAACGAGGTTGCGCCCGCCCAGTACGAGATCGCCCCGATCTTCGAGAACTCCAACGTCGGCTCCGACCACCAGCAGCTGCTGATGCAGACGATGGAAAGCGTCGCCCGCCGCTACGGCCTCGTCTGCCTCCTGCACGAGAAGCCGTTCGCCGGGGTCAACGGCTCCGGCAAGCACAACAACTGGTCGATGGGGACCGATACCGGCGCCAACCTGCTGAACCCGGGCGAGACGCCGGCCGACAACATCCACTTCCTCTTCTTCTGCGCGGCAGTAATTCAGGCGGTGAACAAGCACCAGGGCCTGCTGCGGGCCTCGGTCGCCAACATCGGCCAGGACCACCGCCTCGGGGCGAACGAGGCGCCGCCGGCGATCATCTCGATCTTCCTCGGCGGCGAGCTCGAAAAAGTGTTCGAGGCGATCGCGACCGGTGAAGGAGATCCCAGCACGCCGGCTTCGTTCCTCGATCTCGGCGCCCAGGTGCTGCCGCCGCTGCCACTTCACGGCGGCGACCGCAACCGCACCTCGCCGTTCGCCTTCACCGGCAACAAATTCGAGTTCCGGGCGCTGGGCTCGAGCATGTCGCTCGGCTTCCCGAACACGGTCCTCAACACGATCGCCGCCGAGGCGATCGACGAGCTCGCCGGCAAGCTGGAGGCGAAGCTGGAGGACGGCGAGCAGATGCCGGAGGCCGTGATCGAGATCGTCAAAGAGAGCTACCTGGCCAACAAGCAGATCTGCTTCGGCGGCGACAATTACTCCGAGGAGTGGCACCAGGAGGCCGAGCGGCGCGGGCTGAAGAACCTGCGCACCACCCCCGACGCGCTGCCGGAGGTGCTCGCCGACAGCACCGTCGCGGCCTTCGAGAACTACCAGGTCCTCTCGAAGGGAGAGCTCGAGTCCCGCTACGAGGTCTGGGTTGAGCAGTACTGGCTGCGGGCCAACATCGAGGCGGAGACGACCTTCTCGATGGCGAAGACGATAATCCTGCCGGCGGCGCTGCGCCACCTGGCGCTGATCGGCGAGGCCGGTGTCTCCTCCCTCGAGGGCGAAGTCCGCGGCCTGGTCGACGAGCTGGTCGCCGGGCTCGGCGAGCTGGAAGCGGCGAACGCCGACCCGGGCCTCGAGGGCCTGGAGATGGCGGTCCACGCGCGCGACAAGCAGCTGGCGGCGATGGACAGCGTCCGCGACGCGGCCGACAGGCTCGAGCGGGTGGTCGCCGACGACCTCTGGCCGCTGCCTAAGTACGAGGAGATGCTCTTCATCAAGTAGGGGTTTTGGGGCGGGAGGGGTGACCTCCTCCAGACACCACTCGCTAATGGCTCGTGGTTGAGTGTCTGCAGGGGGTCACCCCTCCCGCCTGGTTGTAGGTCAGCTCTGGGGACCGTCGTCGCTGTCGTCCTTGACCGCTCGCCAGATCACGAAGCCGATCAGGCCGAGGCCGATTATCGGGATCAGGCCGCCGAGGACGCCCCACCAGGTCTCAGCTGCTGCGAAGAGGAGCACGGGGCGGGATCATGACGCTCGCTCCTTAACGCGCATCTTCAGCCCGCCTTCGGGGGAGAGCGTCGGCATCTGCCGGATCGTCATGGTGCGGCCCGGGAGCGCGTCCATCCGCAAGCGCTGCAGCAGCTTCGTCGCCACCAGCTTCACCACGGTCTGGCCGAAGCGCTTGCCGATGCAGATGCGCGAGCCGCCGCCGAAGGGGACGTAGGCGCCGCGCGGCAGCGCCGCCTTGCGCTCGCGGGTGAAGCGCTCGGGGATGAAGGCATCGGGCTCGGGGAAGACCTCGGGGAGGCGGTGGCTGGCCCAGGAGCAGTAGTTGACGTAGGCGTCGCGGGGGACCGTGTAGCCGCCGAACTCGTATTCGCGTATCGCCCGGCGCGGCCCGATCCAGGCGGGCGGGTAGAGGCGAAGGACCTCGTCGAGGACCATCTCGAGGTAGGGCATCTCCTTTTCCAGCTGCTGCGCGCCTGGGCCGGCGCCGCCGAGGACGCGGTCCTGCTCCTCCCCCAGCCGCCGCACCACCTCCGGGTGGCGGGCCAGCTCGTGCAGCATGAAGGTGAGGGTCGAGGTCGAGGTGTCGTGGCCGGCGAACATCAGCGTCATCACCTGGTCGCGAATCTCGCGGTCGCTGAACTCCTCCCCGCCGGCGCCGCGGGCGCCTACGAGGAGGCTGAGGATATCTCGGCGGCCCGCGTCGGGCCGAGCCCGGCGGCGGGAGATCTCGCCGAAGACGATCTCGTCGAGGACCGCCCGCGACCGGTTCATCCTCCGCCAGGGCGAGCCGGGGCCGCGGACCAGCCGCCAGTGGAAGTCGATCCCGTAGTAGCCGAGGGCGCGCTCGAAGTGCTCGGCCGCGGCGGCACCCTTTCCGGCCTCGTCGGGATCGAGACCGAGCAGCGCTCGCATCGCGATCCGCATCGCCAGCTTGCGCATCCACTCGTAGACGTCGACCACCTCGCCGACCGGAAGGGCGCCGATCGCCGCATCGGCCTCGATCGTCATCGCCTCTATGGCGGCGGCGATCTGCTCGCGGTGGAAGGCAGGCATCATGATCGCCCGGGCGCGGTCGTGGTAGTCCTCGTCAATCGTCAGCAGGCCGTCGCCGAGCAGCGGGATCAGGTCGCCGAAACTCGACTCGCGCCAGTGGAAGTTCTCCGGATACCCAACGGTGACGAAGTGGTTGGCCTCCGGGCCGAGCATGAAGACGACCCGCGAGTGCAGCAACCGCAGGCTGAAAATCGGCCCGAACTCTTCGTAAGCGTCGAGCAGCAGCGGCAGCGGGTCATGGGCGATCTGGTGCGTGCGCGCCCAGCTGAAGTCGGTGTATCCCGGAGGAAACTTCCCCCGCTCCCGCCACTCCTCCCAGAGGTCACCGACGACCCGGCGAACCGGGTTCCCGGACATCTCCGGCGGCCGAGCGACCGGCGCGGTGGTGTCGACCGTAGCCATCTGCGAATCGTAACTGGCTGGACAGCCAGTTCCTGGATCGGCCTAGAAGCCCTGCAGCCCAGCGAGTGCGAGAAACAACGTCACCATGATCGCCCCGAGAGCGAAGAAGCCTCGTATCATCGTCCGGTGCATCGCGTCGAACCGTGCATTGATCGAGATGAGGTGAGCGTCGACAGCGGCAAAGCGTTCGCCGGTCTCCCGCTTCTGGGCCGCAAACGCCTCCGCGGTCTCCCGCCTCTGGGCCGCGAACGCCTCAGCGGTCTCCCGCCTCTGGGCCGCAAACGTCTTCGTGGTCTCTCGCGTCTGATTCGCGAACTCCTCCATGGTCTCTCGCCGCTGGCTCTCGAACCTGCCGGCGATCTCACCCCGCAGAATCTTGATCTCACCTCGAAGTTCGCGGATGTCTCCGTCGAGGCGGCCGATCTGCCCTTCGACACTCTGGAAGCCTTCGGCCATCCGGCTGTTCAAATCATCAATTCGCTTTTCGGTCGAGGGCGCTTCCATCGTCTGCATGATCCTAGCGTATGTTTTTGTCTGTAACAAAACAAGGCGCTATCGCAAAATTTCAGCGCCAACTTCGTGCCGAAACTGCAACTCAGGCGTTTGCCGCGGCGAGCTGGCCGCAGGCGGCGTCGATGTCGCGGCCGCGGGTGAGGCGGACGGTGGCGGTGATCCGGTGTTCGGCGAGGATGGCGCGGAAAGCCTCGATCCGCTCCGGCGAGGAGCCGGCGTAGCTGCCGGTCGGGTTGTAGGGGATGAGGTTGACCTTGTAGCCGCGCGGGTCGAGCAACTCGGCGAGTTCGCGGGCGTGACCGGGGTGGTCGTTTACGCCGTCGAGCATCACGTACTCGACAAAAACCTTGCGGCGGCGGGCGGCGCGGTAGCGGTCGCAGGCGGCGAGGACCTCGGCGATCGGGTAGCGCTCGTTCACCGGCATGATCTGCGAGCGCAGTCCGTCGTTCGGCGCGTGCAGGGAGAGGGCGAGGCTGATCGGCATCTCGCATTCGGCGATGCGTTCGATGCCCGGGACCCAACCGACGGTGGAGATCGCGGTGCGGCGGTGGGTGACGCCGAGGTCGGGCAGCAGCTCGCAGGCGGCGAGGACGTTGTCGATGTTCATCGTCGGCTCCCCCATGCCCATGAAGACGACGTGGTCTATCTGCTCGAGGCGGCGGAAGTGGAGCGCCTGGTCGAGGATCTCGTCGACGCTGAGGTTGCGGCCGAACTTCATCTGCCCGGTGGCGCAGAAGGTGCAGGTCAGCGGGCAACCCGACTGCGAAGAGAGGCAGACCGAGCGCCGGCCGTCCCGGTAGCGCATCAGCACTGCCTCGATCGGTCGCCCGTCGACGGTGTGGAAGAGCGTCTTGACGGTGCCGTCGTCTGACTTCGCCTCGGCGGCGACGCTCAGGGTCGAGAGCGGCACCTGCGCCTCGAGCCGCTCGCGCAGCGCCCCCGGCACGTTCGTCATCTCCTCATATGAGCATGCCGCGCGCGCGACCCACTCCCACACCTGCCTGGCGCGGTAGGAGGGCTCACCGGCCTCGGCCAGCGTCGATGCGAGCAGCTCACGATCCATGCCGCGAGTGTACGGAGCAAAGTTGTCTCGCATGCCGGGGACGACTCGTTTCGCAGTCAGTTGTGGATCTTCTCGCCGCGCTCGAGCATCGCGACGAATTTCTTCAAGCGGCGCTCACGGGTCTCCGGCTTTTTCGCATCGTCGAGGCGGTAGACGATCGCGTAGCGGTTGGCGCCGTCGAGGGAAGCGAAGAACTCCGCCGCGGCCGGGTTGGCGTCGAGCTGGCGCTGCAGGTCGGACGGTACCTTGCTGGTGCGCTGCCCCTCATAGGCGGCCTCCCAGCGGCCGTCGGCCTGGGCCGCTTCCACCTCGGCGAGGCCGGCAGGGCGCATCTTCCCCGCCTCGATCAGCGCTTCGGCTTTCTCGCGGTTGATCTTCGACCAGCGCCCACGCGGGCGGCGCGGCGTGAAGCGCTGGAGGTAGTGCTGGTCGTCGAAACGGCGTACCTGGCTGTCGATCCAGCCGAAGCAGAGGGCGAGCTCGACTGCCTCGTCGTAGGTGACGCTCGGCTCCCGTGCCCCCTTCTTGGCGATCTTCAGCCAGATGCCTTCGGAGGAAGCATGGTTCTGCTCGAGCCACGCCTCCATCTCGACCGCGTCGCTGAAGAGCAGGATCGGCAGCTCATCGGCCATCGGAACCGTCCTCTCCGGCTACATCCCCAGCGCGTCGGCGAGCAGGTCGACCTGCTGCGGGTCGCTCGAGCTCGGGAAAAAGAAGAGCTCCTGGCAGCCGACCGCCTCGAAGCCGGCGACGTACTGCTTCACCGTCTCGGGATCCTTCGCGGCGGAGTCGGCGATGTAGGCGGCGACCTCGTCGCCGAGCCAGGCGTAGTAGTCGGTCAGGTAGGCCTGCGCATCCTCCTCGGCACCGTCGCCGAGGGCGTAGTAAGCGAGGGCGGCGTTCTGGGGAGACTCGCTGCGACCCGCCTCAGACCAGGCGGACTCGAAGCCCGCGAGCCACTCGGCGAACTGTTCCGGCGAGGCCCCGGCCGCGATCCAGCCGGCGCCGAAGCGGGCGGCGCGCTGATAGGAGGCGTCGACCGAGCCGCCGACCAGGACCCGCGGATGGCTCTCGGTTTGCGGGCCCATCTCTTCGCCCTCCCAGACCTCGCGCATCCGCGCGAGCATCGCGTCGAGTTCCCTGCCGCGCGTGCTCGTGTCGACCCCGGCGATCGCGTAGTCGTCCTCGCGGCCGCCGAGCCCGATGCCCAGCGTCATCCGCCCGTTGGAGATCTTGTGCAGGCTCGCCACCTGCTTGGCCAGCGCCACCGCGTTCACCCGCAGCGGTCCGAGCAGGACGGTCGTCGCCAGGCCGATCCGCTCGGTCACCGCCGCCCCCGCGGCCAACGAGACCAGCGGCTCGAGGTTGGGATAGGCGATGCGGTCGATCGTGCCGAGGCTGGAGAAGCCGCGCGCCTCCGCCCGCCGCGCCCACTCCGTCATCTGCTCGCCGCTGGTGCCCGGGACGGCATTGGGGAGACCGATCGCAACCTTCATCTGGAGACTCCTTCCGGCGGGATCTGGGGGTTCGGCAACCCTAGCTACCCGCTATCGCCACCCCCTCGGTGACGCGACGCACAGACGCCGCTCCGGGAAAGGCACGAGGTTCCTATTGCACGGCGCGGAGGCGCCGGAGGCGACTACCAGAGGAGGAGCAGATGAGCGACTACACGGTGAAGAAGATCGACGATATGGAGGCGGTCTACCTCGGAGCCTTCAAACGGGCGCGGGCGGAGCTCGGGGTCGAGTCCTTCGGGCTGCAGGTGATCGACATGCCGCCCGACTTCGACGGCTATCCCGAGCACGACCACGCCGAGGACGGCCAGGAGGAGGTCTTCTTCGCGCTGCGAGGCGGTGGCGAGATCGAGATCGAAGGCGAGCGCTTCCCGCTCGACCCCGAGCACATGGTCCGCGTCGCCTCGGGCACCAAGCGGAAGGTCTGGCCAGGCGCAGAGGGGATCCGGCTGGTGATCATCGGCGGTGTGCCCGGACAGCTTTACGAGGCGCCAGCGGTCAGCCACCTCGGGGAACCGGACCCGATGCGGAGCTAGTCGACGCCGGAGGGCTGCCCGGGAGGAGCCGGAGAGGGCTCGAACCCCGGGCAGCTCGACACCGGCAGCCGCGGGTAGCGCGGGAAGGCGGGATCGGTGCGGGAGCGGCGGCAGAGCGAGAAGACCGAGCCGCGGGTATTGGGCACCAGCTGCTGGTGGCGGCAACGGTCGCAGAGACCGGCATCGGGGCGGAGAGCCATGTCCCCGAAACTAGATCATCGTCTGGCACGGCCGCCGCAAACTGCGACCTCGCCACCGGCCCCTCCCGCCTCGCAGGGGCCTAGCCTTGAAGGGTGACCCGAGCAGCGACCCTCTTCGACGCCGACGCCGCCTCCTACACCGGTGTGATCGAGGTCCTCAACGTCCGCTTTTGCAGCGAAGATGGGAAATTCGCGGTCCTATGGGCGCGGGAGACCGAGTCCGACGAGCGCTTCGCGGTAGTCGGACCTGTCGGGCACCTTGATGCCGGCGACCGGGCTGAGGTTGCCGGCGAGTGGGACGAACACACGAAATACGGGCGCCAGTTACGCGCCCAAGGGGCGGCTCCGGTCGACCCTTCCGACCGCGAGGGGCAGATCGCCTACCTGACGACGCTCCCCCATATCGGCCCGGCGCGGGCCGAGCGGCTGCTGGAGGCACACGGCGAGGGAGTGCTGCAGGCGATCGCCGCCGACCCCGAGGCAGTGCTCGGGTCGCTTCGCGGGGTGACCGCGGATCAAGCCGCGGAAGCAGCCGAGTACTGGCACGAAAGCCGCGCCGTCCGCGACCTTCACGTCCAGCTGGCGCCGCACGGCCTCGCCCATCTGGCGGTCGCCATCCACGATCGCTTCGAGGGAGAGGCGCTCGCGATCCTCCATCAGAACCCGTACCGGCTGACCGAGGTCTCGGGAGTCGGCTTCGCCCGCGCCGACAAGATCGCCCTCGGCGTCGACATGGCGCCCGACTCGGACGAGCGGGCGCAGGCCGCCGCGATCTACGCGCTGAAGGAGGCCGAGCAACAGGGCAACAGCTTCCTGCCGCTCGGCGAGCTGGTCGAGAGGACCGGCAGGCTGACCGGTCTTGCCGCCGATCCCGACGTCCTCACGCGGTCGCGGGGCCTGGTCGACGACGACGGGCGCGTGTACCGCAAGGGCACGCTGGAGCGGGAGCAGGCCGTTGCCGAGACGCTGATGAGACGTGCCGCGGCGCCGCCCCACCTCGAGTACGAACCGGCCGAGGAACCGCCGCAGGCTCTGCGCGAGGACCTGGCATTCACCGACGAGCAGTGGGCTGCGGTGCGGGCGGCCTTCGAATCGCGGATCTCGGTGCTCACCGGGGGGCCAGGGGTGGGGAAGACGAGATGCACCCTGGGGATCGTCACGGAGGCCGAGGCGGCGAACGCGACGATCGCTCTCTGCGCTCCCACCGGGCGGGCCGCCCGGCGGCTCGCGGAAACGAGCGAGCACGAGGCGAAAACGATCCACGGCCTGCTCGAATGGGTTCCCGGGCAGGAGCCGGGGTTCCACGCCGGTCACCCCCTCCCGGTCGACCTGGTGATCGTCGACGAGTCCTCGATGCTGAACCTGCACCTGATCGAGGTGCTGTTGGACGGGCTGGCCGAGACGACCCACGTCGTCTTCGTCGGCGACGCCGACCAGCTGCCGCCGATCGGCGCGGGCAAGCCGTTCGAGGACCTGATCGCCTCGGGCGCGGTCCCGGTGGTGCGGCTGACCCAGATCTTCCGCCAGGCAGCCCGCTCGATGATCACCACCGCCGCCCACGAGATCAACCACGGCCAACCCCCCCACCTCGAGCCCGAGGGCGGACAGGAACGGGACTTCTTCTTCATCGACCGAGTGACGCCCGAGCGGGCGCTGGAGACGGTGGTCGAGGTGGTCGCCGAGCGGGCCCCGGGCAAATTCGGCGTCGATCCGGTCCGCGAGGTCCAAGTGCTGGCACCGATGTACAAGGGACCGATCGGGATCGACAAGCTGAACGCGCGCCTACAGGAAGAGCTCAACCCCGACGGCAAGCCTGCCCTCCATGGTCGCTTCCGGATCGGGGACCGGCTGATCCAGACCCGCAACTCTCATGAGCTGGAACTGATGAACGGATCCATCGTCTTCCTCCGCGACGAGAACCCTGAGACGAAGACGATCACGGTCGAAACCGACGATGGCGGCACCCGCACGATCCCCTACCGCGACGCCGACGATCTCAACCTCGCCTACGCGATCTCGGTCCACAAGGCGCAGGGCTGCGAGGTCCCTGTGGTCGTCGCGGTCTGCCACCGCTCCCACTCGCGGATGCTCACCCGCCCGCTGCTCTACACGGCGATCACCCGTGCCCGCAACAGCTGCGTCCTGGTCGGGGACCGGGCGGTCCTCGCCTCAGCCGTGCGCTGCGACGACAGCGGCGGCCGCCACTCCGGCCTCGCCGAGCGCCTGGGCGCAGGCCCGCCCGCCCAGAGCGTCCTTTGACCAAGAGCGTCCTTTGAGCTGCATCTAGCCTAGGCGGGTGGAGAAGCCCCGCATACCGTGGACGGAGATCGCGATCACGCTGGCCGGAGTCGCGCTCCTGGTCGCCCTCGCCTTCGCGATCGACCCGCTGCACGAAGCGGTCAAGGCCGCCCTGGAAGGCGACAACGACGAGGTCCGCCACCAGATCGACCGCCTCGGCGCCGCGGGGCCGCTGCTGATCATCGCCCTCACCCTCCTCCACGCCGTCGTCTTCTACCCGGCCGAGATCGTCGACGCGGCCGCCGGCTACGCCTACGGCTTCTTCCCGGCGATGGTGCTGATGACGATCGGCTGGGTGCTCTCCGGGCTGATCTGCTGGGCGGTCGGCCACCGGGTCGCCCGTCCTCTCTTCGACCGCTGGTTCGGCAGCTCGCGCTTCGAACGAGCCGAGCGGGCGATCGAGCGCGGCGGCCCCTCGCTGCTGCTGGCGATCCGCCTGATCCCGATCCTCCCCTTCAGCATCGTCTCCTACGCGGCGGGGGCGGCGCGGGTGCCCGCCTGGCGCTTCGTCTGGACGACCGCGGTCGGCTGCCTGCCGATCACCGCGCTCGCCGTCTACTTCGGGACCCGGCTGGAGGGTCTCTCGCTGACCGACCCGCTGGTCCTAGGCAGCCTGGTGGTGCTGCTGGCGCTGCTCGCGGTCGGCCACCGGGCGGCGCGGCGGGGGAGCGCTAACGCGACTCGATCCGGAAGCGAAAAGCTGCCGGCGTCGGATCGGTGAGCCCAGCGAGGCTCAGTGCCTTGACCTTCAGCAGGTGCGGCCCGAGCGGCAGCCGGCGGGCGAAACGGGCGCGGCAGGGGGCGAAGCGGGAGCGATCGAGCTTGCAGAGAAAGGTCGATCCGCGCTGATCGGAGCCGAAGCGGAAGGCAACCCGAGCTCGGACTCCGCCCGTGCGCACGAGCTTCGGCGGGTGCCTGAGGATCGTCGTCTGCGGAACCACCCGAGTGGGTTGCGGGGTCGGGGTCGGGGTCGTCGAGCCACTGGTCGCCGGGGTCGCACCGGACCCCGTGCCGATTTCTTCAAGCGGAGGCACCGTGGCGCTCGGGCCGTCCCCGCCTTCGAGCGGAGGCGGCAGGCTGCCGATCGCCGCGAGGGCATCGACGAGACCGGCGCCGGCCGCATCCGGGCCGAAGCTGCCGACCGGGGCCGCGGATTCGGTAAGCGCATCGCGCACCTGCTGCCCGGACAGGCCCGGCTTCGCCTGCCGGAGCAGTGCGGCCACCGCGGCGGCATGGGGTGCGGCGGCGGAGGTGCCGCAGAAGCGCCAGGTCCCTGCCGTGAGTAAGGCAAAGAAGGTGGTGGCGCCGCAGTCGGTGGCGGCAAGGTCCGGCTTTGCCACTTCTTCGGGGAGCGCCAGCGGCGCTGCCGGCGTCGACCCTTCCACCGGCCCGAAGTAATGGGTGACGGGGCCGCGCGAGGAGTAGCGCTCGACCTTGGCGCTGTTGCTGAAGGGCACCGCCGCCACCGAGATCGCGGCGGCGGCGCCCGCGTGGCCGGCGACCGACGGTCCGACGACGTCGCCGCCGCTGGAGGCCGGGTACTCGGTGGCGCTGACCCCGCCCCCGTTCTCCATCAAAATGAACTTGAGGCGGGGGCTCAGGCCCGAGTAGCGGTTGATCACCAGCTGCACCGTTTCCGGGGTGTCGGCTTCGTTGGTCCATTCGAGGATCTCGAGCGGCCGCTGCGTACCTTTGAAGCCGGTGTTCGATTCCACCGAGCCGGTCAGGACTTCGCCGCCCGAGGGGGAGAGGAGGACGGCGTCGAGGTCGGTGAGGACGCCGTTCCACGGTTCCGCCCACTGCAGATCCAGGGTCAGCGTTTCTCCGGGTTCGACCGTGATCCCGAAGGTGCGATCGGTCCCGGCGCCCGGATCGAAGTCCATGCAGTGGCTGCCGTGGAATTCTTTCAGCGCCGCCACCGCCGCCGGGCAGGCGCCCGAGTCCCTGAACGCGGGCGCTTCCCAGGAGGCGATTTCACGGCCGCCGGCGTCGAAGAGGTTGTCGTTGCCGGCCGCGGTCAGGTAGGTGACGCCCTCGGCGGTGACCTTGTCGATCGCCGCCGCCACCGGCCCGTCCTGGAAGAACGGCTCTTCGAAGTAGCTGACGTCGTCGACGATCACGTCGGCTCCGGCGCCGCCTTCGGATTCCGGAGCGGCAAGGGCTTCGATGTTCCTGGCGAAGGATTCTTCGCTTTCGAAGGCGGTGGCGAAGGCAAGCCTGGCATGTGGCGCCAGGTCATGGAGGATCTGCAACATCGCCCGGCCCTCGTCGGCGGTTTTTTCGCCGGCCCCGCCCGAAAAGTCCTGCAGCACATGAACCGGCAGCTGCTGCCCGGCGCAACTGCTCGCCAGGCCGGGGAGATCGTTCGTGGACACATCCTCCTGGGCGCTGGTCGCAACCGGTTCGGTGGCGGCGTCGTAGGAGTCGGAGAGCACGCCGATCGTCGTCCCGCTGCCGCGCAGGTCGAAGGCTTCGCGCGCTTCCCCGACGCGAAGCTGGCCGAGCCCCTCGGAGATCACCGAGCCGCCTTCGCACGGGCCTTCTCCGGCGCTGTAGGCGATCGGCCGGCGGGCCTGCCAGACCGTCGCGACGCCGGGAACCGCGGCGACGGCCGGCAAGTCTTGCGGCGAAACGGCCAGCGTCGCCGTCTGCCGCTCGCGGCTGGCACTGACGACGCGGGCGCCGGCTTCGCGCAGCCACGGCAGGTCGGAGATGACGCCCCCCACGAAGCGCGCGACGACGCGCACGCTCTCTCCTTCGCGGACCAGGCCGCCCGCTCCTCCGGCCGGCCCCAGCAGTTCGTCCTGGACGGCGGGCGTCCGCGCCGCCACTCCGGGCTTCGCCAGCTTCGTCAAGAGGGGGGACAGCGGGCCCCGGCTCTTGATCACAGGCGCCGCCGCGCCGGCGGCTGCCGGCGCGGCGGCGCCGATGACGGCCGCAAGCAAGAGTGGCCGCACAATCATGCGGTTGAGATGCAACCCCGAAGCCATTGTCCCCATTGTTATCGGCTGGGGATAAGCCCCGCCTGAGAATGCGGGTGCGAGAGGTAACCGCCGGTTGATCCTGCTACCGTCCCCTGCGTTAGGGTCGGTACATACCGGCGAAAGTTGTGCGTAGCGCTCGCAGTCGTTGCTTTTGCATCCTCCGCGTTCGCAGCACATGAAGTGGAGGCAATGCATGCCCACTGGAACTGTCAAGTGGTTCAGCGACGACAAGGGCTACGGGTTCATCACGCCCGATGACGGCTCGAAGGACGTCTTCGTTCATCACAGCGCCATCATGGGAGAGGGCTTCCGCTCTCTGACCGAGGGCGCCAAAGTGAGCTACGAGTCCGAAGAAGGCCCCAAAGGCCCGGCCGCCGCGAGCGTTCAGCAGCAGTAGCTTCGCTGAAAGCTCTTCGCAGTCTGAAGCCCGCCTTTTAGGCGGGCTTCTTCTTGCCCGCGACCGAGCTGCCGACTCCCCTACTCTCCCAACTCGCTATGAGCACCGCTAGAGAAGACCTGCGCAATATCGCGATCATCGCCCACGTCGACCACGGTAAGACGACCCTGGTCGACGCAATGCTGTGGCAGACGGGGACCTTCCGCAAAGGGCAGGACGTCGCCGAGCGGGTGATGGACTCGATGGACCTCGAGCGCGAGAAGGGGATCACGATCCTCGCCAAGAACACGGCGGTTACGCGCGAGGGCGTCAAGTTCAACATCGTCGATACGCCGGGACACGCCGACTTCGGCGGCGAGGTGGAGCGAGCGCTGACGATGGTTGACGGGGCGCTGCTGCTGGTAGACGCCTCGGAGGGACCGCTGCCGCAGACCCGCTTCGTCCTGCGCAAGGCGCTGGAGCGAAAGCTGCCGATCGTTCTCGTCGTCAACAAGGTCGACCGCCCCGACGCGCGGATCGACGAGGTCGTCGACGAGGTCTACGAGCTCTTCATGGACCTCGACGCCGACTCCGAGCAGATCGACTTCCCGATCGTCTACACCAACGCCAAAGCCGGCTGGGCCTCGCTCGAGGAGGGGGTCGAGGGCAGCGACCTCTCTCCCCTGCTCGATCTGATGCAGGAGAAGATCCCGCCGCCGGAGTACGAGGAGGGGGCAGCGCTGCAGGCGCATGTGACGAACCTCGACGCCTCCCCCTACGTCGGCAGGCTGGCGATCTGCCGAGTGCGCCAGGGGACGATCCGCAACGGCCAGCAGCTCGCCTGGTGCCGCGCTGACGGCAGCGTGCAGCGAGCGGCGGTCTCCGAGCTCTACGTGACCCAGGGGCTGGAGCGGGTCGCCGCCGAGGAGGCGGGGCCGGGTGAAATCATCGCCGTCGCCGGGATCGAAGAGGTGACGATCGGCGAGACCCTCGCCGATCCCGAGGACCCGCGGCCGCTGCCGGTGATCACCGTCGACGAGCCCTCGCTCTCGGTCGTGATCGGGATCAACACCTCGCCGCTGGCGGGGACCCAGGGCGGCGACAAGCTGACCGCCCGCCAGCTCCGCTCGCGTCTCGACGCCGAGCTCGTCGGCAACGTCTCGCTGCGGGTCAACGACACCGAGCGCCCCGACGCCTGGGAGGTGCAGGGGCGCGGCGAGCTGCAGCTGGTCGTGCTGCTGGAGATCATGCGCCGCGAGGGCTACGAGCTGACCGCCGGGCAGCCGCAGGTGGTGACCCGGGAGATCGAAGGGCAGGTGCACGAGCCGGTCGAGCGGCTGGCGATCGACGTCCCCGAGGAGCACGTCGGCGACGTCACCCAGATGGTGGCTGCACGCAAGGGACGGATGGAGCAGATGGTCAACCACTCGACGGGGTGGGTGCGGATGGAGTACCTGGTCCCCGCCCGCGGCCTGATCGGCTTCCGCACCGAGTTCCTCACCGTCACCCGGGGCAGCGGCCTCCTGCACCACGTCTTCGACCGCTGGGAGCCTTGGGCGGGCGAGCTGCGCACCCGCCAGACCGGCTCCCTCGTCGCCGACCGCCGCGGCCAGACCGCCGGCTACTCGCTGCTCAGCCTGCAGGACCGCGGCCGGCTCTTCGTCGGCTCCGGCGAGGAGGTCTATGAAGGGATGGTCGTCGGCGAGAACTCGCGCTCCGAGGACCTCGACGTCAACCCGACCAAGGCGAAACAGCAGACCAACATGCGGGCGGCCAGCGCCGACGTCCTCGTGCGGCTGGCGCCGAAAGTCGAGCTCTCCCTCGAAGCCGCGATCGAGTTCGTCCGCGAGGACGAGTGCGTCGAAATCACCCCCGACGCGATCCGCTTGCGCAAGGTCGAGCTCGACAAAACCAAGCGCCTCAAGGCCTCGAAGCAGCGCGCCAAAGCCCCGGCACGCTAGCGGGGAACGGGTGCCCCTCCGCCGGAGACCGTATGTCTCGTGAGGGACTGTCCTTACCTTCGGCTTGACCCAAAGCCTCCGGCGGAGGGGCACCCGTTCCCATAGAGCAGGCGAGCGATACGTCGCATCACCTCGTCCGGTTCCCGCTCCAGCCGCGGTCCGGTCACGCGTGTCATTGCGATCCCGTGGAGCAACAGATCCTCCTGGCGCAGGCGATCGCGCTCGAAGGCGGCGCGCGTGCCGTGCGTCTCGAAGACATCCAGTTCGGCCGCGAAGCGGAACTCCGGCCAGTAGCAGTCGAGCTCGAGCCCGTGGACGACGAAGTTGGTCCGGGGTTGCGGCAGCCCCACCTTGAGGCAGAGCGCCAGGAACCGCCTCTCTAAGCCGGAGCGGGTGAAGGAAGAGGGCTTGTAGAGAACAATCGCCTTGCGCAGCCGCCCGTGGCCGTGGTGGCCGACGGTCCGCTCGAGGAGATCTTCGACCGCCCGCAGATCGAACAGCTCCAAGTCTTCGCTGCGCTCGACCATCTTCTCCAGCCACTCGAAACGGACAGTCGCCGCGAGATCGAGGAGCGTGCGAGGGACGGACGTGACCGGGATGCCATCGCGCAGCGCTCGATCCTCAGGGGCTAGGGAGCGGGCTTCGTGAAGTCGGAGTGGAGGACGGGGTTTACGGTAGCCAGGAGCGCTAACAGCAGCAGGTATGGGCGAAGTCTTCGTGAGGCCCCAGAGCCATGCAGCCGAAACGTGGCTCAGGAGGGCGTTGGGTCCACAGGCGAGGACGGCGGCCAGACACTGAGCGTGGAGCGAGAGGTTGGTATGGCCGACGGCGAAGACGCCTCGGTAGAGCCGATGCAATCGTCCCGCTCGTACGGCCCGGTCGACGGCACTACCCGAATACCCCAGCGGCCCAGTCAACTGGCGAATCGAAACCACTCCGTGCTGCCGCTCCGCCAGGTCAGCCAGAGCGTCATGTCGTCCAGTTTCGGGGTGTCCCCTTCCTTTGCGTCGCATAGCGGGACAAAGGAAGGGGACACCCCGAACTCTCCCCCTACCCAGCCTGTTTTTCGTCCCTCGGAGCGCTCTGAGCGCAAAAAAACCGCCGGCCAGGGGCCGGCGGTTTTTCGGTGACGCTTGAGGCCGGGCTGCGCTCGGTGCCTTAAACGGTGGCGGCGGCTTGCTCGGACTGACTCTGCTCGGACTCCGGGGCACTCGGGGCGGGAGCCGGGGCGCTTTCCTGGCGCGGGAGCAGGACTTCTTTGGCGATCACGAGGCGCTGGATCTGGCTGGTCCCCTCGTAGAGCTGCATGATCTTCGAGTCCCGCATCAGTTTCTCGACCGGGTACTCCTTGATGAAGCCGTAGCCGCCGTAGACCTGGACGGCGTCGGTGGTGACCTCCATCGCCGAGTCGGCGGCGAAGCGCTTGGCCATCGAGGAGACCTTCGAGTTGCGAACTCCCTGGTCGAGCAGGAAGGCCGAGTTCCAGGTCAGCAGGCGGGCCGCCTCGACCTTGGTCGCCATGTCGGCGATCATGAACTGGATCGCCTGGTGCATCGCGATCGGGACGCCGAACTGGACCCGTTCTTTCGAGTAATCGGTGGCGAACTCAAGCGCCGCCCGGGCGATGCCGACGGCCATCGCCGAAACACCGGGACGGGTCCGGTCGAGGGTCATCATCGCCAGTTTGAAGCCCTTGTTTTCCTCGGCCAGGAGGTTCTCGGCCGGGATCTCGACTTCGTCGAAGGAGATGGTCGCGGTGTTGGAAGCCCGCTGACCCATCTTGTCCTCCTTCTTGTCAACGGAGACCCCGGGGAGGTCGGCGTCGACGACGAAGGCGCTGATCCCGCGGTGGCCGGCCTCGGGGTCGGTCTTGGCGAAGACCGTGAAGTAGTCGGCGTAGGTGCCGTTGGTGATGAAGCACTTGGAGCCCGAGAGGACGTACTTGTCGCCGTTCTTCACCGCCTTGGTCTTCATCCCGGAGACGTCGGAGCCGGCGTCGGGCTCGGTCAGGCCGAAGGAGCAGAGCTTGGGAGCTTCGGTCAGCATCCCCAGGTACTTCTTCTTCGTCTCCTCGGAGCCGCCGAGAGTGATCGGGGCCGAGGCAAGGCCGTTGGCCGCTAGGGAGGTGCCGATCCCGGAGCAGCCCCAGCCGAACTCCTCCTCGATCAGGCAGCCGGAGAGGTAGTCGAGGCCGGGACCGCCGTAGGCCTCGGGGACGTGGGTGTTCATCAGCCCGACCTCCCAGGCCTTCTCGATCACGTCCTGGGGCCAGGTGCCGTCCTTGTCGTACTCCCAGGCGACGTTGCGCATGTCTTTCTCGGCGAAGCTGTGGGCCAGCTCGCGCAGGTCCTTCTGCTCATCGGTGAGGGTGAAATCGACCACCGGTCGGTGCTCCTTTTCTTCGCGGTTCTGGTTGAAGTCGGCGGGAGCGCCGCCGGCAGGTGGCGTTCCACTGATTGACTCGTCAGTCAATCGGCCCTCAAGGTTAGCGGACAACCTGCCCGAACCGGCTCTTTACCCTTGTCCGATGGCGTTTCCGATGGCTCTCTCGGCGCTCCAGAAGGGGGCCGTCGTCCTCGTCTTCACCGGCGTCTTCGCGCCGCTGGTCGGGATGCTGCTGAAGCGGGTGGGCGGCGGTTGGGAGACCATGGGCGGCGGGCCGTTCTCGATCCTGGACGAGCGTCCTCGGCCCTCACCCGGCGGCGCGGCGCCGAAGGTCGACCCGGCGATCCAGGCCGCCGAGGTGCGCCAGATGCTGGAGGCGAAATCCGAGCGCCGCCGCCGCCGCGGCGAGGCGCCGCTCGACGTCGAGGCGGAGACCCGGCGGCTGCTCGCTGCCGCCGAGCAGCCCCGCGGCGCCGAGGCGATCGACGCGGAGCTGCGGTCGGAGGTGCGCCAGCTCGTCGTCGTCCGCAACGAGCGCCGGCTGCGCGAGGGACTGGAGCCGCTGGACGTCGAGGCGGAGACCGAAAAGCAGCTGGCAGATCTCATAGGATCGGGCTGATGGCCACCCCAGCCGAGAACGTCTACGAGGTGGAGGAGATGCTCGTCCAGCCGGGCACCTACTTCAACCCCCAGAGCGAGGTCGTCGTCATCGTCGACGACTCCGCCTCGATCGACCAGGAGGTCTTCAACGTCGAGGGCTACGAAGGCGCCGAGTGGGTCCGGGTCTCCGACGAGGTCCCGGTCGACGAAGACGGCCGCGACCGCGCCCTCGAGAGCTTCGAGGCCCGCAGCCAGGCCGGCGAGACGCTCGCCCCGGACGCGCTGGAAGCGAGCGACGACGACTTCGAAGAAGAGGAAGAACGCCCCGAGGGCGTCCCCCTCGAAGACGAGGCGTAGAGGTGCTGAGCGAGGGCGAGAAGGCCCCCGCCTTCAACCTGCCCGACCAGAACGGGGAGAAGGTAAAGCTTTCCGACCTCAAGGGCGAGACGGTCGTCCTCTACTTCTACCCCCGCGCCGACACGGTGAGCTATAATTGCAGTAATGGCAGTGCGGGCAGCCATCGGCATCATCCGGGTCTCTGAGCGCAAGCAGAGGGGAAAGAAACCGGGTCGCGAGGACTCCTTCGTCTCGCCGCAGGACCAGCTCGCCCGGATCAAGGAAACGTGCGAGCGCCAAGGCTTGACGCTGAAGAGCACGGCGGACGAAATCGACGTTTCCGGGGGCAAGCCGCTTGACGAGCGGCACGGTCTGAGGGAGGCGATCGAGGCGATCGAGGCCGGCAGGGCGAGCGTGCTGATCGTCGGCTACTTCGACCGGCTCGTGCGCAGCCTGCGGGTCCAAGGCGAAGTGGTCTCGCGAGTCGAGGCCGCCGGCGGCGAAGTACTGGCGGTCGACTACGGCGCTGTCTCGGAAAAGACCGCGGCGCAGTGGTTGTCCGGCACGATGATGGGCGCCTTCGCCGAGTACTACCGCCGGTCGGTCGGCGAGCGCACCGCCGAGGCCCAGGCGAGCGCCGTTGCCCGTGGAGTCTGCCCATTCCCCGATGTCCCGCCAGGACTGGAGGCGGGCGGCGATGGGGGACTCGTCTCAACTGCCGAAGCGCCCATCGTTGTCAAGGCGTTCGAGGCGCGCGCCAAAGGGGCGACGATCAAGGACATCCGCTCCTTCCTCAGCGAGCACGGGATCGAGCGCAGCTACCACGGCGTCCAATCCATGCTCTCCTCGCGCCTCTACCTGGGCGAGATCCACTTCGGCAAGTTGGTGAACACGGAGGCACACGAGGCGATCGTCCCCCGCGACCTTTTTGACCGCGTGCAGCGAAACAAGGTTCCGCGCGGCCCGCGTCCAAAGTCCGACCGCCTCCTTGCCCGACTCGGAGTCCTGTACTGCGACGAGGGGGCGAGGATGGTCGTCGGCACGCAAAAACAAAACGGCCGCACGTACCCCTTCTACCGCTGTCCACCTGTCGGCGACTGCAAGCACCGAATGACGATCAGTGCAGAGATGGTCGAGGAGGCTGCGGTCGAGGCGACCCGGAGGCGGCTCGCCGACGAGGAGGGCAGGGCCTCGGCCGAGCAAGATGCCCGCGAGGCCGCAGCGGCACATGAAAAAGCGCAGGCCGATCTTGATGCAGCGATCCGGGCCTTCACCGGAATTGAGGACGAGCAGGTAGCCCAGGAGCGCCTGGTCGAGCTACGCGAGTTGCGCGATGCGGCGAGGGAGCGGGACGAACAACTACGAAACGCGCGATCGTCTCTTACCGTGACGATGGCGGATTGGGATCGGCTCAGCCTTGAGGCTCAGCGCGGGCTTATTCGCGCCACGGTGGAGTCGGTAACGATCGGCCAAGGACGTGGGCGCGACCGAATCACGGTCAAGCTGTTCGGCGAGTAGGCGCCGAGCCTCGGCGTCGAGGATGCGCCGGACCTCCCTCCGCACCTGATCCGGAAGCTCGCCCGCGCCGCGGCTCATAGCTCCCACGCTGCAAGCTTCTCGCTGCCGCAGAAGTGGCAGCGGAAGGCGACGTCCGGGCGCCGTCCGCGCTCGTAGCTCGCACGATCAGGATCGGGATAGGCGACCTCCTCACAGGACCGGCAGAGCCGCAGGGACCTGCGGTCGATCTCCTCGAGGAAGTCCTCCGGCCCGCTGCGGGCCAAGCGCGTGAAGAGGCGCTGAGACTTCCAGCGATATAGCGCCCTCTCTTCGCGGGAGGAGACGTAGGCGGAGCGCAGCCGCTCCTGCTCTTTACGGGACCGCCCGTCATCTTCCGCCGCCAAACGCAGCCGGGAGAGATCGGCCATCGCCGGCAGCTCGCTGTCCCGGATGCGGCCGCGGGCCTTTCGCAGCGCTGGCCCCTCCCCCACCCGCTCGGCTAGCCCCTCGATCTCTGCGAGCTGGCGCGCCCGCTGGTGGTCGACGAGCTCGGCAAGGAGGGGGTGCCGCTCAGCGCTCGGCTCGCCCTCGGCGAGCTGGAGGCGCAGCGGGTTGGAGAACATCGCGCCGAGCGCCAGCAGCGCCCGGCGCTCGACCTCGGCCAGCTCCTCCTCTCGCTCGATAATGATTTCCAGCGCCTTGGCCGCGTCAGGCCCAAGGCGCTGAATGCCCCAGTCACGATGGCGCCACTTCCGCAGGTGCTCGCGCAGCGCCGCGGGGTCAGAGCGCAGCCGCTCGCGCTCGGCATCTCGCTCGCGCCGCTCTTCCTCCTCCTGTCTCAGGACTTCGTCGTAAGGGCCACGGGCGCCGCGGAGGATGGCGAGGAGATCAACGCCCTCCTTGTCGCCGGCCCACCACTTCCGCCCTGACAGCGAGCGGCCGATGTGCCGCGCCGACGCGGAGGCGGCGACGAGCATCCGGCTGCGGTCGACCGTCCGCCTGCAGGTGGCGAGGAAGGAGCGCGCCCGCTTCTCCGAGGTGGTGAGGAACAGCAGCGGCGGGCAGTAGGGGTTGCGCTGCCGCCAGCCCTCGCGCTCAACGTATTCGCCGTAGCCCTCGGCCTTCGCCTTCAACCGGCGGGCCGACATCGTCCCCAGGTCCAGCTCGACCAGCGCGACGAGGACGCGACCGTCCGCCTCCTCGATCTGGACGCAAGCGTCCGGCGCCACGGCGTGCTCCTTGCCGTCGTAGCCCCGGAACGCCTCCCGCGCTTCAGCCTCGCGCTCGAAGCCGGACAGCTTCAGGTCCTCGGGCAGCCCGGTCTTCAACACCACGTAAAGCTCGCTGATCGCGGCGGCGTGGGCGAGGAAGAGCGGGTTAGGCTCGCGCCGCTCTCCCCCGCGCGGCGGCGGTCCTCCTTCGGCGATCGCCTCGCCCTTTCGCGTCGGCCACAGATGATGTGGCGCCGATCCGCGTTCCCGATAGGGGCGAGTGCGCCCGATCAGGCCGAGCTTGGCGAGGCGGGCGGTTCGATAGCGAAGCGTTCGTGGCGGGATCTCGGGCGACAGCAGACTGGCGAGCTGCGTCTGGGTCAGGACCCGGAGGAAGGAGAGGAGATCGAGAATCCGGCGATCGAGGTCAGAGAGCGCAGGGGTTCGCGTCGAGGAGGAGCGGGAGCGGCCGGGGCGAGTGCCGGCTGAGGAAGAGCTACCGGCCATCACCGATCTCCGACTTGGTAGGTAGAGACTCGGGCGCGCTTGACCCCCCGCCATTCCGCGCCCTGATGCCGAATCCTCGGGTTCCGGCCTTGCCAATCGGGGTGGGGGCGATTGGCAAAGTCTGGAGGCAGCGCTCAGCGCTCCCATACGGGCTCGGCGTCGGTTCGGCTCTCGACGGAGACAGGCATCTACCTATCTGTCGTTCGAGCCGGCCGAATCCGGCCAAATCTTTAGAAAACGCCCTTGGGGCCTCCACGCTCAAACAGGGAGGAAAGGCCCGAAACTGGCCCCCTGTTTTCGGCATCGCGATTTCGCGCCTCATACCTATCTGTCGTTGGAGGCGCGGAAATCCGCCAACTTTTTTTGCCGGCAGGCGTAAAGACGAAGGGGCCATCTCCTATACAGGGCGCCGAGCCCCGAAAGTGGACAGCCTTTTTGGACGAAGAGTTGAACCCTGCCTCATACCCCCTTCATCAACCGAGGCGGTGATCTGCCCCCGGGGCTAGTCGATCCCGAGGTCTTTCAAGGCGTCGCCATCTTCCTGGTGCAGCTTGCGCAACCGCCTTTTCAAGTCCTCGTTAAGGCAACGGGTGGCGATGAGATCCCCGATCGCCTCGCGCACAATCTCTGAGACCGGGACGCCTTCGGCGCGGGCGATGGCGGCGAGCTGCTTCGCCATCGACTCGGGGAGACGCATACTCGTGGCCTTGGTACTCATATCCCCAGAATCCCCCCGGCTAGCCTTGCTGGCCACCGCGTCGGCCCTTATGAGTCTGACTCCAGAGAAGGCCGGTGAACGCTTCCGTTGCCATCAAGAAACCAGACACGAACCTGTCCTTCTGGTCAAAGAGCGTGAAGATCAGGCCGTGACCTTCCGCGCACTCCGTGTCCTGCGCGTGCAGGCGCAATTTGTAAACGTCGGTCACGGCGAGACCCTCCCCGACCGTGGGATGAGCGGCGGTATCGAAGCGCATGTCGTCCTCGTCGCCTTCTGGCTCAACGGGATACGCCCAAGCCACGCCTTTGGCCGAAGCCACTTTCCCGGTCAGTACAAGCAACTCCAGCGGCGTCGGGGGTCGGTCAGGAATTGGAAATGGACTCATCGTCGTTGCGCTCATCGGTTAAAGCAGCTAAACCTCAACGCCCGTGCCACGCGGGCGGGGGCCGCCCGCCGTTGCACTCGATGAACTGGGCGGCCCCCGATCTTCATCCTCGCTCTCCCTGGATGAAGTTTCCTGGGCTGTCGTAGGTGCCGGGTCGGTAGGTGGCCGGTCTCCATTTTGGAAGGCCCCTCACCAAGTCCTCGGTGGCGACGCCGGTGACGCCCGCGATCTTGACGATCGTCTTCAACGAGGGCAGCTTCCGCCCGCCCTCGATCCCGCTGATGAAGGTCTCATCGACTTCGCAGCCGCGAGCAACCTTTCTCAGCGTCAGACCCGCGTTCTTCCGAGCGGTGCGGACGTTGGCGCCGAGCTTCCGGGCGAGCGGCTGGAGCTCAGTTTTCATCCTGCTCCAACTCCTGTTCCCGAAGGCGATCACCAGCCGGCCCCGGTGCCAGCTTGTACGAGAGCCTGATGAGGTAGTCCAACTCGACGGCCAGTCCTTTCGACACGCGGTGCAGGTCGCCCCACCGGGGTTCAGGCTTTATCTCCGCTGCTTCGATTTCGCCGACGGTCGCCGCAGGGAGATCCCCGCGCTCGGCAACCTGCTCGCGGGAAAGTCCTTGTTCCTGGCGCAGGCGTTCAACCGCTAGGCCCAAGCCGCGGACGCTGGCTACATCAAGATCGGTTGGACGCTCCCCGGCCGACACTTCAAATCCTCCCGAGATACTGGTCGACGAGATGGAAGATTTCCCCGAAGCGGACACCCAAGCCTTTGACCGTCAACTCGATGATCGTGTTGAGATCAAGGGTTTCCTTTCCATCCTCAATGCGAGCGATGGCTTTCTCCTTCAACCCGGCCCGCTCCGCTAGCTCCGCCTGGGTCATGCGTTTGTTCTCGCGGGTGTGCCGGATCGCGGAGCCGAACGCTGCTTCGTACTCCTGGAGGCTGACCGCCTCGCTCAGCTGCACGACGTGACCTCCCCTGCGATCTGCTCGAGGACCGCGGTACAAGCCGACCGCGCTTCCTCGCCCTGATCCCATTCAGCCTGGGTGTCTTCACGATCCGACTGGTTGGCCTCCTGCTGGATGACCAGGAGTCGCCGCTGGCATTCCACGATCCGACGCAGCTCGTCCGGCGGCAGCGTCAACTCCACGGCGCCATCGCCCTCGGGGTATCCCCAGCCGAGGCCGCCCTGGATTAGCCGGAACACTTCCTCCAGGCGCCGGCCGATCCGCTCGCATCGTTCAATGTCCTCGGGACGAGCGCTGCCGCTGAGTTCCTGTAGATCAGGAACCTCAGCGAGGGCCAGCAGGAGTTCGGCATAGAGCGCGTCCCGGTGCGCGCGGGAGACGATGATCCGCTCGCTCATGCAGCAGTAGCGGGGGCCGAGGGGGACGGCGGCGGGGGTACCGCTTGGGGTGGCTTCGGGAAGAAGAACGAAGGTTCGTCGCCGTCCCCCTCGGGTCGTGGATGAAGTTGGACGACCTCTAAGACGCCCCGGCGCTCCATCGCCTCGCAGTGGTAGCGGGCGTGGTCGCCGGAGAGGTCAACTGATGCTGCGATCTCGCGGAGTCGAAGCGCTTTCCCCTCCTGCAGGAGCAGGTGGATGATCGACAGGGCGCCGGGGCTGAGCAACCGGGGCACGAGCCTCATCCATACGTACTCGTCTCCTGCGGATGAGGCTGGCGGACCGTCCGGCGTGATCTTGGGCGTCTTCGAGATTTCCATTGCGTTCGGCGCGCGGAATCGGCCGACTATCGCCTGCTTTTCAGGTGACTGTGCTGGCGAATCTCTCGAAGATTCAATGACCGACTAGTCCGCGGCTTCTCGCCGCGAAACCCGCCCCCATGGCCCCACTCGTTCTTACCGACAGTCACTCTGGTGCTCCCGTTCGCCGTCGCTCTTACAAACTTCCGACGGGCCAACTTTAGGAGTCTCCAGTGGTCAATTTGGGGCGACTTTAATGATTAACTCAATCGGTCTCCCCTCTTTGCGGTGGTGGCGATTCGAAGCCGGCGAAGGCCACCGTGGCGATGAGGGGCTCCTCTTTCGATCGGACCAGGCGCGCCTTGGCGCGGTTCTGCTCCTCCAGGACATCGTGGAAGCATTGGTCTATGGCGGCTATCGCTTGTTCCCAGGCTCGTTGATCGAGCAGCAGAGGAGCCCACGTCAGGTGCCGGTCCGGCCGCGAATCGAAGGTCCTACATTGAAACGCCTCCCGAACCTGCTCGGCCATCTGTTCAAACGTTCGCCAACTGTCCTGCTCGCGTACCTCCCGAGGCACTTTCGACCATCGGCGCGTGTCGTAAACGGCAGGTCGAACGGCACGGTAGAAGACCTCGGTCGCGCCCCGTCGCCGACCGCCGGTCTTTGCGTTAACCACTTCAAGCCAACCCAAGTCTCGTAGGGTCCGAAGGCGCTTAGCGATCTCGCGTGGATCACCGCCATACTCAGTCGCGAATTCGGAAGCGCTCATCGGCCGAAGATTGAGCTCGGTCATGATCTTTAGGTTCAACTCGCTGGAAAAGACTCGGGCGAAGCGCCCCGTAAATTCCTTTTCATCGAACGGGTTCTCTCCTTGCCTCGGAGGCTCCGTGACCAGCAGACCGCTGAGGTTTCGCTGTCGCGTCGGCGAGTCAAAGGCGGCAAGGCCCACGGTGGCATGGACCGAAGCTCCCGGAGCATAATGCAAGCGGGTACGCGCATCGGCCTGCTCCTCAAGAAGGTCATAAAAGAGCTGCGTAACAGCGCGGAACACGGCTGCCCGCCCCCGCTCGTCGAGGACGAGGGGGATCCATGAGAGATGGCGATCGGGGCGACTGTCGAAAGTGTGTGCCTTCATCGCCTCGTTGACCCGTTCGGAAAACTGCTCGAAGGCTTGCCAACTGAACTCTTCGCGCATGGGAATCGGAAGCCTCGCCCACGTCTCTTCGTCAAAGATGGCCATTCGCGGGGCTCGGTAGAGCTTTTCTGGCGCGCCGGGACCGTTCGGAGGGGCAACCCGGACAAAGCGCAAGCAGTCATATTCAACGAGCCGCTTGAAATGGGAATCGACCCGTTGCAGCGTCCCGCCGCCATAAGTCGCATGGAATCGAGATGGCCCCATTTCCCGTAGAAACAGCTCCGACACGATCTTCAGACGAAGCGGATCAGCGAAGACCACGGCCAACCTGTCCAGCTCGCTATAAGGGCGCGGGCCGATTCGGAGTTTAGGGGTCGTGGTCATATCCCATATAGCGCTAATGAAGCTAGAAATTGCTCAAGCCCACACTTCCTAAACAGGATATCCCTTGAAGTAGCGTCTCGTTCATCCGCTAAAGCAATTTAAAGGGGGTGAGCAAGATGCGGGCATTCTCGACGGCTCCGGCGATGCCGATTCTTTCCATCACGAAGTCAGGCTAGGCCGGAACTCCGCCCCGGTTCTAGCCGGGGCGGAGAACCTTGCGGCCTCAGCCCGCTGTGGCTGGCTCCCTACTGCCATGTCAGGAACGACGGATAAGGTCTGAGCATGCTCGAATCTGGTGACAGGGCACCGGCTTTCACGCTGCCCGACCAAAATGGAGATCCAGTCAAGCTTTCCGACCTGAAGGGCGGAACCCTTGTACTGTTTTTTTACCCCCGCGCCGACATCGGGATCAACAGCATCGGCCCCGGGTAGGCGCCCGACCCCGCCGTCCTCAAAGGTCCTACTCGTCGACCCGGTGTAACGACCTTAGGCCGGGACATCTCGCGCCCGGCCGATCAGTAGCCCGGCTCCGATTGCCATCATCGCACCGAGTCCAGCCACCAGCAGGCCGATGCCGACCGTTCCGCGGGTCGGGGCTTCGCCGGCAATTCCCGCGAGCTGGACGATCAGGCGCGAACCGGTGCTCGCATAGATCACGACGGCGAGCGTCCCCGCCCCTGCCGCGCAGGTCAACCATCCCCATCCCCTCCGCCACAGCCCCAAGCCGGCGCCAAGCAAGGCGCAGCAGATCAGCACGCTTCCCTCCCACCCATCGATCAGCCTGTTGTGGTGCAACTGAACAGTTTCGGAGTGAAGCTTTGGCATAAAGACTGAAAGTCCCAGCAGGATCGCTGCGAACAACGCCAGTGCGAGCCCGCCCCAGGGCCGGGCTTCGGCTTCAGCTTCACGGCCTCGACGCATGGCGGGGGAATCTATCCATCCCGACCCTGGAGAGACAAAGCCGCCACGGGCTCCGAGTAGGCTGCGCGTCCGTGCTTCAACCCGGCGACACAGCTCCCGCCTTCACGTTGCCAGATCAAAATGGCGATCCGGTTGAGCTCTCGAACCTCGAGGGCCAGACCGTCGTACTGTTTTTTTACCCCCGCGCCGACACCCCCGGCTGCACCACGCAGGCCTGTGGCGTCCGCGACCGCGGCGCCGATTACGCCGAGGCCGGGGCGCGGGTGATCGGGATCTCGCCGGACGAGATCGGGGCGATCGACAAGTTCGCGGGCAAGTATGACCTCGGCTTCACCCTCCTCGCCGACGCCGACCACGCGGTCGCCGAGAAATACGGGACCTGGGTCGAGAAGTCGATGTACGGGAAGAAATACATGGGCGTGCAGCGGGCGACCTTCATCATCGGCCCCGACGGCAAGATCGCCAAGGTCTTCCCGAAGGTATCGCCGAAAACGCACGATGAGGTGGTCTTGAAGGCGCTCGCCGAGCTCGCCGCCGCCTGATCAGGCCGACACGACCACCGCGACTATGAAGCCGGCGTAGAGCGCAAACCAACCGATCACGGCGGGGAGTTTGAAGCGCCGCCCGAGGTG
>Ga0207702_10000350_pt1 | contig 52867 bp, 47 predicted proteins | sample KBSCornC62_FD_184302 | JGI IMG/M metagenome (GOLD analysis project Ga0207702, IMG submission 184302) | Corn rhizosphere microbial communities from Kellogg Biological Station, Michigan, USA - KBS Corn C6-2 (SPAdes) (version 2) | ecosystem: Host-associated > Plants > Roots > Rhizosphere > Soil ...
GATCCGCCGGCCGTCCCCACAAATCATCGTCGTTCGACGCGGATCAGACCGCGGCGGTGATCCACTGCTGCAGCTTCTGCTTCGGGGCCGCACCGACCTGGCGCGAGGCCATTTCGCCGCCCTTGAAGATCATCAAAGTCGGGATCGACATCACGCCGTACTTCGAGGCCGTCTTCGGGCTCTCGTCGACGTTCAGCTTGACGATCTTGACCTTGTCGCCCATCGCGCCGGAAATCTCGTCCAGCGCGGGCGCGATCATGCGGCAGGGGCCGCACCATTCGGCCCAGAAATCGACGACCACCGGCCCGCTCGCCTTGAGCACTTCGGTTTCGAAATCGGAGTCGGAAACCTTGCCAACGGCCATGGGAATACCTCGTTCGGTTAAGGGGAGGGCGCGGGAAGGAGAATCGCGCCTGAGATCATAGGGTCAACCTATGAACGCGACCTTGCCGGGTCAAGCTCGCTTGAGCCAGCGCCAAAAGATGCCAGTGCAGCGTCCAGCGCGGGGGCCGAAATCTCCATATATTCAGGCGTTTCGGTCCATAGCAGGGCGGCCCGTACCGGCCGGTCGGGGTATAGTTTTCCCAATACGGCCCGATAAAGCGCGAGCTGCCGGACATAGGCGGCCGGCGCCTCGGCCGCTTCCGTGGGCGGGGCGTGGTTGGTCTTGAAATCGACGATCAGCACCTCGGCCTGCGTCACCACCAGCCGGTCGATCTGCCCGGAAACCAGCGCCGGCGGTTGCCCCGGCCGCGGCAATCGGCCGACGATCGAGACCTCGGCCCGGCTGCCGGGCGAAAACACCTCGGCAAAACGCGCGTCCGCGATCAGGTCGAGCACGCCCTTGGCCAACGCGGCGCGCTCGACCTCGCTCCAGTCGGCGGCGTTGCGGGCGAGATAGCGTGTCGCGGCCTCCGAGCGTCTGATAGCGTCGATTTCGGGCAGCGATTGCAGCAACCGGTGCACCAGCGTGCCGCGCTGGAGCGCTCGTGCGCGCTCGCGGATCGATTCGGCCGCGCGGACACGACGGCCTTCATCCTCGGCCGGGTCGGAGGGTCGCAGCAGATTTTCCGAAGGCGCTTCCGGCGGCGCGGAGCTGCGCAGCCACGACGGCAGCGTGATCGGAGTTGCCGTCAAAGGTGCGGCCACCGCGGGGGTGGAAGCGGCGACATCCTCCGGCCGGAAATAGCGTTGGACCTTGCCGCCGGCGTTCTCGAACGCTTCGACCTTCAAATCGGAATTGCGCAAACCCTTGTCGATCAGATCGTACCAGGACAGCGGCCGGATATCCCTGCGGTTGCCGGGCATGCAGCCGCCGACGATCAGCCGGTCGGCGGCGCGCGTCATCGCCACGTAGAGCAGCCGGCGATACTCATCCTCGGTGTCGTCGAGCATTTTTTGGCGCGCACCGGCGACGGCTGCGGGATCCTCGGCCTTGCGGCCGGCCCAAACGGAAACGCCGTGCGCATTGGGCGCGGCGTTGCCCTGCGGCAGATGGATCAGCCGCAGCCGCTGCGTGTCCGAAGGTGATGTCGTGGTGTCCACGAGGAACACGACCGGTGCTTCCAAACCCTTGGCGCCATGCACGGTCATGACACGAACCTCGTCGCGCGAGATTTCCATGTCGCGCTTCACCTCGGTATCGGCGGCGCGCAGCCACGCCAAAAAACCTTGCAGCGAGGCCGGCGCCTTGCGCTCATAGCTGAGCGCAAGTTCGAGAAACTCGTCGAGTGCGTCGGTCGCCTCATGGCCGAGGCGTTTTAAAATTCGCGCGCGTCCGCCATCGCCGCCCAGCAGCCACGCATAGAAGGCAAATGGCGACTCAATCGTAAAGCGGCGCTCGCAAGCCTCGATGCGCCGCAGCGCGTCGCGGAATTTATCCGAAGTCGATGCGTGATCGCCCAACGCCCGCCGCAGCGAGCCCTTGCGCTGCCAGGCCAGCGTAAACAGATCGTCGTCGTCGAGCCCGAACAGCGGGCTCTTCAGCGCCACCGCCAGCGCCAGATCATCCTGCGGCAGCAGCAGCGCATCGGCCAGATTCATCAGATCGATGATCGCGATATGCTCGGTCAGCTTCAGGCGATCAGCGCCCGCGACCGGAATGTCGGCGTGTTTCAAGGCCTGGATCACCGCATCGAACGCATTGCCGCGCCGCCGCACCAGCACCAGCATGTCGCCATAACGCAGCGGACGTCGCGCATCGCGGCTGCCGGTCATGGTGCCCGCAGCGATCAGCGCCTTGATCTCCGCCTGGATGCGCTTTGCCAGCTTTACTTCGGGGCTGGTCTCCGACACCGCGTCGAACGGCGCGCGCCAGCCCTCGAGGTCCTGCTTGCCGTCGGGGAGCTGCAACTCCCAGAGATCGATCACGCCGGGGCCGGAATCCTCCAGCGAATTATGCACGGGATAGCCGTTATCGGCGGCGTGGATGCTGGCGTAGATCGCCTCGTCGCGAAACACGTGGTCGACCGATTGCAGGATCGCCGGCCCCGAGCGGAACGAATAGGTGAACGACAGCGGGTCAAATTTCAGCCCGGCGTCCTCGAACTTCTTTTTCAGCAGCCTGCGCCGCGCATCGAATTCGCGCGGCGCCGCGCCCTGGAACGAGAAAATTGACTGCTTCTCGTCGCCGACCGCGAACACCGTGCGCACCACGCCGTCGCGCGCGCCGGCCCCTGAAGTGAATTCGGAGATGATGTGGGTGACGATGTCCCATTGCCTTGGGCTGGTATCCTGCGCCTCGTCGATCAGCACATGGTCGACGCCGCGGTCGAGCTTGTAATGCACCCAGCCGGACGCGCCGCCGTCCAGCATCGCCAGCGTCTTGTCGATCAGATCGTCGAAGTCGAGCAGTCCGCGTTCCCGTTTCTCGCGACGATAGTTCGCCGCTGCAGCGGTCGCGATATAAAGCAGCGCCTCGCTGCGGTCGCGCGTCGTCACCGCGCGGCGGCGCTCGATCAGCGGGCCGATGCGCAGGGCTTCCTGTTCGAATGCCCGCGCCAGAGCGGGGTGCTCCTTGCCAAAATTCTTCGTCACGATCGATTTGCGAAGCGTGCGATCGGCTTCGGTCAGGAAGACAGCGAGATAATCGTCCACCTGGGTCGCGCCACTGGAAGCCGCAGCCTCGCGCAAGCGCGCGGCCTGTTCCCCGTCAGACTTGCTGCCGGCATCCAGCGCGAGCGCGATATCGAGCCACCGCGCCTTCGGCAGATGCGGCCCATCGACGATAGCGGCTTCGACAGCCTCGATGCGGTCGTCGGCATCGACGCCGAGCGCCGCCGATACCTGCGCGGCGGCGATCTCGACGCTGCCGGCAGTATCGGTCCAGCTCATGAAATGGTCGCGGCTCAGGCAGGCCTCGCGGATCACGTCCTTGAAGGTGACGTCGGCGGCGCTGGCCATCGCGATCTGAAGCGCGCGGCCTGCCGCGCTGTCGGGTTCGCGCGCGGCGTTCAGAAACACCGCGAGATTGGCCCGCTCCATCATCTCGGTCTGGTCGCGCTCGTCGAGCACCGAAAAGCGCGCCGGCACGTTGGCCTCGAACGGGAATTGCTGCAGCAGCCTTGTGCAGAGCGCGTGGATGGTCTGCACCTTCAGCCCGCCGGGCGTTTCCAGCGCGCAGGCAAACAATTCGCGGGCGCGCAGCCGCATCCTCGCGTTGGGCTGCGCAAGCCCCACTTCGCGGATTGCCTCATCGAGGGCCACGTCGTCGAGCGTCACCCAATGGCCGAGCGTGGAAAACACCCGCTCCGCCATGTTGGCGGCCGCGGCTTTTGTAAACGTGATGCAGAGGATCTTTTCCGGCGGCACATTGTCGAGCAGCAGCCGGATCACCCGCTGCACCAGCACATGGGTCTTGCCCGAGCCGGCATTGGCCGAGACAAAGGCCGACGAGCCAGGGTCGGACGCGCGCGCCTGCGTGGCGCGGACGACATTGGGAATCTTTCGCGGGGCCTTCACCATTCCGGCAGCCCCAGGCCGCCGGCGGCGGACCATTCCTTGATGCGGGCGAGATCGTCATAGCTGCCGTAGCGGTTCGACCACATCGACAGGTTCAGCGAGGTATAGCCCTGCGCCTGGTCATCGAAGACGCGAATCAGTTTTTTGAGCTCCTGCCGCGCATGATCGGCGGCCGCGTCGGGCGTCTGCGGCGTATCGCTTTTGTTGATCTTCAATTCCAGCGGCTTTTGTTCGCCCGGCGGATTGTTGCCGCTGAGCCGGACATAGCTGAACTCGCTCACGGAGCTATCGGCGGGAATATCGGCAAATCCGCCTTCGCGCAGGATCGCCGCTTCCAGCGTCAGTTGCGGTGACAGCCCCATGCGCACCTGCTTGCCCGTCGGCGGCTGCCCGGTCTTGTAATCGAGGATCGCGTAGCCGCCGTCGCGGCGGCGTTCGATCCGGTCGGCGCGCGCCGACAGCACAAAGCTGCGCTCATGGTCGAGGCGAATCGAAATCTCGCCCTTGATCTCGGCGAGGATGGCGCTGATAGCCGGACGCCGCCCGGCCTCCCACCCGGAAAACCAGTCGGCGATGCGTTTGAAGCGCGGCCACCACAGCGCCTGCGCCTCCGGCCGTTCCATCAAGGGTACAAAAAATTTCCGGCCGATCTCGCGCAGCACCGCCGCCGGTTGGTCCGGCAGCGTCGTCGCATATTTCTGTGTGAACTCGCCGAGCGCATCGTGGATCGCCGATCCCCTGTCGGCTGCCGATAACGGCATGTCGACGGGGTCGAGCGGTTCGAGTTTCAAGATGTGCTTGGCGTAGATCGTATAGGGATCGCGCAGCCAGTCCTCGATTGCGGTGACCGACAATCGCAGCGGCCGCGCCGCGCGCGGCGGCTTTGGCGCGGGCTGCTCGACCGGCTTTATCTGGCCGGGCCGGTCCAGTTCGCCGGCGAAGCGAACATATTGATCACCGGCCGCGATCGCGGCCTTCCATCGTTCGTCGCCCGCGACCGCTTCCAGGCGATGCAGGAAGCGCGAGGCCACCGCCGGCGCGCCGCCGACTTTTGCGGCATGGCTGAGGATGACGTCCTTGGTACCGAGCAACTGGGCAAAATCGTGCGCCGACAGGCCGATGCGCCGTTCCGGCAGGTCGAGCCCGAGCGCATGCCGCATCGGCCGGCTCAGCCAGGGATCGACGCGCGGCGCCGGCGGCCAGACGCCTTCGACCAGTCCGCCCAGAATCACGCGATCGGTCTGCGTCAGCCGCGCTTCCAGCGGGCCATAGATACGCAATTGCGCGTTGGCGACCTCCGGCCGCCGCACCACGCGGTCGGCGAATGCGGTCTGGAACAGTTGCGGGTAGTCGTCTGACGTCACCATCAGTCCGCTCGGCGCGCCTTCGCCGAGCAGATCGTCGAACGCCGCCGCCAGCACCATTCCCTGATGGCCCTCGAACGCGAGCGCCGCGCCGTTTTCGTCGCGCGACAATGCGATCAGCACGTTGCGGTGCTGTTCGGCGAGCGCGGCAAAATCATGTGGTTTTGCAGCCGCGAGGGTTTCCAGCGGCGCGAGCGCCGATTGCAGCGAGGTGATCAGTTCCACCGCCTGCTGGAGGTCGCTGTCCCTGACCTTGGTTCGCGGCTCGGAGTGGTGCAGCGAAGATGGTTCCTTGAGCCGGAGTTTTGCCAGCTCGTCGCAAAACCGGTCGAAATCGCGCTTGAGCCCGATGCTGCCGGCTTGCGGGCGCGTGCCGCGCAGCAGCACCAGCTCCAGCGTCTCGATCGCGCGCTTGAGTGCGCCTTCTTTGCGACCAAGCCGGCACAGCGGATGTTTTAAAAGCGCCAGCAGGGTCGGCGGCTCCAACTGGTTGGCGACCGCTTTCGCCGCGAGCCGGGCGAAAATCCCCACGGAAATATCCATCAGCGAATCGCCGCCGGAATCGTCGAACAGCAGGTTCCAGCGGCCGAGCGCCGCCATCACCCGACGCGCCAGCGCGCGGTCCGGCGTCACCAACGCGGCTGACTTGCTTAGATGCCGCGCCTCGCGCATCGCAATCGCGATCGCAAGCGCTTCCATCTCGGGATTGGCGGCCTGGATCACCGCGAGGTCCTGCATGCCGGAAACGATGCGCTCGGCGATGGCGGGCTCCGCCAGCCGCCGATGCCATTGCGCAGTCGCGTTGGAGGGCCGCATCGCTTCGGAGGCGAGTATCTCGCGTCCATGCGGCGTCATCTCGCCGAGGATCTCGGCATCGCCGCGCTTGATCCCAAAACGTTGCAGCAGCGCATGCATGGCGAATTGCGGATGGTTCGGCGACGGCTGCGTGGTGAACTGTCCGTCGGCGCCCTTGACGCCGCCGATCGATTGCCAGGCCTCGTCGTCAAGATCCGTGTCGAGACCGGGCAGCACCACCGCGCCGTTCGGCAAGGTCGCGACCACCTGCAGGAATTTCGCGGTCACCGGCATCGAGCCGGTCGAGCCTGCCGCGATCACCGGCCCGTCGTGATGCGTGGTCAGCCGCGCGGCTTCCGCCTCGATCAGCAGGTCGCGCCGCGCCGCCGGCTCCATCTTGCCCCGCTCATTCAGGATCGGCGGCCAGATGTCTCGCGCGATGGTGAGAAATTTGAGCGTGAGCTTCCAGTATTCGTCGAAGGCCTCGGGCGTCAGCCCGTCGAGCGCGCTCCACTCGACCTTGCGCGTCACCATGTCGTCCATCAGCCGCGCCAGGTCGTCGGCCAGCGCCAGCGTGGAGTCGGGGCCAGCGGTCACCAGCGGCGCCTGCGCGGGATCGACCGGCATGATCCGTTTGGCCCACATTGTGATCAGTTGCGCCAGCAACAAACGCCGCTGCAGGCCGTCCATCGCGGGGGGAATTTCCAGCGTGGCAAGCGCGGGGGTCGCGGCTTGCGCGAACGCCAGTTCGTCCTCGTCGATATCGCCCAGCGCCACGATGCGCGGCAGCACCGCGGCGTCGGCGGCAAGCTCGTCGAGAAAGATCTCGCGCGCCATCCGCCCGGCGCGCCGGGTCGGCAGGTAGAGCGTGGCCTTCGCGAGATTTTCCGGATTTTTCCGCGCCTCGAATCCCCCCACCAGCCGGCCGTCGACCAGCGCCGCGATCACGCTGCGCAGGAACGGCACGGACAGGGGAACGCTGAAAACGCGCATCGGCTTCCTGATTCGGGATTTTGCGCATCATGCCACAGTTGGGGGCGGCAAGATGCACGGATAAACCCGCAGGACGCTAGTTGGCGATTTCGCTGCCTTTGGCAAGGCCGATTGGCCGATCAACCTGAGATTTCAGGAAACCAGCGCCCCTAGCTGCGAAAATCCATGCTGCGCAGGATGATTCCCGGCGGCGCGCCTTCAAACTCGCGGGCGAGGAATTTGCGCGAGGCGCATTGTTCGATCCGGTCGCGCAGCCGCAAGAACTGCGCGTCGCGCTGATCGGGCTTTGCCTTGACGCCGCGTTCCAGGTCATCCATCGCCGAGCTGCTGACGGCGCAACGAACCTCCTTGTCGCCGTCGGTCATGGAAAACAGCATGACCATTCGGTCATGCTCGAAACCAAGGATAGCTCCGCGATTGAGCGCCATCTTCCGCCTCCCTTATCTGCGCAGCGACGTTTTGGCCGGCGGCGGGTCGATTTCGGCGATCCTGCGCAGGCAGTCGGCTTCGGAATCATGCGGGCCGGAGACGAACGTGCCGCTGACCTTGGTCGAGTACCAGCCGGACGTGACGCCGAGACGGCGCGATTCTTCCTGGCCTACGTTTCGCGGCGAGAGATTTTGCATGAGGTGCTTTCATTTTAGCGTTCGAAACGGAATCGGACGCGGGTAAACCTTCAATGGCTCGGGATGAGCGGTGGCCGGTCAGCTCTCATCGGAGAGCCGGGTAAAGTCCGCCAGCACCGCCGCGACCAGATCGCGGTGGTGGCTATCGGCGGGAGCGAGTTTTGACGCATACAGGTTCAGCACGTAGCGCGCCTTGGCGGCGGCCTCGGCCCACGAGGCCGCCGGGATCGCAAGCAACTGCGCTTCGACGACGCCCTGATGATCGCGCAACGATTTGGCGTTGGCCTCGACGTCGGCGAGCACGCGCCTGATATCGGTGGCCTTCTGCGCCGCCATGCCACGATGCTTGTCCAGGTCGACCGGCTGTTCACTCAAGTGGGTGCACTCGCGTCGGCGAGCTGGGCATTTGATAATTCGACCGCACTGATCGAGATCATTTCGGTCGAGGATTGATGCGGCGGCGCCCCGGGCACCATGATCATGGTGGCGACACGGCGAAACGCCGGAAAGGACAGGCCCTCGATCTGCTCCTCGTCGGTGACCACCTCGTAGCCGCCTGAAGGCAGCAGGCGATCGATGCCCTTGATCCGGAAGGGATGCTTGAAATGAACGGTTTCCCGCCGCGTTCGCGTGCTCATCGGCCCGCGCTTCGCCTGGACGCATCACCATGTTCTGACATGCGGGAACAGTGCGCGCTTTTCCCCCAATTAGCCATCGCTTTCTCGGAAACGCGCATTTGACCTGTGGCCGTGGTCAATATTGCACACCGCCTTGTATTCCGCGGCTGCGTCGCCATTTCGAGGGTTGATTTTCAGGGAAAGCATGTTTCGAATGAAGCTGCGTGTCGGATTCGAGATGCATTACGAGTTCCCGCAGCCGACACCGATGATCATGGTGCTGGGGACGCACTTCACCCGCGCCTCCGACATCATCGTTCCCGATTATCTCACCACCAGCCCGTCGGTGCCGATCTCGCCCTACCGCGACACGTTCGGCAACTGGTGCAGCCGCATCGTCGCGCCCGCGGGGCATATGCGTTTATTCGCCGACGGCATCGTCAACGACAGCGGCCTGCCGGATCCCGTCGTTGCGTCGGCCGCCCAACACCTGATCGAGGAACTGCCCTCGGATACGCTGGTCTATTTGCTCGGCAGCCGCTACTGCGAGACCGATCGCCTGTCGGATATCGCCTGGAAGCTGTTCGAACACACGCCGCCGGGCTGGCAGCGGGTGCAGGCGATCTGCGATTTCGTGCATCATCATATTGCGTTCGGTTACGAGCACGCCCGCGCCACCAAAACGGCATGGGAAGCCTATAGCGAAGGCAAGGGCGTGTGCCGCGACTATGCCCACCTCGCCATCGCGTTCTGCCGCTGCATGAACATCCCGGCGCGCTATTGCACGGGATACCTCAGCGACATCGGCACGCCGAAGCCGTGGGCCGCCGGCGATTTTGCCGGCTGGTTCGAAGCCTATCTCGGCGGGCGCTGGCACATGTTCGATCCGCGCAACAACGTTCCGCGTATCGGCCGCGTGCTGATCGCGCAAGGGCGCGATGCCTCCGATGTCCCGATCACCCAGACTTTTGGGCCTAACACGCTTGTCAGTTTCAAGGTCTGGACCGACGAGGCCCCCTGAGCGGGGATATTTTCGGACTTATCGAATTTCGGCGCGCCTGCTGGCGTCATATTTCTCCGTAGAAGCCATACGAGCCGGTTTTCACGGAGAAGGGCCTTCCATGCCAGACCACAACGATGCGCCCAGCGCCGCCCCGCGATCCGGCTTTGCCGGCGTCTCGCGCAAAATCCTCCCCCCGTTGGTGGCGCGATCTACATCGTCGAGGGTGTGGCCGAGTCCGCTTATGGCGACGAGACGCCGCGACGATATAAAGCCGGCGACACCCTGCAGGACCGGGCGGATGTCCCGCACGCGCTGTCCCGCAATTGCGACCCGGAACGTCCGCTGCGTTTCGCTTCGATTGACAGAACATGATATCTGACTAAAGTCAGATATCATGTTCGACCCGGTTTCCCGCGTCCGCCGCTTCAATCGTGCCGTCACCAGGGAGGCCGGCGCGCTCGACAGCTCGTTTCTCGGACGCGGACGGCCGCTCGGCGCGGCGCGCGTGCTCAATGCGATCGGGCAGGGGCGGAGCGACATCGCCGATATCAGGGACTATCTCGATCTCGATTCCGGGCTGATGAGCCGCCTGCTGCGCGCGCTCGAGGACGAGGGCCTGGTCGAGACCGTGCCGCATCGGGACGATGCGCGGCGTCGCATCGCAAAACTCACCAAAACGGGCCGGCGCGAATTCAACGCCTATGAAGCAATTTCCGATTCGCGCGCGGAGCTCCTGCTCGGCCGTCACGGCAATTCGGAGGCGCTGTTGGCCGCGATGGATCTGATCGCGACCGCGTTTGGACGCGGCAACATCGGCATCGATGCGGCGAACCCCGCAGGCAAGGAAGCGCAATATTGCCTCGGCGAATATTACGGCGAACTTGGCCGCCGCTTCAAAGGCGGCTTCGACGTCTCGCGGTCGCGCGACCCTGATGCCGCCGACATGATTCTTCCGCGCGGCACCTTCCTGGTCGCGATGTCGGATGGTCTGCCGATCGGCTGCGTCGGCCTGAAGGGAACCGGTGGCGAATTGGCGGAAGTGAAGCGCTTATGGGTCGCGCCCGCGGCGCGCGGGCTCGGACTCGGGCGGCGTCTGATGGTTTCAGTCGAAAACGCCGCGCGCGACCTTGCGATCAAGGTTCTGCGGCTGGATACCAACAGCGCGTTGCCCGAAGCAGGTCGGCTCTATCGCACTACCGGCTGGACCGAGATCGATCGCTTCAATGACGATCCCTATCCGGACGTTTTCTTCGAGAAGCGCCTTTGACGTAACGGCTGTTCTAGCCGCAATTCCAGACCGGCCCGATCGGCGTCTGGGTCCAGCACGGCCCAAAACTGCCGCCATTGTAGCGGCCGCCGTAAAAGCCAGGCCGGCCGAAATAATGCATGTAGCCGTCATAGCCGTAATATTGCTGCACCGGGTCGATGTACCAGTGGCGCCGTTCGCGCTTGGCGAGGCCGCGCATCACGTCCTTCTGCGCGTAGAGCGGCAGGCTGTTGCTCGGCGGCTGCTGATAGCCGGGCAGGAAGCCGTAGCCATGCCAGCGTTGTATCGGCCGCTTGTGAGCCGGCGTGGCCGTTGCGGCGACCGACAGTAGCGAGAAAATCAGAACGAGTGACAGGCGAACGAAGCATGACATTGCCGCACCATAAACAGCGGGTTGGGCGAAGGCTATTCAAATCCAGGTGCAGCTTTTTTTGGTGGACTGACGCAGGCAACTCGCGCCGGATGTCGCGCGCGTCGCCTTCCTGTCGAATCCGGAAAACCCGGGTCCCAGGCAAACCTACGGCGCGGTCAAACAGGCGGCGTCCGGTTTGAGTGCCGAGGCGATCGACGCCCAGGTTCGAACGGCCGCGGACATCGAAGCGGCGATGTCGCAGCTCGGGCCGCATGGCGGCTTGATTGTCCCGCCGGACGGCTTGCTGACCGGCCAGCGCGGCGTGATTCTGGAGCTTGCCGAGCGTTATCGGCTGCCGGCGATTTATGGGCTTCCGGTGTTTGTGAAGGAGGGTGGACTGGCCTCTTACGGGGCGAGCTACGTCAAGCAATCCGAGCAGGCCGCGAACTATGTCGACCGGATTCTTCGAGGCGAGCACGCGAGCGATCTTCCGGTGCAGCAGCCGACTGAATTCGACTTCGCCATCAACCTCAAGACGGCGCGAAAGCTCGGGCTGTCGGTGGCGCCTTCCCTCCTGATCAGCGCTCGCGAGGTCATCGAATAAAGCGAAACGGCCCGGCGTGATCGGGCGAGTGCGAAAATCATCGATGCGTGGAAGGTTGCCGCCGAACAGGTTGTAGCGCGGCCGCAACACCCGTCAGAAAACGGGATTCGAAGGGATGCCAATCTGTCGCAGGCAGCCGTTTTATGCCAGTAATCACGAGAACTGGAATATCGCTGGGGACTGAAAATGAACCGTTTTGTTGTCGTCGGGGCTACTCTGCTCTCGATCACGGGTTTTGTCGGCGCGGGGTCTGCCGCCGACCTTGCGGCTCGCCCCTATACCAAGGCGCCGGTGATGGCGCCGGTCTACGATTGGGGTGGGTTCTATCTCGGCCTCAACGCCGGTGGCGCCTCCAGCAATAATTGCTGGAATCTCACCGCCGTAGCGGCCGGTCCGGTCGCCGCCGCGCCGAGCGTAGGTTGTTCCGATGGGACCGGCGCCGTGGCCGGCGGCCAGATCGGCTACCGCTGGCAGGCCACCAACTGGGTGTTCGGCGTCGAAGCCCAGGGCGACTGGGCCAATTTGAAGGGATCGAACATCGACCTGCTCGGTACCTTCGGCGGTCTGCCGTTCCTGAACCAGACCAAGACCGATGCGATCGGCCTGTTCACCGGCCAGGTCGGCTACACCTGGAACAACTGGCTCGGATATTTCAAGGGCGGCGCCGCCGTCACGCACAATACCTATAACGGCGTGGTGGCAACCGCGGTCGGTGCCTTCCCGGTCGGCACCGCTTTTGACGGCGCCAGCGAAACCCGTTGGGGCGGCGTGGCCGGCGTCGGCATCGAATACGGATTTGCGCCGAACTGGTCGGTCGCGCTCGAATATGACCATCTGTTCATGGGCCGCAGCAGCAACAACGTCATCACCCCGGCCGGCGTGTTCGATCGTACCGAAAGCATCAAGCAGGACGTCGACATGGCCACCGTCCGGCTGAACTACTCCTTCATCGGGCGATACTGATCGGCTTCCACTGATCGGTTCGCTCTGAAAATCAAAACCCCGGCATCGCCGGGGTTTTTTGTTATCGGCAACGCGCGCGGTTCAGTTCGCAAAACTCGCGGGCAATGCGGAGCTGAACCTGCCCAGCGCGCAATCCTTGTCGGCCAGAATCCGGCCTTGGTGGGCCTCGATGATCGAGCGGTATATCGGCAATCCCATGCCCATGCCGGTGTCCTTGGTGGTGAAGAAGCTGTCGAGACGGCGCTGACGCGCCTACTCGGGATGAGGCCTCACGGTGAGGAGCGCGCCTTCGCGCGTCTCGAACCATGGCGACGAAACGAGCAACTGCACGAGCTCTTAAAAAGGCGAACTCCTACGCCACGCTCTCCAGAAACGCCTCTTCGGCGGCCTGCACCGCGTCGGGGGTGCCGACATGCATCCAGACGCCGTCGAGCCGCAGGCCGAACAGCCGTTCCTGCGCGTTGGCGCGGTCGAACATCCTGGTCAGTGAAAATTCGCCTGATGGCGCATCCGCGAACAGCGACGGCGACATGATCGCGGCGCCGGCATAGACGAACGGCACCACCTGATGCTCCTTCCGCTTGCGCAACGCGCCGTCCGGCAGCATGGCGTAATCGCCGCGGCCGCCATAGCCGATGCTGCTGGTGGTCGGCGCCATCAACAGCAGGATGTCCATCTGCGCGGGATCGAACGTCTCGGCGAGCCGCGTCAGGTTCGGCCGCACGCCATCGATCCACAGCGTATCGGCATTGACATGGAAGAACGGCGCGTTGCCGAGCAAAGGCAGCGCCTTGACGACGCCGCCGCCGGTGCCGAGCGCGGTGTCGCGCTCGTTGGAAATGATTACGCGGGGCCGCTTGCGCGCCGCGACATGGTTGATGATCTGGTCGGGCAGATAGTGCACGTTGACGACGGCCTCGGAGACGCCGGCATTGCCGAGCTTGTCGAGCACGTGATCGAGCAGCGGCTGGCCGGCGACCGGCACCATCGGCTTCGGCATATGGTCGGTCAGCGGCCGCATCCGCACGCCGAGACCGGCGGCGAGGACCATGGCTTTTGTCGGAGTGACGGACATCCGGAAGTTTTCTCGAACGATGGTTTCAGCTCGTCGGCCGGTACGCGAAGACCGATAAATTCTGGAGAATCATACCACGGCGATTCGAGCGCCGCATCGGCCGTTCCCGCCATAGCCGCCGGACATGACGGTTGTGCGACCGGGCCGCGTGCGCCGTCAGGCTTCCTCCGCGGCGCGCTTGCCGGCTTTTTTCTTCTTGTCGCCGAGCTTGAGGAAGGTGACGCCGATCTGGTCGCCATTGACCCAGGACAATTCGCAGCGGCGGTAGGCGAGGCCGGTGGACGACAGCAGCAGAAAAAATTCCTTTAGATGCAGCCCCTCGACCGATCCCTCGACGGTGAGCTTCGCGCCGGTCTCCGACACGTCTTCCATCTTGCATTCGCGGCGCCAGGTGCCGTCGATGCCCATCATATGCGCGTCGATGCCGCGCTCGAAGGTGACGCGCTCGCCTTTCCGACGCTCTGTCGTCATATGCCCAGTCCTCAACTAGTCGCCCCGGCCGATCAAGCCAGGGTTCCATGCAGAATACGGGGGGCTGGCTAACGGATGGTAAATTTACCCGGACGGCGGCGGCACGTTGGCCGCATACCATTCCCGCAACGGCGTCAGCGCGGGGTGGGCCAGCGAGCGGTTGAGATAGGTCCAGATCCGCGGCAGGTGCCGCAGGTATTGCGGCTTGCCGTCCCGCCGGTTGAGGCGGGCGAAGATGCCGAGCAGCTTGGTGTTCCGCTGCGCCGACAGCAGCGCATAGAGTTCGGCGAAATGCGCCGGCTTGAAATCGCCGTCGGTGGTGAGCCGCGCCTTGATGTAGCGGGTCAGCAGCACGAGTTCGAGCTGTTCGGGCACGTCGATCCGCGCGTCCTGCAGCAGCGACACCAGATCGTAGGCCGCCGGCGCCAGCACGGTGTCCTGGAAATCGATGATGCCGACCTTTGCAATGTCGGCGCGATCATCCAGCCAGATCAGGTTGGGCGAATGGAAATCGCGCAGCGCCCAGGTCTTCGGCTCAGCGGCGGCCTTACCGAGCAGTTCGCGCCACATCGCGATGAACGCGGCGCGCGCGGGCTCGGTCAGCGGGGCGTTGCGGTCGGGCAGATACCATTCGAGCATCAGGCCGATCTCGACCATCAGGGCGTCGGTGTCGAACACGGGAATGGCGTAGGCGACTTGTGGCGTCAGCGGCAGGGCATCGGGCAACGGTTGACGATGCAACGCCACAAGCACGTCGGTCGCGGCCTGGTAGCGCTCAGGCACAGGCCGCGGCGGATCGCCCTCGATCACGCCGGCGTTGCCGAAATCCTCCGTGATCAAAAATCCATCGTCGAGGTCGGCATGGTGGATCGCCGGCGCAGAAAAGCCGCGTTCGCGCAGGCCGTTGGCGATCGCGACGAACGGCTTGACGTCTTCGGCGAGATGGGCTCGCGCGCTGTAGGATTTGCCGTCATAGATCGCGGGCCCGTCGGGACGGCGCGGCGAATTCATCAGGATCACGCCGGCATCGTCGCGGAACAGCCGTGCATAGGAGCGCGTCGAGGCGTCGCCGGCCATGCGCTGACGCCGCGCCTCGTCATAGCCGGCGCCGGCGAGAAATTGCCGCAAGGCTTTCAGCCGCGCCACTTGCGCCGCGGCCTTGCCGTAGCCGGTGATCTCGGCGGCGCGGGCGGAGGATCCCAGCGCAGGCCGGTGGCTGAGCGCGATGTCGATCCGGTCAGGAGGCAGCGCGCCGGGCGCGCGCTCCGGCCATTCGATCAGCGCGGTGGTGCCGTCGGGCAGCGGCGACAGGCCGATCTCCTCCAGCTCGATCGGATCGTTGACGCGGTAAAGATCGGCGTGAACCAGCGGAAACGGCGGCAGATCGTAGGTCTGCGCCAGCGTGAAGGTCGGGCTTGGCACCTCCACCGTGTCGTCGCCGGCGAGATAGCGGATCATGGCCCGCGCCGCGGCGGTCTTGCCGGCGCCGAGGTCGCCCGTCAGCGTGATGACGTCGCCCGGGCCGGTCAACAGCGCGAGGTCGGCCATCAGATGCGCGGTCGCGGTCTCGTTCGCCAGCGCAACCGAGAATGTGAAGGGGGCGGTCATTCCGCGGCGTCGCGATGCGCAACCTGGATCGGAAAGTCGCAGATGACGGTCGTGCCCTTGCCTTCGACGGATTTCACGTCGACCTTGCCTCCGTGCAGTTCGACAAAGGACTTTACCAGTGACAGGCCGAGGCCCGCGCCGCGATGCCGCGAGCCGTTGGAATGGCTCTCGAACCAGTCGAACACCTTGTCCTTGACATCGGCCGGAATGCCGGGACCGGAATCGGTGACGCTGAAGGTGACGTTGCGCTCGGTGCGGCGGGCGCTGATGGTGATCGTCGAATCATGCGGCGCGAAGCCGACGGCGTTGGCGAGCAGGTTGTACAGCACCTGCACCACGCGGCGCTCGTCGCCGACGAAACTGCCGATGTCGGGGGCGGCGTCGACCCTGAGCTCGATGCGGTCGGTGGCGAGCCGGTCCTGGATGCCTTCGGCCGCGGCGTCGATGGTCTTGCGGATGTCGATCGAGCCGAGGTTGAGCGTCATCGCGCCGGCGTCGATGGTGGCGAGGTCGAGGATGTTGTTGATGATCGCGAGCAGCGCGTTGGTCGAGGCGGTGATGTAGCCGAGATATTCGGCCTGCTTCGGCATCAGCGGGCCGGTGACGGGGTCGGCGAGGAAGTGCGAGAAGCCGATGATGGTGGTCAGCGGCGAGCGCAGCTCGTAGGACACGTGGTGGACGAAATCGACCTTCATCTGGTCGGCGGCTTCCAGCGCCTCGTTGCGCTCGCGCAACGCGCGCTCGAAGTTTTCGGTGTCGGTGATGTCCTGGAACGTCAGCATGGTGGCGCCGTCGGGCAGCGGCATGGTCATGCAGTCCAACACGCTGCCGTCCTTGCGCTCGAGCTTGAGCGGCACCGGAACGCGGTTTTCGATCGAGGTAACGGCCTCGCGCAGGGAGCGCCAGGTGGTTTCCTCGTCGAACAGCGGCTTGCACCAGCCTTCCACAGTCTCGATATGCGGTTGTTGCTGCAGCGCCTCCGGCGACAGCTTCCACATCTTGGCAAAGGCCGGGTTGAACAATTGCGCCCGGCCATTGCTGCCGAACACCGCGACCGCTTCCGCGAGGTTGTCCAGCGTTTCGCGCTGCACCCGGATCAGACCGTCGAAGCGCCGCGCCAGGTCAAAGCTCTTGGTGACGTCGTCGAACAGATAGGTGACGCCGCCTTCCGGATTGGGCGTGGTGACGACGCTGACGGTGCGGCCGTCGGGCAAATACCAGGTGTCGGTCGCGGCCTCGATCGCGCGGTACGCTTCATGCAGCTTGGCCTTCCAGGCCCGGAAATCCGGCTGCTCCGGCAGTTTGCGCGCGGCGCGCAGCCGGTCGAGCACGCTGGAATCGTCCGGATTATTGTCGAGGAAAGTGCGGTCGAGATCCCAGAGGCGGCGGTAGGAATCGTTGTAGAACGAAAGCCGCCGCTGGCCGTCGAATACGGCTACCCCCGACGACAATTGGTCGAGGGTGCGGCGATGCGCGTCGGCCATCCGCACCAGCGCTTCGCGCAGCGCGGTGGCTTCGCTGGCGTCGATGGCGATGCCGGCGCGGCCATTGTCGAGATTGAGCGCGTGGACGTCGTAGAGCCGCCGCTCGCCGCCGATCACGATTGGCAGCCGCGCGGCGAACGTCGCACGGCCGTTGAGCGCGCGCTCCATCTCGCCGCGGTCGGCGCTGTCGAGCAGTTGCAGGTCGCGATTGATCGCGTCGGAGACGCTGGTGGCGTCGGTGGCCCGCGCATAGGCGGCATTGGCGTAGGACAGCGTGCCGCCAGTGCGCCTCGCCCAGATCGGCCAGGGTGCCGCCGCGGCAAAGCCGCGCAGCATTTCGGTCTCCTCCACCAGCGCCTTGTGCCGCAGATTGGTTTCGGCGAGTTCCCGGCGCAATCCGCCGAGTTCGCGAATCCGGACAATGGCTTGTCCGCCGATCGCGCGGCCCATGGCCTCGAAGGCGTGGCCGGTGGAGGTGGTCAGGTTGAGCAGAAAGCCTTCGCCGGATTCGCGCAATGCGTCGACCGCATGGTCCATCTGCAGCGCCGGCTCGGGCGGCAGCCAGGTTCCAAAGGCCAGCACGCGTTGCGGCTGGGCGGCGTGGGCTTCCTGCGGCAGCACCAGCGAGACGTCGCCGCTGATTTCGGGCCGGTTGTCGCCGGCCGCCCAGGAGATCAGGATTTGCGGCTCGGCGAACAGCAGCGCGCGGAACCGGTCGGCCTCGACCTGCAGGCCCTGGATGTCCGAGCGCAGCCGCGTTTCGATGCGGGTGGCGCGCACGCGCGTGCGCATCAACAGGATCGCCGCCACCACGGTGAAGCCGAGCAGCGCCAGCGCCGTGGTCAGCACGGCGAATTCCTGGTGGTTCAACTCGAACAGGCCAGAGACCTGCTTCAGCAGCGCCAGTTCGTCGGCGCGCGCGGCGGTCGCGGTGACCCCGGCGGCGAGACCTGTAATGCCGAGCGCAATCAGGCTGTTGCGCGCCAACGATGTGCACGACAGCAGCGTCCGACGCATCGACACGATCACGCCCGACATGAATTGCCCCAAACCGCACGACAGTACGCCCGGCGCGTACCCGCCGTTCGCGAATCGAGTGACAATATCCCCTTCGGGAGTCGGCCGGTAAGAGTCCGAACCGTGAACGCAAACCGCATCGCGAAAAAATGCCGCGTCGAGCGCGATTTTATGAAAATGAATCCGCGATTTTACGGGTCGAAAACGCGTAAGAACAAAAAGCTACCGCCCGGTCGACCCAAAACCGCCGCTTCCGCGATCGGTCGCCGACAGCGAGGCCGCGGGAACCAGCTCCACCTGCGTGACCGGCGCGATCACCATCTGCGCGATGCGCTCGCCGCGCCGGATCGGGAACGGCTGGTCGCCATGATTGATCAAGAGCACGTTGATCTCGCCGCGATAGTCCGCGTCCACGGTGCCGGGCGAATTCAGCACGGTGACGCCGTGCTTGGCGGCAAGGCCGGAGCGCGGGCGAACCTGCGCCTCAAAACCTCGGGGGAGCGCGATGGTGAGGCCCGTCGGGATCATCGCGTGCTTGCCGGGCTTAAGCAGCATTGGCGTGTCTTCGGGCACCGCGGCCAGCAGATCGAGGCCGGCGGCATGGGCGCTCTGATAGGCCGGCAGCGCCAGGCCCTTGCCGTGCGGCAATTGCTGGATCTCGACTTTCACGAGCGCGCTCATGATGCTTTCTCCATCGTCTTGGCGATCCGCGCCACCAATTCGGCCGCGACCTGCTCCTTGGTCATGACCGGCCAGGAATCCACACTGATTTCACCGCCGTCGCGCGCCAGGAGATGTACCGTGTTGCGGTCGCCTCCCATCACGCCGGTGGCCGGCGAAACGTCATTGGCGACGATCCAGTCGCAGCCCTTGCGCGCGAATTTTGCCTTGGCGTTGTCGATCAAATGCTCGGTTTCGGCGGCAAAGCCGATCACGAGTTTTGGGCGCCTCGTGGCATCCAGCTTCGAGATCGTCGCGAGGATGTCGGGATTTTCCACCAGTTGCAGTGGCGGCATGCCTTGGGCCGTCTTCTTCAATTTTTGCTCGCCTTCATTGGCCACCCGCCAGTCGGCAACCGCGGCGGCGAAGATCGCGATGTCGGCCGGCAGCGTCGCCTCGACCTGCCGCAACATGTCGCGCGCGGATTCGACATGCTTCACGGTGACATCAGGGGGATCGCCGAGGTCGACGGGACCCGAGATCAGGGTGACGTCGGCGCCGGCGGCCTGGGCGGCGATCGCAATGGCAAACCCCTGCTTGCCGGACGAGCGGTTGGCGATGTAGCGCACGGGATCGATCGGCTCATGGGTTGGACCAGCGGTGATCAGGATGCGCTTGCCGGCCAGCGGCCGCGGTTGCGGCGGCCGCAGCAGCCGTTCGGCGGCCTCAGCGATTTGGGTCGGCTCCGCCATCCGCCCGATGCCGGCTTCATTGGCTTCCGCCATCTCGCCGGCATTGGGGCCGATCATGGCGATGCCGTCGCGCGTGAGCTGCACGACGTTGCGTTGTGTGGCGGCGTTGTTCCACATCAGCGGGTTCATTGCGGGCGCCAGCAGCACCGGCCGGTTGGAGGCGAGCAGGATTGCGCTGGCGAGATCGTCGGCCTGGCCCTGCGCCATCTTGGCCATCAGGTCGGCAGTGGCCGGGGCCACCACGATCAGATCGGCCTCGCGCGCCAGACGAATATGGCCGGCATCGAACTCGCTCTCGGGGTCGAACAGGTCAGTATAGACGCGCTCATGCGACAGCGCGCTGGCGGCCAGCGCCGTAACGAATTGCTGCGCGGCCTTTGTCAGCACGCAGCGGACATGGATGTGCCGCTCCTTCAGCCGCCGGATCAGGTCAAGCGATTTGTAAGCCGCGATGCCGCCGCCGATGATCAGGGTGACGCGCGACTCGGCATTCGCCGGGCCATGCGTCGCCGGGGAGGGGGAAGCCGCGGGGGAGACGATGGGGGTACGGCCGAGGGAGGCCTCCCGCAGGATCACCCGCACCTCGTCTTCAACCGAGCGGCCGTTGCGTGCGGCGCGAAGCCGCAGCTCGTCGCGGATGGCGTCGTCGAGTTTTCGGATGGTGAGGCTGGCCATGGGCAGTTTTCCCGAGATATGCTAGCAATGCTATCATATCTCGCCTGCATTGCAATCAAGCCCGAAGGAATACGACCAATAACCCGATGAAGGCCGCGGCGATAATCCAGTGCGCCATGGTCCGCCATCGGCTTTCGGTCTCGCCCATATTGGCGATGGTGTCCTCCGACAACGTCAGCCCTTCCCGGGTCATGGCCTCCAACTGCTCCAGCACGGCCACCGAGCGGCTGACGATGGCCGGCAGCCCCGCCAGCACCCGGCCGATTTCGCCGGCGCCGGACATCGCGCCCTCGATGCGGCCTATCGGGCCGAGATTGCGCTCGATCCATTCGCGCACCACCGGGTCGGCGGTGGTCCACATGTCTAGCTTGGGGTCGAAGCCGCGCGCGACGCCTTCGACCACCACCATGGTCTTTTGCAGCAGGATCAGTTCGGGCCGGGTCTGCATGTCGAACAGGCCGGTAACCTCGAGCAATAGCGTCAGCAACTTCGCCATCGAGATTTCTTCGGCGGTGCGATTATGAATCGGTTCGCCGATGGCGCGGATTGCCTGCGCGAAATTCTCCACCGAATGATGGCGCGGCACGTAGCCAGCCTCGAAATGCACCTCGGCAACGCGGCGATAATCGCGGGTGATGAAGCCGAGCAGGATTTCCGCGAGGAAGCGCCGCTCCTTCATGCCGAGCCGGCCCATGATGCCGAAATCGACCGCGACCAGGCGGCCGGCATCGTCGAGAAACAGATTGCCGGGATGCATGTCGGCATGGAAAAAACCGTCGCGCAACGCGTGGCGCAGAAAGCTCTGGATCACCTTGCGGCCGAGATCGCGCAGATCGACCTGCGACTGCTCGAGCCGCGCATGGTCGCTGAGCGCGATGCCGTCGATCCATTCCATCGTCAGCACGTTGTGCGTGGTGCGGTCCCAGTCGACCTGCGGCACGCGAAAGTCCGGATCGTCGCGGGTGTTTTCCGCCATCTCGGACAGCGCCGCGGCCTCCAGCCGCAAATCCATCTCCATCGCCACCGAGCGCGACATGGTGTTGATGACTTCGACCAGCCGCAGCCGGCGCGCGTCCGCCGAATGCGCCTCGGCCTTGTGCGCGACGTAGAAGAAATCGCCGAGGTCGCGGCGGAAGCGCGCGGCGACATTGGGCCGCAGCACCTTGACCGCGACCGACCTGCGGACGCCGTCGCGTTCGGTCTCGCCGCGGTGCACCTGCGCGATCGAGGCCGCGGCCACCGCCGGGCCAAAACTCGCAAACGCCTGCGAAACAGGGCGTTCCAGCGAGGTCGCGATCACGGCTTCGGCCTCCTCCTGCGGGAACGCCGGCAGCCGGTCCTGCAGGCTTTCGAGGTCGCGCGCCATCGCGACGCCGACCACGTCGGGCCTTGTGGCGAGGAATTGTCCGAGTTTCAGGTAGGCCGGTCCGAGCCGGGTCAGCGCGCGCGACAGTCTCGGCCCGGATTTGGCGCCGGGGCGCTCGATCAGGCGCGCGATGCGCAGCGCCAGTTGTCCCGGCGGCGGCACCAGGCTCGGATCGACCACGCCGAACACGCCCTCGCGCGCAAAGACGAAACCGGCGCGGGCGAGCCGCGCGATATGCGTGATCGCCGAAATCACAGACGCCAGCCCGAATGCAGCGCCACGATGCCGCCGGACAGACTCTGCCAGTTGACGCGCGCAAAGCCGGCGGCGCGGATCATCTCGGCAAACGCATTCGGCCTGGGGAATTTGCGGATGGATTCGACGAGGTACTGGTACGACTCGGCATCGCCGGTCACGGCGCGGCCGAGCGGCGGGATCACCTTGAAGGAGAACAGCTCATAGATCCGGTCGAGCCCGGGCACGTCGACGGTGGAAAATTCCAGGCACAGGAAACGGCTGCCGGGTTTCAACACCCGATAGGCTTCACTGAGCGCGAGGTCGATCCGCGGCACGTTGCGAATGCCGAACGCGATGGTGTAGGCGTCGAACGCGCGGTCCGGAAACGCCACCGCCTCGGCATTGCCTTCGACGAACGACACCTGATGATCGAGCTGGCGCGCTGCGGCACGCTCGCGGCCGACCGCGAGCATGTCGGAATTGATGTCGCAGACGGTGACCTTAAAATTCGGACCCGCGGCCCGGGCGGCGCGAAAGGCGATGTCGCCGGTGCCGCCGGCAACGTCGAGCAGCGCGAACGGCCTCTCGCCGCGCGGCGGATTGAGCGCGTTGATCATCAGGTCTTTCCAGACCCGGTGCAGGCCGGCCGACATCAGATCGTTCATCAGATCGTAGCGCTTCGCCACGCTGTGAAACACGTCGTTCACCAGCGTCTGCTTGTCGCCCAGGGGCACGTCCCTGAAGCCGAAATGCGTGGTTTGGTCGGGCCGATCCATCAACTGTACTCCGTAGCCGGTGCCGCCGATTTGAAGTTCCTACAAACTGCGCAGCAACTCCGGTTAGGAACTTCAAATCGATAAGCGGCACCGAGCGTAATTTTCTACTGGTGCCCCTGGCTTTCCGGAGTTCGCATGGCAGATGCCGCAAGGGTTTGCGAACTTCGGAAAGGGGCACCAGTCACCATAGCGCGCCCGCCGCAATGGCGCTATCACGTCACGTCCACAAGGTGAATGTCCCCGATGCCCGAATTACCCGAAGTCGAGACCGTCCGCCGCGGCCTGCAACCGGCCATGGAGGGGTCGAAAATCCTCAAAGCCGAAGCCCGGCGCAAAGATCTGCGGTTTCCCTTTCAAAAAGATTTTATCAGGCGGCTGGAGGGACAGACGGTGACCGGCCTCGGACGGCGCGCCAAATATCTGATGGCGGACCTCACCTCGGGCGATGTGCTGCTGATGCATCTGGGCATGTCCGGCTCGTTCCGCGTCGTCGAGGGCGAGGCGACAAAAACGCCGGGCCAATTCCATCACCCACGCGGCGAGGACCGCGCCCACGATCATGTGGTGTTTCACATGTCGTCGGGCTCGGCGGTGATTTTCAACGACCCGCGCCGCTTCGGTTACATGAAGATCATCGCCCGCAAGGCGCTGGAGGACGAGCCGCTGCTGAAAGGGCTCGGCCCCGAGCCGCTTGGCAACGAGTTCGATGCCGCGATGCTGGCACATTCCTGTGCCGGCAAGAAGACCAGCCTGAAGGCTGCGCTGCTCGACCAGCGCGTGGTCGCGGGGCTCGGCAACATCTATGTCTGCGAGGCGCTGTTTCGTTCGCATCTGTCGCCGAAGCGGCAAGCCTCGACGCTGGCGGACAAAAAGGAAGCGCCGACCGATCACGCCAAGCGCCTGGTCACATCGATCCATGCGGTACTCAACCAGGCCATCAAGGCCGGCGGGTCTTCGCTGCGGGACCATCGCCAGACCTCGGGCGAGCTCGGCTACTTCCAGCACTCGTTCCAGGTCTATGATCGCGAAGGCGAGAAATGCCAGAGCGCCGGCTGCGGCGGCATCGTCCGGCGTTTTACCCAGAACGGACGCTCGACTTTCTGGTGCCCGAAGTGCCAGAAATAAAAACACAGGGAGCAGGCCAATGACAGCTAACTGGCGGGATCGCGCGGGCACGGTTTTCAACTGCCAGAAGCGCTCCGCGCTCGGCAGCCGCGGCATGGTGGTCAGCAATCATCCGCTGGCCTCGAGCGCGGGCGCCGAGATGCTGGCGGCCGGCGGCAACGCCATCGATGCCGCGATCGCGACGCTGTTCACGCTGACGGTGGTCGAGCCGATGATGGTCGGCATCATCGGCGGCGGCATGGCGCATATTCGGCTCGCCGACGGCAGTCACCGTTTTATCGACGGCCAAAGCACCGTTCCATCAGTCGTAAAACCCGACACCTACAAATCGAAGCCGGGCTCGGCGCATAACGTGTTCGACACTGTCGGTGACGAAAACCTCAACGGTCCGAAAGCGGTCGCCGTTCCCGGATCGCTGAAGGCGTGGTGCGAGACGCTGGAGCGGTTCGGCACCATGGGTCTCGCCGACGTGATGCAGCCCGCCATCAAACATGCTTCGCTCGGCTATGCGGCGACGCCGTATCTGCACGAATGCATCACCGACAGCGCCGACGAGATGCGCAAGGACAGACCGATCTCGGCGATCTATCTGCCGGATGGCGCGCCGCTGAAGCCCGGCGAACGTGTGGTGCAGGCCGAATATGCCGAGACGCTGAAGCATATCGCGCAGCATGGCGCAGCCGCGCTCTACAGCGGCCCGCTTGGCGACATCCTGGTCGACTACATGAAGAAGAACGGCGGTTTTATTACGCGCGATGATCTCGCCAACTACAAGACCGTCGAGCGCGCGCCGATCCGCGCCGATTATCGCGGCTGGGAAATTCTCGGGCCGCCACCGCCGGCCGCTTCCGGCGTGCATATCGCGCAGATGCTCAACATCCTCGAAGGCTATGACATCGCGGCCAAGGGCTTTGGCACCGCCGAGACCATTCATCTGCTCGCCGAAGTCTTGAAGATCGCGTTCGCCGACCGGGCCGCGGCGAGCGGCGACCCCGATTACATCAAGGTGCCGGTTCAGCGGCTGACCTCAAAGGAGTATGCCCGCGAGCGCCGCGATGCGATCGACGTCGCGCGTGCGCAAAAATGGAGCGCGGGGGTCTCGCAGCTCGAAGGCGCACACACCACGCATATGACCGCCGCGGATGCGATGGGCAATGTGGTCGCGACCACGCAGACCATCAACAATCTGTTCGGCGCCAAGATCCTTATCCCCGGTCTCGGCACGGAGCCGAACAATTACATGAACCTGTACGATCCCCGGCCTGGACATGCGCTGTCGCTGGCGCCGGGCAAGCGCGTCACTACCTCGATGTCGCCGATGATGGCGCTGCGCAATGGCAAGCTTGTCTACGCGCTGGGCCTGCCCGGCGGAAAGCGCATCTTTCCGAGCGCGCTGCAGGCGTTGATCAATCTGATCGATCACGGCATGAGCCTGCAGGAAGCGGTCGAAGCGCCGCGGGTCTGGACCGAAGGCAATGCGCTCGAAGTCGAATTCGCAGTACCGGACGCCGTGCGCGGAAAACTCGCCGCATGGGGCCACAAGGTCGCGGCGGTGCCGACGGTGGCCGGCGGCATGAATGCGATCCAGTTCGGCGATGACGGCATGTTGACCGGCGCCGCATGCTGGCGCGCCGACGGCACGCCGGTTGGTCTCGCCGGCGGATTGGCCCGCGCGGGGGTGCGGTTCGGCCTGGCGTGAGGCTGTGCGTGACAGCCATCAAATGAAACAAAACTCCACGAGGAGAAAATTTTTTAAACTCCCGGTACCTTGAATTTCAGGTCGCGCCTGACATTAAATCGCGCTCCGCGGGCGGCTGAAATCTGGAAGGAGAAGCGAGGAGAGCCATGAGCTTTGTAAGGATCGCGGCATCGGTCGCCATCTTCACCCTGCTATCGGCGACATGTGCGGTGGCAAAACCGATCGCGGTCAGCACGGACACCAACTTGCGGAAAGCGACCGGCACCAACAGCGAGGTGCTGACGCTGATTCGAAGGGGACCACGGTCGAGATCGGCAAATGCAGCAATGGCTGGTGCGAAGCGTCGCTGAACGGACAGGATGGTTTTGTCATCGCGCGGAACGTCGGCGTGGGACCACGGCCGCCGCCGGGTGGTGGGCCGGCCGTGCAGATCATCGAAGACGATGACGCGCCCCCGCCGCGCGCCTATGTTGTCGGACCGCCGGCGTACGGTCCCTATTACGGTGACGGCCCGTATTACGGATATCCCTATGGCTGGGGCTACCGACCCTGGGGTTGGGGTTGGGGTTGGGGCCGGCGCTGGTAGCGCGCTTCTCACTTCCGGACGCAGATCACCCGCAGCACCGATGCTTTGGCGTCGGTCGAGGTATCAGCGGTGTTGACGTCATTGGCCTTGAGGAAGTCGCGCACGATGTCGGCCGACACCAGCGCGGCCCGCGCCGCCGGCGCCGCATTCGCAGGGCCGGCGACCACCAATGGCTTCAATAGCGCGATGCCGGCGAATTTGCCGTCGGCATCGAGCGCGGCCGCGCCGGAGAAGCCGAGCCCGGGCGCCGGCGACAGCGCGAGGTCGCTGCCGCTTCCCACCGCGGCCACCGATGCCTTGACACTGCTTGCGGCAGCGCCGCCGGCCTGGTTTTGCGGATCGGCGATGCCGGTCAGCTCCACGGCGGATTTCGCCGGGCCGCCCGCGACATTCAGCGGCTTCAGGCCCCGCGCGCCATAGATGCGCAGCAGCGCCAGATCGTGCTCCTTGTCCTCCGCGATCCGGTCGGCGTTGCCAAAACCGGGGATCGCGATCGCGAGACAGCCATCGGTGATCTGCCGGTCGGCGACAACGGCGCCGTCCTCGCTGACGACGACGCCCGTGCCGTATTCGACGGTCTTGCGCGGCGGCGAACTGCCGGCCTGCGCGGATGGAAATGGACTGAAGGCGCTCGACATCGCGATCACCACCGGCTCGACGGTGTTTTCGGTGGCCTGATCGTACAGGACGGTGAGGATACGAACCTCGTCTCCCCTGAAGGTGCCGCGCACGTAAAATTTCTTCAGGCCCTGCATGCCCGACAGCACGAAGAAATCCGGTTTTACGACGGTGTAGTCGACCCTGCGTCCGGCCGGCTCCTTCTTCTCGCGGTCGGCAAGCCTGGCGGTCGTAGGCCCCGCTTCCTTGCGCCGCGTCAACACCACCTGGATGGTGCCGGTCGGCGAGCTCCATTTGGTGCCGTTGGCGTCGCTCGTTTGTTGTGGCACCAGCTTGCCGGGAATGCCGAGCTGGACGCCGGTGCCGGCGTCGGTGACGATCTTCCAGCCGACATTTTCGCGGCGACGTTTGGCGGTGTCGGCCAGCACGCCGCGCTCCTGCGGATTGAGCACGCCGGTCTCCCTGCCGCCACGCGCCTTCTGGAATTCCTTGATCGCCGCCACCATGCGGTCGCTGACTTCGCCTGATATCGCGCCGTTATACTGGCCGACCCAGGCGAGATCCGACTGCAGCGCCAGCCGCTCGCCCTGCGCCATCGCGTTCGCGGTATCGGCGGGGGTCTGCAGCGCGGGCCGGATCGGCGTGGTCGTGACTGTCTTCGGCTTGGTGCCGGCGGTGGACGGCGCCGTCATCTGCGCCTCGGCGGGTTGCCGGGCGGAAGCGGCCAAAGCCGCCAAGATCAATGTTGCCGTCAGCATCGATCTCATGACAAATCTGGCTCCATTGAAGCGGGCGGAATTAAGCACATCTGATTGGTCGGCAACAGGCGAGCCATGGTTCAAGGCATTTGGACACCTGATCCCCAGCGAGCGGCGTCTTCGCCGCGCCTCGAAGGACGGGCCACAGTGCATGCTGCCCATGGTTCGAGACGGCGCACCGGACAGCGCAAGAGCGCTGCCGGGAACGCGTCTCCTCATCGTGAGGATGTGCCAGTGGTGACGAAGTGAGGATATAGACTGCGATGCTGAGTGCCGACGAGCTCGAACGCTACGCCCGCCATATCGTGCTGCGCGAGGTCGGCGGTCCCGGCCAGCTCGCGCTGCAGGAGGCCTCGGTGCTGGTGATCGGCGCCGGAGGCCTCGGCGCGCCGGCGCTGATGTATCTCGCCGCGGCCGGTGTCGGCACGCTCGGCGTGGTCGACGACGACGTCGTGTCGCTGTCCAATTTGCAGCGCCAGATCATCCACACCACGCCCGATGTCGGACGCCGCAAGGTCGACAGTGCGGCCGAGCAGATCAACGCACTCAATCCCCATGTCAAATTCGCCGCGCATGCGTCGCGGCTGAACGCCGGCAATGCGATGTCGCTGATCGGCGGTTATGACCTCGTGCTTGATGGCTCCGACAATTTCGAAACCCGCTATCTGGTATCGGATGCGTGCTATCTCGCGGGACGGCCGCTGATCACGGCCGCGCTCGGCATGTTCGATGGATCGCTGACCACGATCCGCGCCCATGAGAAGAACGCCGAAGGCCAGTTCAACCCGACCTATCGCTGCCTGTTTCCCGAACCGCCGCCGCCGGGCACGGTGCCGGCCTGCGCCGAGGCCGGCGTGATGGGGGCGCTCGCGGGCGTGCTGGGATCGATGATGGCGCTGGAGGCGATCCGCGAAATCGTCGGCTTTGGCGAGGGCCTGGTCGGGCGGCTGTTGATGCTGGATGCGCGTTCGATGCGGTTCGAGACGCTGCGCTACCAGCGCGATCCCACGAACCCGCTCAACGGCGATACGCTTGTGATCACCGATTTGAGCGGGCACCGCTGAATTTCACGACGCTTTGGCAGGCCGCTCGCTGTCCATGTGGACGAGTTGTGCCTCCGGATAGCGCGCCCCGGCCGCCGCGCCCGGCGGGAATGCCTTTGCCAGCGCGGCGAGATGTTCCGGCGTCAGCGTCACGTCTAGCGCACCGAGCGCCTCGTTGAGCCGATCGCGGCGGCGCGCGCCGACCAGCGGCACGATGTCGTTGCCCTGCGCCGCGACCCAGGCGATTGCGACCTGCGCGGGCGAAGCGCCGATCTCTGCCGCGATCGCGCGCAACCGGTCCACCAGCGCCAGATTGGTGTCGAGATTGCCGCCCTGGAAACGCGGAGACATGCTGCGGAAATCCCTGGCGTGGGCGCTCTCCTTCGACCAGTGGCCGCTGATCAGGCCGCGCGCCAGCACGCCGTAGGCTGATATGCCGATGCCGAGCTCGCGACAGGTTTTCAGAATGTCGCTCTCGATGCCGCGCGCGATCAGCGAATATTCGATCTGCAGATCGGCGATCGGATGCACTTTATGTGCGCGGCGGATCGTCGCGGAGCCCACTTCGGAGAGGCCGATATGCCTGATGTGACCGTCCTTGATCATGTCGGCGATGGCGCCGATGGTTTCCTCGATCGGCACGTTGGGATCGAGCCGCGCCGGGCGGTAGATGTCGATATGGTCGGCGCCAAGCCGTTGCAGCGAGTAGGACAGAAAGTTCTTCACCGCGGCGGGGCGGCTGTCATAGCCGGACCAGTTGCGCGCGGGATCGCGCAGCGCGCCGAATTTCACGGAGATTTGCACATTGTCGCGGCTGCGCCCTTTGAGCGCCTCGCCGATCAGCATTTCATTGTGGCCCATGCCGTAGAAATCGCCGGTGTCGAGCAGCGTGATCCCGGCGTCGAGCGCGGCATGGATGGTCGCGATGCTCTCGTCGCGGTCGGCGGGGCCGTAAAAGTCCGACATGCCCATGCAGCCGAGGCCGATCATCGAGACATTGGGGCCGCTTGAACCGAGTTGGCGCTGTTTCATGGCTGTTCTCCTCGCTTGCCTGCGGCGATGCCGCGCGCTGTGAGGTCGATATGCGCCTTCTTTATTGCCGCGATAAGATAGACAATACCAAATAGCTTGTTCATTATACCGAACAATGGACATCGACCTGCGCGATCTCGACGCCTTCGTGGCCGTGGCCCGCACCCGGAATTTCCGGCGCGCCGCGATCGAGCAGCGCGTCTCGGTTTCCAGCCTGAGCCAGCGGCTGCGCGACCTCGAGGAGCGGCTGGGCGTTCGCCTGATGAACCGCACCACCCGCAGCGTCGGGCTGACCGAAGCCGGCGAATTGCTGCTGGCGCGCGTCGCGCCCGCGATGATCGACGTCAGCGACGCGATCGACCAGGTGCGCGGCTTGCGCGGCGTGCCATCGGGACGCCTGCGCATCAACGCGCCGCCGCCGGCGATCGATCTGGTGCTGGCGCCGATGGTCGCGCCGTTCCTGCAAGCATATCCGCAGATCGAACTGGAGATCGTCGGCGACAGTTCCTTTGTCGACATCGTCGCCAGGGATTTCGATGCCGGCGTGCGCTATGGCGAGCATCTCGAGCAGGACATGATAGCGGTCTCGCTCGGTCCGCCGCAGCGCTACGCGGTGGTCGCCGCGCCCGGCTACGTCGCGCAGCACGGACGCCCGAAGCATCCGCGGGACCTGCTCGATCATCAGGGCATCCGCATCCGCTTCGGCAGCGGCGGCATGCCGGATTGGGAGTTCGAGAAGGCCGGTCGCGTCGTGAAAGTGTCGCCACGGGGAAAATTGATCGCGAACCATCCGGGGCTGGCGCGCCGCGCCGCACTCGATGGCATCGGCTTCTGGCCGACGTTTGAGGACTATGTCCGCGACGACATCAAATCCGGCGCGCTGGTCCGCGTGCTCGAAGACTGGTGCGAGCCGTTTCCCGGGCCGTTTCTGTATTATCCCAGTCGCAGGCAGCCGCCGCCGGCGCTGGGGGCTTTCATTGCGTTTGTCGGCGAGTGGCGCAAGCGGGAGCGGAGGAAGGGGAAGACCTCTTCACCCTCCCCTGGAGGGCTCGAGACGAGCAATGCTCGCTCTCCAGGTCAAGGCGAATGAGTCGAGGCGAAATGAAATGAACGGCGGGGGTCGGGTGGCGACGCAAAACGTAGTGATCGCCAAAACGTCGCCGCCCCACCCCGGCTCACATTTCGCTGCGCTCAACGTGAGCCGACCCTCCCCTCCAGGGTAGGGTGATCGCGCTCACAGCATGCTCGGCAGTACGCGATCCGGCGGCTTGTGGTTGTCGAGGAAGGTGCGGATGTTGATGATCACCTTCTCGCCCATTTCGACCCGGCCTTCGATGGTGGCCGAGCCCATATGCGGCAGCAGCGTCACCTTGCCGGCGCGCGCCAGCCGCACCAGCTTCGGATTGACCGCGGGCTCGTGCTCGTAGACGTCGAGGCCGGCGCCGGCGATCTCGCCGGTTTCGATCAGCTTGGTCAGCGTCTCCTCGTCGACCACCCCGCCGCGCGCGGTGTTGACGATGTAGGCGTCCTTGCGGACCAGTTTTAAGCGTCGCGCCGACAGCAGATGGAACGTCGCCGGCGTGTGCGGACAATTCACCGAAATGATGTCCATCCGCGCCAGCATCTGGTCGAGGCTTTCCCAATAGGTCGCGCCGAGTTCGTCGGCGATCTTCGGCGCCACCGGGCGGCGGTTGTGATAGTGGATCTGCAGGCCGAAGGCGCGGGCGCGGCGCGCCACCGCTTGTCCGATCCGGCCCATGCCGATGATGCCGAGCCGCTTGCCGCCGATGCGGTGGCCGAGCATCCAGGTCGGCGACCAGCCCGGCCAGTTCTTGCCCTCGGGCAGGATCGAGGCGCCCTCGATCAGCCGGCGTGGCACCGCCAGAATCAGCGCCATGGTCATGTCGGCGGTGTCTTCGGTCAAAACTTTTGGTGTGTTGGTTACCGTAATGCCGCGCGCATGCGCCGCCGTGACGTCGATATTGTCGACGCCGTTGCCGAAATTGGCGATCAGCTTCAGCTTGCAGTCGGGCTGCTTGAGCAGCTCCTCGGTGACCATGTCGGTGACCGTCGGAACCAGCACATCGGCCGTTCGCACGGCTTCGGCGACCTGTTCCGGCGTCAGCGGCGTGTCGTCGAGATTGAGCCGGGCGTCGAACAGCTCACGCATACGGGTCTCGATCGAGTCCGGCAGCTTGCGTGTGACGACGACGAGGGGCTTTTTCTTGACCGACATGTCCTGCTCTTATGAGGTTCGTTCAGACCTCATTAACCCGGGTGTTCGACACTGCTGTTGCAGCGCGGTCCCGGCGCTTCCGTGGGGTTCCCCCCGAAATTTCCTTGGATTCCCAAAGGAAAGTTCGGGCTTGGCTTGTTTTCTTGCCGTTCCGTCCTCTCTAGCAGAAGGCCGGGCCAAGACAAGAAGACAACATCCCTAGAGGCAAGGCGCCGAGGGACCACGGGCACAGGGGTTGGGCGGCGTTTTCCGAAAACTTGCCCAGTCAGGCGGACCAGGTGGTTCAACGCGAAGAATCCGCGTTGAGATCTCGGCAGGAGACGAGTTGATGGCGTTGTTGGGGCGTTTCTGTTTGGTGGTGGTGCTGGTCGGCGGCTGGCTGGGCGCCTCGATCACGTCGGGATTTTCGGCCAAGGATGCCGCGGTCACCACCAGCGGTTTGCCGATCCCGCGCTATGTCAGCCTGAAAACCGATCACGTGAACGTCCGTGCCGGTCCGACCAAGGACAACGACGTGGCCTGGGTCTACACCCGTACCGGCCTGCCGGTCGAAATCACCGCCGAGTTCGAGAACTGGCGCCGGGTCCGGGATTCCGAGGGCTCCGAAGGCTGGGTCTATCATTCGCTGCTGTCGGGTCGCCGCACCGCCGTTGTCACCATGAAGAGCAAGGACGGACTGGCGCCGATCTACGACAGCGCCGATCCGCATAGCGCGGTCGCCGCACGGCTGCAGGCCGGCGTCGTGACCCAGGTCAAGCATTGCGCGGCGGGCTGGTGCCACGTCAGCGGCAACGGCTTTGACGGCTGGATCGAACAGCAGCGGCTGTGGGGCGTCTACGCCGACGAGAAGGTGGATTGAGGTCCGTCGTTCCTGCGAAGGCAGGAACCCATACGTCGGGGATTCGCATTTCGGCACAGCGACCGCGAGCGCTTGTCACACCAATCAATGTCAGGGTAATGGGTCCTCGCGTTCCGCGAGGACGACGAATTCAGCGCTTCTTGCGCAGGCGCACGACCATGTCGACCCGGGCGATCTCGTAGCCTTCGGGAATTTCCGGCATCTTCTGCAGCATCAGATGCGGATCGGGAATATCGACCAGCTCGTGGTTGTTCTCGAGATAGAAATGATGATGCGCCGACACGTTGGTGTCGAAATAGGTCTTGGTGCCGTCGACGCTGACCTGGCGCAGCAGGCCCGCATCGGTGAGCTGGTTGAGCGTGTTGTAGACCGTGGCGAGCGACACCGGAACCTTGGCGAGCGTCGCTTCCTCGTAGAGCATTTCGGCGGTCAGATGGCGCGCGCCCTTGCCGAACAGCAGCCAGCCCAGCGCCATGCGCTGGCGGGTCGGGCGGAGGCCTGCGGCCTGCAGCATCTCGTTGACATCATGCCACGGGCAGCCGGTCAGCGCCGGCTGGTGGGTTGCACCTGCAATGACAGCGTCATCATTCAGCATAGAGGCGTCGTCATTGATATCCACGGCAGGCACCACACTCATGATCTCGGCACTATTTCAAACGAATATACGGGCCAACTCCGTCAGATGCAAGTTTTTCGCAACTAGAACCGGCCCAGGAAACAAGGGAACGGAGGCCGGATGTGGCGATTTACCCCTGCTTGCCATGCTTTGCCACCTGCCGGGCCTATGTTAGAGAGCGCGCGGACCCGCCCATGCGATTTCCGCATAGGCGAGCGCGGGCTCCCATCGGCTTATCTTGGGTTACTCCTGACCCGTGGCGCGGGAACCGGATGGCAACAATTGGCGCGCCGTCGGCGCGAAACGGGTCCAAAAGTGCCCCATCGGGACTTTGGCGATCGGGACTTGGCGATCAGAACTTGGCAATAAGGACTTGGAGAGGCTAGGCAGCATGCTGGATCGGCGCGGCGGTTACGAATATGAGGATTTGCTGGCCTGCGGCCGGGGCGAGCTGTTCGGCCCGGGCAACGCCCAGTTGCCGCTGCCTCCGATGCTGATGTTCGACCGGATCAGCGAGATTTCCGAAACCGGCGGCGAACATGGCAAGGGCCTGGTTCGTGCCGAACTCGATGTGAAGCCGGACCTGTGGTTTTTCGGCTGTCATTTCAAGAACGATCCGGTGATGCCGGGCTGCCTCGGCCTCGATGCGCTCTGGCAGATGGTCGGCTTCTATCTGGGCTGGACCGGCGGCGAAGGGCGCGGCCGGGCGCTCGGGCTCGGCGAGCTGAAACTGGCCGGCCAGGTGCTGCCGAACGTCCGCAAGGTCGTGTACAACATCGACATCAAGCGGGTCATGCGTTCAAAGCTGGTTCTCGGCATCGCCGACGGGTGGCTTTCCATGGACGGCGAGATTATCTATCGCGCGAAGGATTTGAAGGTTGGACTATTCAAGCAGGAAGTTCCGTTACAGCCGGGCGCATGAGACGATTGTAGCGGCGGACAGAACGTTATTACGATGACGACGACCAACACACAAAAGAGCAACGACAGGGCGAGGCGATCATGAGGCGGGTTGTCGTCACGGGGATGGGCATCGTCTCCTCGATTGGAAACAACACCCAGGAAGTGCTGGCGAGCCTGCACGACGCCAAGTCCGGCATTACCCGCGCGGACAAATATGCCGAGATGGGCTTCCGCTCGCAGGTGCAGGGCGCGCCGACCATCAATCCGGCCGACGTGATCGATCGCCGCGCGATGCGCTTCCTCGGCGAGGGCGCCGCGTGGAATCACATCGCGATGGAGCAGGCGATCCAGGATTCAAGCCTGCAGCCCGATGACGTCTCCAACGTCCGCACCGGCATCATCATGGGTTCGGGCGGCCCGTCGGCGCGCACCATCGTGGAAGCCGCCGACACCACGCGCAGCAAGGGCCCCAAGCGGGTGGGACCGTTCGCGGTGCCGAAGGCGATGTCATCGACCGCGTCGGCGACGCTTGCGACCTGGTTCAAGATCAAGGGCGTCAACTATTCGATCTCCTCGGCCTGCGCGACCTCGAACCATTGCATCGGCAATGCTTACGAGACCATCCAGATCGGCAAGCAGGACGTGATTTTTGCGGGCGGCTGCGAAGAGCTCGATTGGTCGCTGTCGGTGCTGTTCGACGCGATGGGCGCGATGTCGTCGAAATACAACGATACGCCCGCGACCGCGTCGCGGCCCTACGACATCACCCGCGACGGGTTTGTCATCGCCGGCGGCGCCGGCGTCGTGGTGCTGGAAGAACTCGAACACGCCAAGGCGCGCGGCGCGCGCATCTACGGCGAAATCATCGGCTATGGCGCGACCTCGGACGGCTACGACATGGTGGCGCCGTCCGGCGAGGGCGCCGAGCGCTGCATGCGGATGGCGATGGCCACCGTCGACAGCAAGATCGATTACATCAATCCGCACGCGACCTCGACGCCGGCCGGCGATCCGCCGGAGATCGAGGCGATCCGAAAAGTGTTCGGCACCGGCGACAAGTGCCCGCCGATCTCCGCCACCAAGGCGCTGACCGGGCATTCGCTCGGCGCCACCGGCGTGCAGGAGGCGATCTATTCGCTCCTGATGATGAACAACGGCTTCATTTGCGAAAGCGCCAACATCACCGAACTCGATCCGGTGTTCGCCGACATGCCGATCGTGCGCAAGCGGATCGACAACGTCAAACTGAATACCGTGCTTTCGAACTCCTTCGGTTTTGGGGGCACCAACGCCACGCTGGTGTTCCGGCGCCTGGATGCGTGAGATTGCCGGCTGACCAAACATTGAATTACGCTGTCGTGGCCGGGCCTTTCCCGGCCACCCACGTCTTGGCGACACCGGAAACCTAAGACGTGGATGCCCGGGACAAGCCCGCGCATGACGGAAGTAGAAGGCGACAGGACGATGCAAGACCTGATGAAGGGCAAACGCGGTCTGATCATGGGCATCGCCAATGATCATTCGATCGCCTGGGGCATTGCCAAGACGCTGGCCGCGCAGGGCGCCGAGATGGCCTTCACCTATCAGGGCGAGGCGCTCGGCAAGCGCGTCAGGCCGCTCGCCGACCAGCTCGGCGTCAAGCTGGTGCTGCCCTGCGACGTCGAGGACATCGAATCCGTCGATGCCGTGTTCGAAACCCTTAAGGTCACCTGGGGCCATCTCGACTTTTTCGTCCACGCCATCGGCTTCACCGACAAGAATGAATTGCGCGGCCGCTATGCCGACACCACCCGCGACAATTTCTCGCGCTCGATGGTGATCTCCTGCTTCTCCTTTACCGAGACCGCCAGGCGCGCGGCCGAATTGATGCCGGAGAGCGGCGGCTCCATCATCACGCTGACCTTCGGCGGTTCGACCCGCGTGATGCCCAACTACAACGTCATGGGCGTGGTGAAGGCGGCGCTGGAGGCTTCGGTGCGCTACCTCGCGTTCGATTTCGGCCGGCAGAAAATCCGCGTCAATTCGATCTCGGCAGGCCCGGTGCGGACGCTGGCGGGCGCGGTGATCGGCGATTCCCGCGCGATGTTCGCGTTCATGCAGAAGCATTCGCCGCTCGGCCGCGGGGTTTCGCTGGACGAACTCGGCGGCGCCGCGCTGTACCTGCTGTCGGACCTGTCGACCGGCGTCACCGGCGAAATCCACTACGTCGATTCCGGCTACAACGTCATCTCGATGCCGCGGCCGGACGAACTCAAGGAATAGCCCGCCGTTATCCCGCCGCGATCTTCTCCGCGCGCTGGAACGCCGGGCGGGCGACGCAGCGGGCGAGATAGGCCTCGAACGACGGCCGCGACGGCACCATCTTGAACAGCCGCACCGCGAAATTCAGTCCGGAGCCGATCGCGATATCGGCCGCCGAAAAATTCTCGCCGAGAATCCACGGTCCTTTTTCCAGCGCCTTGTCGAGCACGTCGAACACCCGTTGCGCGTCGCCCCAGCCCGCGGCGGTCGAGTTCATCTCGATCTTGGTTGCGACCTGCACCATCGCGGGCTCAATGCAGCTCGGCGCAAAGAACAGCCAGTACAGATATTTCGCGCGCAAGGGATCGCCCGGCGCGGGTGCGAGTTTGGCTTCCGGATAGCGCTCCGCGACATAGGCGCAGATCGCGGCGGCTTCCGCCATCGTCGCATCGCCGTCCTGCAGCGCCGGCACCTTGCCCATCGGATTGACCGCGAGATATTCCGCCGTCTTCTGTGCGCCGGAGGTGATATCGGTCAGCACCCGCTCATAAGGTTGTCCCGTCTCTTCCATCAGCCAGAGCGCGGTGAACGAGCGCGAGCGCGGCGCCCAGTAGAGTTTAATCATGGGGCGGATCCTTCCCTGGTCCAGCGATAGTATTTCATCACAAATCCGGTCATCGGCTCGACCGCTTCCTTTTCGAACACGAAGCCCTCGCGCTCATACCAGCGCCAGGCCTTTTCGTTCTCGCGCACGCAGCGCAGCCAGATTTGATCCGGCAATCGCGCCCGGGTGAAGGCGAGCAATTGCCGTCCGAGATTGCGGCCCTGATATGCCGGCGCCACGAACAGCTGGTCGAGATAGCGCCTTTCCAGATGCAGCGCGAGCATCGCCGCCAGCGTTCCCTCGTCATCGGCAACAAACAGGCTCCAGCCGTTCTCGATCTCCATCGGCACCCGCGCGCGCAATTTCGCGAGCAGGAAATTGCTGGCGTCCTCGATGCCCGTCGAGGTCCAGCTATTCATCCAGACGCGCGCGACCTCGTCATATTCGTCCGGGCGCGCGGGGCGGATCAGTGGCGGGGACATGGGATCGGCTTTCGAAACATTCGTTGCGCATATTCGTCGTTTCCGCAGGTGCGCGCAACGCGGGAACGCGGACGACCAAACAAAAGGGCGGCCTCGCGGCCGCCCTCAATTCGCCATTGGTCGGATTTGTGCGGGATCAGGAAAGATCAAACCGATCCGCGTTCATCACCTTGGTCCAGGCCGCCGCAAAATCCCTGGCGAATTTTTCCTTGGCGTCCGCCGCCGCATAGACTTCCGCAAAGGCGCGCAGCTGCGAATGCGAGCCGAAGATCAGGTCGAAACGGGTCGCGGTCCACTTCGCCGCCTTGGTCTTGCGATCGCGTCCCTCGTAGACGCCCTCGGCATTCGGGGCCTGCCACTCCGTGCTCATGTCCAGCAAGTTGACGAAGAAGTCGTTGGTCAGCTTCTCCGGCTGCTTGGTCAGGACGCCGTGCTTGGAGTTGCCGGCATTGGCGCCGAGCACGCGCAGGCCGCCGAGCAGCACCGTCAATTCCGGTCCCGTCAGCCGCATCAATGCGGCGCGATCCACCAACGCTTCTTCCGGCTGCATGAATTGCGGCTTCTTGCTGATGTAGTTGCGGAAGCCGTCGGCGCGCGGCTCGAGCGGCGCGAACGATTCGGCGTCGGTCTGCTCCTGCGTCGCGTCTCCGCGACCGCCCGTGAACGAAACTTTCACGTCGACGCCGGCATCCTTGGCGGCCTTTTCGACCGCGGCAGTGCCGCCGAGCACGATCAGATCGGCCAGCGAGACCTTCTTGCCAAAACCCTTCTGGATTTCTTCCAGCTTGGCCAGCACCGTCTTGAGCTGGGACGGCTGGTTGACCTCCCAGTCCTTTTGTGGCGCAAGCCTGATCCGTGCGCCGTTGGCGCCGCCGCGCTTGTCGGTGCCGCGCCAGGTCGACGCCGAAGCCCAGGCGGTGGAGACCAATTGCGAGACCGTGAGGCCGGAAGCGAGAATTTTGGCCTTCAGCGCGGTCACGTCGGCATCGCTGATCGCCTCACCTGCGGGGACCGGATCCTGCCAGATCAGGGTTTCCTTCGGTACCAGCGGGCCGAGGTAGCGCATCCGCGGTCCCATGTCGCGGTGCGTGAGCTTGAACCAGGCGCGAGCGAACACGTCCGCGAACTGGTCCGGATGCTCGTAGAACCGGCGCGAGATTTTCTCGTAGGCCGGGTCCATCCGCAGCGACAGGTCGGTCGTCAACATGGTCGGCACATGCTTCTTCGAGGCGTCGAAGGCGTCGGGAATGTCGGCCTTCGCGCCCTTGGCCTTCCACTGCTTCGCGCCGGCCGGGCTCTTGGTCAGCTCCCATTCGTTCTCGAACAGGTTCTTGAAGAAGTGATTGCTCCACTTTGTCGGAGTCTGCACCCAGGTCACTTCGGGTCCGCCGGTGATGGTGTCGGCGCCGATGCCGGTGCCGTGCTTGCTCTTCCAGCCGAGGCCCTGATCCTCCAGCGCGCCGGCTTCCGGCTCGGGTCCGATCAGCGAGGGATCGCCCGCGCCATGGGTCTTGCCGAAGGAGTGGCCGCCCGCGATCAGGGCTACGGTCTCTTCGTCATTCATCGCCATGCGGAAGAACGTCTCGCGGATATCCTTGGCCGCGGCGATCGGGTCGGGATTGCCGTTCGGGCCTTCCGGGTTGACGTAAATGAGACCCATCTGCACCGCGCCGAGCGGCTCGGCGAGCTGGCGTTCGCCGCTGTAGCGCTCGTCGCCGAGCCAGGTGCCCTCAGGACCCCAATAGAGCTCTTCCGGTTCCCAGGCATCAACACGGCCGCCGGCGAAACCGAACGTTTTGAAACCCATCGATTCCAGCGCGACATTGCCGGCGAGGATCATCAAATCGGCCCAGGAGATTTTCTTGCCGTATTTCTGCTTGATCGGCCACAACAGGCGGCGCGCCTTGTCGAGGTTGGCGTTGTCGGGCCAGGAATTCAGCGGCGCGAAGCGCTGCTGCCCGGTACCGGCGCCACCGCGGCCGTCGGTGATGCGATAGGTGCCGGCGCTGTGCCACGCCATGCGGATCATCAGGCCGCCATAGTGACCGAAATCGGCCGGCCACCATTCCTGCGAGGTCGTCATCAAGGCCGTCAGGTCCTTGATCACCGCATTGAGGTCGAGCGTCTTGAATTCCTTGGCGTAGTCGAAATCCTTGCCCATCGGATTCGACATGCTGGAATTCCGATGCAGCATTTCGATGCTGAGCGCATCGGGCCACCATTCGCGATTGCTATGGCCCTTCTTCGAGCCACCGGTGAACGGGCATTTGCCTGAATCGTCAGTCTTTGCATCCATCTGTCTTCTCCGATTGTTCTGTCGTCTTCTTCGGGATTGGGAGAGCGCCGGGCATCTTCGCGCGTAGCGTGAAGTGCGGTTCGCGCTGGAAGCCGAGCGTTTCCTGAGAGTCCTGTATTTTCAATGGTTTGGGCGAAATCGGGAGAAAGTCCGGCGGGGCCCGGTTTCGCGTGATCGTCAGATTGGAAGATTTCCGGCATCAGGTCCAGTCGATTTGTCTTGAGCTCCCGATCAGTTTATCTGATCGGCATGATCACGCTCCGGCAGCTTCGCTATCTCTCGGCTTTGGCAAAACACGGCCATTTCGGCCGCGCCGCCGAAGCCTGCGCGGTGACGCAGCCGGCGCTGTCGATGCAGATCCGTGATCTGGAGCGCACGCTCGGCGTTGCCGTGGTCGAGCGGCGGCCGGGCGAGGTGATGCTGACCGAGGTCGGGCGCGAGATCGCCCGCCGCGGCGAGAACCTGCTCGCCGCCGCGCGCGACCTCGTCGACTTCGCGCGCCACCGCAGCGGAGTCCTGGTGGGACGGCTGACGCTCGGCGTCATCCCCTCGCTCGCGCCGTATCTGCTGCCGCGGATCCTGCCGCCGCTGCAGAACAGATTTCCCGATTTGCAACTGGAATTGCGCGAGACGCAAACGCGGCAACTGGTCGAGGAGATCAAGAGCGGCGCGCTCGATGCCGCGATGCTCGCGCTCCCCGTTGGCGAGCCCGATATCGAAACGCTGCCGTTGTTCGAGGATCTGTTCCTGCTGGCGGTGCCGTCAGCCGATCCGCGCGCGGACGCCACGCGAATTGCCGCCGACGACATCGATCAGAGCCGGCTGATACTTCTGGAAGACGGCCATTGCCTGCGCGACCAGGCGCTGGCGTTCTGCGCCACCGCGCGCAACCGCGTCGGCGGCGCCGGCGGCACGGCGTTCAGTGCTTCCAGCCTGACCACCGTCATCCAGATGGTCGCCAACGGCTATGGCGTAACGCTGATTCCGCAGATCGCCGCGGACGTCGAACGCCGCGACGACCGGGTAAAATTTTTACGGCTGGAAAATCCCGAGCCGGGCCGCAGCATCGGGCTTGCGTTCCGCCGCACCTCGCCGCGCAAGGCCGATTTTGCAGCACTCGGCGAAGTAGTCAGGGGGAGCGCGGGCATCGACGCTGCTCCGCTCGCATCGGCAAAACTCGCTTCTTCACGACGCGCCAACAAAAAGGGCGGCTGAGAAGCCGCCCTTTTGTCATTTGCTGTCGGTTTTCGCGAAAACGTTATGGCTTACTCGCCGGCGGCTTCGCGCGGCGGGGCTTCGGTCTTTTGCTTGGCCTCGAGGTCCTCGCCGGTGGTCTGGTCGACCGCCTTCATCGACAGCCGGGTCTTGCCGCGGTCGTCGAAGCCGAGCAGCTTGACCTTGACCTTGTCGCCTTCCTTGACGACGTCGGAGGTCTTCTGCACGCGGTTGGCCGCGAGCTGGCTGATATGGACGAGGCCGTCCTTGGCGCCGAAGAAGTTCACGAACGCGCCGAACTCCATCACCTTGACCACGGTGCCGTCATAGATCTGACCGAGCTCCGGATCGGAAGCGATCGACTTGATCCACTTGATCGCGGCCTTGATCGATTCGCCGTCGGCGGACGCCACCTTGACGGTGCCGTCGTCCTCGATGTTGACCTTGGCGCCGGTCTTCTCGACGATCTCGCGGATCACCTTGCCGCCGGTGCCGATCACTTCGCGGATCTTGTCGGTCGGGATCTTGAAGGTCTCGATCCGCGGGGCGTATTCGCCGAGTTCGGCGCGCGCGGCGGTCAGGGCCTTCGACATCTCGCCGAGGATGTGGATACGTCCATCCTTGGCCTGGCCGAGCGCGACCTTCATGATCTCCTCGGTGATGCCCTCGATCTTGATGTCCATCTGCAGCGAGGTGATGCCCTGCTCGGTGCCGGCGACCTTGAAGTCCATGTCGCCGAGATGATCCTCGTCGCCGAGGATGTCGGACAGCACCGCGAAGCGCGAGCCTTCCAGAATCAGGCCCATGGCGATGCCCGCCGTCGGCCGCTTCAGCGGAACGCCCGCGTCCATCAGCGCCAGCGAGGCGCCGCAGACGGAGGCCATCGACGACGACCCGTTCGACTCGGTGATCTCCGAGACCACGCGCACCGTGTAGGGGAATTCGTGGTGCGGCGGCAGGACCGGGTGGATCGCGCGCCAGGCCAGCTTGCCGTGGCCGATCTCGCGGCGCTTGGTGCCGCCGAGCCGACCGGTTTCACCGACCGAGTAGGGAGGGAAGTTGTAGTGCAGCAGGAACTGCTCCTTGTAGGTTCCTGACAGCGAGTCGATGTACTGCTCGTCCTCGCCGGTGCCGAGCGTGGTCACGACCATCGCCTGGGTCTCGCCGCGGGTGAACAGCGCCGAACCGTGGGCGCGCGGCAAAATGCCGACTTCGGCGATGATGTTGCGTACGGTCTTGCTGTCGCGGCCGTCGATGCGCTTGCCGGTGTCGAGGATGTTCCAGCGAACGATCTTGGCTTCCAGTTCCTTGAACACGCCGGCGACGCGGAGCTTGTCGTATTTCGGCTCCTGGCCCTCCGGGAAATAGTGGGCCATCACCTTTTCCTTGACCTTGCCGACCGCGGCGTAGCGATCCTGCTTGACCGGAATGGCGTAGGCGGCGCGCAGCTCTGGCTCGATCAGGCCGAGCATTTCCTTTTCCAGCGCGCTTTCGTCGACGATCTTGACGTCGCGCGGCTCCTTGGCGGCCTTCTCGGCCAGTTCGATGATCGCGTTGATCACGGGCTGGAAGTGGCGGTGGCCGAACATCACGGCGCCGAGCATGATCTCTTCGTTGAGCTCCTTGGCTTCCGATTCCACCATCAGCACGGCATCTGCGGTGCCGGCGACGACCAGGTCGAGCTGGGTTTCGACCATCTCGTCGAGCGTCGGATTGAGCACGTATTCGTCATTCGCGAAACCGACGCGGGCCGCGCCGATCGGGCCCTTGAACGGCGCGCCGGAAATCGTCAGCGCGGCGGAGGCTGCCACCAGCGCCAGAATGTCGGGATCGTTCTCCATGTCGTGCGACAGCACGGTAACGATGACTTGCGTCTCGTTGCGCCATCCGTCGACGAACAGCGGGCGGATCGGGCGGTCGATCAGGCGGGAAACCAGCGTTTCCTTTTCGGTCGGACGTCCTTCGCGCTTGAAATAGCCGCCGGGAATGCGGCCCGCGGCGTAGGTCTTTTCCTGGTAGTCGACGGTCAGCGGCAGGAAGTCGACGCCTTCGCGCGGAGTCTTCGCCGCCACCACGGTGGCGAGCACGACGGTCTCGCCATAGGTCGCCAGCACGGCGCCGTCGGCCTGACGGGCGATCTTGCCGGTTTCAAGCTTGAGGGGACGGCCACCCCAGTCGATCTCGACTGAATGCTTATTGAACATTTCGATCTTCTTTCATGGGTTCACGAAAGAACGGGGGCCTGAAACACAAAGACCATGCGCAAGATTGCGGGATGCTGATCACACCAAGCGATCAGCATCCGGCGATCCTGCCATGGTCTTTATATTCCGGATGGCATCCATCCTTTCGAGCAGTCACGGGCATCTTGCCCCGCCCAGCGGCCGGATTGCTGCTGGACGTTCTTGCGCATGATCGTCTTTCGAGAATTCGAAAGTCCGTTGTTGGGGAGATCATGCGAAAACGCGCGCAACAGGCGCGCGTACTCTTCGATATCAACGACGAATGTTGTGCTTCTCGAGCAATGCCTTGTAACGCGCCTCGTCCTTCCTCTTGATGTAGTCGAGGAGCGAACGGCGTGTGGCGACCATTTTCAAAAGGCCCCGGCGCGAATGATTGTCCTTCACGTGGGATTTGAAATGCCCGGTGAGGTTATTGATGCGTTCCGACAGGATCGCGACCTGAACCTCGGGCGAGCCGGTGTCGCCGGCCTTGTTGGCATTCGTCTTGATGACTTCCGCTTTACGTTCGGCGGTAATCGACATCGTCAAACACTTTCATTGTTGCGAACCGGGCTGGCAGTCAGTCCGGTCAGGTTGAACACGCGCTTGGGGATGAGTTCGCCATTGCCAATTTCGGCGAGGGCCAGAAGCCGGCCTGCCACCGTGACATAGACTGTGCCGCTACTATTGGGCGCATCCCGTCCGCGCAACAAAACGGCCTGGCCCCGATGGAGCCTTGCCGCATCAGCCCGTGTGACGGCCAGTGCCGGGATGTCGTCCAGCGCGGTCTCAACGGGCAAAAGCGCGTCGGCGAGGCTGCCCTCGCCAGACGCGGCTCTATCGCACAAAGCCTCCAACTGTTCCAGCGGAATCATGTCCGCCTCGCCGAACGGCCCGACCAGGGTCCGCCGCAGCGCGCAAATATGGCCGAAACAGCCGAGAATCCGGCCGATATCGCGGGCCAAGGCCCGCACATAGGTTCCCTTGCCGCACTCGGCCTCGAACACTGAATGACTGCTATCTGGTTGTTCTACAAGGGATAAATGGTGAATCTCGACCGGCCGGGGCTTCAGTTCCACGGCTTCGCCGTCGCGCGCCAGATCGTAGGCGCGCTCGCCCTGGACCTTGATCGCCGAATATTGCGGTGGGGTCTGCTCGATCACCCCGATAAAGCGCGGCAGCAGGGCCAGAATCGCCTCGGCTGAGGGCCGCAGTTCGCTCGATTTGACCGCCCGGCCCTCGGTATCGTCGGTGTCGCGCTCCTCGCCCCAGGCGACCGTGAAACGGTAGCGCTTGCGGCCGTCCATCACGAAGGGGACGGTCTTGGTGGCCTCGCCGAGCGCGATCGGCAGCCCGCCGGAGGCGAGCGGATCGAGCGTACCGGCATGCCCGGCGCGTTTGGCCTGGAACAGCCGCTTCACCACCGCGACCGCATGCGTCGAGGTCATGCCGATCGGCTTGTCGAGCACCACCCAGCCGTGGACGTCGCGCTTGTCGCGGCGCGGCTGCTTGCCGGATCGCGCATGCGGTTCCCCGTGATGCGCGTCGGACGAAATATTTTCCAGAATATTTCTTTCCGTGCCGTTCGAATCGCCGATCAGCGCCTCGATCATGTTGTTCGCGGTGGTCACGATCATCAGTCTTCGTCCGAATCGGGTGCGAGGTCGCGTTGCACCGCAGGTGTTCGCAGTAATTTCTCTATTCGTTCCGCTTCGTCGAATCGGTCGTCGACACGGAAGCGAAGATCAGGAGCGAATTTCAGGTTAACGCGCCGCGCCACTTCGCCGCGCAGGAACTTCTTGTTGCGCTCCAGCGCCGCGATCACCACGTCGGTGTCGCGTCCGCCGAGCGGCATCACATAGACGGTCGCAAGCTTGAGGTCGGGCGACATCCGCACTTCCGGCACGGTGACGATGTGGCCCTCGAGGTCGGCGTCATGCACGGCGCCGTGCGCCAGAATGTCGGCCACCGCGTGACGCACGGTTTCGCCGACGCGCAACTGGCGTTGCGAGCCGCCGGGGGCGGAACTTTTGGTGTGATGACGGGGCATTCCTGAAAATCCAATTGTCGTCGTCACCCGCGAAAAAGCGGGCGAACCGTATTCCCTTGTCCCTGAATCTGGTTCGATGACTGCTGGATGCCCCCGCCTTCGCGGGGAGCATCACGGTTTAGCTTGAAATCCGGGCTCTTCGTAAGACTTGGACTTACAGAGAGCGCTGGATCGTTTCCACGCGATAACACTCGATGACGTCGCCGACACGCATGTCGCCGTAATTCTCGAACGCCATGCCGCATTCCTGACCGGAGGCCACTTCCTTCACTTCGTCCTTGAAGCGCTTCAGCGTCGACAGCTTGCCTTCGTGCACCACGACGTTGTCGCGGATCAGGCGCACATTGGCGCCGCGTTCCACGGTTCCGTCGGTGACGCGGCAACCGGCGACCTTGCCGACCTTGGAGATGTTGAACACTTCCAGGATCTGCGCATTGCCGAGCATGGTTTCGCGCAAGGTCGGCGCCAGCAGGCCGGACATCGCGGTTTTGATGTCGTCGACCAGATCGTAGATGATGTTGTAGTAGCGGATCTCGATGCCGTTGCGCTTGGCGGCCGCGGCCGCTTCCTTGTTGGCGCGGACCGAGAAGCCGAGGATCGCGGCATTGAAGCCTTCGGCCAGCGTGACGTCGGATTCCGAGATGCCGCCGACGCCGGCATGCAGGATGCGGGCGGCGACTTCGTCGGTGCCGAGTTTCTCCAGCGAGCCGAGAATGGCTTCCAGCGAACCCTGCACGTCGGCCTTGACGATCAGCGGGAATTCCTTGCGGCCCGAGGTCTTGAGCTGCGACATCATCTGTTCGAGCGAACCGCGCATGCCGGAAATCGAGGCAGCCGCGTTCTCGCGCTTCTGGTGGGCGCGGTAGCTGGTGACCTGGCGGGCGCGGGCTTCGTTTTCCACCACCGCCATCCGATCGCCGGCTTCCGGCGGTCCATTGAAGCCGAGCACTTCGACCGGCACCGAGGGGCCGGCTTCGTTGATGGTGATACCCTGGTCGTTGATCAGCGCACGGACGCGGCCCATTTCGGCGCCGGCGACGATGATGTCGCCGACCCGCAGCGTGCCACGCTGAACCAGCACGGTCGCGACCGGGCCGCGGCCACGATCGAGCTTGGCTTCGATCACGGTGCCCTCGGCAGGTCGTTCCACATTGGTCTTGAGGTCGAGTAATTCGGCCTGCAGCGCGATCATCTCCAGCAGCCGGTCGAGATTGGTCTTGTTCTTGGCGGAGACCTCGACGTCGACGACGTCGCCGCCCAGCGATTCGACCTGGACTTCGTACTGCAGCAGTTCGGTGCGCACGCGCTCCGGTTTGGCGTCGGGCTTGTCGATCTTGTTGATCGCCACGATCATCGGAACCTTGGCGGCCTTGGCGTGATTGATCGCCTCGACCGTCTGCGGCATCACGCCGTCGTCGGCCGCGACCACCAGGATCACGATGTCGGTCACCTTGGCGCCGCGGGCGCGCATCGCGGTGAACGCGGCGTGGCCCGGCGTATCGATGAAGGTGATCTTCTTGCCGCTATCCGGCGAGGTCACCTGATAGGCGCCGATGTGCTGGGTGATGCCGCCGGCTTCGCCTGACACCACGTTGGCGTGGCGCAGCGCGTCGAGCAGCGAGGTCTTGCCGTGGTCGACATGACCCATCACGGTCACCACAGGCGAACGCGGCTCGGTGTCGCTGGAATCGTCGACCGCGTCGAACAGGCCTTCCTCGACGTCGGAGGCGGCGACGCGCTTGACGGTGTGGCCGAGCTCTTCGGCGATCAGTTGCGCGGTGTCGGCATCGATCACGTCGGTGATCTTGTGCATCGCGCCCTGCTTCATCAACAGCCGGATCACGTCGACCGCGCGCTCGGACATGCGGTTGGCAAGTTCCTGGATGTTGATGGCTTCCGGGATCACGACTTCGCGGATCAGCTTTTCCTTCGGCTCGTTCGATGCATGGCCCTTCAGGCGCTGGGTGCGGCGGCGGAACGAGGCGATCGAGCGCTCGCGCACGTCGTCGGCGTTGAGCGCGGTGACGAGCGTCAGGCGGCCGCGCTGCTTCTGCGGCGCGGGTTTCGCGGTGGTCTTGGGCGGCGCCGCGGGACGCACGGCTCCGCCGGGGCCACGGCGGACCTGGCGCGGACCTTCATCCTCGTCGCTGGCGTCGGCGGCGACACCGGGCGCGCGCGCCGGGGGTGCTGCTGCCGCACGCGCAGTCGCTGCGGCGGCGCGGGCCTCGGCCTCGCCAAAACGCTTCTTGGCTTCGAGTTCGGCCTTGCGCTTGGCTTCCTCGTCCTGGCGGTGGCGCTCTTCCTCGGCCTTGCGGCGGGCTTCGGCGGCCTCGCGTTCGGCCTGTTCGATGCCTTCCTTGCTGTTGCGGCGCTTGGCTTCCTCTTCCGCCAGACGCCGCTCTTCATCGTCGCGGGCCTTGGCGTCGGCGAGCGCGCTGGCGCGGGCCGAGCGTTCGTCTTCGGTCAGGGTGCGCAGCACCACGCCCGAATTGCTGCGGGGGGTGGCGGAGGCTGCCGCGGGACGGGCGGTGAGCGGCGCCTTGGCGGGGGCTGCCTTAGCGACAATCGGCTCCGGCGCATTGGCGGGCGCTTCCGTCGCCGGCGCATCGCCGCCGATCCGGCGCTTGCCGCGCTTTTCCACCACAACCTGCTTGGTGCGGCCATGGCTGAAGCTCTGGCGCACGGTGCCCGTCTCGACGCGTGGCTTCAGCGTCAAGGTCTTGGTCGGGACACTCAGTGTCTTGTCGCCAGGCGTTTTGGTATCAACCATTCAGCAGTCCTAATCTTGTTGCGTCGTGCTTGTCCGCACGGTTTTTATCGGCGAATTCGTAGCATTCTCGGTAGTCGTCTTGGCCGTAGCAGTTTTGGCAGCAGCAGTTTCGGCCGTAGCAGTTTTGGCCGCTCGGCCTACAATCTTGTCGTCATCCGCCATCCGGTATCGGACCAGGATCTGGCTGCGCGACAGGAACGTTTTGCCCGCCGGGCCCGCGAGCAGGGCAGCATGTATCACATTTGACCGGCCCAGTGCCAAATCCAATTGTTCCGAAGTCAGCGATGTGACCACCGGAATTGGGGGCGAATCGTCGTTAACCCCGGCGTTTGGCCTGACAAGTGCGTCCAATTTCCGGATTCCGTCGGCGGCGCCGTCGGATGCATGGATCAGGGCCTGAACCTGGGTTTTCGCCTGCGTCCGGCCCGGCCGTGGGGCCAGCGCGTCCTCGACCTTGCCGAAACCCGCGACGACCTGGCCGGCCTTGGCGGCCATCGCCAACGCCTCGACGGCGCTGCGCACCAGCAGGGTTTCGGTGTCCGCCGCCAGCGTCGCCGTGACACGGAGATCGCGTTTGAAACCTTTATTAAAATGGTTACGGCGGACCGCCTCCGCAACCGCCCGCCGCGAGGCCGAAACCCACAGGCCGCGGCCGGGAAGCTTGCGTTTCAGGTCCGCCACCACCTCGCCCTGCGGCGAGACGACGAACCGGATCAGTTCGTCGATCGGGCGTACCTCGCGGCTGACCGCGCACATCCGCATCGTCGCGGACCTGTCGGTCCGCGGTCCGTTGTCGAGATCGGGGTCAAGGCTCGCCAGCATGCCTGTGAGATCTGCCTTTTCATCTGCGCACGGTCGGCGCGCAGAACGTTTTGTTGGTCGCGTACAGCACGGTCCTTAAACCGGCTGGTCTTCGGTGGTTTCAGCCGCCTCGGCCTTCTTGGCGAGGTCGGCTTCGGTGATCCAGCCGGCGATGACGCGCGCCTGCATGATCATGTTCTCGGCGTCGTCGCGCGAGATTTCGTTGGCGTCGAGAATGCCCGGGTGCTTGACAGGCTCGCTGCCTTCCTTGCGCTCGGTCCAGCCGACGAGATCGTCGGTGGCGCAGCCGGCGAGATCCTCGACGGTCTTGATGTCGTTTTCGCCGAATTTCACCAGCATCTTCGAGGTCACGCCGGGCACCGTCTTTAGAGCATCATCCACGCCGAGTTCCTTACGTTTGTTTTCCAGCTCGGTCTCGAGCTGTTCCAGATATTCCTTGGCGCGATTCTGCAGTTCGTTGGCAGTTTCATCGTCAAAACCTTCAATGCCGGCCAATTCGCGGACATCGACCAGAGCCAGTTCCTCCACCGAGGTAAAACCTTCCGACGCCAGCAACTGGCCGACCACTTCGTCGACGTTCAGCGCTTCCATGAACACCCGCGTCGAGTTCTCGAAATCGGCCTGACGCCGCTCGGACTCTTCCTGCTCGGTGAGGATGTCGATGTCCCAGCCGGTCAGTTGCGAGGCCAGCCGTACGTTCTGGCCGCGGCGACCGATCGCCAGCGACAACTGGTTGTTGGTGTCGGGCACCACGACCTCGATGCGCTCGCGATCTTCGTCGATCACGACCTTGGCGACTTCGGCCGGCGCCAGTGCGTTGACCACGAAGGTTGCGATATCCGGCGACCACGGGATGATGTCGATCTTCTCGCCCTGCAATTCGTTGACCACGGCCTGCACCCGCGAGCCGCGCATGCCGACGCAGGCGCCGACCGGATCGACCGAGGAATCCCTTGAAATCACGCCGATTTTCGCGCGCGACCCGGGATCGCGGGCGACCGCCTTGATCTCGACGATGCCGTCATAGATTTCCGGCACTTCCTGCGCGAACAGTTTCGCCATGAATTGCGGATGGGTGCGCGACAGGAAGATCTGCGGGCCGCGGGTCTCGCGCCGCACGTCGAAAATATAGGCGCGGACGCGGTCGCCGTTGCGGAACACCTCGCGCGGCAGCATCTCGTCGCGGCGCACGATGGCTTCGCCGCGGCCGAGATCGACGATCACGCTGCCATATTCGACGCGCTTGACGATGCCGTTGACGATATCGCCGATGCGATCCTTGAATTCCTGGTACTGGCGGTCGCGCTCGGCCTCGCGCACCTTCTGCACGATCACCTGCTTGGCCGATTGGGCGGCGATGCGGCCATATTCCAGCGGCGGCAGGGTGTCGGCGATGGTGTCGCCGACCTGCGCGCCCGGATTGGCGCGTTGCGCGTCGATCAGCGAAATCTGGTTCGACGAATTCTCGACCTGCTCGACCACCAGCATGTGGCGCGACAGCCGGAGCTCGCCCTTCTTGGCGTCGATCTCGGCGTGCACGTCGGTCTCGCTGCCGTAGCGGGCGCGCGCGGCCTTGGCGATGGCGTCCTCCATCGCCGCGATGACGATGCCGCGGTCGATGGATTTTTCGCGGGCGACGGCGTCCGCGATCTGCAGCAGTTCAAGTTTGTTGGCGCTGACAGCTGCCATGGCTCAGTCTCCTTCGCTGGGGTCTATTTCGCCGCGCCGTGCTCTTTCAGCGGCGAGACGATGTTCCTTGGTATTTTTCGGCGTGGCCTTGCGCACGTCCTTGGGCTTCAATTTCGGCTTCGGTTTGTTGCTCTTCGACGGACCGCTCTTCTTCGCATGCGGTGGCGGCGGCGGTTCAAGCCCGAGATTCTGCCGCAGCTCGCGCTCGGCGGCCTTGCCGCGCCGCATCGATTCCGCGATCAGCTCGTCGGTCAGCACCAGCCGGGCGTCCGCAATATCTTCCATCACCAGCATGACATCGGCTTGTTCGCCGGCGTGATTGTCGTCGCGATGCAGCCGTATCGTTTCGCCCTCGACGCCCCCGAGCGTGCCGCGGAACCGCTTGCGGCCGTCATGCGGGATCGTCATTTCGATCTTCACGAGATAACCGGCATAGCGCTCGAAATCGGAACGGCGCACCAGCGGTCGATCGATGCCGGGCGAGGAAATCTCGAGGCGATAGGCGCGGTCGATCGGGTCGGCGATATCGAGAACCGGCGACAGCGCCTTCGAGATCGCCTCGCAATCCTCGATCTGCATCGATCCGTCGGGCCGCTCCGCCATGATCTGCACGGTGCAGCCGGCCTCGCCGGAAATCTTGATCCGCACCAGCCGGTAACCCATGCCCTGCAGCACCGGACCTGCCACCGCCGACACCCGCGCCGCCGCGCCCGGCTCCACGACGAGGCGCGGCTCGGCGAGCAGATCGAGGTCCAAAGAACCATCAACGGAAGCAGCAGTTGGGTCGGTCATATCCAGGGTCAAAATGCGTCTGATCTGAGTGGGTTAGCGTGTGTGTCGGGGCTGCCCGTTTCGACGATCGGCGCTCGTCCTGCGCCGGGGTCCGTTCGGGTAATAAAAAAGAGCGGGTCCGGAGGGGCCCACTCTCAATACGCGATCGTATGAGAACCATAAGTTGCGGCCGATATAGCGGTTTTCGCCCTCTCCGGCAAGGCCCAACAGCTTCGAAACAGCCAGCAAGGCCGACGGAACACGCGATTTTGCGGCTTTTCGGATAGCGTTTTCGAGCGAAGTGGACACCGGTTCGCGTGAAGAAAACGCGTCAAAACATGGTCCTACCGCCAACCTAACCCTTCCTTCACCTGCTCCCCCTAGATTGCCGGTTGCCGGAAAGGCGCCCGGCGCCGCCGGTATGAGTAAATTGGATGGCAGTCGCACCTTCGCTGATCCCAGGGCTCGAGCAAATCGTCAAAAATGGCGATCCGAAACGCCGGGCCGAGGCCGCCCGGCGAATCGCCGAGCTGTTTCTGGAGGGAGCCGCCACCCTCAAGCCCGATCATGTCGACCTGTTCGACGGCATCCTGGTCGACCTCGTGCCGCATGCGGAACTCGCCGCACGCACCGATCTGGCCGAACAATTGTCGCTGCTCGCCAACGCGCCGCGCACGCTGGTCGGCCAGCTCGCGCGCGAGGACGAGATCGCGATCGCGGGCCCGCTGTTGCGCCGCTCGCCGGTGATCGACGAAACCGCATTGATCGAAATCGCCGCCGCCAAGGGCCAGGGCCACCTGCTGGCGATGTCCGAGCGGCCGACCTTGTCGCCCGATCTCACCGACGTCATCGTGCGCCGCGGCGACCGCGACGTGGTGCGGCGCGCCGCCGGCAATGCCGGTGCTGCGTTTTCGCAGGCCGGCTATTCGACGCTGATCAAGCGCGCCAGTCACGACGGCGTGCTGACGCTCACGGTCGGCCAGCGCGCCGACCTGTCGGCGCCGCAGTTGAAGGATCTGCTGGCCGGATCGATCGACATCGTCCGCCGCCGACTGCTCGACGTGGTCAAGCCGGAGCGGCAATCGGCGATCCGGGTGATGATGGGCGAAATCTCCGGCGTTGCCGAGGTGGTCGAGAGCAAGCGCAACTTCGCGCCCGCGCAACGCACGATCCTGGCGCTGCATAATGCCGGCGAACTCAACGAGGCCGCGCTGCTCGGCTTTGCCAAAAGCTTCAAATACGAGGAATCGATCGCCGCTTTGTCGGCGATGTCGGCGGTGAAGATCGCCACGCTCGACCAGCTCATCTCCGGCGATCGCTACGATCCGATCCTGATCGTCGGCAAGACCATCGGGCTCGAATGGGCGACGGTGCGGTCGCTGATCCTGCTGCGGCTGGGGCCGAGCCGGATCGCGGCGCCGGCCGATATCGAGACCGCGCGGGTCAATTTTACCCGCCTGATGCCGTCGACCGCCGAGCGCGTGGTCGGCTTCTGGCAGACCCGTCAGTCGGCGTGAGTCTTTCTTTCCCCTCCCCGCAAGGGGGAGGAGAGTGGTAAGCTTCCG
>Ga0207702_10000351_pt1 | contig 52759 bp, 32 predicted proteins | sample KBSCornC62_FD_184302 | JGI IMG/M metagenome (GOLD analysis project Ga0207702, IMG submission 184302) | Corn rhizosphere microbial communities from Kellogg Biological Station, Michigan, USA - KBS Corn C6-2 (SPAdes) (version 2) | ecosystem: Host-associated > Plants > Roots > Rhizosphere > Soil ...
CAGCGCCAAGGTGCCGGAAGAATTCTGAATCGTGCCGCTGAAATTGCCGCTGCCGCCGTTGCCGCCCACGGTCAACGTCGGCGTGCCGCCCGCCACGGTGTCCACCGTGCCCGCGCCGCTCAAGCCGTTGATCGCGTCGTCAAATGCATTCAAGTCCAGCGTGCCGGTCACGGTGGCGACACTGTTCGGGGAAAACACATTCGCGGCACCCGCCTGCAACGTGCCCGCGCTGACGGTGGTGGCACCGGTGTAGGTGTTCGGGTTGGCGAGCGTCTGCGTGCCCGCGCCGGTCTTGGTCAACGCCAAGGTGCCGCTGCCGTTCTGGAACGAGCCGGCGAAGGTGTCAGTGCCATCGCCGCTGCCGATGGTGAGGGTGCTGCTGGTGCTGGTGGCGTTGTTCAAAATCACGCCGCTGGTGCCGGTGACAATCGCGACCGTTTCATTCCAGCCGTTGAGATCGAACGTGCCGCCATTGATCGCGAAGGGCTGGCCGTCGTTGATCAAATTGGCATTGGGATACGCGCCGCCGCTGCCAGGGCCGGCCAGTTTCACCGTGCCGGCGTTCAGGGTGAAGCCGCGATCCGCCGAATAACCGCCGTTGTTGCCGCAAATCAAAGTGCCGCTGTTGACGACCACGGCCATCTGGTTGTTGTGGCCGGCGCCGTTGAACGTGAGCGTGCCCGCGCCGAATTTGGTGATGATACGAGTTGCTCCCGCAATCAGGCGGGCGACGGAAATGTCTCCGGTGCCAACACCAATGCTGAAGTCGGAGTTAACGGTGGAATTGACCGCGAGCGATCCCGCCGACGAGCTGCTGTTGGTGAGCACAAACGCGCTGTTGTTCATGTTATTGACGTTGGCAAGCGAAACGCCGTTGAGATCCAGCACGCCGCCGTTGAGTTGCGAACCGCCGATGCCCAGTGCCGCGGCATTGCCCGCCTTCACGATGCCGGCATTCAAAACAAGACCACCGCCAAACGTGTTCGCGCCGGAGAGTGCCAGGGTGCCGTTGCCGGTCTTGGTCAGGGAATAATTTGCGCCACTGTCGCCGATGACGCCGCCGATGGTCAGCGTGTTATTCGTGACCGCCACGGTGCGGTTGGCCGCGAGCGTCACCGCTCCGCTGCCGAGATTGAGGTTGTGCAAAGAACCGACATAACCAAAGTCGCCCGTCCAACTTTGGGTAATCGCGGGAACCAACGCGACATCGCCGGCGCTGGTGTTGTCGAGCAAGCCGCCGCCAATGGTGAGCGGGCCGGAACCAATGGCGGAGTTCGTCGCATTGGCGCCGCCGTAATTGATATTCAACTGGCCGGCGGAAAGCGTGGTGCCGCCGGTGTAGGCGTTGGGGCCATCAAGGGTCAGAGTGCCGTTGCTGGTCTTGACCAGAGCGCTGGCACCGGCAATGTAACTGGCGCCGGAGGCGGTGATCGAATATGCCAAGGCGCTGTTATCAACCATCACCCGGCCGGGTTTGACGACTTGATTGATGGTCACATTCGTCGCGCCGGTGGCGGTGTCATCAAACCTCGCAAAGTTGCCGTCGGCATAATTTGACGGCGTCCAATTGCCGGTGGCGATGTCCCAGTTGCCATCCGTGGCGCCGGTCCAGATGTTGGTCGTCACGGCGGAAACATCCAATTGCAGCGTGCTCCCATTGGTGGACAAGGAAGCCGCCAACGGACAAGTTCCCAGCACAAAACCGCCGGCGCCGCCAATGCTCGTCCAGTTCACCAGTGGATAGCTGGTGCCGGGCGAAAGCGTGGTGCTGCTGATGTTCACCGTCACGGTTCCGTTCAAAGTCATCGTGCCCGGCTTGAGCGGCGCCGTGGTGAGGCTCGCTGGATTGTCAAAGGCCAGCGTGGAACCAGCCATGGTCAAAGCGGCCGGCTGCAACTGACTGGTGCCGGAAACATTCACCTCCAGCGTCGCGCCGCCGGCGACGGTAATCGTATTGGTGGCAGATTGCGCCGAACTGACGACGAGCTTGCCGCCACCGACCGTCGTGACTCCCGCGTAGCTATTGGTGTTGTTCAGGATCAGCGTGCCGGCATCCATCGTCACGGCCGTTTTGGGGCCGTTGATGGGGCCGTTGATCGTCATCGTTCCAGTGCCCGCCTTGCGGAGCGTGCTGGTGCCGGTCGTCACGCCGGTCGAAAGGAAGGTGTCATAAACCGCGCCGTTGACGATCAACCCGCCCGCACCGGTCAGGTTGACATACAACTGACGGCCGTTCAGGTCATGGGACAGGGAAATGCTATTTTGCACGGTCACGCCGCCGGTGCTCGTGACCCAAAAATCACGGTTGCCACCTTGAACGATCAAATTGCCAATGGTGAGGTTATCGGCGCCGTTGAACGTGACGTTGGCGGTATTGATGATAATCGTGCTTCCGGACAAATTTCGATTTCCGCCGGTGGTGCCGACGGTCATGTTTTGATTGGCCACCAATCCGCGGAAGTTGGCCGTGCCCGCCCCCACGTCGCCCGCCCCGGAATTGCCCAGCGCAGTATCGCTGCCCAGCACCAGTGCAGTGCCGCCAATATTGTTGCGCATCATGGCGCGGCAGGTATTGGCGCCCGCGGTCAGGACACCGCCCTTGCCGTCACCCGTGTTGTTGCCGGACAGGATGATGGTTCCCGCCGTCGTGGTCGGAAACAGCCAGTCGTTGGCAAAATCCATGTTTCCGCTCAGCGTCAGGATGCCGCCGCCGGTCATGATGATCGTGCGATCATGCTGACCGCCCGCCAGCTTGATGGGCAAGGCGATGGTTTGATCGGACGTGCTCACCTTGGTGATGATGTTGTCGTTGGCACTACCATTGCCCACGGTAACCTGGTTGGCGCCGGAGAGCACAAAGGAACCTGCGCCCGCCGCAAAGGTGATGGACGTGGAGCCGAGGGACGTCACCGCGCTGTTGTTGGTGTTCAACAAACCGGTTGTGCCGGCGAAGATCAGCGAGCCGCCGGTGGCCGCCGGGGCGGTATCCCAGTTGGCCGCCGCGGACCAGTTAAAATTAGGATTGGCGGCACCGCTCCAGGTGGACGCCGCCGAGAGCGACAAGGTGGTGCCGGCCAGCAGGGTGATGACGAGGGAGAGCTGAGCGGCCTTCTGCCAGAGGTGGGTTGCGAGTTTCATTGTCGGTTTTGGTTTTGGGTTTACCCCCAGGCGACGACAGCAATTTGTCTGGCGAGTCCGCGTGGGGTTTGCAGCGTGACTTTCCTCCGATTGCCTCCGACTTGCAACGCTTAGTCAGGTTTACCAGTCAACTCAACGGTCTCGAATCCGGAAAGCGGCCGTGATACCGGGAGGATTACGCTACGACTTTTTCAACGGCGGCAGGGAAGAACCGTCGCGCCAGCGGCTTTCGATGAGGATGCGCGCGGGGTCCGTCGGTTCGCCGCGCTCGTTCAAGTTGATCTGCGAGACAAGCATTTCCACGGCCATGCGCCCGATGGCTTCCGAATGCTGGTCAATGCCCGCATCCAGCGGCACGTCAATGCTCGTCCCCGCCACGGCGATGTCCTGCGGGATGCGATAGCCCAGCTTGCGGAGCATCTGTGGCAAGATCGCGACGGAGTTCAGCAGCGCGTCCGGCCGGTATCGCGTCAGCCACTTGTCCAAAAGCTTCATGGCTTTTTCGGGCTGATGGAGATAAAACGATTCCTCCGTCAGCAACGGTGGCAGGATCGCGAGCTGATAGAATTGTTGGGCGGAGGAAAATCCGCCGATGAAATTGCCGCCCAATTTGCGGTCGGAATCTTCGGGAACCACCAGGCCGATGCGTTGATAACCGAGATCATTGATTTTTTTCACCGCCATCAGGACCGCGCGCAACTGGTCCGACGTCACCAGATGCGAATCAGGTGCCGGCACGGACAGGCCAAAACGGATCACGGAAAATTTGGTCCAGTCGAAATCGCCCCAGTCCGGCGGGGTCTGGTGCGGCGGAATCAGCACCCCGCGGATGGCGCGCGTGAGCAAAATCTGTTCAAACCGCCGGGCGGTGAATTTCGGTTCCCAGCAGATTTCCTCGAGCCGGTAGCCGAACCGCCGCGCCGCCTTTTCCGCGCCCTGCCAGTAGGCTTCGAACTCGCGATGCGCCCCGCGCAATTTTTCCGGCTGCTCCCAATGGTTGATCCACGCGACCACATTCTGCATTTTGGCCGGCTGAATCTGTGCGCGATACGACGCCAATGACGCCAGCATGGGATCGGGCGCATAACCCATTTTTGCCGCGACCTGCTGGACCTGTTTGCGGCGTTTTTCCGAGATGCGGTGATGATTGCGGAGCGCCAAGGCCACGGTGGCGTGCGAAACGCCGATCCTGGCCGCTATGTCGTAGATGGTGACGCGCTTGTGGTGCAATACGGAGAAACCTAGTCATGTCAGGCGGGGATGACAAGCCAGGGTTTACTTGTAAACCCGGCAATGAACTTACCCCTCGAATTTTCGAAGCGCGCAATGCAACCCGCCTTCCGCACCCGCAGCGCGTCAGTTTCCTGCGGTGACTTATTGCACCCTGCCACCATGGGACGGATTCGGGCTTTTTCATTTGCGCAGACATAGTGCGGCATACAGTGAAACCATCTCACGCGGGATATTTTTTACTCTGCCAAGGCGTCGCGGAATCGGTCCGCGCTTTGCTTTAAGTGGAATCTTTAGGCTGGATAAACCATTCCCCTCTCCCAGTCGAGCATGCGGCCTATTGTGAGTGATCATAAAACTATGATTTACTACTTTGAGAATCTGGATTTGAAAAGCCACGACCCCAATGTCCAAATCGGCGTTGACGCAAGGCGTTTATGGATCGGATACGAACAACCACGTAATTTTCGAAAAGCAATCTTATGAAAGGAAAAAAAAACTTGGGAACCGTGAGGCCGCAAGCCACCGTGGCGATGATTCTGGGAGCTTCGGCTCCGACACGCGTGGCTACCTCCGCGCAAAAAAAATCTCTGCCCCCCAAGCCGACCCGATCCATCCCGCCGATTCCCGAAGACAATTTTGCAAAAGCCCGTGAGGATGTTCGCCGCCGTTATCAAACCTTTTCAGAATTCCTGAGGACCATGGAAGCTTAGACGCGTAAGACGGTTCATAGCAACGAGGTCGGTTTAGTTGGGGATGAGGCGAGGCATTTTTGGGGCAAGGATCTTTTTATGAAAGTTAAATCTACACCCAAAGAGGGCAAAGTATTGCTCGAACTCGCCCCCGACGAGGAAGCTTTGCTGAAACCGCTGCCTTTTCAGCTCCAACGCATCCTGGTGCCTTTCGATTTTTCAGATACGGCCAAGGAGGCTCTGCGATACGCCGTGCCGTTGGCGACGGCGTTTGACGCCGAAGTGGTGATCGTTTACGTGCAGCAACCTTACAGCATACCCTCTGAAATTGGTTACATGCCGCCGGATCTGCCGATCAATCAGCCGGAACTGGCAGATTCGATCCGGGCGCAATTGGGCAGCCTTGGCATCAGCGAAATCGGAACCCGCGCCCGCTATCAAGTGAAAGTGCGCCTGGGCCTGCCCTGGCAGGAGATTATCTTCGCCGCCGACGAACTAAATGCCGATTTGATCATCCTCTCGACGCATGGTCGCACCGGTTTGAAACATGCGCTGTTGGGCAGCGTGGCCGAACGGGTGGTCCGCCATGCCCATTGTCCAGTGCTGGTGGTGCGCGAACGGGAACGGGACTTTATCCGCAACTCAACCAAACTGCCGGCGGGGGCCTGAGCGCCGGACACCATGAAACTCACCTGCCAATTCTTCGCCGAGGGGCAGCCGATCCCGACCAAATACACCTGCGATGGGACCGATATTTCGCCGCCCTTGCACTGGACCGGGGCGCCCGGGAAAACGAAAACCTTTGCGCTCATCAGCGACGATCCGGATGCGCCGATGGGCACGTGGGTGCATTGGGTGCTCTACGGACTGTCGGCCGCAACCGACCAATTGGCGGAAGCCATTCCCACATCCGATCTGCTGCCGGACGGCGCAAAACAAGGTGTGAATGATTTCAAACGCATTGGCTACGGCGGCCCCTGCCCGCCCCCGGGCCGTGCGCACCGCTATTTTTTCAAACTCTACGCGCTCGACACGGAGCTGGCATTGAAGCCGCGGGCGACGAAGCCGCAACTGCTCCAGGCAATGGAGGGGCACATTCTCGCCGAAGCTTCGTTGATGGGCTTATATCAGCGGCGGCGTTAACGTGCATTTCACAAAGCTCCCGCCGGAAGCACAGGGAATCATGCGAACGCCGGTGAACCCTTAAAGCCAAAGCCAATGAACACCAATAAAAACCCCACGAAGGCCATCACCGAACTCAAGCTCTCGGTCAATGCCCGGCAGGTGCTCGCGGCGCGTTACTTGCAGCGTGACGGAGAGGGCCAGCTCAGCGAAACCCCGGAGCAACTTTTCAGCCGCGTGGCGGACGCCGTCGCCGCCGCCGAGGTGCTCTTGAATAATGATTCTGGATTCACCCACTGGCGGGACGTGTTTCATCGGATGCTCACGTCACTGGAATTCCTGCCCAACAGTCCTACGCTCATGAATGCCGGCACGACTGTCGGCCAGCTCAGTGCGTGTTTCGTCTTGCCAGTGACAGACACGAAGGAGGATATCTCCGATACGGTTAAGCAAATTACGCCGATTCAGCGCACGGGCGGCGGCACGGGCTTTGCCTTCTCCCATCTGCGTCCGCGCGGCGAGGTCGTGGCCGCCACCGAGGAGGTCGCCTCCAGCCCCGTGTCGTTCATGAAAATCTTTGACCAGCTCACGGAGACCATCAAACAGGGCGGACGCCGGCGCGGCGCAAACATGGGGGTGCTGCGGGTGGATCATCCCGACATCCTCGAATTCATCGCGGCCAAGCGCGATCAGCACCTGCTCCAAAATTTCAACCTCAGCGTTGGCGTGACGGATTCGTTCATGGCGGCGTTGCGGCAGGATCACCCCTTCCCGCTTCACCATCCTGTGACGGGGCATGTGGTAGATACGCTGCCGGCTCGCAAAATTTTTGATGAAATGGTCGAGAGCGCCTGGCAAACCGGCGATCCGGGGCTGCTATTTTTGGACGCCATCAACCGCGCCAACCCGACACCGCAGCTCGGCGTCATTGAGGCGACCAATCCGTGCGGCGAAGTGCCGCTGTTGCCTTACGAATCCTGCAACCTTGGCTCCATCAATCTTCCGCGCATGCTGGATCACCAGAATGGCTCGACCACCATGGACTGGGTCAAACTGGCGATCACCGTGCATCACACCGTGCGTTTCCTGGACAACGTCATCGAAGTGAATCATTACCCGGTTCCGCCGATTGCGGACATCTCGCGCGCGAACCGCAAACTGGGCCTGGGCGTCATGGGATTTGCCGAAGCCCTCATCCGTCTCGGGCTGGCTTACGATTCGCCCGAAGCCGTGGTGTTTGCCGAACGGCTCATGGGCTTTATTTCCGAAGAGGCGCGGCAGGCGTCGGAGTCGCTGGCCGTCGAGCGCGGCATGTTTGCCAACTGGATCGGCAGCGCCTGCGCGGCACGGGGGGAACGTGTCCGCAACGCCACGCGCACGGCGATTGCGCCCGCCGGCACCATCGGCATCATCGCGGACACCACGCCCAGCATTGAGCCGCTCTTTGCGCTGGCGTATCGCCGGGTAAACGTGCTCGACGGTCAAACACTGCTCGAAGTAAACCCGCTTTTCGGTGACTGGCTGAAGCAGCACGGTGTCGGAGCCGAGGGACTGTTGAGCCAGATTGAGCGATCGGGCCATTTGAGCAATCTGCCCGGGGTGCCCGCCGAAGCCCGCCGGCTCTTTGTCACCGCGTTGGAGATTTCGCCCGAGCAACATCTCCAAATTCAAGCGGCCTTTCAGCGCCACACGGATAACTCCGTTTCAAAAACCATCAACCTGCCGCATAACGCGACGCGCAAAGACGTGGCCCACATTTTCCAGCGGGCCCACGAACTCAATTTGAAGGGCGTCACCGTCTATCGCTATGGCAGCAAAACTTCGCAGGTGCTCAAGTTGGGGGCGGAAGAAAATCCGGCGCCTCTTGACTATGCCCGGCACTGTGAGCCGGAGGAATGCCGGATATGATCCAAACCACCCACCTTCACCAGTGGACAGAAAAGAAGGTGAGGCTTAGGTTCGATTCAAGGGAATCAGCCGGCACCAACCGATCCTGATATGAGGCGCGTATGAATCATTTGCCGAAAATTATTCTGAAGCGAGTCAGGGGCAACCTGGGCAGCGTGGCCTATGAATTCACCCGGGTGGAACTCACTTCCTTCCAAAAACCGACGGTCTGGGTGCCCGCGATCAACGCCTATCGCTGTCGGCATGAGTTTGTGATCTGCGTGGACCTCGCCGGCGTGGACCGTGCGGAGATTGATCTGGAGGTGGAACCGCGGCGGATCTGGATTCGCGGACAGCGGGAGTTGCATGAACCGGAAGCGGCGGACGGCCCACCGCTGCACATGCTGGCCATGGAAATCAGCCAGGGAGAGTTTGCGCGCGAGTTGGTGCTACCGGCCGAAGTGGAAACAAACCACGTCCGGGCCGAACAGCGGAACGGACTGCTCTGGATCAGCCTGCCCCTGCGTTCGGCTGACGGCTGAAGCAAGGGATGAAAGCGTATGAACAAGCCGATTGAACTTACGGATCTGGCGGCGGCCCTGGTGGCGGGGGCCACGGCAGAACCGGCCAAGGGCGAACCCAAGGCGGAGGAGCGGCCGGCGGAGCCGAAGATTCCCGAGCGTCTGGCTATTCTGCCGATGCGCAATCTGGTTTTGTTCCCCGGCTCGGTCGCACCGGTGAACATCGGTCGCACCGGCTCCATCACGCTGATCGAGGAAAACCTTCCTAAGAGCAAGATTGTTGGCTTGATCGCCCAGCGAAAGGCGGACCAGAACGATCCGACCCCGGCCGATTTATTTCGCATCGGCACGGCGGCCGTGGTGCTGAAACTGATCCGTCAAAACGAGAACTCGGTGGTTCTTCTGGTGCATGGCTTGCTCCGGTTTGCGGTGCGTCAATTCGTCCAGGAGAAACCCTATGCCATCGCCGACATTGAACTGTTGTCGCCCGCGCCGTTGGCCAGCGAGGATCATGAATGGCAGGCGGCGGTCAAAAATCTCCGGGAGACCGCGGCCCAATTGCTGGAACTGTCCCCGGACGGTCCGGATGAAATGCGCGTGGCCGTCATGAACATTGACGACCCCGGCAATCTGGCGGATTTCCTCGCGGGCACTATCACCATGGAGCTAGCCCAGCGGCAGGAGATTCTAGAAGAATTGGATCTGATGAAGCGCGTGCGACTGGTGCAGCAGCGCGTGTCGGCGCAACTCGAAATCGCCCGCATCCAACAGAAATTGCAAAACGATGTGAGCACGCAGTTCAACGATATGCAGCGCCGCGCTTATTTGCGGGAGCAAGTCAAAGCCCTGCAGAAGGAACTGGGTGAAGGCGAACAGGAGGTCGGCGCGCAGGTCGAGCAACTCCGCCAGCGGCTCACGGACGCCAAGGCGCCGAAGGAAGTCATGGAGCAGGCGGAGCGCGAATTGAAACGGCTCAACTATGTGCCGCCCGCCAGCGCCGAATTCTCCGTCATCGTCAGCTATTTGGAAACCCTCGCCGAACTGCCTTGGGGAAAATTGTCCGAGGACAATCTGGACCTGCTGCGCGCTCAGAAGATTCTCGACCGCGACCATTTCGATCTCGAAAAAGTGAAGCGCCGGCTCATTGAGTATCTGGCCGTGCGGAAATTAAATCCTACCGGACGCGGCCCGATCCTATGTTTCCTCGGTCCGCCCGGCGTCGGCAAGACGAGCCTCGGACAATCCATCGCCAACGCGCTTGGCCGCAAATTCGCCCACATGAGCCTCGGCGGCATGCGCGATGAGGCGGAGATTCGCGGCCATCGCCGGACGTATATCGGCTCGATGCCTGGCCATCTGATTCAAGAATTGCGCCGCCTCGGGACGCGCAATCCAGTCATCATGCTCGATGAGGTGGACAAGATCGGCGCGGATTTCCGGGGCGATCCGGCGAGCGCCCTGCTGGAGGTGCTGGACCCGGAGCAGAATCATTCGTTCGTGGATCATTACCTCGATGTGCCCTTTGACTTGTCGCAAGTCATCTTCATCACCACGGCCAACGTCATTGAGCCGGTGCCGCCCGCGTTGCGCGACCGCATGGAGGTCATCGAAATCCCCGGCTATACCGAGCGGGAGAAACTCGCCATCGCCAAAAAATATCTCGTGCAACGACAGCTCAAGGAGAACGGCCTCCAGCCGGAACAATGCCACTGGCCGGTGCGCTCCCTGGAGAAGATCATCGAGGATTACACGCGCGAAGCAGGCGTGCGGGAACTCGAACGGCAGATAGGCGCCGTCTGCCGGGCCGTGGCCGCGCAAGTGGCCAAGGGCGAACGCGACCGGGTCAGCCTCACCGTTGAACTCGTGCAGAAAAATCTAGGCCCCGCGAAATACATCCGCGAGACGCGCCTTAAGACCAACCTCCCCGGCGTGGCCACCGGACTGGCCTACACGCCCGAGGGCGGCGAGATTCTCCACGTCGAGGCCACGCGTTATCCGGGTAAAGGCGACATCACGCTCACGGGCCAGATGGGCGATGTGATGGAAGAATCGGTTGAAGCCGCCTTGAGCCTGGTCCGCAGCCGCGTCAAGGAACTGGGTATCGCACCCAACGCTTTCAAGAACACCGATATTCATGTCCACGTCCCGAGCGGCGCGGTGTCGAAGGACGGTCCCTCCGCCGGCGTGGCGATGTTCACCGCGCTGGCATCGCTCTTCACCGAAACGCCCGTGCGCGCAAACGTGGCCATGACCGGCGAAATCACCCTGCGCGGGCTGGTGCTGCCCATTGGCGGGCTGAAGGAAAAATCCCTGGCCGCCCTGCGCGCCGGCATCAAGCAGATCCTCCTCCCAAAATTAAATGCCAATGATCTGGCGGAGGTGCCGGCGGAAGTGAAGAAAAAAATCAAATTCACCCTGGTGGAAACCGCGGATGAAGTGCTGGCCGCCGCACTGAAACACAAGGTCGTCAAGTCACCCATCGCCCCGCCCCGAGTCCGGCGGGCGCCACCGAGCGCGCGCTGCCGGTCGCGAACCAGGCGGGAAATTGACGGCACACGCCGCAATGGAATCCGGACCCACCGGAACCATGCTCTCGCCAGGCCAACCGCCCATCGGCGGCAGAAACCATGAAGCGAATCATTTTGTTGGTGCGAACCGGAACATGAACCGAATAAATCAGGAGAAAACCTATGCCGCTCTATGAATACGTTTGCCGCAAATGTCAGACGCAGTTTAATGAAGTGCTGACCATCAAGGAACATGAGACGAAGAAGATCCAATGTCCTAAGTGCAAGAGCGAGGACGTGGAACATGTGATCGAACCCTTCTTCGCCAAGACCAGCAGCAAGACCCGCAGATGGTGAGCGGACAATTTGCCCGGCGACCAACCTGACGCGCTGCGACGGGGAGAAATTCCCGCCCGGGCTCCCCGCGTGCCGTTGCGAACCGGGAGATCAATCTTCGCCCTAATTTCGCACATCCGCGTGGCGATGTTTTGACAACGATCGTTTTGGACGAAGGTCAGTCACTACCGCGCTGATTTTCCGACCTAGTTTGAACAAACCATTGCTCCGGCCAAAAATCAGCTGCGTGGCGGACATGTTTTTTCGACTAAAGCCAGTAAGGGTTTTCCCCGTGGGGTAATAAATATGTTTCCCGCACCAGAAGAGCAATACTGCCAATAGTTATTAATGAACACCTACCACATCATTGCGAATAACTTATGGGAAAAAATTCATCAGCCTTTTCTGCGGGGGACAGCGGGGAGCAAAACGGCGATGACTTCAAGGTGCTGATGGTCTATGAGGATTTGAGAGCCGGCTTGCGGGGAATTCAATCCATCAACCTGTTGCATGAGCAAATGCCGCCGAGCCATCATTTAAGCACAAGTTTATGGCGGTGCTGCCTCTTAAACGACCCATTATTCAGCGAAAAAGCTGCGGTGGAAGCGTGTGAGGCGGATTTGATCATCCTGGCGGCGCATGGAAGCGGCGCGTTGCCGGCGGAATTCCACGAATGGATTGAGCGCTGGCTCGATCTCCGGCATCCGCGCCATTATGTCATTTGCATTTTGGCAGATGAGGGAAGTTCCTTTGAAAACAAAAGCAATGCTGAGCTGACCTATTTGCAGGACGTCGCGAAGGCAGCCGACGCGGACTTGGTTACGAGCACTCGAGCCCTGCCGCTCCCCAGAACGAAGTTAAATCGTGACGACAATATTGCCAGCCCGCGCAGCTTCTCCCAGACAAACGGATACATCGGAATCCGGGACCATCTATCCGCCGACATTTTGCGTCAGGTAACTGAGTAAAACCACCAAGCGAATAAACATATGAATGCAACCAGCAAATCCGGAATAAAGCCCACCCGTGACGAGATTGCGGCGAGGGCCTATCAACTGTGGGAAAAAGACGGCCGCAAGGCCGGTCAGGATTCGAAGTATTGGTTCCAGGCGGAGAACGAACTGCGCATGGCCCAAATCTCCGCGTCCTCGGCGATCAACCCGCCTGCCAGAGGGACGACCCCCACGCCGCGGGCGAAAACAACCAACCACACCAGCCGCGCGCGCGCCACGGCCTGACACGACTTGCTGCCACGAGTTGGGGGGGCGAAACGGAACTCGGCAGCGGCGGGGAAGGTGTGAGCCTTCCCCGCCTAATTTTGATTGGAGAAATATCAATTATGCGAATCGCGTTGTTCAGTTGGGAAACCTTGCACGGGCATTCCGTGGGCGGCGTCGCCGCCCACGTCACAGAACTGGCGGCGGCACTGAACCGGCGCGGGCATGAAGTCCATGTGTTTACCCGTCCGGGATACGGGACGGGCGGCGTCGCCCAGATTGACGGCGTCTGGCATCATTTTTGTCCGCATAATCTCAACCGCAATTTCGTGGATGAAATCCAGGAGATGTGCCGCTCCTTCGTCTGGCACTTCTTTCAAACAGAAAATCATATCGGCCATTTCGACGTGATCCACGGTCACGACTGGATGGCGGCCAATGCCGTCTCGTGGATCAAGGAGGGGCGGCGGGATCATCGCACCATCTTGACGATGCACTCCACCGAGTATGGCCGCGATGGAAATCACTTTTGGCACGGCGTGTCTGCGCGCATTCGCGACCATGAACGGCATGGCACGTTTGTGGCCGACCGGGTGATTGCCGTCAGCGGTGCGCTGAAAGGTGAATTGATGTGGATGTATAATCTGCCGGAGTGGAAGTGCTGGGTGATCTATAACGGCGTGCCGGTGAAAAAGTATGACGGCTTCATTGACCCCAAAGTGGTCAAATCCCGCTACCACATCGGGCCGGTGGATCCCACGGTGCTGTTCAGCGGGCGGCTGTGCGTTCAGAAAGGGCCGGACTTGCTGCTGGAGGCTGTGCCCGGCCTGCTGCGCCATTATCCCCATGCGAAGTTCGTTTTCGCCGGCGACGGCCACATGCGCGGCGAACTGGAGCGACGTTCACACCAACTCGGCGTGGCCCATGCCACGCGGTTTCTGGGCTATCACAACGGCTCGGCCCTGGTGGACTTATACAAGGCCTGCGACACCGTCTGCATGCCCAGCAGGAACGAGCCGTTTGGCATCAGCGCGCTGGAAGGCTGGGCCGCCGGCAAGCCGGTGATCGCCACCCGTAATGGCGGGCCGAATGAATTCATCTGGCACAACGTGAACGGGCTGAAAACCTACGCCACACCCGAATCCATCGGCTGGGGACTGGGCACTTTGTTTACGAATTTTGATTGGGCGCGCTGGATGGGCGGCAATGGCCGACGCGCGGCCGAGACGGCGTTCACGTGGGACAACATCGCGGAAAAAACCGAACAGTGTTACCAGTCATGACAACTCTACTTGCCAACGGTTCTGGAAACCAGGCCCTGCTCGCCTGGCAAGGCGGAGCTGACCACGATCTGCCGAAGGAGAGCCGAAAGCCGTCGTGTAACAACCAGACGGTGCCGTTGGCCGAGCCTGACATCCGGCCGCTGCTCAACGGCACGGAATTTCGCGCGTATGAAAAATTCGGCGCGCACCTGACTGAAGTTCTTGGCGTCGCCGGCACCCGCTTCACGCTTTGGGCGCCGAATGCGGAACGGGTTCAATTGATGGGCGATTTCAACGGCTGGAGCAAGTGCGACGGCCACCTGCAGAACATCGCCCACAGCGGCGTCTGGACCGGGTTCATTCCCGGAGTTCGTCAGGGAGCGCATTACAAATACCACATCATCTCGCGTTTTCACGGCCATGCCACCGACAAAGCCGATCCCTTCGCCTTCCGGCAGGAGCGTCCACCGGCAACCGCTTCGGTGGTCTGGGATTTGGACTACACCTGGGGCGATCAAAAATGGATGCAACTGCGGGCACAACACAATCGCCCGGCCGCGCCGATCGCCATCTATGAAGTGCATCTTGGTTCGTGGATGCGGGTGCCCGAGGACGGCAACCGCTGGCTGACCTACCGGGAACTGGCGCCGAAACTCGCCGCGTATGTGCAGGAGATGGGATTTACGCATGTGGAGTTGATGCCGATTACCGAGCATCCGTTTTACGGTTCGTGGGGCTATCAAACTACCGGCTACTTTGCGCCCACCAGCCGCTACGGAACGCCTCAAGATCTGATGTTCTTCATAGACTGCCTCCACCAGCACAACATTGGCGTCATCTTGGACTGGGTGCCATCCCATTTCCCGACAGACGGCTTTGCCCTGGCGCACTTCGACGGCACGCATTTGTTTGAACACGCCGATCCGCGCAAGGGTTTTCATCCGGACTGGAGAAGCGCGATCTTCAACTACGGCCGGAACGAGGTGCGCAGTTTCCTCATCAGCAGCGCGCTGTTCTGGCTGGATAAATTTCATGTGGATGGCCTGCGGGTGGATGGCGTGGCTTCGATGTTGTATCTGGATTATTCGCGGAAACCCGGCGGCTGGATCCCCAACAAGCATGGCGGCCGGGAAAACCTCGAGGCCATTGATTTTTTGCGCCAATTTAATCAGACCGTGGCGGAAAATTATCCCGACGTGATGACCATTGCCGAGGAATCCACCGCCTGGCCAAAAGTCTCGCGCCCGGTGTCAGAGGGCGGGCTGGGTTTTAACATGAAATGGGACATGGGCTGGATGCACGACACCTTGCGCTACATGAAACGGGATCACGTCCATCGTAAATACCACCATAACGAACTGTCGTTCCGCATGGTTTACGCTTTCACAGAAAATTATATTCTGCCGCTGTCGCATGATGAAGTGGTGCATGGCAAGGGCTCGCTCTTCGGCCGGATGACGGGCACCGAATGGCAAAAATATGCCAACCTGCGGCTGCTCTACGGCTACATGTATGCGCTGCCCGGGAAAAAATTACTGTTCATGGGCGGGGAGTTTGCCCAGTGGCCGGAGTGGAGCCATGAATCCAGCATCGAATGGCATGCGCTCACTGACCGCAATCATGCCGGCGTGCATAAGTGGGTCAAAGATTTGAACCGGACCTACCGGAACGAACCGGCGTTGCACACCACGGATTTCCATCCGGACGGCTTTGAATGGGTGGACCACAACGACACGAAAAACAGCACGTTGAGTTTCATTCGCAAAGCCCGCGGCTCCGATGACCTGATGCTGGCGGTTTTTAATTTCACGCCGGTGCCGCGCACCGATTATCGGGTCGGCGTTCCGCGCGGCGGTTTTTGGAAGGAAGTGTTGAACAGCGACGCCGCTGAATATGGCGGCAGCGGCATGGGCAACTGCGGCGGCGGTAAGGCCAGCCCCATCAAGTGGCACTATCGTCCCTGCTCGATTTCGCTGACGCTGCCACCGCTGGGGGCGCTGTTTTTTATCAACCGGAAAGAATGAGATGGCTCCTCACATTGTTTTTGATCGGTGTGCCTCTGACTTTCCTGGGGCAGACCTATGAGCAACAGGCCGTCGCCGCGGTCCTCATGGGCGAAGCGTGGTCCGAAGGCGTTCTGGGCATGACCGCCGTGGCCGAAGTCATCCGCCAACGCGCCGTCGAGAAAAGCCGGACGCCGTTGGAGATTGTATCGGCGCATCGGGGAAGGTTTCATGCCTTTTCCTGCTTGAACGGCACGACGCTTGACCTCCTCATCGCGAAATTCAGCCCCGAACCGAGCTTTCGGCTCGCCCTGGAAATCGTCCAGAAGACCTGTCTGGATTCGAATGAGGAATCGCCGGGCCTGACGAAAGCTGCCACCCATTACACACTGGCGACCGAGCGGCCTTACTGGGCCGAAGGCCAGCATCCCGTGGCGATCATTGGCCGGCACGCTTTTTACAAGTTGAAGCATTATTAACCCTGACCCGGCAGAAGAATCGAATATGAATCTTCACCCGGCCAACTTAAAGCAGTTCGGGCACCCGGCTCATCAACCAGTTCGGCCGGTTGACGGCGGCTCGTCGGCAAAGCCCCACCGCCGGACAGTTGAAACCATGCGGCCGATGCTTCGGATTGACTGGATGCAGCCGACGTGTTTCCAGATCCCAATGAGAACACGTCGGCGTCGCGTCCACCGTAACTCGAGCCACAGCGGGTCGGCCAAGGCGCGACCACTGGACGCCGCCAAGGACGCCTGACCGGTTCATTTTTGGAATTTTTTTGCAAATGAGTTGCCAGACAGATTAGGTTGGCTGCCGGACAACCAGGTGCGTGGCGGGAGACCAGACTATTGAATTGATTATGAAGACTGCGGAACCTATCACCACTCAAAGCGGGTTGCCGTTGCAGGTTGAAACCCGCGTCTCTCCCAGCGAGGTGGAAGTCGTCTTCAAAACCGCCACGCACAAAAAATGCCTGCTCCACTGGGGCGTTCGCCAGCCGGCGGAAAAAGAATGGCGTCTGCCGCCACAATCTTTGTGGCCGGCGGAATCCCGCCCCGTCGGAAAAAACGCCGTGCAATCCCCGTTTGTGAAAGAGAACGGGGAAACCAGCTTGGTCATCCATGTCAGCCCACCGACAAATTATGCCTCGCTGGATTTCGTTCTCTATTTCCCCGAAGAAAACCGGTGGGACAACAATCAAGGTCGTAACTATCAAATTGCTCTGACGCAGCCGGCGGAAGGCTCAACCACGATGTTAGGCGCGCTGCGGGCGCTAGCCGGCGAGGATGAAGTCACCTTCGAACGCACGTTTGAGTTGGGCAGCCTCGGACAATTGGCTGTCACCGAGACCAAACGCGGTGATCGTTACCACATCTTCCTGTTGAGCGACATTCCGGGAAAACTGGCGTTGCACTGGGGCATCGCCCGGCATTCCCCGCATGAGTGGCTCACACCTCCGGCATCCCTGCGCGGACCTGACACGATTCTCTGGCAGGAACATACCGCCCAAACTCTGTTCACCCGGAACCAGGGTTTCAATTCCGTCCACTTGGAATTTGCCCAGGCTGAAGCGCCGCTCGGCATCCAGTTCGTGTTGAGGCAAACGGAGGACGGCGGCCGCTGGATTAATTATCGCGGCGGAAATTTTTACGTGCCCATCCATGTGTCCCTGCCCAAGCCGGTTTCGCCGGGCATGGCGTCCTTCACGGCGCTGGCCGATGAGACCATCCGCGCGGAAATGGGGCATAATTCCTGGACGCTGATGCACCGGTTCAATCTGTGCCATGACCTGCTGGAGCGCGTCCGGCATGACGTGGACGGGTTGGCGCTGGTCTATGTGTGGCTGCGCTTCTCAGCCATCCGCCAGCTGACCTGGCAACGCAATTACAACACCAAGCCGCGCGAACTGGCCCACGCGCAGGATCGCTTGACCCGCAAGCTCGCGGAGATTTACCAGGCAGAGCCTGCCGCCCGGATGATCGTCCGACTGATGCTGGTCACCGTCGGTCGCGGCGGCGAGGGACAGCAAATTCGCGACGAGATCCTCAACATCATGCACCGCCGCCATATCAAGGAGACGAGCGGGCATTTTCTCGAAGAGTGGCATCAGAAACTGCACAACAATACCACGCCCGACGACATCGTCATCTGTGAAGCGTTTTTGGAATTCCTCCGGAACAACGGCAATCAGGACGCATTTTACAAAACCTTGGAAGCCGGCGGCGTCACGCGTCAACGGCTGGAAAGTTTTGAGCGCCCCATCCGTTCCACTCCGCAGTTTTTACCCTATCACAAAGACGGACTCATTCATGATTTCCAATATTTCCTGAAAATCCTCAAAGCCAGCCACTCGGGGACCGATTTGGAAACCGCCATCAACGCCACGCGCAACCGGCTGGGCGATCATCTTCAAGGTCTGTTGGATTATCTCTGGCAACATCGGAACGATCCCAACGAACCGCTGGTGCAACTGGTCGGTCGCCTTACCGAAGCCCGGCGTCTGTTGCAGGGGCATTTACAGGGTGGCGATAATTTGCGCGAAAAACTTTACCTCGATCTGGCGCTGGAACAATTAATGCGCGCCGCCGTGGAACGGAACATCCACCTCCGCCTCAACGGGGATCAACTAACCGAACTCATCAATCGCGTCCTGGAAAACATGATGCTCTCATCTGCCGACGCGGAAATGTCCGCGTGCTGGCGGCATTGGGAACGCCTGCAGCCCCCGCCGCATTTCAGCGCGGAATGGTCGTTGAATGCGCGGTCGGTAATGGAACGGGTGACGCGGGCGCTGGGCGTATGGATTGACCATTTCTATCAATTGTTCCAGCCCAAGGCCGAGTATTTAGGGAAAGGTTTCCGCGCCGACTCCTGGGCCATCACGCTGTTCAGCGAGGAGGTGGTGCGCGGCGGCAGCCTCGGTTTCATTCTTTCCATGCTGACCCACCATCTCGACCCGCTATTGCGCAAGGCGGCGAATGTTGGCGATTGGCAGATCATCAGCCGCGGCCAGGGTGCCGGCAAAATCGAGGTCGTCAGTTCCTTGCTCCTGCTGCAACGCGAGCACTTCGACCACCCCACAGTGGTGGTGGCCGACAAGGTGATGGGCAGTGAGGAAATCCCTGCGAATGTCACTGCCGTCATTGCACCGGACGTGACCGACATCGTCTCGCATGTCGCCGTGCGTGCGCGCAATTTGAATGTGCTGTTCGCCGCCTGCCTGAATCCCACGACCTTTCAACATTTAAAATCCCGGCAAGGCCAGTTCATAAAACTGGACGTCAATCTGGCTGGTGACATCACGGTAAGCGAGGGTGACACCGCCACCGCAGCGCCTCCGCCAATCGCCCGCGCCGTGCGGAAGCCGCTGGCGGTCGCGCGGTTTACGAAATACGCCATCGGGATCGAAGATTTCAACGAACAAACCGTGGGCGGAAAATCCTGCAACCTCAACCGCCTCCGCAATCAACTGCCGGAGTGGATTCACCTGCCGGCCTCGGTCGCACTGCCGTTCGGCATCTTGGAAAAGGTGTTGAAACTGGACGCAAACCAGGCCGCGGCGCGCCGTTACCAGGAAATTTACCAGAAAGTCGAAACCGACGGCGAAGCAACCCTCGCGGGCTTGCGCGAAGCCGTGCTGGCGTTGGAAGCTCCGGAAGAATTGCCCGCCGCCCTGCATGATGTCATGAACGTGGCCGGTCTGCCCTGGCCGGAAGATTGGGCAAAAACGTGGAACCGCATCAAGCAGGTGTGGGCTTCAAAGTGGAACGAACGCGCCTTCATGAGCCGGAAACGGATGGGATTTCCGCATGAACATTTGTTCATGGCGGTGCTAATCCAACAGGTCGTGCCGGCGGACTACGCCTTTGTAATTCACACAGTCAATCCGACGAACAACAACCGGGATGAACTCTATGCCGAAGTCGTCCTCGGTTTAGGCGAGACGCTCGTGGGCAATCATCCCGGCCGCGCTTTCCGTTTTGTCTGCCACAAAGCCACCGGGCACCAGACCGTTCTTGCTTATCCGAGCAAGAGCCATGGCCTTTACGGCCGCGGCCTGATTTTCCGCTCCGATTCGAACGGCGAAGACCTGGCCGGCTACGCCGGAGCTGGGCTTTACGACAGCCTGCTCCTGGAGCCGCCGGCGGAAAAGACGTTGGATTATTCGCAGGAACCGCTCATCTGGGCGGAAGACTTCCGGCGTGATTTAATGGCCAGCATCCTGCGGATTGGTCTCGAAATCGAGCGCGTGACCGGCTCGCCGCAGGACATCGAGGGCGCGGTGGCGCAGGGAAAATATTACGTCGTGCAAACGCGACCGCAGGCCGGCGTGGAAAAGGAAACATGATTCGCATCGGCAACCAGACTGCTTGCTGGGCCACCACTCCCCGCGAACCGTTTGATTATGCCGTCGCCAGCGGGTTCGACGCCTTCGAATGGTTTCCCGACAAGAAAAATGGTGCGGGTTGGAATGAGGAGGATCTGGACACCGGTCAGCGGCAAATCATCCAGAACATCGCCCGCATCCACGCCATGCGCCTGTCGGTCCATGCCCGCTGGCAGGCGAATCCGCTCCAGCCGGAATCCGCCGAGCTTTTTGAAAAGGATCTCGAACTGGCCCGTGATCTGGGCGCGGACCTGATCAACATCCACTTTTACCACGAACAAGGGATGCGGGCTTACATCGAAGCGATCACGCCTTTGATGCGGCGCACTGCTGCCGCCGGATTCCAACTGGCGATCGAAAACACGCCCAGTCATACGCCGGATCATTTCAACGAACTCTTCGCAGAATTGCGGCGGCTGGAGCCCGCGCTCATCCAACACGTCGGGATGTGCCTGGATCTGGGCCATGCGAATCTTTGCAGCGCCACGCGGAACGACTACCTCCGCTTTCTCGACCGGCTGGATCCGCAGGTGCCGATCATCCATCTGCATCTCCACGAAAATTTTGGCGACGCCGACACGCATCTGCCGCTGTTCACCGGGCCGGCCGGGCGCGATGATGCCGGCATTCGCGGGATGCTGGCGCGGCTGCGGCAGCGCAAATTTTCCGGCTCCATCATTCTCGAACAATGGCCGCATCCGCCGTCGCTGCTGAACCAGGCCCGCGACAAACTGATTCAGTTGCTCGATGCGACGGTGGCAGCCCATCCGCCGCCCAAACACAAAAGCGCCGCTCCGGCATTGGTTCCGCTCGACGATTTCGCCCGGCAACTGGTTGAGGGCGAAAAACAGTGCCGAAGCTGGCGGGAGAAACTGGATTTCATCCGGGAACTGTTCGCCCGGGAAACCGCCCCGCTGACCACGGAACAACTCGTGGACATGGCGGTTTATTTGCGGTTCCTCGGCACGGGCGAAATTCCCTGCGTCGAAGACGGACGGCACTTCCGCCCCGCGCACCATGCCCGCATCGCCCTGCAAATCCAGGAACGACTGGCCAAATTGTCCACGCCTGAAACCGCCTTCATCATCCGCAAAATTTATCCGTGGCTGCCGTCCTCGGCGCGGGAATTTCAACGGGCCGAACCGCTCACCCGCATCCGCGACATCGCCCACCGGAACGACATCCCCGCCGATTTGAAGCGCGAGATCAAGCACACGCTCCAGAACAAGTTGCATCGCTGCGCGGGGCCGGAAGACCTCGCGACCTCGGCGGCGATCCTGGAACGCATCACCGCGCCGGGTGCCGATTATGCGCCGGCCTTTGTCGAACAATTCAGAATCTTCCACGCGGAGCTAAAGGAGTTTTTCAACGCCCGTTCGCTCGACGAACGCTTGAATGCGTTGCGTCCCGCAGTTTGCGCGAGGGAGGTCCGCTTGATTCGCGATTTCCTAGCCGCCAAAACCAAGCCTACTTTGGCCGGACAGATCCTCGCGTTTGATTCCCTGACGGGCCTGCGCCGCTGTCTGATCGGCGACGCGGAACGCGCGCCAGGTTTGGAGAAGCAGGAATTTCTGCTGGCCGACATCGCCCTCGAAGATTTCGCCTTTGCCCTGTTGAGCGAAATCGTCAATGCGTTCGACGCCGATATCCACCGCGCGGCGTGGGAGACGTTGCTCGCCGTGCTCAGTCAGACGATCGTCAACTTGGAACTTAGCCTGGTTGAGCCAGCGGAAAGCGCCGTCGTGGTGGCGGAATTAGCGGCTTGGCGAGCCGGCTTCGATGCCGCCGACCGCGAACAACTGCTCCGTTTGAAAGCCACCGTTGGCCGCGCGCGCCGCCTCGCGGAAAGCTACAGCGACCAGATCATGGCGTGGTTTCCGCAACGCGCCTGGGCCTTGGGCCATGCCCTCGGCGTGCCGCGGACCGCCATCGAGGTGTTTGGCGATGCCGAGATTCGGAGCCATCTGGTTTTTCAACTATCCAAACTGGTTTCCAGCATTCTGCGGCGGCTCCGCGAGGAACTGGCCCTGCCCGCTTGGGATGTGGTGGTGAGCGGCGAAGCCACGGGACGGGTAACCACCGTGGAGCAACTGGTCGGAAATTTTTCGGAACCGACACTGGTGCTTTTGAAAAACGCCGAGGGCGACGAAGAGATTCCCACCGGGATTACCGGCATCGTGCTGGCGCATGATTTGCCGCATTTATCCCACCTCGGCGTGCGCGCCCGGCAGGCTGGTGTGATTTTGGTCGCTTGCGAAGAACCCTTCAAGCTTGAGGAACTGCGGAAGCTCGAAGGAACCACCACCACGCTGGTGGTCTCGGCGGAAAAAGTGGAATGGCGACCGGGGGAAACAATTGCCGCCGCCAGCCGCCGCGAACGTGAGGTGCAAATCCCCAAAGTGCGGCTCATGCCGGAATATTTGTGGATTCCATTGGAGCAAGCCTTGGCAGATCGCGCGGGCAACAAAGCCGACGGGGTGCGGCGTCTGGCGGAACTGGCGTCTCATCCGGGGGCCGGTTTCAAAACCCCGCCCGCCGGAGTGGTGCCTTTTGGCGTGATGGAAGAAGCGTTGCGGGCGAACCGGACTCTCGAGGTCGAATACCGGAAAATCCTTGAACGCATCCAGACCACGCCGACCGCCCTGCCCGCGGCGGCGAAGCGATTGCGCGAATTGATCCAGGAATTGGGGATGCCGCCGGAAGTTACCGCCGGGGTTTCAGCGAAATTTCCCCGGCACGTCCGGCTGATGGTGCGTTCCAGCGCGAATGACGAAGATCTGGCACGGCTGGCTGGCGCGGGACTCTATGAATCCGTGGCCAACGTGTTGCCCGCCGAAGTGGCCCCGGCGGTGCGCGCCGTCTGGGCCTCGCTCTGGACCCGCCGTGCGATGGTGAGCCGGCAGCAGGTGGGCATTGCCCAAGGCCAGGCCCACATGGCCGTGCTCGTCCAACAAATGCTGGTGCCGGATTTTTCATTTGTCCTGCACACCGTCAATCCCATCAGCCGCGACGAGCACGAGGCCTACGTGGAGATCGTGGTGGGACTCGGCGAAACGCTGGCTTCCGCCGCCACGCGTGGAACCCCTTACCGGCTCGTCTGCAAAAAGAATTCCCGGCGGGTGAAAACACTCGCCTTCGCCAATTTTAGCGACGCACTATGGCCGGAGCCCGCTGGCGGCATGATGCGGAAAATCGTGGACTATTCGCAGGTCCCGCTTTCGCTGGAACGGGAGGCCCGGGAAAAACTCGGCTTGCGGCTGGCCGCCATCGCCAGCTTTGTGGAAACCGCCCTGAAGGAACCACAAGACATCGAAGGCGTCGTGAAAGGCGATGAAATATATCTCGTGCAATCGCGGCCGCAGCAAGGACTGGAGGCGCCACCGTGAACACCGCGCCGCCAAGCACGCCGCCGACGCTGGGGCTTTTCGAGAAACGAATCGGAGGCGACGACTGCCTGATGGAGTTGGCCCGCTTGCGTTTCCGCCAGGCCGGCATGGGCACCGAGATTCATGCCGCAACCCCGGAGCAACTCGAATGGGACATGCAATTTCGTCCGTCTGACGATTCTCCCGTCGTAGTGCATCTGGCTCGGAATCTAAATCTGGTGAACGATGAAAGCCGCCGTGCGATCGAGGCTTTTGCCCGTCAGGGCGCTGGTCGCGTTCGCGGACTGGTCATTCACGATCATTGGAACATGGCTTCGTGCCCCCAAGATTTTCTCGCCGCGGCGCGGGAAATGAATTCCCGACTAGAACAGATCGCCGACTGTCCGTGGCTGTTTATCGAATATGCCTGCGGACTGGAGCTGGAAACCTTCGTCCATTTTTTTGAATCTATTCAAGCGCTGGAACATCTCAGTGTTTGCGTGGACATCGGTCATGCGGGCATCCACGCGACCCGAAAAGCCTATACCAAAATCCATCCCGGCACCGACATCTGCGCCCTCAAGTCGCAGCCGGACCAGCTTCCGCCGCTGATGGCGGACATCGAAAATGCCGTGACCGCCGCGCTGCCGGCGGTGCTTGGCCTGGTGGAAGAACTTGGAAGCCTTGGCAAACCGGCGCACTTCCATTTGCATGACGGGCATCCGCTTTCCACCGCCAGTCCGTTTGGTGTTTCCGATCATTTGAGTTTTTTGGCGGCAGTTCCTCTGGCTTTCGAATGTCGCGGCCGGCGACGGGCAGAATTGATGTTCGGCCCGGCGGGTCTGCGCAAAATTATCCGACACGTGATGGAAGGTTTCGGCTCTGAATGCGTTTCCTTCACGCTGGAGATTCATCCCACGATGGACCGATTGCCACTCGGTGACGCATCGGGGCTGTTCGCTCATTGGCGCGACAAGACGAATGCCGAAATGATGAATCACTGGCTGTCGTTGCTGGATGAAAACCACCGGCGGTTGCGCGAGGCGATCCTGGCCACGCTGGCCGCCGGAGCTCTTTCAAACAAAGATCAAGCGATGATGGTGAAAGGCTGAACAAATGAAAACTCCGCTTGCGAATGCCGGGCCGGACGAACTTGTTGCCGGTTTGAACCAGTTGTCCCGCAACCTCTGGTGGTCCTGGGACCAGGAGGCGCAGGACTTGTTTTACGAACTGTCACCGCGCGGCTGGCAAAACATGTTTCACAACGCCGTGGCCGTGCTGCATGAGACTTCCGAACAGGAACTCCGGACGCGGCTGCTGGACAAGGAATTTGCCGCCCGCGTTCGTGCCGTGCTGGGTGAATTTGAAAAGTATAGGGATGACCGGGAGACGTGGGGGCATAGCCACGCGCCCGGCCTCCTCAAAAATCCGGCGGCCTATTTTTCCGCCGAATTCGGCTTCCATGAATCCCTGCCCATCGCGGCCGGCGGGCTCGGTATTCTGGCCGGCGACCACATGAAATCCGCGAGCGATCTGGGCGTTGGCCTCGTGGGCATCGGCCTGTTCTATCGCGAAGGCTATTTTCAGCAGGCGATTGATTCCAATAACTGGCAGACGGAATATTACAATCCGGTGGAACCAAAAAACGTGCCGGTGGAACCCGTGCTGAACGCCAATGGCGAGCGGCTGGTTTGCCAGGTTGAAATCGCCTTGAGCACCGTGAGATTTCAAGCCTGGCGCGCGAACTTGGGGCGGGTGCCGGTCTATCTGCTGGATACCAATCTGCCCCAGAACGAACAGCTTTTTCGCGACCTGACCACGCGGGTCTATGGCGGCGACAGCACCACGCGCATCATGCAGGAAGTCTTGCTCGGCATCGGCGGCGTGCGCCTGCTGCGCGCGCTCGGCATCGCGCCGTCCACGTTCCACATGAACGAAGGCCACGCGGCGTTTCTGACGCTGGAATTGATCCGGGAAAAAATGGCCGCCGGGACTTCCGCCGCGGACGCCCAGGCGCGGACCCGGCAGGAATGCATTTTCACCACGCACACGCCGGTCGAGGCCGGCCATGATCGTTTCAACGTGGAGCTGATGCACTACGCGTTTCAAAAATTTCACCACGGGCTGCCCCTGCCGTTCAAGGACGTGCTGGCGCTGGGACGCATTCATCCCGACAACAAGCACGAGCCCTTCTGCATGACCGTGCTGGCGCTGAAACTTTCGCGCGCCGCCAACGCCGTCAGCGAACTGCATGGCCAGGTCAGCCGCAAAATGTGGCAGCAACTTTACAACGTGCCGGAAAGGGAGGTGCCCATCGGCCACATCACCAACGGCATTCATCTGCTCGGTTGGATGAAGGGTTCGGTCCGGCATTTTTGGCGGACAAAACTGACCGGCGGCGGCGACGGTAATGTCGCGTTTTTTCGCGCCAAGTTTGGCGAAGACTGGGCCTCCGCCATCAACCACGCGTCGTTTTGGGAAAAAATGACCGACCCGCACTTTGTCACCGACGAGGAGCTCTGGGCGCTCCGCTACAAGCTGCGCCGGGAGCTGATCGAATTTGCCCGCCGCAAGCTGCTGCATCAAAGCCCGCTGGTCACGCCCGGGGACTACATCCGCTTCGACCATCTCCTGAATCCCGATGCCTTGACCATTGGTTTTGCCCGCCGCTTTGCCACCTACAAGCGGGCTCCGCTGGTTTTCCAGCACTTTAAAAACATCGTGAAGCTGGCCCACGACAAGCATCGGCCGGTGCAATTCATCTTCGCCGGCAAAGCTCATCCGCGCGATGACGAGGGCAAGCGTTTCATCCAGCAAATCATCCACCTGAGCAAATACGGCGAACTCGCAGGGAGGCTCGTCTTTCTGGAAAATTACGACATCCACATCGCGCGCCAAATGGTTTCGGGGTGCGATGTCTGGCTGAACAATCCGCGGCGCCCGCTCGAAGCTTCCGGCACCAGTGGCATGAAGGCGTGTTGTCACGGCTGCCTCAACCTGAGCATTCTGGACGGCTGGTGGCGGGAAGGTTACGACGGCACCAACGGCTTCGCCATCGGCGAAGACTCGCAGCCGGACAACATCAAGGAGCAGGACCGCCTGGACGGCGACAATCTTTACCGCGTGCTCACCGAGCAGGTCGTGCCGATGTTTTACAACCGCGATGCCAACGGCATCCCGCGCCAGTGGGTTCAGCGCATTCGCCGGGCCATGATCACGTTGGTGCCGCAATTCACCACCGACCGAATGGTGAAGGAATATACCAACAACTATTATATCAAACGGCAAACCTGAGCCGGCCACGGACGCCATGAACCGGTTCTCTTCGTGGGGCTGAGGCCTTGTTGAATACTACGCTGCCAAGAAGTCTTGGATTGGAGAGCCTGATTGAACCCGGTCCCGGTCCCGGTCCGGATTGCCGGTCCGTTCCCGCAACAAATCATAGTCCGGCGGCAGTTTGCTGGAACCCGTGGATTTTCCCTGTTTTACCTCCTTGGCGTCTGGTCGCCGGACGGAGATCGAACGCTTCAGTCGTTGATGCCGCCTTGCATATAGCCATGAATATTTTTCAAGACTTTGGTCAACTTGGTCGCGCGAACATTATTGGAATCTTCTATGAACCCGTGAGCCGTCTTGGCATTGACGGTGGCCGAAGATTTTTCCGCCAGCAGTTTTCTCGAAAACAATAACGCCACCGGCAAAACGTGGAGCTGTGTGTCTAAAACGTGAAGATGGTTTGGATTCATAATTTTTTCGTTATTAAAATCATAATAGGACACTCTTCCGCACCTGTTCCATTGGTGGATGGGCTAAACAGTCATGGGAAATTTATTCATTGTAACTAAGGGTTTCTAGGTTTCCGATCCGAGGTGTATCCGGTGCACAATTTGTTGATCGCGCCCCTTCGCCCGGCATCCGCCAGGCCGGTTTTTCCGGGCCAGGACGAATTGCCGGGCGGCCTCCCCCACCCCAATACGTCTCCCGAAATCTGCTTGGTCGTGGTTCCGGAAACAAAAAAAAGCCAAGCCACCCAATGCCGCTGCGGCCTTCAACTGTGCAACCAATCCCGGCACCGCTTCCGGCGCAATGTCGGAATCAACTACGGCCACCAAGGCACCGGGGCGGCCTTGGCGCATTTTGCAGGAACGCTCCAACCAGTCAGCGACCGAGGTGGATAGTTCATGGCTCCCTGCCAGGCCAACGACGATCACGTCTGATTGCGCCGCTTCCGCCACCCCCATATTCCGCCATTCGACGCAGTCCAGAACATCGAAATTCCATGACTGATAAAACAACCGCCCCTTTTCCTCCCGGAGACCGCGCTGGATCAGTTGCAGCACCCGGCCGATGCTGCGAGACGCCTGAAACGAACATGCCACCATCACGCTGAAATCCTTTCCGGCCTGATAGGACGCGGCGTCGCGGGTTTTTAAAATCAAATCCATACCTGGCAAACCATGACGCAGCCGGGGCCAGCCAACAATTGGAGCGATTGCCAGACGCGTCTGTGCCTCTGATTTATCCCGCCTAGGGATTTGCCCAGCCGGGCGGCCGGTGCGCACCGGCGGCGACGGTTTCAGCTGGCGGCCGGAATTTTCAAATGTTCCGATTGGACGGCGAACCGGATCAATTGCGCCGTGCTCTTGAGGTGGAGCTTTTGCCGGATGTTGGCGTTATGCACTGCGACCGTTTTGCTGCTGAGGTGCAATATGGCGGCGATTTCCTTGGGCGCCTTGCCTTCGCCGATCAGTCGGAAGATTTCAAACTCCCGGTCGGTGAGCGCTACCAACGGCGATTGCTTCGCGTCCGGCTCTCCGGAGAAACGGCGCAGGACGCTTTCCGACACTTCCTTGCTGACGTAAAGGTGGCCTTCCAAAACCATGCGGATGGCTTTGATCAATTCTTCGTTGGGCTTCTGCTTGGTAATGTAGCCGCTGGCACCGGCGCGCAGCATGCGTTCGGCATAGAGGGATTCGTCGTGCATGGAAATGGCCAGGATAATTAGTTGGGGGCAAATAGCTCTGAGGTCTTTGACCAATTCCAACCCACTCTTGTCTGGCAGGTTGACATCCAGCAGCACCAGGTCGGGAGCCTGCCGCTCGATTTGCTCCATCGCCTGCCGGGCATTCTCGGCTTCGCCGCAGACCTGTAGATCCGGTTCGCGGTTGATCGCCCCGCGCAGCCCCTCTCGCATCATGGGGTGATCGTCTATGATGAAAATTTTCCGGCGCGCGGGCGCGGACGGCATGGGTGGAGTAAATTTTTTTGCCATATCAATCCTTTCTCATTTTCTCGGTGTGGTTTCGGGACGTGAAGGTGGTTTTCCGGCAGCCGCCAAATCCACGGTGCAGGCGATGGTGATGCCGCCATTCGGGCTTTTCTGGATGGCCAGCGATCCGCCGATCATCCCGGCGCGATAGCGCATGATGCGCAAGCCCATGCCTGATTTATGGTGCAGCTGGGCCGGCATATCCGTGCCGTTGTTGCTGACCGCGAGGTTGATGCGGCCGGGGGTCTCATTCAGGTTGATTTCAATGCGCCCCGCCTTGCCGTGCTTGATGCCGTTGGTGATGGCCTCCTGCGCGATGCGGAACAGGTGGGTTGCAATCAGATTATCTTGAATCAAGACCGGCTGACGACAAATGAACCGGCAACGGACGCCGAATAATTTCCTGGTCCGCTCGGCCAGTGCCTGAAGCGCGGCCATCAGGCCGTTCGGTTCCGGTTCCACCGGATGCAGGCCACGGGCCAGATTGCGCGTCATGGCGATGCCTTCGGTGATCACCTCCAAAATTCTCGCGGATTGGCGGGCCTCGGGCAGGGACTTGTCCGCCAGATCCTGGCGCAAGTTGCCGACCAGATAGGCCGCTCCGCCCAGCAGCTGCCCCAACCCGTCATGCAAATCCTGGGCAATGCGCCGGTGTTCCCGCTCGCTGACATTGATGATTTCCTGTTCAAGCAGGACGCGGTCCGTGATATCGCGCAAAAAAATGGAGGAATACAGGAACTCCTGGCCGCTCCAGATCGGGGTGGCATCCACCAACACCTGCCGCGTGGCGCCATTTTTGCAAACCGCGACCATTCTCAGGTTGCGGACGGTTTCCTTGGCGGCCAGCCGCTTCAGCAAATTCCTTTCGCCGCTTTCCTCGGTGAAGAATTCGGAAAACAAATGCGCCAAATACTCCTGCCGGCCATGGCCGGATAAATTCAACAGCGCCTGGTTCACCCGCAGAATGGTGCCATCGGCTGCCAGCCAGAGCAGGCCGATGGGCGCTTGGTTGAAAAAAATCGAGAGATTGCGTTCGCTCCGGCTGAGGGCCTCTTCGGCCTGCTTGCGCCCCTTGAGGTCGGCCATTGCCGTGAGCGCATAGGAGATCTCGTTGCTCACCTGGGTCAACAGGCCGAGTTCATTCTCGTCAAAAAAATCCGGCTCGGGCGCATAAAATGCAAATGCCCCGATCGCCTTGTCCTCAATCCGGATGGGAAACGCGGCGATATAGTGCAACCCGAAGTGCGCCGCCCGATGTCGCCACGGCAACATGCGTTGATCCCGCTCAATGTTTTCAATCACGACCCGGCGATTCTCCCGGATGGCCACGCCCACGGGGCCCTGGCCCGCCGGTTCGTTGTGGGTTACCACGCGGATGCCATTAAGATATTTGGTCAACCCAGCCTTTGCGACCGGCAACACTGAACCATCGGGCGCCGCGACGCCGATCCAGGCCAGTTTGAAACCGCCGATTTTTACAGCCACCCGGCAGGCCACCTTCAACAGTTTCTGCCGGTCCGGGATGTGGATGATCGCCCGGTCAATGCCCGCCATGATGGCCAGCACCCGATTGAGCTGGCTCACCCGTTCCTCGGCCCGCCGGCGTTCCGAGATGTCCTCGTGGGCGATCACCGCCCGTCGCTCGCCGTTGCTAAAAAACTGCGTCACCCGCATCGCAAACCAACGCTGCTTCGTGGGCGCATGGCAGGAATACTCATATTGAAAATCGCGCTTGCGGCCGGTCAGCACCGCCCGTAAGCCCGCAGTCATGGCCGCGATGCTCCGGCTTTTTTGCACACCCGCCAGGCACGCCGAAAAATAATTTATGCCCTCGGACATCGTGCCGGGAGCTGCCCCGTTGCGGGCGGCAAAATCCCGCCAGCGCTGGTTCACCGCAATGATCTGGCCCCGGTGATCCACGATTGCGATATGGGCCGTCAGGCTGTTGACCACGTTTTGGGAGAACTGCTGGCTCTCCTGCAACGCCTGCTCCACCTGCTTACGCTTGGTGATGTCGTTGACAATGCCGATGGCGCCGGTGATTTCACCCCGGGCATTGCGAAGCGGGGCGGTGGTGTCTGATGCCCAGCCGGAGCAGCCGGTTTGGGGCACCTGAAAGAAGAAGTCAATCGTCTTGACGGCTCGATCCGCCAGGACTTCGTGGATTTGCTCCACGACTTTGGCAGCTTTTAAGAACGGAAAAAGCTCCAGCGGATGTTTGCCAATGACTTCGGTGGCGGGCAGGCCCGTCAATTCCTCCATGAACGGATTCCAAACCACATATTTCAACTCGCGATCGTAAACAATGATGCCCTCCTTGGCATCGGCGATGATCTGGCGGTTTAACTGGCTGGCCTCTAGCAAGGCCTCCTCCGTCCGTTTGCGCTGGGTGATGTCACTAAAGCTTAAGCGGCATTGTCTCCGGTGGTTTATGGTCTCATTCACCGCTTCCACATGGACAAACATCCGCTTGGTCTGGGCGTTGACCAACTCCAGTTCCGTGCTTTGCCGCCCGTTCGCGTTCATCACCTGCTGGTGGAACAGATAAAACGTATCCTGGGATTCCGCCGGGAGGAAGCGCGTGAATTTTTGGTGAATCAGGCTATCCCGTTCCCGCCCGAACAATTCACCGGCGCTCAGGCTGGCATCCAGAATTTCCCCCTGGGCGTTCAAGGTCAGGTGGGCGCACGGCGCAAAATCGTAAAGCTCCACATAGCGGTCCTTGGCCAGTTCCAACTCCGTCTTGGTCCGACGCAGCTCTTCGTTCTGCATCTCCAGCTCGATCTGATGGACTTGCAGTTCATGCACCAGCTTCTGCACATCATCCACCGGCATTTCCGCAATCTCGCGCCGCGTCGTGCTCAGCAACCGCTCGGCGCGGTTGCGGAGCTTTTTGGAAAGTGGAGCGATCTGGCGCGGGGCTTTCATGTGGCCGCCCTTCGTTTGGTCCGCGCGGGTTTCCGGGCGTCGTCAGCGGCCGCCACTTCAAAGGCCAGCAGAATCATGCCCGGAGCGCCCGGTTCCCGCTGGAGCCGGCGCGCATTCAAAAACAGCGACTTGCGCCCGATTCCGGGAAAACTCTGTTCCAGCTTGAAATTATCAAAGGCGGCATTGCGCGGTAAAACTTCCTCAAGCAACTTGCGCAGGGCGGGCAGGTTCCACTGCCCACCGGCGAGTTTGTAGATCAACTGGTGTTCCACCTCGCGGGCGGAAGTTTTGAAGATTTTGAGAAACGCGCGGTTGGCGGAAACCACGCAGAACTTTTCATCAAGCACCAACAGCGGCTCGCGCACGGTGGCCACGATGCTTTCGGCGTCGGCGCGGGCCTGCTGGGCGGCGCGCTCGGCGGTCTTGATCCGGTTGATGTCCACGAAGGTCACGACGAGCCCCTCGATCACATTTTCCGTGGTGCGGTAAGGCGAGATGCGCACCTGCCGCCATTCGCCATCCTTGGTCTGCACTTCCTTTTCCTTGAACCCCAGCTTGTGCAAGACCTCGGTGGCATCGGCTTGCAATTCGTCGTAACGCAGATTGGAAGCGAGGTCGCCGATGGGCCGCCCCACGTCGGAGGGGATGAGTTTGACGAGCTTGGTGGCCTCGCTGGTGAAACGCTTGATGTGCAGTTTCTGATCCAGAAAAATGGTGGCGATGGCCGTGCTGTTCAGGAGATTTTGCATGTCGTCGTTCGCCTGGGCGAGATCATCCAGCTTGCCCTGCAATTGGGCGTTGACGGTCTGCAACTCCTCGTTGAGCGACTGCATCTCCTCCTTGGAAGTTTCCAGCTCTTCGTTGGCGCTTTGCAATTCCTCGTTCGTGGATTGCAATTCCTCGTTCGTGGATTTGAGTTCTTCGTTGGAAGTCTGCAATTCCTCAACGGTGCTTTGCAGCGTTTCCTTGGTGTATTGCAGCTCCCGTTCCAGTTCGGGCACCCGGCCAAGGAACGATGACTTGGCGTTGCGGCGCGCCGGCTTGCCTGTGGGCTTGGGCAGTTCCAACTCCGGCTCCGTCTTGAACGTCACGAGGAATAATCCGCGCACCGATTCCGGCTCCGCCAGTTTCAGCACCGTCAACCGCACGGAGGCAAAATGGCCGTTGGTCTTCACGCGCACCCCGTCGTGGACGACTTCGCCCTTTTGGGTCGCGGCCCGGCGCAGAGCCGACGGCAATTCGATGCGCAAACCTTCGCGCGCCATTTCCAGAATGTTCAAGCGCGGCTGGCCGGTGGCTGGTTCAAGATAATCGCCGGTGCGCCCGTGGATGTAGAGGATGTCGCCCCGGTCGTTGACGATGACGCTGGCGGGCGCGTAACGGGTGAGCAATGTTTTCTCGATCATCGAGGAAAGCTGCTGCTTGCGCGCGCGGTCCACCCCGTCGGCGGCCCCGCTGGCACTGGTTTCAGCCTTGGCCGACCGCGTGGTGAATTCAGCGGGGAGAGCATGGCGGGCTCCAACATCTTTACGCATAAAAATTTTCCATTTCTTATTTAGCTCGGTGAATTGTTCGTTCAGGCCGGTCAGGCTTTCGGAGGATCCAAGGAAAAGCAAGCCGCCCGGCTTCAAGGCATAATGAAACAGCGCGAGCAGCCGTTCCTGCGCGGCGGGTTTCACATAGATGAGCAGGTTGCGACAGGTGACGAGATCCAGTTTTGTGAACGGCGGATCCTTCAGGACATTTTGCGGGGCGAAGATGACCATCTCGCGAATCTCCTTTTTGATGCGATAGCCGCCATCCTCCTTGATGAAAAACCGCGCGAGCCGCTGCGGGCGCACATCGCGGACGATGCCCTCCACATACAACCCGCGGCGGGCAACATGAATCGCTTCGTGATCCAGATCCGTTGCAAAAATCTGCACGGGAAAACGCTTTTTCAGCTTGTCCATGCCTTCCTGCAAGAGCATCGCCAGCGAATAAGCCTCCTCGCCCGAGGAACAACCCGCCACCCAGACTCGCACGGGTGCGCCGTCGGATCGCTCGGCCAGCAGTTTGGGCGCGATGATTTTGCCCAGCCCCTCGAACGCGGCGGCATCGCGGAAGAAATTCGTCACGCCGATCAGCAGCTCTTTGAACAGGAGATCCAGTTCATGCGGATTTTCCTTCAACAGGCGCAGGTATTGTTCCGGCCCCTTGAGTTGGTGCACGTTGACACGCCGCTCGATCCGGCGGCGGATGGTGTTGGCTTTGTAGGCGGAAAAATCATGGCCGGTCCGTGTGCGCAACAGAACGATGATTTTTTGCATCGGCTCGGAAAGCCCCTCATCACCCGGCCGCTCGTTTTCGGCCGCAGCCAGATATGGCCCGTGGGTATAGGCGACCAGTTGCTGCGGTAATTTTTCCACCGGCAGGATGTAATCCACCAAGCCCGCACCGATGGCGCTGGCGGGCATACCGGAATATTTCGCCGTGTCCGGTTCCTGCGCCATGGTCATGCCCGCCACGCCCTTGATGGCCTTCAACCCCAGCGTCCCGTCGGTGCCCGTGCCGGACAGCACGATGCCGATCGCCTTCTCTTTCTGATCTTCGGCGAGGGAACGGAAAAAATAATCAATCGGCAGCCGCAGCAACCCGGGTTCATCCGGCTCCATGTGGTGCAAGGTGCCGTGCAGGATTGCCAGATAATTTTCCGGCAGCGACATGTAAACGGTGTTCGGTTCGACGGGTTGACCATCCGCCGCCCGCCGCACCGGCATGCGCGTGCATTTGGCGAGCAGTTCCGGCAGCAGGCTGACGTGGCCGGGATGCAGATGGGTCACCACGACAAAGGCGATGCCGCAATCGGACGGAACATGGGCCAGAAATTTTTCCAGCGCTTCCAGGCCGCCAGCCGACGCGCCCAGCCCGACGATGGGAAACGGTTTGACCGCCATGGGTGCGACGGGCAAAACCGGGGAACCCTTCGCAGTCTTGATTGGGACTGGCAACCCGGTAGCCTTGCTACGCTCGGAGCCACGCTTTCCAGATGCCTCATTCCTTTTGGTCATAACCATTTTGAATGGCGGAGACTTAATTGATTAGTGATATGTTACTGCGATTGGCAGGAACTCAAAGCAAAATAGTTGTCACGCGCCCGCCCTGCGCGGCCTTGACTTAAGCTGTAATCCGGAATGGTCTGGGCCGTAAGTTTACCGTAGCATCTTTCTTCCCTCTCATCGGAAACGGCCTAAGCCTGATAAATCAATGACGTCTCATTTACGAATGCCCGATCACATGGCAATCCCCACACGCGGTGCTTGCATGAATCGAAGACTTTCTGGTAAACAGAAGCCGGCGATTTGCTGCGCGATGCGGAACCTTGCATGACCATGAACGTTAAGCAAAGACCCTAGCTGTATCAATTGGGGCCGAACAGTTTGGTATAAACACTTGATAATTAACGGTTGCCGGTGTGGCGAAATGGCAGACGCACAGGACTTAAAATCCTGGGACCATAAAAAGTCGTGTGGGTTCGAGTCCCACCACCGGCACCAATCGTAATATTTGCATTTGTTTATAGATCAACAACGCAGTTTCAGTTGTTCAAACAAATCAAATTTGTAAGCTATTTGTAGGCAATTCTAGTTCGAATGCACAGCTGTTCACAACCGCTAATTACCCCTTAAACTGTAAATTCTTGTGAACGCTGCCATCTTAGAAAATGGGTTTTTGGCTTTTACGCAGCTTTCACAAACTATATTCAATCCGCATGTTATGCTTGTATCTATTGTCTAAAATCACATTTCACCCCTGTTTACAAGCGGCCTCTTTCAGACTGCGAAAGTAGCACAAAAAGTAGCACAACCGCTTTTATACAGGTAGCTGATCATCAAACTCGCTTCCAAGCAGACGCACGGCGACTAAAATCCCGTGCTAATTGTATCCAAATCAGCTCGCATGCGATCAGTGGCTTTCAGGTTCTGAAAATCACGTATTGTGCCACTTCTGTGCTACTTTTTAGTTTTCCACCATTCTCAAATCTTGCCTCCATGGCGTTCAGCCAGTTCATCTTGAAATGCAGCTTTGCAAAATCGCTACATTCAAAAGATCCACGGGCCAAACCTGCGCGGCATTCCAAGCAGCCACCGCATGCTCTGATTGGCGGCATCCGCATGGAATGAATCACCCTTGGAGCACCCCAAAAAAAGGGTTGCGCGTGCGTATAGCAGTGTTTGAGCAAAACCGTTTTGAAGAGTGCCAGCGGCGCATGCCCCGCAGTATGTAGAATACGTTACCTACAACGTCTTTTCATCCAACTTCCAATCCAGACTTCAGCCCACTCTTCCCAGAAACTATTTTGCTGTCGCAACGATCATCAAAACGTCCAGAAACCTAAATTGTGCGTTGGTTGTTGTAGGCATGGTTCACTAACGCGCGATTAATTCATCCCTCCAAAAGAGTTTTGCAAAAAACAATTCTTTATTGCTGCTTGCCCGCGCCCAACTTTGACTGCTTTCTGAATTCGCCCGGAGTCAGGCCCATCTTCTTTTTGAACAATCGGCTCATATACTCCGCATGTTCGAAACCTCCCCTCTCCGCCACCTCGGTGAGGGCCAGATCAGATTCCGTCAACAGGCGACAGACCAAAGCTAAACGCACCCGCAAGATTTCCTCATTGGGTGAGCGACCCAATATCTGGGTAAACCGCCGTTCCAAAACACTGCGAGAGACAGGCACGACTTTAAGCAGAGACGGAATATCCAAGCCATCGCAGGCATGCTCGCGAATCTCGCGTAACGCTGCGGCCATGTGGCGGTCCTCAATCGCGAGCACGTCAGTGGAGCGACGCGTGGCCACTCCCATGGGTTTGACAAAATTCAGATGCAAGGGATCGTTTTTGCTCCCGGACATTAACTGCTCCAGCAAAGCTGCCGCTTCATGGCCAATTTGTTGGGAATTGAGGATCACGCTGGACAGCGGAAGGTCAGATAACTCGCAAAAAATCTCGTCTTTATCCACGCCGATTACCGCAATATCGTCCGGCACAGCGATGCCAAGTTCCCGGCAGCAGTTGAGCACCTGGCGGCCGCGCGAATCGTTACAAGCCATCATGCCAATGGGTTTGGGCAGCGATTGCAGCCACTGCCTTAATTCCTCCTCGTATCGCTGGCCGTGCTCCTCGTATTCCGGCAAACCATCCTCTGGCCGATGCCTTGGATTCTGAAATGACTGGCAGGAAAAGCCGGCCTCAGCGACTCGTTGTTCAAATCCCGCTTGTCGAATGTCTGACCAGTCCGTTCCGTTGAACCCGCAAAAGGCAAAGCGGCGGAAGCCGCGTTCAATCAAATGTTCCGCCCCCAGCCTGCCCACGCTTTTCTCGTCAGATCGGATGGTTGAAAAGCCAAATCCGGACAAGCTGCCATAGACATCGACCACTGGCACCTTGAGTTTTTTTAACTTACGGGCAACGGCGGGCGTTTTTACCCGTGCGATGATCCCGTCCCATTTCCACCGATTGATCCACTCAGGCAGCTGATCGGTAAAGTCGCCTTCTTCAAACTCAATCGACCAGGAGCCATGAATACGCAAATACTTGGCGATGCCCATCAGAAGATCGCGGCCATAGGCCCGCGACGTTTCAATTAACAACGCCACGCGCGGGCGTCGCCGGGTTCCGCTATTTGCTTTCTTCGCTTTCTTTTTCATGGTTGTGCATCTTTTCGCCCATTCAATTGGCCGAGCCGCAACCGGAAGCCAGCCAACATCAGCAGGCCAACTCCCAATAAACATCCCACCGCCCAAACTCCGGCGTGCGATGACTTCGGAGCCAATAGCAAACTGACAGCGCCAATTCCGGGCCCGACGAAATTCCCCGCGCCCATGACCGCTTCGTGAATGCCGCCATGCTCCGCGCGGGCCTCGCCGACATCCATCGAGTAAAATAGCGACGAATAATAGAGTAGTCCAACCGCAAACCCGAACGCGACCTGCCCAATGCTCAACCACCACAAGCCTTGCGCCGTCAGCACCGCGACAAAGCCGGCCACGAGCAAAATATAACCCGCCAACAGCCACCGAAACCGATAATGCCAGCCTCCCCAGCGCCAAAGCAAAACGAACGACGCCAGCCGGGCGAAGAACCAGATGGAACAAAACAGCCCCGCGAGCGTCGTGCTCAACCCGAGCTTCAAAGCCAGTTCCGGTATCATCGCCAGCAGGGTGAAAGCAGCAACACACGCGAAAGGATTGGCCAGCCAGGCCATCCGCTGAAATGCCCGCGGATCCAAACCGGACCGCAACTGCGTGAGCAATGGGTTCGCCGCAGAAGTTTCGGCAACCGGGGCAGACGTGGGTGGCTGGTGCTGCCGCGCAAATTGCCATAAAATGATCACTTGAACGAGATGCAACCCGGGCGGCAACCAGAAAATGCTGCCACTTCCGAGTCGCTCAAACAATGCGCCGCCGAAGAAATAGGAAAACGCCGAGCAAGTTGCCCAAACCACGCTGTAGATGCCGACCAGCCGGGCGCGGCCCGTTCGATCCGCACCCTCGGTGACCAGCGATTCCAAGGCGGGCCAAACGATGAATTGCGATGCGGTCCAAAGCACCAGCACCGCAAGTTGAACGGGCAATTGCGGGAGAAATGCGCCCAGGCTCAATGCCGTCAGCATCCCGCCCAGGCCGAGAAACATGGCGCGAAAGCAACCCTGCCGCTGAGCGAATCTGCCACCCTGCCACGCCGCCACCGCGATAACGGATCCCATCAAAGCGGCCACGCTGAGATTGCCGAGATCGCCGAAGCCGTGCCGGTCGCGGAAGAGAAAGAAAACGTAGTTTCCGTAGAACCCACAAGCCAGCGATCCCAGTGCCTCAAAAATAAAAAGCGGCACTTTAAAACGGGCGGGCGAAATGGCGGTCACGGATTCAAGTTAACCTGCCAGGTGCGCCAACACAGGCAAAAAGTGGGGCGGCGTTCGGAAACATGTCTTTGCCAAATAAGCTACACCAACAACCTTCATCTGGGTCCATTCACCATTCCGGAGTCAGCCCGTTCACAGAAGCCAAATTCCCTTGGTGGGCTTCCGCTCCGATGAGCGCTGGGGACGGGAACAAAAAGACCGATGCGCCGGCCGATCCGACTGGTTCGCAATTCGAAAGTTCATTGGAAATGAGTGCGATTACTGCTCAATCTTGAGGTCATTACAATTGACCAACCGGGTGGGCGGTGCCGGCGAACCTCCATTGCCGGTGTCAGTCCCAGCGGGAGATTTTTGGGGGAAGACGTTGCCGGAGATGGTCAACCCGGTCGTGGAGGCAACCTCGATTAGCGGCCACGGGCAATCTTCAAAGCGGTTGTTCAACACGGAAATATTGCGATGCGCCCCCGCGGGAAGCGGCTTGCCGTTACCACCGTCGGCAAGAATACGGATGGGCGTGTGGCCGATTCCTTCGAACATATTACCCTGGACGGATACGTCGCTGGAACAGCCGGCTTCCAGCCATTCAAATTCCGGGCTGATCAATACGGCAGCCATCCGGCTCCGATGAATTCGATTACCTGTAACTTCGCCATGGCTCGCTTTGATCAGGATTCCCCGGGAACGGTTATCGCCAAAATCGCAGTTCTTCACCGCGAAACCACTGCCCACCCGGCCAACCGCGCAAATGGCCGAACCGGCCATCAGCGCGACGTCGCGATCCAAGGTGACCTTGTAAACTGCCGCCGAATTTCCCACCAGCCGCTCCCGGACATTATTCACCAAGTAAATTTTGCGGATGAAACTTAATTCATTGCTGGAAAGCGGCACCGGATCGGGTTGGATACCCACTACAACGGCATTGGTGGGCAGCGGGCCGGTGTAGGGCAGAAACCCGACCGCGTCGCCGGCAGACAAGGCCGGTTTGCCAATGGAAACCAATCGAATGGTTTTCCCCTGGCCCCCCGCAACATAATAATAGCGACCATTGATGTTCACGCAGTCGTCGCCCTGCCAATGGGCAAAGCATCCGATGATGGCCGGGCCTTTCACGGCGTTCTTGCTGTGAAAGGCATCCGCGTTGAGGGAGCGAAGCCGGGGCGACGAGCGCGGCACCGGATCATCAGCGGGCGCGCGGCGATCAATCCGGCAACGCAGGTAAGTGGATCCGGTGCAATCGTTCTCCAAAAACCCAAAACATGGCGAAGCGTAAAGCGTCACATCCTGCAACGTCACGCTGGAACAATCGGTGAGCAGGACCGCATGCACCCCGCCCCGCTCCGGCGTGCGATTGTTCGTGACCAGAAAATCTCCGACCTGCTCGGTGTCCGCCTGGGGGCGGTAGTGATAGCTCGCCCCCTTGGAAACCCGATAACGGCGTTGTCCAGTGCGCTCGAAGGCACCCCAGCCGTAATAACTGGCCCTTCGCAGTTCGCGCGTAACCGGGTTAAAAATCTCGATGCGCTCCTCCAGTGCGTCATCGGGATATCCATCAAACAGTTCAAACTCCAACCAGCTCTTTTCCGGGCCGAGCGCCACAATTTTCCCTTCGGTGAAAGGCAACGGATCGTAATCCACCGTCAGACCTCGCAGCAAAACGTTGGTGCAATGCTCAAAACTCATTGCCTGCACCGTGGCGCCGCAAACCATCTCCACATGGTCCGCGATGATCTCCACATTTTGGAGGTCTTGAAATCGCAAATGACTCCCGTTTACCGGCTTCGCCCGATAGCGGCCTGGTGGAATGACAATTTTCTTTTCACCGGCGGCAAGCTGCTTCGCAATCAGAGTCCGCAGGTCATTCGTGGCCATTGTCAGCCTGCCGTCAGCTATGGCCGACTGGGCCGCGAAGGTGCCGGTATCAGCGATGACCGCCACTGATCCGATTAGTAGCAGGGTTAACAACACAGGCTTGATTACCATATCCATTCTAAAAGGAAGTGTGGCTATCTTAGCCCAACTTGGCCACCCGATTTCATGGAGTTCGCCGCAGCCGATTTTATCGTGACAGGTTTTGGATTATCGAGCTTTACGTTGTCGGAGTCCGTAATATCGAAAACCGTTTCAGGTTTGGTTTCTGAACCCGGATAGTCACACGTTCGTTCCAAGCGGTTATTTCTAAAGATCAAACCGTTCACAGAATACATCTCCAGCAATGGCAACGAGCTAAAAACACGAAACAGGTTGTTTTCAATGGTGATGTTGAAATTGTATCGGGATGTCTTTCGGTATTCGGGACTGATGCCCGCCCCCACTTGAATACACGCCTTGCCCCAAACGCCGTAGTTGCAATCGTCAAAGGTGTTGTTTCGAATCCCCACGTCACGCACGCCCGCCTGCTCAAACCAGTAACGGTCGTCTCCCTCGAACAAAATCGCAGCCCCCGGAATATGGAAGGTGTTGTCTTCCACCACGATTTTACCGCGTGATCCAAGCAGAATTCCGCGGGCCCGGTTCCCACGGAAAACACAATTCTTGATCAGCACGTCTGCTGTGTTGGCGTCCGCATCCGCCACACAATCGCCGAGTTTCACGTCCGCCGGCAGCGGCTCTTCGGTTTCGACCAGGGTAAACTCCTTGTTAAGCCGCTCCATGGATTTAACCTTCGCATGGGCCAAAGTTTCCATGCTCGCAGCCTGGGCGATTTCCAGACGGGTGCCGGGAAAAATGAAGTTAATCCCGGCCTGTTGCGGATGAACCAACTGCACTTCAAAGCGGTTCGGCGCCAAAAAGCGCATGATTTTGGCGTAGAGCCCATGGATGTTGGTCGCATCATCTTTCTGTTGCTCGAACACGCAGTCTTCCATTTCAATCTTGCCCCGGCAATTTACGAAATGGGTCGCATCCGCTGTCGTGCTCACAATCCGTTTGCCGCCGGGTGGCGGCGTTACGCGCACTTGCTTCAGGAAAATGTCGGCGCTGCGCTGCGCAATGACCCCCATCCCGCAACTATTGTGGATGGTCACGCCCGACAGGCGAACGCCAGCGCTGTCTGAAATCACCACGCCGGGAAACTCGCGCGTATTGGGACTGAATACGAGAATGTCCCCTTTGCTGGCGGAAACCTTGTCCAAGGTCACCCGCACCTGATGCGGTCCAATCTCCTGCGCCACGACACCTGTGCCGAGGCCGTAACGATCTTTTGCCATGAAAGCTGTTTCACGCTTGTCAGGATCAAAAGCCAGCATGCTGCCGTAGTCGTAAAGCACCTCGCCACTAGTAACCGTCGTTTGTGGGCCGGCCGATTTCTGGCCATCGGTGAAAACCAGCACGCCATTGCGGATTGCGTAGGGAAATTCATCGGAGAACTCCAAATCCACATAGCCCGGCGTCACCGCCAAAACCTTGCCCTCCGACTGGAACGGCCGGCTGTAATCGAAGGAGAAATTTTTCAGCGTTACGCCCTGCGAATTCTCGATCAGGAACGGCATCATTCGCCCGTGGAACATAAATGCTGCCCCGCCGCCATCAATCTCCAGATCTTTTACCCCCGTCAGCATAAAAGCGATGCGCTTCAGGCCCTCGTCGTTATTGCTGATGAAGAGATATTTCTCCTCGGCTTGGTCCGGCCAGAAATCATAGCGGCCCGGTGGGAAGATCAGCTTGTCCGCCTTGCCTTGCCGGATTTGCTCCAGGGCCGCACGGACATATGGCGTCGTGTCGCTGCCGTCCGGCTTGGCCCCGAAGGCGGCGATGTTCAAGGCTTCGGCTGCACTCGCCACACCCAGATGGAGGAACAGCGTAAGGCAAATGGCAACCCACAGGCGACCATGTCTCATGGCATTCGTTTTCATAAGCAAATAATGGTTCTTGATTTTTGACCAACCCCAGCCCAGCAACCGTCACTTGGACTTTTGCGTGAATGTGAACATTTCTTCATAATTTGAACCGGGTCATTGCACGAGGTAGCGGAAAAACCGGTTGGGCGGGGTCGACGCAAGCGGCACCGTGTTGGTGATGGTTCCGCCCGTGCCCGCCGTGGTGCTGTTGGTCATCCAAACAACCGGCGGTGTCAGGTTCGTAGTATATAGCAATAGATACTTGTATCCCAGCGTGGTGTCAGTGCGAATGACGATATTACCTGAGCCGTCACGGTAGATCGGCAGGATGGTGGGCGGCATAGCTGAACCGCTGGTTGCGACACAGACCAATTGCAACCCGTTCAACGGTGCCCGGAGCACGCCATCAGCACCGCCAATGCCCTGGCAATTCAAGACAAAACTGCTGGCATGCAAATTCGTGAAGACACAATAATTTCCAGCAGAATTACTGGCCTGCACAAAGGTTCCATTGAAAGTGGCATTGTCGGTTACCTGATTGGTGATACTCCCAATAGTATATTGTCCAATCCTGCCACTGGAGGCATCTCCATCACAATAGACATACACATCATAACCGCTATTGGTATATGTTGCCGGAATGCTTGAAATGGTTGCCTGCGGGTTACTACCATCCAAGTATCCTTTCATCATGCGATTATTGCCCGGGACATCTGCAATACCTGTCGACCAGGTATTGGGGGAACTCCAAACAATTGTTGTTCCAGAGGCAGCCCCGCTATCAAAATCCAAACTCATCAATGATCCGTTGGCACCAACCGCATTGTTCCAACTTTGGCCCGCAACGACACCGGCTGATTCTGAACAATCCATCAGTGTGTTGGTTTTCCCGCTGGTCCCGCCGACAAAATTCACGCTGATGGCATTTTGTGCAGGCACCGCCGAAGTCGTCACCATCAGGATGGACGAATAGGCCGAAACCCCAGCCGTGTTCGTTGCCTGCACCTTATAATAATAAGTCGTTCCCTCAGCAACAGTCGTGTCAAGATGCCCCGGAAATGATGCCGAGGTGTTGGTCTCAGCGATTTCGGTATAGATTCCATTGATTGAAGTGGCGCGATATATGATGTAACTATCAGCTTGAGGCGCAGCGTTCCATTGGAGTTGCACCTTCTCCTGTTGGCAGGAGTATTGGCTAGTGGCCGTCAAGTTGGTTGGCGTTGAGGGAATCGTTAATGGCCCCCAGTGAATCCATTGCTCAATCATGTCCTGACGGCTCCTTCCTGGACTTATGCCAGGATATCTTTCATAAACCAACAAGGCATCCTGGCCGCAGTTGTAAGAGCTTTCACCGATGATCACCGGATAATTCATCGTATAATTCGTCGCACAGGTGAATAATACTTGTTCCGCATCCCAGTTAATTCCGTCAGTGCTGGTCGTGTAGTATAACGTCGCACCATTTCCATAATGGGGTATTACCATAAACCACCGCCCCAGGTAGGCATTCCAAGTAACCGACTGGGCACCATCAACGTATTTATTGAAACCGGCAAGCTCCGACAAGCTCCCAGGTCCCGGCAAGGGCGTGCTAAAGCTGCCATTGTTGTAGCCATACCATGTTCCAGGCAACGCGTCGGCATTGGTGGAAACAAAGCAATATGCCCCGCCCCAAGCCATCCAGCGCGAGCCGTTGGTATCCCAGACGAAGGCATTGGCACCAAAACCGCCAAAACCACTGGCGACAGAGCAGTCCATTGGATTGCCAATGATTTGCCCCTGTTTACTCCACGTGGCCCCGTCATCGGTGGATATGGCCAAACCCGAGGCATTCCATTCAACATACTTGTTCGTGCAGCTATGATCTTCGGCATGATAAAAGCCATACAATTTACCGTTCCGCCGGATGGCCGAAGTCAGCCAAATGCCGCCATTGTCAAAGTCGCCGGGCGTCCCGCTCAACACGGACGTGGTCGGGTCAATAGGGTTCATGCTGTCCAGACTCGGCCCCTCGCTGCGATAATTCACACCATCCACCCAAAAAGTGATATTCGCCGTGCCGTTGGAAGTTGGTAAATAGGGAAATGGAGCGTCGTTGGCAAAATACCTTACCGGATTGTCCGGAATTGGCACGATTGTTTCCGGACCGATGGTAATTTCGGTTTGAGCCAATGATGTCCTCGAAACCAAAACTAACAGCAGGCACATCAGCCCCAGGGCGCCACTTATTGGAGTTTTTGTTTTCAAATGATTTCGATTTTTCACTGACACTTGAGACATGATGAAAATAGGGTTGACGCATCTACACGGAACCATGTAGGTCATTGTGGCTTCTGTCTGAACTGGCATTTTACCTTGTGTGAATTAACTAGCCGTCTCTGGCATTAACTTTGCAGGCGTTGCCTCGGCACTTTCAAAATACGAACGAGGCATGTTCGCGTAGCGCTCGCATGCTTGACCATTTAAACACTTCCGCCAGTGGCTTATTGAACCAAGTAGCGGAAGGACTTATTGGGGGCAGAGTGGACGCTACCGCCATCATGTTGGTGATGGATCCGCCCGTTCCTGCCGTCATTCTGTTTACAATCCAAACAACGGGCGACGTCAGGTTTATCACGGATAGCAATAGATATTGCATCCCCCACTGTAGCCACACGTAGCACCAGATAATCTGCCCGCCAATGACGAATGGCACCACCGACCTAGGGAAGGGTCGCCCACGGGTCGGCGCTCGGAATAAATCCAACATGCCATACGACATCCTTAATGCTCTCCAATTTCCAATTTTCGGCATGCCCATCAGCAAAACTCATATTGATTGCCCCCTTAACCGGCCGAGGCGGCATGGCGGTCGAATGCGCCATTGGATGTCGGGCTATGCTTAATCGTGCCAGTCCTGGCTGTGAACCGGGCGTTGGCGGTCCGTTCCACAGGTCGCTATATAACTGACCCGCCTTCGTGGGCCAAGTATCAGGCCAAACTGCATCGAAAAAAGCCGGCGTCTTGGCGGGCGAGGTCATTGCGGAATCCTTTTGAAAGAACGAACTTTTAAAAGCATTTAAACCAAATGAATTCATATCTGCATTATTTGGATCGTAATAATACAACCACCCATTGATGGCGTAACTTCCCGTATCTAATTCAGGATCACTATTGTTACCCCACAACCACGCACGCCGAACTCCCGGCAATGATGCACTAGTGTCGCTTGCGACTGGGCATAAACGTATGGCTGCAACCTGCGACTGATACTCTATCAGCGTTTTCATCCATAATGCAGATAGCGAACTATACCCAACCATCTGCCCACCATTATCTTGCAAATACATAAAATAGGCCAAATCTATCTGCTTTTGATTGCTAAGGCATTTGATGCTCTGTGCTCTTTCCTTGGCCGAAGAGAGCGCCGGCAATAACATTGCTGCAAGAATTGCAATAATGGCGATCACAACCAGCAATTCAATCAGTGTGAAGGCATCGCAAGTTGCCGAGTCATTTTTGGATTTTATCAGCATATCATCATTTTGTCTTTTCGCATTGGAGGGATGGGAGTAAACTAATCATTATTGCCTATGTATCGGCTCGTCACGAGTGGGGGCAGAGTCGCCCCCACTCGATTGAGCATTCAGATTATGGCAACTGCGTTCGGTAAAACTTCATTGGCTCAGTCGGTGTTACTGTCAAGGGAGGCAGTGCATAGATGTTTGTCGTCCATGGCCCCAGTATATTTGTCGCTTCCAGAAGAACCCCATCTACCCAGTTTAATTTGAGATTACCCCCGACCAAACTGTTTAGGTCTAAAGTCGGGTTCGTCTGTAAAACCGTCAGATGGAAATCATCAAACGCAGCATAGGAGTTTCCTGCGCCACCCGTATTTATAAATGAAACCGCCAGATATTTCCCGGCATCCGCTTCAGTTGCCGTATAAGCCAACGTGTATTGATAATAGGCTGCACCGTTTCCGTTATAGTAAAGCGTTTCAGTAGATGTGGCCACGGAGGTTAAATTTGAAAAGGAATCCGCAGTGTTGGTTGCAATCAACAATTGGACTTGCTGTGCGGCAGCTAGATAAAGACTCTTTGCTGACCAAGTCAGGGTGAATTGGTCGCCAGCCTGTAACGGATACTGACAGATCTGATAGGCACCACTATCGCCTAAGTGCAGATAGGCTGTCATCTTCCCATCGGCCACGGTCAATCCGTTGTTTCCCGCAAAATCAACTCCTGAATCTCCATAATTTGTGCCGGAGTTAAGCCAGCCCGCAACATCCTTGCCCGACACGTCAAAGCCGTTGGCCACTTTTGCGTTAAAAACCGATCCAGTGATGTCTTTTTCAAAGCTTCCGTTCACCAAAAGATTAGCAAAATATACAGGATTTACTGTCAGGCTGGCCGGCGTGCTGGTTGAGGTTCCCACCACATTGCTCGCCACGAGCTGATAATTCCCGGCGTATGGGGCCACCAGGTTCAATGTCGAATTTGTGCCGCCAGCAATATTAACAAACGTGCCAGGCTCGGCTGCGTCTGTCTGCCATTGGTAAGCAATGGGGATCGTGCCAACAAAAGTTACACTGAAACTTGCCGTTCCGCCTGCATCTATAGCAGCACTAGAAGGGGTTGTATCCACGGTGAGTTGCGGTGACGATGCGGGCATTACCACGAGAACAGCCGGAGCGCTTGTGACCGAACCACCGGAACTATTTGCCACAAGGCGAATACTAAGTGTGTAATTTGTTCCACCCGGGTCGACATCCGGTGGAGCAATGGATGTCTGCAAGGACGTTGCACCCGAAATATCATCCCAGGTCCCAAGTTCATTACCACTAAGGTCACTGTTGGTTTGCCATTGATAGATTGGATTTATGGAGGTTCCCGTGTCCACATTAGTTAGGGTGACCTGGGAAAGTGCATAACATGGGTTGGGATTGACATAACACGCACCCAAGGCAGGCAGATTTTGGTTTGCTTGAACTGACAGTTCAAAGTCATCAAAAGCGGCGTAACGATTGCCACCGGTCGGCGATTTGAATGAAACGGCAACGTATTTCCCAACATCTGCCGGTTGAGTGATATAGGTTAAGGTATACCCTGTATAAGCGCCCCCATTGCCGGTGTTATTCAAGGGCGCGGAAGAGACAGCCAGAGTTGTCAAATTACTGAATACATCCGTAGTATTGGTGGCAACCAACAATTGCACCAACTGATCCGCATTGCCACTAGGACCATAGGTGCATTTGGCCCACCACGTCAGCGTAATTGCGTCATCGGCATGAATTTGATAGCTCGTTGTCTGAAACGCGCCCGGTTTTCCTCCTTGTGACCAGGCACAAACCGTGCCGCTATGCACGGTCAGGCCGTTATCACCAGCATAATCCACACCGTCAGCATTGTTGCCGGAACCCACATCACGCCACCCAGCCACGTCGTTCGGATCTGCCGCATCAAAGCCTGATGAGATTTTCACGGCAAAAACACCGCCAAGGGTATTGGTCTCAAAACCGCGGTTTTCCAATGGAATTACGGTTTGAGCCATTGAGGTTCTGGAAGCAAAGACTCCCAGTAAACACATTGCGGCCATTGTTGATCTTAACAGATAACTTTTTTTCATATTATTTAATGGGTAGAATTTTGGTATTTGTTTGCTGCTTCTGTTTTTTTCGGTTGAGTTTCATTCAATTGGGGACCAGTCGCAAAAAGGAGTAATTGTCTGTGGTGATAGAAAAACATTTGCTGAACCTGGGTTGCATTGGGAACGTCCACCCAATTCGTGCTCAAGCCCATTGTTGGAAAATTGTTTTGCATATGCAGCCGCCAGCCAAGCGATTTGCTTGACCTGGCAATTGGTTTTTGTTTGGTTTGTTCTCATATTACAACAAAAGTTGTCTACCCAAGTCACTGAACTTTTGCGGCAATCGATTGAACATTTGCGTCGCGCGAAGAGAGACTGTTCCAGCCATTTTCGGTTAAATGCCAAAACACATTCGTCACGCAAACCCTGTTGGTTGCGAAGTGCGTCAAGATCGTGCCTTGCTCGTGAAGGGACTGCCAAATGACTCGGCGGTTCACCTGCTCTCGCAAACCAAAGGAAATGGTGCGGCGTCTTGATTTGTTGCGACCTTCAAAACCGTTTGGCGGTCTCGGCAATTGCTGGGCATGAACGTCTGCGCGTTACTATAATTCTCGGAGGCAGCCGCGCGATGGTGCAGATTGGCGGTCCGAAGCATATGCACAACGACAACGGCCGGAGTTCGTCGCCACGCGATCCAAGACTGGCTGTGGGAAAAAGAAGTGAAGACGATTTACATCATACCGGGCTACCGCAGGAAAACTCTGACCTGGAGAGTTTCCTCGACACTGTGGCAAACCTACTTGCAACTGACCGAGGCCGAAGCCGCCTTCCGCACCCTCAAGCCCGAGGCCAAGGTGCGCCCGATCTAGCACGGGACCACAAAAGCGCGTTGAGGTGCTCGTGCTGGTGGCCTACAGTGAAGTCGCCTGGCGGCGCAAAATCTGGCGCTGTCTCACTGGGAAAGCAGCGTGGCGGACACGCGCATTCACGTCACCACCCGGCAACAAGTTGGCAAAGTGTTCAACGACGTGTAACGGGCCAAACTGTTGCCGTTGCCTAAGAGTTTGTTTCCGGTGTTTGAGGAAGCGCCCCGCACGGTGCATCGGGATGGCTATGTGGAACTGCAACGGGCTTACTACTCCGTGCCACCGGAGTATGTGGGCCTGCAAGTCTGGGTCCGCTGGGAGGACCGCATGGTGCGGGTGTTCAACCAGCGCCGGGAAGTCATTGCCGTCCACGTGCGGGCCGAACCTGGCAAATTTACCACCGATCCGACGCATTTGCATTCGCCGCATCGCCGCGTCGTGCAACAGAGTCTGGACCATCTGCTGGACCGGGCGCGGCTGATCGGCCCGCAGACCGGCAGTTGAGACGAGGCAATGGCGCAACAACGAGGTCCCATTGGCACCCGGGTCTTGCATGGGCTGCTGTCGCTGGCCTAAAAGCATCCGGTCAAGGAACTGGAACAGGCGGTGCAAACCGCCCTGCATGATGGCACCTAGCGACTACGAGACTTGCGCACTCTGCTCGCACAGGTGGCCCCCTCGCCATAACTGGACTTTCTGGAAACGTATCCGCTGGTCCGCAACCTCGACTCTTATCGGGACTGTATGCCCGATTGTTTTGCCGCCACCGCCATTAACCCCACATGAACACCCTGCAAACCACGCCGGCCTTAAGTTGAATTTAGGTGGTTTTGTTCAATTGGGGACCAGACGAAAGAAGGCGTTTTTGCCTTTGTTGATGGGAAAAAACATTTTCTGGACCTGGGTTGAATTGGGGACGTCCACCCAATTGGTGCTTAAGCCCATGGTTGGCAAATTGGTTTGCATCTGCAGCCGCCAGCCAAGATAGTCGCTCGGCCAGTTAAGTTGCAGACCATCGTTGACAATACTGAATGCAAGTAGGTTTTTCATTACTATGGGCGCTACGACACTTAAGGCTTGCACACCACCTTGCGCACCACTTGCCACAATTTGAATGCCGTTGACCGGAGCCCGCAGTGGGTAACCCGCAACACCGGCCGTATTCAAAGTAAACTGACTTGCGCTCAGGTTCGTAAACACCACATAGTTTCCCGCTGAGTTGTTCGCCTGCACAAAACTACCGCTAAAATTGCTAGTGTCGGTTGCCTGAATGCTGGTGTTACCGATGGTGTATCCACCAATCTTGCCACTGTAACTATCTCCATCATAATACACATAAACATCATAACCTGCATTGGTAAATTTTGATGGTATATTTGAAACTGTGATCGTTGTCGCACTACCATCCAAATACCCATACATCATGCGCTTATTGCCACCTTCACTAGAATTACCTATTGACCAAGTATTGGGGCACTCCCATGTCACTGATGCGGTTGAGGCGGCACCTGCATTGTAATAAAGATTGTTCAACGCTCCAGTGTTGCCGACCGCATTATTCCAATCGTTAGCACTAATTACTCCCGCCACCTCGAGGCAATCCATCAGCGTGTTCGTGGCCCCACTGCTCCCGCCCACAAAATTCACGCTGATAAAATCTCCCTCCGTAGCGCTCGGAGCCGTCACCATCACAATAGATGAATATGCCGAAGCCTCATTCGTGTTCGCTGACCGAACCTTGTAATAATAAGTCGTTCCCTCAGTAACAGCAGTATCCGCATACTTTGGAAATGATGCCGAGGTAGCGATCTCTGCTATATTTGTATAAGATCCACCACTCGACGTGGAACGATATATAATGTATCTCTCTGATTGTGGCGCAGCGTTCCATTGAAGTTCAACCCTCGACTGGCAAAAATATTGGCCTGCAGCCGTCAAGTTGGTCGGTGCTGAAGGAAAATTAAAATCTCCCCAATGAATCCAACACTCAACCATGTCCCGATTCCTTCCTGGACTCGTGCCTGGAAATCTTTGGTATACCAACAAGGCATCTTGGCCGCAACTGTCCGAGGTTTCACCAATGATCATAGGATAATTCATCGTGTAATTCGTCGGACAGATCATTAATACTTGTTCCGAAGCCCAGTTGATTCCGTCAGGACTGGTCGTGTAGAGCAGTTTCGTATTCTGCCCCCATTTAAGGTAAACCATAAACCACTGCCCCAGATAGGAATTCCAAGTAACCCCTTGGACGGAAATGTTCGCACTCAGAGTGGGGAGCCCTGACACGCTCCCAGTTCCCGGCATGGGCGTGCTGAAGCTACCATTGTAGTAGCCATACCATGTTCCAGGTGCCGCGACTATATTGCTGGAGACAAAACAATTTGCCCCGCCCCAGGCAATCCAGCGAACGCTGGCTGCATCCCAAGCAAAAGTAGAGGCGTTAATTCCGCCGTTTCCAGTGCAAGGATTTGGATTGCCAATGATTTGCCCCTGTTTACTCCACGTAAACCCGTCATCCATAGATATGGCCAAACCCGAACTGTTCCATTCGCTATACGCATTTGTGCAGCTATGATCTTCTGCATGATAAAAGCCAAATAAGACACCGCTCCGCCGGATGACTGAAGTCAGCCAAATGCCGCCATTGTCAAAATCGCCGGGCGTCCCGCTCAACACTGACGTGGTCGGGTTGATTGGGTTCATGCTGTCCAGACTCGGCCCCTCGCTGCGGAAATTAACCCCATCCACCCAAAAAGTGATATTCGCCGTGCCATTGGAATTGGGCAAATAGGGAAACACGGAGTCGTTGGCATAATAATATATTGGATTGCTCGGGATAGGCACGATCGTTGGCGGGCCAAGGGTGATTTCGGTGGAATCTACTCTAAGACTGAAGTCATCAAAAGCGGCATAACGATTCCCCCCGGTCACCGACCGGAATGAAACCGCCAAATATTTCCCAACATCTGCCGCTTGAACGATATAGGTCAAGGTATACTGTGTATAAGCGCCCCCATTGCCGGTGTTTTTCAAGGCCGCTTTAGAGACAGCCAAGGTTGTCAAATTACTGAATGAGTCCGAAGTATTGGTGGCTGCCAACAATTGCACCAACTGATCCGCATTGGGAGCGCTACTGGCATAGGTGCATTTGGCCCACCATGTCAGCGTGATTTTGACGCCTGCTTGAATTTGATAACTCGTAATCTGATACGCACCCGGTTGTCCTCCCTGTGACCAGGCGCAAATGGTGCCGCTATGCACGGCCAGACCGTTATTGCCTTGATAATCCACCCCGGCAGCAGTGTTCCCAGCACCAGCATTACGCCACCCAGCCACGTCGTTGGTAGCCACATCGAATCCCGCTGAAATTTTTGAGGTAAAAACACCTCCACTGGTATTGTTTTCAAAGCCGGAGTTCTCGAATGAGATTTCTGCACTAAGACTGAAGTCATCAAAAGCGGCGTAACGATTCCCCCCGGTCACCGACCGGAATGAAACCGCCAAGTATTTCCCAACATCTGCCGCTTGAGCGATATAGGTTAAGGTATACTTCGTATAAGCGCCCCCATTGCCGGTGTTATTCAAAGCCGCTGTTGAGACAGCCAGGCTGGTCAAATTACTGAATGAGTCCGAAGTATTGGTGGCTGCCAACAATTGCACCAACTGATCCGCATTGGGAGCGCTACTGGCATAGGTGCATTTGGCCCACCATGTCAG
>Ga0207702_10000352_pt1 | contig 52757 bp, 45 predicted proteins | sample KBSCornC62_FD_184302 | JGI IMG/M metagenome (GOLD analysis project Ga0207702, IMG submission 184302) | Corn rhizosphere microbial communities from Kellogg Biological Station, Michigan, USA - KBS Corn C6-2 (SPAdes) (version 2) | ecosystem: Host-associated > Plants > Roots > Rhizosphere > Soil ...
AATCTGCCGAACACGGTTAACGTCTCCATTCACTAATGCCGGAACGTCCGAGTCGATGCGCGCATCGAGGATCAAGTTGGAGGAGCGCGCCTTCGGGCTGAAAAACATGATCACTTCCTCGACGGTCTGGCGCAGCGCGAATGGCGCGTGTTCGATGTCGATCTTGCCCGCTTCAATCTTCGACATGTCCAAGATGTCGCTGATCAATGCTTCGAGCGTGAGCCCGCTGGTGCCGATCATATCGACAAAACTGCGCTGTTCGGGGTCGAGCTGGGTTTCGCGAAGCAGTTTGGTGAAACCGATCACGCCATTGATCGGCGTGCGGATTTCGTGACTCACCACCGCGAGAAATTCACTCTTCGCGCGGTCCGCCGATTCGGCGGCTTCCTTGGCCTGGCGGAGGGCGATTTCCGCTTCTTTGCGCGCCGTGATGTCGTGGCCCACCGCTTGAAATTCAATCACATTGCCGTCGGAGTCCTTGATCGCGCGATGCGCCCACGCATGCGTCACTTTTTGTCCATCGGCCGAAACCATTTCTTTTTCGAGCGAAGCGGTTTCGAGGGACTCGTCGGATTCGTCGGTGGAAAAAAGGGCGTCTTCACTGACCGTAAATTTTTGGCCGATCAGAGCTTGGCGGTCTTTGCCGAAAAAGCGGGCATAAGCGCCGTTCACGAAAGTCAATTTTCCATCGGCGCGGTAGCGGCAAATCAGGTCGAGCTGGTCTTCGACGACGGCGCGATAGCTGGCCTCCACTTTTTGGAGCGACTGCGCCATGCGTTCGATTTTTCGAGCGAGCCCGATGACTTCTTCGAGTCCGTCTTTGTCGCTCTTGATTTCAGCGACGATGGCAGTCGGCACTTCGGCGTCATCGCCGAGCGCGGTTGCGCCGAGTTCGCGCAGTTTTGTCAGGAGGGATCGGTCAAAAACGTAACCGCTGAGCAAAAGCAAAATACATCCAATCAGCGAAAGGCAGAGAACGTAGTAGGCGTCGCCGAGTTTTTCATGCACGCTTTCCTGCGCGACGATTTCCACGAGGCTGAACGTGAGAGCGCTCGCCAGCGAAAAAATCAGGATCGATTTTCTGCGCATCGGATTGGGCATGGGGGTGATGCGTTGTGGAAAACCTCGCGTGCGATGTCTAAACAAAAAACCGGCAGCGTCCGACCGCTTTGCCCCTGATTTTTCGGAAAATCATCCCGGGGCAAAATGTCGCCTCTTGTTTTCAGTCGGGAATTTGCGCAAGATTTAACGTTATGGAAAAAGCCATTTTTCGTGTCTTTGCGCTCGCTTTCGCGTGGCTGAGTTTAGCGCCGTTTTTACCCGCTCAGAATGCAGCGATCGAGGTCGCCAACCTTCGTGAAGACGTGCGTTTGCTCGCCCAGCGGGTCGGCGATCTCCAATTGCAGGTGGAGCAGTTGCAGCGACAAAATCAGGAGCTGCAGGGTAAATCCCAAGTTGCGCAGCAAAGTTACGCGACGGTCACTCAACTTAATGATGCGGTCGCGAGCTTGAATCGTGAAATCAAATCACAGGTTGCCACGTCCAAGGAAGAAACGTTGCAGGCGGTGAGCGCGCGCATCGAAAAACTGGCGAAGGACACCAACACTGCTATCCAATCCCTCGCGCGCGGCGTGAATGCGACCCACGCCTCACCTGTCGCGGCGCCGACTTTTTCGGACGACTACAAAAAAGAAGGGATCACGTATACTGTTGTGAAAGGTGATAGCATCGGTTCGATTGCGAAAAAGACTGGCGGCACTGCCCGCGATATTATTAACGCCAACAAGCTTTCCGACCCCTCTAAAATCCACGCCGGACAAACTCTGTTTATCCCCGGCGGAAAATAATCTCTCATGGCTGCACCCAAATCTCGACTCGGCCGCGGACTCGGCGGACTGATTGCCAACGCGGCTCCCGCTTCGGCAAAAACGGATTCTTCCAAAAACGCCGCGGCGGTTGCGCCAGCTTCCACCGCTGCGACCGCAGCCGCTCCCGGCGCTCCTGGGTTTATCGAGATCGCGGTCCAGTCGATCGAGCGCAGTCCGTATCAAGCGCGACGTGAAATTTCTGCCGATCAGCTCAACGAACTCGCTGAAAGCATTCGTTCGGAAGGTCTGCTCCAACCGATCGTGGTTCGCAAAAATGGCGAAAAGTACCAGCTCATTGCGGGCGAACGTCGCTGGCGCGCGTTCCAGTTGCTCAAAATAAAGACCATCCCCGCACGTCTGGTCGAAGCCACGAACGCGTCCTCGGCGGCGTTAGGGCTGATCGAGAACCTTCAACGTGAAGGATTGAATCCGGTCGAAGAAGCGCACGGCTATGCCAGCTTGATCCGCGATTTCGATTTGACCCAGGAACTAGCCGCGGAGCGGGTGGGGCGTGGGCGCGCGACGGTGGCCAATTCGCTGCGTTTGCTTTCTCTGGACGGCGAACTGCAGGGCTACCTCGGAAAATCGCTGCTCAGCGTCGGCCACGCAAAGGTTTTACTCGGCGTCGAGGAACCTGCGCAACGTGCCTTACTCGCTCGCCGCATTATAGAAGAAGGGTTGAGTGTCCGCGCCAGCGAGAAGCTGGTGCAAACCCAGAAGGCGGCGCCGAGTTCCGCTGCCGCCACCCCTTCGCCGACCGGCCGCGCGATCCCCCCGATGGAGGCGGCGGCGATCGCCAGTATCCAGAAAAAGCTGACTTCACATCTCGGTGCGCGGGTGGCGGTTAAACATACTCCGAAAAAGGGCAAAATCGTGATCGAATACGCGGGGAATGACGACCTGCAGCGTCTTCTGGAAAAACTTGGGATTGAGGCGTGATCGCGGCCCTGACGGAGCAATATTGACAGTGCCGGGCCGTTTTTGTTTTGTTCACCGTTTCCAATGAGCATTTTGATCGATATTGGCACGGTAATCCTGATCATAGTTTCGGTATTCTTGATCATGGTGGTGTTGGCCCAGAAGGCCTCCTCCGATGGCGGCATGGGCGCCGCGATGGGTGGCGGCATGGCCGAAGCGGCGTTCGGCGCCGACACCAGCAACGTGTTGACCAAGTCCACGATCAATTTGGCCGTCGTTTTCTTTGTCCTCAGCTTCTTTGTCTATCTCGGCCAGGTTTATCAGCATAAGCACATGAACCATGCGACTGGCGCGCTCCCGACGATTCCAGCTTCGGCGCTTCCAGTCATCCCGGGCGCAACCACGGCTCCCGCTCCCGGCGTGAGCCCCGCAGTCGCTCCCGCTGCGACCGCTCCGACGGCGGTCGCCCCAACGGCAGCTCCGCAGAACGCCAACAAATAAGCCAGTTTGCTGTCCCACCACGGATGACAGCTCGACTTTCCAGGCAGATGACTTCGGTCGTCTGCCTTTTTTGTGCCCTTGCAGCAGCGTCGATCGCGCAGCCCAAACGTTTTCGACCCTCGTCGGATTACGTGCAGGTCGGTAAACCGGATCAAGAAGAGGGTCGCAAAGTCCTGCAGACTTTCCGGAGCCATGGCCTGTATCCGGGCCAGCATTACCTCGAGTTTACCTTGAGCATTTTGCCACGCCGCGGTGAAGAACGAAGCGTGCCGGGACGGCTCTGGGGTACGCATGACACCCAAGGCAACCTGACGCGGATTGTGCTCTCGCCAGGCGTGCCAGGGCAGGAGACGCGTTTGCTGGTGCGCATCGGACCAAAAAGCGCGGCGTGGACCTTCACGCCGGGCAAAGATTCGTCGGTGCAGCCACTCTCGTCCGCCGCGCTGTTCGAGCCGCTAGCCGGCAGTGACGTGACGGCGTTCGACCTGGAAATGCCTTTTCTGTATTGGGACGATTTTGTTTTCGAGGGTGTATCCAAAGTTCGCGGACGGCCGGCTCATGTCTTTTTGATGAAACCCCCGGCGAACCTGATTCCGGGCGCACAAAAAATCACCGGGGTTCGCTTGTATTTGGACACAGAATACAGCGCAGTCGTGCAATTCCAGGAGGTCGGCGCCGACGATTCGCCGATCAAAACGATGTCGACGCTTGATCTAAAAAAGGTTGATGACCAATGGATTGTAAAGTCCATCGATTACAGAGTGGAGGAGACAAGGAACAAGTCCCGCTTTACCGTGACCGCGGCGGCGGAGAATCAGGAATTCTCACCCGCGCTGTTCGAGCCGGCTGTGCTGGCCGAACCAATACAAGCGCCCGCGGCTTCCTCGATCACGAAGATCGGACCGTAATTTCGGCTCTGAAAAGGGTGCGAAGGTAGTATGGGAGTTAATGAAACATACAACTTCCTGAAATTTTGCGTTGCCCCCAACGCGGTCGGCTCCTTGCCTGTGTGATCTCAGTTAGACAAAACCCTAATGTCTCCGACTGTTTGCCATGGCTAAAAACAATACTAACGCGCCTTCACCGCTGACGTTTGACCTACCCCTGTCTTTGATTGGTAAATTGACCACGCAGCAGAAAAAGCTGGCGCTGAAGTCGACAAGCGAAGTTGTCCGCCTCGCGATCGACGAGTACGATTACGAGAGCTTTGCGACCTCGTCCGAAGAACATCGCCAGATCTCCGTCCGCCTTCCGGGCGAGATGAAGGCGAAGCTGGGCAAGTACGCGAAGAAGAAAAAAGTCAGCGTGGGCGAACTGCTCCGCGTCGCGATCGAGTCTCTCGAAGCGCGCACCGCGAAGAAGACCGCCAAGCGCGGTCGCTAATATTTTTCACCGAGCCGGGAGGCTTGGTTAGACTTTGAGCTCGCCGCTGGCTTTCACAGGCCGGCGGCGAGCTTTTCCGTTTGCACGTGCGTAGTGCAGATCCGAATACGCGGTCTACACGAAGGTTCTCCTATTCGTCTGGAATGTTCGCGTCCGGTCCAAAAGGTGCGCTTGCCTTTGTCGGCCTCGGAGCCTTATTCCTCGACCCCATTTCATGAGCTCTCAACCCTCGCCACTTTCATCGTGGGCCCAGAATGTCTCGCCTTCTCCGACGCTCGCCGTCGACGCCAAGGCCAAAGCACTCAAGGCGGCCGGTGAAGATGTTTGCGGCTTTGCCGCAGGTGAACCGGATTTCGATACGCCGGAGCATATCAAGGAGGCCGCGATCGCCGCCCTCCGTGCCGGCAAAACGAAGTACGCGCCCACACCTGGGATTGATGAACTTCGCGCCGCGTTAGCGGAGAAGTATGCTTCGGACTACGGCCTGAAGGTCACACCGGCTCAAGTGGTGGTTAGCCCGAGCGGAAAATTTTCCTGTTATCTCGCGATCCTCGCGATCTGCAGCCCGGGCGATGAGGTCATCATTCCCGCGCCTTATTGGGTCAGTTATCCCGAGATGGTGAAGCTCGCGGGCGCGACTCCGAAGTTCGTTCTGGCCGACGATCGCACCGGTTTCAAACTCACCCCCTCCCAGCTTGAAGCGGCGATCACGCCGAAGACCAAGCTGCTGGTGATCAACTCTCCATCGAATCCGACTGGCGCCGTTTATTCGCGTTCAGAACTCGAGGCGCTGATGGCCGTCGCGTTGAAGCACAATCTCTACGTCATGTCGGATGAGATTTATGAGCATCTCCTGTATGACGGCGCGAAGCATGTCGCTCCCGCGACCTTCAGCAAAGAAATCGAGGCGCGCACGCTGATCGTTTCTGGATTCAGCAAGACCTATTCAATGACCGGCTGGCGTTTGGGTACGCTCGTCGCTCCCGTGGCAATCGCGAAAGTCGTGGGTGAACTGCAGAGCCAGACCACGTCGAACGCGACCACCTTCGCGCAATACGGCGCTCTCGCCGCGCTTCGCGAAAAAGAAAAAACCCAGGCCGCGTTGGCGCAAATGTTGTCCGCGTTCGATCGCCGCCGGAAATTCTTGCACGGCGAATTGAACAAAATTCCAGGCGTGAGCTGCCTGCTCGCGCGAGGAGCCTTTTATCTTTTCCCGAACATTTCGAAGTTTGGTCTCTCGTCGCAGGACTTCTGCGCACGTCTCCTCGAAAAAGAAAAAGTGGCCGCCGTTCCCGGCAGCGCGTTCGGCGCAGAAGGCTATCTCCGCCTCAGCTATGCCACCAGCGATGAGATCATCGCCAAGGGCGTCGCTCGTCTGGCAAACTTCTGCAAGAGTCTATAATTTTACGCACATGGCATATACGACCGTCACTCCCCCGGCCGGTGGCAAGATCACCATCTCCAACGGCAAACTCTCCGTTCCCGACCAGCCGGTCATTCCGTTCATTCGCGGTGATGGCACCGGCCCCGACATCTGGGCCGCTTCCGTCCGCGTATTCGACGCCGCCGTACAGAAGGCTTATGGCGGAAAGAAAAAGATCAACTGGTTCGAAGTTTTCGCCGGTGAAGAAAGCTTCAAGCGTTTCAACAACTGGCTGCCGGACGATACGGTTGAAGCCTTCAAAGAGTACCTCGTCGGCATCAAGGGCCCATTGACCACGCCGATCGGCGGCGGCATTCGCTCGCTCAACGTCGCGCTCCGCCAGATGCTGGACCTGTATGTCTGCTTGCGCCCAGTGCAGTGGTTCAGCGGCGTTCCTTCGCCAGTGAAGCACCCGGAAAAAGTCGACATGGTGATCTTCCGCGAAAACACCGAAGACATCTATGCCGGCATCGATTTCGAAGCGGGCAAAGAGAACGCGCTCAAAACGATCGAATTCCTCAAAGCTAATTTCCCGAAGGAGTTTAAAAAGATTCGCTTCGGAGAAACGCCTGATGTCGTCGGCATCGGCATCAAGCCCGTTTCCAAAACCGGCACCGAGCGCCTTGTCCGGGCCGCGATCGAGTACGCGATCGTGCAGAAAAAGAAGTCGGTCACATTTGTCCACAAGGGCAACATCATGAAATACACCGAGGGCGCATTTGCGTCCTGGGGCTACGAGTTGGCCAAGCGCGAATATGGCGCTGAAGTCATCGATGGCGGCCCCTGGTGCAAGATTCCCGATGGCAAACGTGGCGGCGGCCTCGTGTTCAAAGACGCGATCGCCGACATCACGCTCCAACAGGTGCTCACGCGCCCGACGGATTTTGACGTGATCGCGACGCTTAATTTGAACGGCGACTATCTTTCCGACGCTCTGGCCGCTCAGGTTGGTGGCATCGGCATCGCTCCCGGTGGCAACATCAACTACGTCACCGGTCACGCCATTTTCGAAGCGACTCACGGCACCGCGCCGAAGTATGCAAACAAAGACGTAGTCAATCCGGGGTCGGTCGTCTTGTCCGGTGAAATGATGTTCCGCTATCTGGGCTGGAACGAAGTCGCCGACCTGATTCTCAAAGGCCTGAACGGCGCCATCGCGTCGAAGAAGGTGACCTACGATTTCGCGCGTCAGATGGAAGGCGCGACCGAAATCAAGTGCTCGGCCTTTGCGGACAATATGATCGCGCACATGTGATTTGAGCGCCGCTCAACTTGGCCCCTCGCAACGCGCGAGGGGCTTTTTTGCGTCTATCGCTTCCTTTTCGAGTTTGGCAGCAGGCGCATTGACCTTAAAACTCGGCTAGCGATGACGGACCTCAACCTTTACCTCGTCGGCTTCATGGGCACCGGCAAGACGACGGTGGGCCGCGCGGTCGCGCACAAGCTGGGTTTCCAATTGCTCGACAGCGACCATGAGATCGAGAAAGCGCGGGGCAAGCCAATCGCGGATATTTTTGCGCAGGAGGGTGAGCCGGCGTTTCGCGTGATGGAACGCGCGTTCGTCGAAACGGGCCATCCCACGCGCCGCTGTGTGGTCGCCTGCGGGGGCGGCTTGGTGATCCAACCGGGCATGCTCGACTTGTTGATGCAGCGCGGCGTGGTCATCTGCCTTCACGCCTCGCTCGAAACCATTTTGAAGCGCACGCAGTCCAGCCGCGCAAGGCCGCTGCTGAATGTGGAAGATCCGATGGAACGTATTCGGAAACTTTATACGGCGCGCGAAGCGATTTATCGCCGTTCGGGCACGCTCATCCTGACGGATGGTCGGCCGCTGCACGATATCGCCGCCCACGTGATTCGTATTTACCGGCGGGAGGCGCAGGAATTTCAGCCCCGCGCGGTGGTGTGAATACGCGCCAGGAAGAGCTTCGCGCTGCGTTGCACGTCCTCGGCTTTGACGTGGTGCGCTTCGTGAATTTGGAAAAGAGCGTTCATGACGAACGCGCCGAACGAGGGCTCGATGCGTGGCTGCAAGCCGGCTTTCAAGCAGACATGGCATGGGTGGATCGAACCGCCGATAAACGCAAAGATCCGCGATTGGTTTTGGAAGGAGCGCGGAGCGCCGTGCTGCTGGGCGTCAACTATTGGCCGGGCGAGCTCGCGCAGCCCCGGGTCCGGTGGGCGCGATACGCGCTGTATCAGGATTATCATGACACGCTGAAACCAGCGCTCGAGGCGGCGGGAAACGTTTTGGAAAAACTCTATGGCCTGACGACTGCCGACTATCGCTACTACGTCGATGCCGGGCCGGTGCTTGAGCGCGGTTGGGCCGAGCGCGGAGGTGTCGGTTTCGTCGGAAAAAACGCGATGCTGATTTCGCGAGAGTTTGGAAATTGGCTCTTTCTCGCTGAGCTCCTCACGCGAATCCCCTTGGAACCCGATCCGCCGCTGGGCGAAGGCAGGGTAAATCATGCGCCTAGCCTCGCAGATGGAAAAGCCGATGCGGAGACGCGGGTGGGGCTGTATTGTGGACATTGCACCCGCTGCATGACGGCCTGCCCGACGCAGGCGATTCGCGCGCCTGGCGTGGTCGATGCGAATCTCTGCATCTCGTATCAAACAATCGAGAACAAGAGTATCATCCCTCGCGAACTTCGCGCTGGCATCGGAGCTCGCATCTACGGTTGCGATGTTTGCTTGGAGGTCTGCCCATGGAATCGTTTTGCGCAGGAAAGCCGTCGGGTTCTGCTGTCGGCGCGTTACGATTTGGCAGAGCTTTCGTTGAGCGATCTCTTGCAACTCTCTCCGGAACGGTTTGCGGAAATTTTTCGCAAAACACCGATCAAACGAACCAAGATCACAGGCATGCTGCGGAACGCCTGTATCGTTGCAGCGAATACGGCGGCGAAGGAGTGTCTCCCGCAGATCGTGAATCTTGCGTCTCATCCGTCCGCGATCGTGCGGGCGCATGCCGTTTGGGCAGTTTATCGACTCGCGGAGGAGGAGGCGGGCGGTTTGCTGGCGCCAGCCCGTGCGCGCGAGGGCGATCCGCTGGTCTTAGCCGAATACGCGGCTGAGCAGAACTAAACCGTTTCGCCTACCGGGTCTGAGCCGTGGCGAAAAATCTCATCCATCTTTTTTGCGAATGCTGCGGGTGGCCGAACAGGGCGACCTTGCCGATCGATAAAAGCATGGACCGTATGCGCCGTCGCGAGCACGAGGTCGCCGCGAAGGACTTCGTAGTTAAGACGAATCCGCAGCGTCGGCTTTTCCGACATGGTGGTCACGATCGTCAGCACATCGTCGTACAGTGCGGGCCTCGCGTACTTCACGTGAACTTCGAGAACCGGCAGAAAAAAACCGTCGGCCTCGAGCTGCCGATAGGGGAGGCCGTGCTCCTTTAACAGCGTGGTCCGTCCGATCTCGAACCAGGGCAGATAGCTGCCATGATACACGACACCCATCATGTCCGTTTCGGCGTAACGGACAGTAACCTGAGCGTGCGATCGCATCATGCGGTCACGACTTCCGGCGAGCGCGGCGAAGAGGACGCAGGGCTAAAAAGCAATTGAGCCGAATGCTTCCAGTCTGTGCGCGTCGCCCATTTTTGCCCGGCTTCGCCCATCCGTTTTCGCAAAATGGGATCGAAAATCAATTTTTCGAAAGCAGCCGTCAATTGAGCCGGCCGGTCGGGGCGAACGAGGTAACCGGTCACGCCATCGATCACGGCCTCGGCGACGCCGCCGATATCATGAGCCACGATCGGCAAGCCGTGAGCGGATGCTTCTAGGTAAACCAGTCCGAAGCCTTCGACGCTTCGGCGATAATCGATGCTGGTCATGGCAAAAACATCAGCGCGGTCGTAAAGCACGTCCAGCTCATCGTCGGGCAGGTTTCCAAAAAATCGCACAGTTAAGTCCGACTGCGTCACGGCCGAGCGCATCATTTGCTCGTATTTCCGCTTCCCTTGGCCGACCACCCAATACTCGATCTGCGAGCGAAATTGCGGAGCGAGAGCCTGGAGCGCGTGGAACGTGACGAGTTGGCCCTTGCGCGGGTGCAAACGGCCAACCGTGAGAATAATCGTCTTGCGAGCGCTTCCGCTGGCTTGCGACGGAATGACCGCAAAGTCCGATCGCACCGCCCCGGGGGTGATGAAACTTTTCCCCTTCGCCTCTGGAAAACGCGAAATCAGCAATTCCTGCGTATAGTTGGTCAGCGTGCTGATCCGACTCGATTTCGCGATCAAACCGCGAGCCAGCCTACGGGTAATGGGGTTGCGGTAAAATTTAAGAATCTCCGATCCATGGAATGTCAGGATCAAACGATGCGGCCGAAACGTTTTGAAAAACTGCAGCAGCATCATGGCGAGCATCGGTCCGGGTTCCGGCAGATAGACCGTCGCGTAGCGCAGCCGTCGCCGCTGCCGGATTAATTGGATCGCTAAACCGATCTGGCAGGCGATTCCGTGAGTGCCACGAATGGGCAGGCGATGGATCTTAAAAGGCCACTCTTTCTCTTTCTCGGCCGGTGCTGATTGAGCCCAGACCTCCACCTCAAACCCGAGACCGGCGGACGCTTTGGCGATTTCTTCCGTAAAGGTGGCGATACCGCCCCGCTTTGGGTAGAACTCGTGCGTAATTAGGAATACCGAGTTAAGATGTTTAACTGCGCTCATTAATACATGCTCCCTGACGAAAATAAGAGCCTGTTGGTTTCTTTGACAATCGACAAGCCTAGGAGAGCCACTCCGTTTGAGTATTATTCACAGGATTTTCGCGAATCCCGCAGTTGAATTGGCCGGAACTTTGCAGCCTCTTAACGGACAGGGAACGGTTATCTTAGCATGGAGCGTGTTTTTGCATCTGTTGGTTCCTCAACTTGCCGGAACTCAATAATAGCGTTTACATCCAAATGACGCATAACTTACTTCCGACCAATCATGGCAGATGCTGATCAGAATGGCAACGGACCGACGGGATCCAGTTTAGCCGCCGCTAAGGCTTTCACAGCGGAGGACGAAACTGCATTGCGCGAGTCACTGAAACGCTGTTCAGCGGCTACGGTCGAGGCAGCGATTCAATACCGTCGATCTCACGATCCGGCACAGGTTCCCGTGGTCGTCATTGGCGTCCTCGAACGCTTTGTCGAACCGACGTTACGACCGAAGTTGAAGGAGGCGGACGACGAACTGCGCCTGATGGAAGATCTTGGAGTCGATTCCCTTACGATGATGGAAATTGTCATCCTCGTCGAAGATGTCCTCCAAATGCAGATCAATAATGAAGAGCTGCGTCACCTTCGTACGGTCGGGGATGTAAAGACGTTCGTCGACTGCAAGGTGCGCGGTCTGCCGTTGCCCAAGCCGACGAAATTCATGCCGATCGAGCAGATTGTTGCGGTGATGCCGATTCAGCCGCCGTTCCTCTTTTTGAAGGAAGCGACTATCGGCGGCGGTGGTGCTTCGGCGAAATACCAGATCACGGGCCAGGAATTTTTCCTGCAAGGTCATTTCAAAGATAATCCCGTCATGCCCGCCTCGATGATGCTCGAAGCATTGGGCCAGCTCGCCGTTCTTGCTTTGATTGAAGGAATTATTCCGGCGGAAGAGGGCCGCTCGGTTGATCCCAAAACGATTTTCTTCACCTCTTGCGAAGGCGTTCGTTGCCATCGGATGTGCAAGCCGGGCGACGTGCTTGCCCTTTCGATTAAGCCGAAGCGCGCGAAAATGCCTCTAGCCACGTTTGAGGGCGCGATCCGCGTCGGACAGGAAAAGGCGGTTATCGCGGAAGAAATTACGCTGACGTTTGGGTATGCGGAGAAGGTTCTGGCCGAGCCGCCTGCTGAGGCGTCTTCAACCGATAAACCGGCGACCGCCGCGAAGTCCGCTGAAGCGGTTGACGCGCCCGCTGGCCCATTAGCTGCGGCCTTCAACACCTGATCTGTCTGCGTTCAGGCCGAGAGACGTATGGCCAAAGTTTTTGTCACGGGGGTCGGGTTCATCTCGAGCATCGGAAACGATTATGCGACGGTCTCATCGCATCTGCGTGAACTGCGCCACGGCGTGGAGGTGTACGCTCCTTTTCAGCGGCCAGAAATCCCGGTGAAAGTTGCGGCTCCGGTGCGCGGTTTTAACACGGATTCGACCGACTGCGAAGACTGGACGTACCCCGAGCGCTATTCCATTCGCCGCGAAATTTTGCGGGGAATGTCGCCTAACTCGCTCTATGCGTACTGCGCCATGTTGCAGGCGATCGCGGACGCGAAGTTAACCGAGGCCGATTATTCCAACGAGAATACGGGTCTCTATGCGGCGTCCGGGGGTTCGCCCTATTTGATGGGCCATATGCTGAACCGCATGCACACCCTCGGCGTGATGCGGTGCTCGCCGACGGGCATTGTCGCCTGCATCGCCGGGACCGTGAATTTCAACCTCGTCGCGCACTTCAAAATCAAGGGCACCTCGACCGGTTTTGCGTCCGCCTGCGCCTCCTCCGCGCATGCACTGGGATTTGCTTTCGACGACATCTTTCTCGGTCGGCAAAAACGCATGTTTGTCGTCGGCGCGGAAGATGGAAACATGGATAGTATTTTGCCATTTGCCGGCATGCGCGCGCTTTCGTTGCAAACGGATCCGAATGTCGCTTCGCGTCCTTTCGATTCTGCGCGCGATGGTTTTGTCGGCACCGGTGGCGGCGCTGTCTTAGTCCTCGAGAGCGAAGACGAAGTGAATCGCCGTGGGGTGAAACCGTACTGCGAAGTGCTCGGCTGGGGCCAGAGTTCCGACGGCTACAATGTCGCGATTTCGCACCCGGAAGGTTCGGGACTGCAGCGCGCGATCAATCTCGCTCTTCGGGCGTCGCAGGTGGATGCGGAAAAGATTGACTATATCAATGCCCACGCGACTTCGACCGGCATCGGCGATTTGTCCGAAGCGAAGGCGATCCGGAGTGTTTTTGGCGCGAAGGGGCTTCGACCGTTGGTGAGTTCGACCAAGGCGTTGACGGGCCACGGACTCTCGCTCGCCGGCGCACTCGAAGCCGCGTTTTGCGCTGTGACGCTGCGGGAAAAATTCATACCGGGTTCGGCGAATATTTCTCAAATCGACCCGGGGTGCGCTGATCTCAATATCCCTCTGAAAACGCTCGATCAAACCGCCGAGATTGTGATGAACAACAATAGCGGCTTTGGCGGGGCCAACGTGTCGGTTATCTTTAAACGAACCCCTTAAAATCACGGTGCCCCTTTCTTCGCGTTACTCGACGGCATTCATCACGGGAGCTTCGGGTGGCTTGGGCGAGGCGTTCGCGAAAATGCTGCTTAATGAAGGGGTAGCGGTCTGGGGCACCGCCCGCGATGTCGCGCGGCTACAAAACCTCTCGGCGCAAAAAAAATTTACGGCGATCGCGCTCGACTTGGCGGAGGGCGACCAGATCGAGAGGAAATTTATCGAGGCATCTGAGCGCGCGCATGGGTTCGATCTGATCATCAACAATGCTGGGTTCGGGGATTTTGCGCCTTTCCATCAACGCGAAGGCCAGGAAGTCGTGCAGCAACTCGAGACCGCGTTGCTCGGATCTGTCCGATTGGCGCATGCCGGCATTCGTTTGCTGAAAGCGTGCAACCGGGGGTGCTTGGTCAACGTCTCATCTGTGGCAGTGGAATTCCCACTGCCCTTCATGGCGACCTATAACATCACGAAAGCAGCCATCTCCGCGCTGAGCGAAAGTTTGATCTTTGAAATGCGTGGCACGGGTGTCACGGTGATCGATTTTCGGCCGGGAGACTATCGCACCCATTTCAATCGAGCTATGCATGTGAATCCAACGATGTTCGACGCCGCCGCGGATCGGCGCCTGGCGCCGGTTTGGCAAACGCTCGAGGCCAATTTGGCGGCGGCACCGACACCGGAACGCGCCGCGCGGGATTTGCGCAAGGCATTGAACAAAGGCCGATCGGGCACCGTTTACTCCGGCGGTTTTTTCCAGACTCGCTTAGCTCCATTCTGGTCACGCGTGGCTCCATCAAGCCTGCGTCGCGCGTTCACTGCGCGTTATTTCGGAGCTTAACCCAACGTGGGCAAAATCCGTATCCTGGTCCTGACTTCGAGCACTGGCGGAGGCCACGACGCCCGCGCTCAAGCGTTCGCGGAATGGTGTTTTCAACTCTACCGGCACAAAGTCGACGTGCGCATTGAGCAGATGTTGGAGAAATCCTCCGTCTTCAACCGCGGTGGCGTCAATTTCTACAACTGGATTCAGCGCAAGATGCCGGCGCTGCACACCGCTTTCTATACTTTTGTCGAAGCGCTTAGTTTGATCAATAGCCGCACTGTCACGTTCGGTCGCGCTTATTACGAGAAGGTGATTCGGGAGTATCGTCCGCATCTGGTCTTCAGCGTGCACGATTGCCTCAATCGCGGTTACTTTCAGTTGGCGAAATCGATCCTCGGTGAAAAAAGCGTGCGTTGCGCGACGTATTGCGGCGAATTTTCTGGAGGCTGGGGCTACAGCATTAACTGGATCGAGCCCACCGCTGATCTCTACATTTCCCGCACCGCGACGGCTCGAGATTATGCCGTGCAAAAAGGCATGCCGCGCGAGCGCACTCTGGTGCGGGGCCACATGATGCAACCGCGGCAGCACCTCGAAGTGGTGCTCCCGGAGAAACGCGAAATGTTCCGGATCAAACAGCTCGGGTTGAAACCCGATTTGTTCACCATTTTTCTCGCGACAGGAGGCAATGGCGCGAACAACCACCTCGCGCTCTTGCCGGCATTGCTCGCTCACGCGGATCGCGTTCAGGTCATCATCATCTGCGGAAAAGATAAGGAAACGTACAACGAACTGATTCACTGGCGCGCGAACAATCCCGAGCTGAATTGCTTCGTCGAAGGGTATTCGGAAATTGTTCATCTGCTGATGCAGGCGAGCGACGCGATTGTGACGCGCGGCGGCACCACGACCTGTGCGAAGGCGCTGCATTTTCGGTGTCCGATTATTTTTAACGCATTCGGCGGGATCATGCCGCAGGAACGGTTAACCTGGAAATTCTTCCACAATGGGGCCGGCTCCGAAAAAATCGAAAACAACGCCGATTTCTCGCGCTTGCTCGATCGCTGGATGTCCCAGGAATCTGAATACGCCGACTATCGGCGGAAATTCGTCGAGCTGCGTTACGAGGAGGATCCAACCATCGTGATCGAAGAATTGGTTAACTTGGCCGCCGAAGCTGCCGGCTCGACCGTAAATAAACTCCCTTTTCCTCCGAAAAACGGCTCGAGCGCGCCCTATGCGAGCAAGTCGAACGGGGTCTCGCTGAGCTGACGGCGAAATCATTCTTGGCGGATGCGATGAGTAGCGACAGGCTCGGCGGCTTGGCTGGCCGTCCTTTCACCATTGCTTATCTGTTCACGACGTTTCCCAAATCGACCGAAACGTTCTTGCAGCGTGAGATCGTCGCCATGCGGGCGCGAGGCGCGTCGGTGCGGCTGTACTCGCTCTGGGGCGGGGGCGGGAATTTTTGCGGACAGCGCGTCACCGTATTCAACAAGTGGAGACTGCTGCTGCTGTTTGGCCTTATTCCCTGGGTGGCCGTCACGCGCTGGGATGTGCTGGGAGAGCTTTTGCGCGGACTTGCAACACGTCGGGCCCCGAGCTGGCTGAATTTTTGGGAGAATATGCTAGGAGCGGGTTTCGCGGGCTGCTTCTACCATCGCTTCCGGCGCGATCCGCCCAGTCTCGTTCACGCGGCTTGGGGGGGCGCTCCGGCGACGGCGGCCTACCTTCTTTATCGGATGAACGGACATCCTTACAGCGCGGCGGCGCATGCTTACGATCTTTACGAACATGGCGGCGATTGGTGGCTGCGGGAAAAGATGCAGGCGGCTCGTTTCGTCCATACCTCGACCGAAATGGGGCGCGCGACCTTGATCGAGCGCGGCGTCTCACCGGAAAAGGTTTTTTGCGTCCATCGCGGTCTCGACACGTTTCCGCCCCTGAAAAAGCTGCGCGGTGTTCTCGATCCGGTCCGCTTGATCTGTGTGGCGAGACTTGTGGAAAAGAAAGGTCTTCCGCAACAGCTCGCCATTTATCACGAACTAAAAAAGCAGGGCTTTGCTTTCGAGGCCCGGATTCTGGGCGAAGGTCCGCTGCGTGCGGAGTTGGAAGCGCGAATCGCGGAGTATCATTTGCAGAGCGAAGTGACTTTGCTGGGCCATCAACCTCTGTCGGCTGTGTGGGATCACCTCGCCTGGGCCGACGTTCTGCTGCACACCGGCGTGGTCGCGGCGAGCGGAGATCGGGACGGTTTGCCCAACGTCATTCCTGAGGCGATGGCGGCAGGCGTGTTGGTCGTGACCTCACCGGCCGCCGCGACGACCGAGGCAATTCACGATGAAGAAACCGGATTGGTCGCTCCCGTGGACCAACCGGATGCATGGGTGCGCGCGTTGAGACGTCTGCGCGATGAGGATGACATCGGGTCACGATTGCAGGCCGCAGCGCGGCGCTGGGTCGAAGAAAATTTCGATGCTCACCGCAACGCAGCCAAGGTGTACGCGCTCTTCGAAAAGGTGCTGAAATGATTTATTTCGACGTCACCAAAGCGGGCCGCTCTCGCCATCTTTCGGGTTTGCAGCGAGTGAGCACGCGATTGCGCACGGAGTTAGGGGCCCGAGTTCGCTCCGCCATCTGGAAAAATAAGGCGTGGCACGATGCTGCGACTGGAAACGTGGTGGCGCTCGGAGCCGATGACTGGGTGATCACCCCTGAGCTCTTCGCCGAAGCGGAACGCCCCGGTTGGTGGGAGCTGTTGGCCCAACCGATCACGCAACGCGGACGCATGGCGGCGATTTTCCATGACGCGATTCCGCTGAAATTTCCGCAGTGGACTTGGCCACAGAGTGTCGCGCGCCATCCGGAGTATTTGAAGATGCTCGCGTGCTTCGACCGCGTTTTGGCGGTTTCGGACGCGAGCCGCGGCGAGTTGACCGGTTTCTGGGAATGGCAGGGAGTCACGCCGGTTAACCCAGTCGGTCGGATCGAGTTGGGGGCGGATTTTCTTCCGCAAATGGGAACGGATAACTCGATCGGTGCCGCCGCGGCGGCGAGAGCCGACGGCGTTCCTTCTTTGCTCTGCGTCGGTATCATCGAACCGCGGAAGAATCAAATGGTGTTGCTAGATGTCGCCGAACGACTGATCGAGCGCGGAATCCGATTTCGTTTGGACTTGGTGGGCAGGATAAACCCGCATTTCGGCGACCCGATTGCGCGGCGCATGAGAACCTTGGCCGCGAAGTATCCAGAAATCCGCTACCATGGTGCGGCTCCGGACGAGGCGGTCGCGAAATTGTGGCAGACCGCGCGCGCGAGCGTGTTTCCCACCCTGGCCGAAGGTTGTGGTTTGCCGCTTTTGGAATCGCTCGCGCGCGGTGTGCCGTGTGTGGCGAGCGATCTCCCGGTGTTGCGAGAATCGGATGGCGGCGGGGGATGCGTTTTTGTCGACCCTCACGATCGTGGTGCGTGGGCAGCAACGCTAACTCGAGTTCTCACCGATACGAGCGTCGTGGACGGCCTTCGCGCGCAAGCTCGCGCCCGCGTGTTGCCCACGTGGCACCAGGCCGCGGAACAACTGCTGCAAAGTCTAAGCTGAGCGAAAACAAACCCGGTTTGGAGACGGCGATGAATCGCCGTTTTTCGCGTCACGAGCGCAGCTCAGATTTTCTTTGCCGCGTAGGCCATCGCTTCGGCGATTTGCTCGAGCTGTTCGTCGGTGTGCAGCGCGGAAATCGCGGTTCGAATCAAATCCTTGCCCGGAGGCACCGCCGGAGCGATCGACATGACCGTGAAGACGCCTTTTTCGAGCAGCGCTTGCCAGAAGCGATAGACTGCTTCCTTCGAACCGAGCACGATCGGCACGGCCGGCGTCTCGCTGCCCCACGTATCGAAACCCAGCTTATGAAGAATTTCGTTATAACGCTTTGTGTTGCGCCACAGCCGTTCGAGATGCTCGGGTTCGTCCTGCATCAGCTCGAGCGACATTTGCGCGGCAGCCGCCTGGCTTGGCGGAATCGCGGCGCTGAAGATCGTTTGCTTCGAATTGGTGCGCAGGTATTCGATCACGTCCTTCGATCCGGTGACGAAACCACCGATGCTCGCGAGCGATTTTGAAAGACTGCCGCAGATGACGTCGACTTTGTCGTTCAACCCAAAGTGGTCGACGGTCCCGCGTCCTTGTTTACCCAATACGCCGAGACCGTGCGCGTCATCGAGAACCGTGAAACACGAATATTCTTCGGCGATCTGAATCAGCTCCGGCAGTCGCGCGACGTGGCCTTCCATCGAGTAAACGCCTTCGAGCACTAGCATCTTCGGCGCCTTCGGATCCATCGTGGAAACCACCTCGCGGAAATCTTCCGGGTTGTTGTGCGAGAAGCGCTCGAAGGTCGCCATCGAGAGACGAATTCCGTCCCAAAGGCACGAGTGAACGTTTTTGTCGGCGAGTACGATGTCACCTTTCTGGGCGAAGGACGCGACGCTCGAAAGGCAGGAGAGATAGCCGGCTGCGTGCACATGGCAGGCTTCGCGTCCAAAGAAGGTGGCTAACTTCTCCTCGAGCTCGATGTGATATTTTCGCGAGCCGTTGGATGGTCGCGCGCCGGTCGTGCTGGTGCCCCATTTGAGCATCGCGGCCCGTCCGGCCTCGACCACCTTCGGATGGAAGGAAAGGCCGAGATAATCATTGCTGGAAAGCATGATGAGGTCCCGCCCATCGAGCTTAACTGAAGTCCCGTTCTGTGACTCGAGCGCGTGATAAAAAGGCGCATAACGAAGCCGCATCTTCGTCGGGTAATCTTCGCGGCAGCGTTCGAGCAGGGGCTTCTTGGTGGTGGAGAAAAAAGGAAACGCCATGGCGTAGCTGTCCACCTTGGCCGGCGGGCCTCCCCTTAGCAAAGCAAACTTTAACTTAACGACGGCCGTTCGCGCCCCGCTGCTCGTCGATAAAAGCGAGCAATTCGTTGGTGTAAGTTTCCCAGGTGCGCCCGGGCCGCGCGAGTGCTTCCGTTGCGAGTTTTTCTCGCAAGGTAAGATCGCTCAGGACGGTTTCGATCGATCGAGCCAAATCGGCGACGCCGGGCGACTCGATTGTTAGGCAACCGCCTCCGTGCGCCGCTTCTCCCAGGGCACCACGCGCCGAGCAGATGCACGGTTTGCCGTGATGAAGGGATTCGAGCACGGGCAGACCGAAGCCTTCCATCAGCGAAGGATAAACCGTGAAATCGCATGTTGCGTAAGCCTCCTCAAGTGCAGCCTCTGACACGGCACCATCCCAACGAATGGGGCGGCCGGCTCGTTGGAGCTCATTCAGTTTCGCCAGGGCCGAGCGCCCCGTTTCTGGATGGGCCATCCCGACAAGGTGAAGCTCGAATAAAAGCCCTTTTTGCCAAAGCGATTCCGCGGCATCGAAGAGTGCGCGGTGATTTTTTCGACCCTCGATACTGCCAACGCAGAGGATAATCGGAATGCGCGCAGAACCAGCAGCTTTGTGGTGCTCCGATGAGCGATCGAAAGACGGTAACGGGGCGGCCAATGGGATCGTTTTAACAACAGGTGCGTTGGTGATCCCGGCCCAACGCCAATAGTCCAGCAAGGTTTGTCGTGAATCTTCGGATACAGCGGCGATGCCATCGAATTGCCGCAGTTCCTGGAGGTACGCGGGAAAACGCGCCACGGTTTTGACCGGAGTCAGCTCCGGAAATTTCAGTGCGATCGCGTCGTGAAAAACTGCGATTTTAGGGCCATTCACGTGCCGAAATAGCTCGGGAAAATGCTGGGCGGTTTGCGCCGAGAAAATCTCTGGGACGATCAAGCCATTCGCCGGTGTGAGGACTTGGGCACGGAGTCGGAACATCCGCTGAAGGCGACCCCGCCAGCGCTGCGCCACTGGCCACTGCGCACCCCGATGTTCGGCGGCAACTTGGCTGGCGAGATTTGTGTTTTCCCATCCGCGGAGCGAGCGCCAGGTTTTCTCGAAGCGATCGTAAGTGCAGCCAGTCAAAGCGGTTCGCTTTTGGCCTGCCATGTAAACCGAACGGCACACGCGCTGCACCCCCGTGCGTGCGCGGGTGTGCGCGGTGTGCGTGAGATCGATCAGAAGCATGCGGGCTAGGGCAGGGATTCGATGCGGATCGACTTCAGGACGTAAGGAAGGAGCGCGGTGGATTCCGCACCGGCGCGCTCCGCCGTGATTTCGATTTGGTTGTCGATCCCGGCCGCGAGAGGCACGGTGAAATTCCATGGAGCCTGTCCGGTTACTTCTGCGGTCAGCGCGTCGCTCCCCGATGCTTTACGGACAACCTTCCAATGGTTAAAACGTGGGGCGGTTTTGGATGGACCGAGTGTGACCAGGAGTTGGCTCCGTGAGTGCGGCCGAAGGGTGAGCGAGAACGATTCTTGCGCGGACGTGGGGACTCCGTTTTCGGGGTAGAGACCGCTTATCTTGAATACGCGGTTGGCTTGGCCGAGGAGAGCGAGCGTGTCACCGGTGAAGAGCCGAGGCGAATTTGCATCGAACGTATTCGCCCAGTCCCTACTAACGAAATAAGCCTTGGGCTCAGGGATTTTCGTCGTTGCCTCGTTGATGACGCTGTCGCGCACGTAACCGCCGCTCTCTTTTCCGCGGCTTGCAAAATAAAGATCGCTGTCGGGTAGAAAATACGTCGCCCACATACCGTGGAAAAACGCCATACGGAAACTCGCGGCATCGATCAGCACGGGCGCATCACGGAGCCGATCCCGCGCGAAATCGCGGGCCCGGAACCAATCCTCCGTGATCATCTTTTGCCGAGACCACTTATGCTCTTCCAAAATATTCAGGGTGGTCGCGTAACCTCCAAAACCCAGGAGCGCCACCAACCCGAGTCGGGCCCAAAGGCGATGTTTCGCAGGCGCGGAAGCACGTCGCCAGAGGTAGTCTGCGAGCCCGACCGGGACGAGCGCTGCGCAAAAAACACCGCCGAACTGGATCGCTTTTTGCCAACCGTAATTGAAACCCGTTTTTATTGTGTAGACGATAAGCACGCCGGTTCCAGCCATCATCGCGAGTGCGCCGTACGCATCACGCGACCTCCGCACCATGAGAATCAGTCCGACTAAAAGGCCGATACTGAGCACGGCGCCGGCGTACGGGCCAACATTGCGTCCGGCCGAAACGCAGAGCGTTACCATCGCCGGAAGATATTCGGTAGGCTTGAGCGGCTCGAAAAGATTCGCCCAATTTTGATTAGCACGTGCGGTCGCGAAGGAACTGATAAAACCGTAGTAAGCGCGCCAGCTCGATGCAGGGTTCAGAACGGCGCCGAGAACAAAAGCGCCGGAAACGCCGAGTAGTCCGCTCGAGTTGAAGGCCGGCTTAAAAATAAAACAACGCCGCAACCAAAGCAGCCCTGCTGGAAGCAACACGAAAGGCAGCATTTCCGGATAGGAGCAGAGCAGGCCGTGGAAGCTCAGAGCAAGGAGCGCAAACCAGGGCCAACGCACTTCGTTCGGCCGGAGCGCGCGTTCACTCGCGATCACGATCGCAGCTCCCATGAGAATACCGAGTAAGTTCGGCAAGTTGGAATTCCCGTGAAAGAAGATAAAGAGCGGCTCGATCAACACGAGAGCGGCGACGGCGACGCGGGTGCTGCGGTCTTGCAGAAAGGTTTTAACCGTCAGAAATACGCCACTGATCCAGGGCAGGAAAAGCGTCGCGGTGGCGCAGATGTAGATTTTGATCGCCGCGGTGATGGAGAGCGAGGACACCAACGCGAGCAAACCTTCGGCGCCCATCCGACCCCAAACGGGTTTCCAGCCGGTGATTGCACCGACCGCGTTCCCAACCGGATGAAGCGCACTGGCGACCGGCGTGCTCAAGTAGGTGTTGCGTTTTAAATATTCGGCGGAGGCGATCCAGAAGAAGCTGTCGTGGTTGCTCGTGCCGTCGTAGAAGACGATCGATGCGCCTCGCAAAACGGGCCAAATCAACGCAACCAAGAAAATGGCGCCTAAGCACAGGCCCAATCGGCTCCGATTTGAACTCAACACCGCGCGGGTATCCCGAAGCAACACGGCGCGGGCCGAGGGTAAACTCAACGTTAACCCAATCGGCCAAAGACAAGCCCAAGCCCAAATGCCGGCGATCGGACGAAATAAGTTCACCACCGTCACACTCCACAGCAGCACCGCGAGGCCCGCGAGCGACGCGACTGCGACGCGTTCTTCCGCGCTTAAATTCCGAAGGTATCCGGCCAGCCAATACCCAGCGAGAATCACTCCTGCCGGCAAGCTGATCAGCAGTGCGGCCTGAGCAAGAACGTTCATAGCGGGAGAGGCCGTTGCCGGCCTCGGATCGGGACAGGATGAAACACGCCCGGAAAGTGTGAAACAGGCGCCATCTTTCGCGCAAGACTTGAGCGGTGGTCGATCGAGGCGATGGAAGTCAACGGACTTCAGGTGGAGGGGGCGGCTGCGAAGTCAGTACCCCGAAAAGCTTTTTCAACCCTACGACCTTGAGGTGGTCGCCGTCGCTAAAATCGTCCGGTGTTACGCCCGCCTTTGCCGGATTGTAATTTCCCACCACCTCGCAGCCGTGATCGGTGGCAATCCGTCGAAAGATCGCTTCCACGTCCTTCAGCCGATTGTTGCGCTCCGCTGTGGCGACAGGGTACACCGCGGGATGATAAGGCGCGAAGACCAATGTCACCCCCGCGTCGCCTTGTCGAAGAAGTCGAATCCAGTTCTCGAATACACGCACGGACTCGGAGTCAATTTCGGCGAAGGTGCCATAGCGGTGACGATCGATCTTCTCGTTGAACTGCCGCAGCGCAAGCGCGGTGACCTCAGCCGTCGAACGCGATCGTTTGGATTGGTCTTCCATGGAACCGTCGGCCCGGATGATCGGAACGTGATAAACAGCGGCGTCGGCGATTACTGGCCGATCGATCCATCCACGAACCACTTGGTCAACGGCGGCCAGAACGGGATCGAGTTGGTAGACCGCTTGGGTTTGAGTGGCATGAAAATCGGCCAGGTCTTTAGCGAAATGGCCTGATTGGCCGGGCTGAGCGAGCCGCTGATCGATCGCGGCCAGCGCTTTCGGACGGATCATCCAATTTGGCGTGAAGGGCTTGGCCTCTTCGAAAAGCCAGGGATCGGCGAAGACATACCACTGGCGCGGGTGACAGTGTCTTTCGTCAAGGATTTGGAAAGTGATCAAATCATCGCTCAACGAGCCCCCCGCCATCGCCAAGTTCCAGAGGCGCTGCGTGGGGAAAAAATCGCGCGAGAGAAGCTGCGCATGACTCGAACCGAGCACGATGATGTCCGGCGCCGCGGGAATCTCCGCGGCCAAATCCCATCGAAACGCCGCCTCGTTCATCCCATGGGGAAAGACGATCGCGTGCCCTTGCGCGACGACTTTAGCGGACCGGCTTTCTTGAACGTACAGATCGAGCGGAGCGCGTTGTAACCGGAAATTCGATACGGTGATGCCGGCGCCGCAAATCAGGGCGCCGACCAGAAAGAAAAGGAAGGATGAGCCGAAGCGCATCAGAATTGAAAATAAAGGAAGGGGACGGACCGGGAAAGCGCCGCGAGCGAAAGCGCCAGCATCATTCCGGCGACGATGGCCTGAGGCCGCGTCACTCCGGCGGACTGGGCCGGAAGCTCCGATTGAACGATGGGCGGCGGCGCCGCGACGTCCGCCTGCGAAGTCCCGAACCAGCGTAATAGAGTCGGGCCCGCCACTGCACCGAAGCCGCTGACGAAAAACACCGCGAGAATGCTCGGCGTGAGATAAAGATTTGGAAACCAACCTTCAGGGCGAATCACCGGCGCGAGCGAGTCGACCCATGGGGTAAGTGCGAGCGGAACGGAAATTCCATTCAAGCCGATCAGCGAGACGGCCATTTCCTTGGCAATTCGGAGATCGGGAGATCGGAATAAAACCCATCCCAGTTGAACGGCGAGCGAGGTGAGAATGAAACCTCCGGCGGAGCGCCATTTCGTTGGCGCAGGATTTTGACCAGAGCGACGGTGCCGCCAGAGATGGTTGATGACGAGCGCCGCGCCATGCCACAGGCCCCAGAGAACGAAGGTCCAACCCGCGCCATGCCACAGGCCCGCAAGCAGAAAGGTGATCAGAACATTTCCGAGCTGCTTCGCCAAGCCGCGTCGATTTCCGCCAAGCGGAATATAAACGTAGTCGCGCAAGAACGCAGATAACGTGATGTGCCAGCGCCGCCAGAACTCGATCATGCTGCGCGATGCGTAGGGCCCGAAAAAGTTGACCGGCAGAACCAGTCCGAAGAGCAAAGCCAGACCGAGGGCCATGTAAGAATAGCCGGCGAAGTCGTAGAAAAGTTGTAGTCCATAAGCCACGACCACGCACCAGGCCTCGACCAGCCGAAGGTGGAAACCGGAAAAGACGAAGGCGAATCCGCTATTCACCGTCGGCGCCAAGGTGTCGGCGATGACGGTCTTGCAGAAGAGACCTGCCGAGAAAAGCAGCACTCCGCGCGCGAAATGCTCCCGATTGAAACGCAGCCAGGCGGGGCGTTGAAGCTGTGGGATAAAATCGTGGTGATGAACGATCGGCCCTGCGATCAGTTGGGGAAAAAAGAGCACGAAAAGCGCGAAGTCGTCGAACCGGACTTCGCGCATCCGTCCGCGCCAAGCGTCCACGATAAACGCGATTTTTTGAAAAGTGAAAAACGAGATGCCGAGAGGGAGGACAATCGCGTGCAGTGGCCACGGCCGGCCCGTGACTGCATCGATGTTTTCGAGGAAGAAGTTGAAGTACTTGAAATAGCCGAGCAGGCCGAGATTCCAGGCCAGGCCGAGCCACAGAAAAGCTCTTCTCGGCCGGCGAATAAGACTGCGGCCGAGATAGAAATTGACCACGAGCGAGAGCGCGAGCAACGGCGCGTAGTGCCAATTCCAATACGCGTAGAATGCGAGTGAACAGAGGCTAAGCCACCCGACGGCGAGCGTCTTTCGTCCGGTCAACGCAGCCAATCGCCAGCCGAGCCAGACCATCGGCAGGAAGCAGCCAAGAAAAACGGAGGAGTTGAATAACATGAACGCGGCGCGAGCGAGGCCTCAGTTAAACAAATTGTATTTGAGAATCGCGTACATCGCCCGCGCTCCGTCGCGAAGACCGATTTTTTTGCCTTCTGCGTAGGTGCGTCCGTGGTAAGAGATGCCGACTTCGTAGATTGGAACCTTGAGCTTGGCGATTTTCGCGGTGATTTCCGGCTCAAAACCAAAGCGCGACTCTTGAATCCGGATTCGCGTCAGCACGTCTCGGCGAAACACTTTGTAACAGGTCTCCATATCCGTGAGATTGAGATTCGTGCAAAGGTTGGAGAAAAAGGTGAGCGCGCGATTGCCAAGCGTGTGCCAAAAATAAAGCGCGCGGCGGCCGTCGCTCCCGAGGAAGCGCGATCCATACACCACGGCAGCTTTTCCCGCGAGAATCGGCTGAATCAGTTTCGGATATTCGGTCGGATCGTATTCAAGATCGGCGTCCTGGATGATGACGATCTCACCGGTAGCCCTCGCAAATCCAGTGCGCAGTGCGGCGCCTTTGCCTTGGTTTTTCTCGTGCCGCATGACGGTCAGCGTCGTGCCGACCTCGGTCAGGAGGTGCTCGAGTTCTTCGCGAGTGCCGTCGGTCGACGCGTCATCGACCACGATGATTTCCGCGATCGCAACGGGCGCGGCGCGCACCGCGAAAACTAATTCACGAATGGTCGCGCGTTCGTTGTAGCAGGGGACGACGACGGAAATGCGCATAGCTCACCAACTCGCGATCGCTTCGAGACGACGACGATAGCGCGAGCCGATGGCCGCGAGGGAGAATTCACGTTCGATCGTCGCTTGCGCGGCGGCGCCAAGACGTTCGCCTAACGCGCGGTCATCGAACAGAAGCTGCATCCATTCTGTGGCATGCCCCACGTCCGGCTGCGCCCAATGCTGACCTTGGCCGTAGGGACCGTAGCTGCGTTCGAGCGGGACCACCGCAGCTCGTACCGGCGCGCCGTTGCTGGCATTGAGAAATTCCTTTGTCGCCGACCAATCTGTCGCGATCACCGGTTTGCCTAAGTACATGCACTCCGCGACCGCGAAGCCGAAACCCTCACTGCGATGGAGCGACACGAAACAATCGCACGCGCTCTGCAGTTCATAGACGCGACTCCGTGAAAGCGAATCGGCGATGAGGTAAGTGTTGGGCAAATCGGCTAGTGATTTCTCCAGCGCGGCGAGCTCAGCTTCGTTCCCGTAGACGCTGTGAACTTTGATGACTAGCCCCGCTCCGCGCGCCGTGAGCTGAGATTGGCGATAGGCTTCGATTACGGCCTGCGGATTTTTCCGCGCGCTGTAGCTGTTCAGATCATACAAAAACAGAAAGAGATATTTTTCTACTGGGAGACCGAAACTCGCGCGCAATTCCGCGATCGGCGTGAAGGGGCGGGAAAATTCGACCGAGTGAGGCATCGTCACGACGGGCAAGGGAGATTTCGCTGCGATCGCTTCGCGTACGAATTCCGAAGGAACCCAAATTTCTTCGAAGTAGTTGAAAGCCGTGAGCCATGAATCGGGAAACTCGGGCAGCTCCCAGGCCCAATAGCCGATGTTGTATTTTCCGGCGCGAAATTCTTTGCCGTGGTGCGTGTCGATGTCGCGACTCGCCGGCGCATCGAGGTGGAAAACATTCACCGCGTGCGGATTCGTTTCCTGCAAAAAAGGCACCAGCGTCGGATCGCCCAGTCGCGATTTGCAGTGAAGCTTGAGTTGGACGGCCGCAGTCGGGATTTTCGCGGCGTCGGCTGCTCGCACCATGGCTCGTGCCGATTCGCCGATGCCGAGATCGGCGGTGATGAAGCCGACTACATTCAGACCCAGCCGATTATGCTCGCGCGCAAAGGCGGGCGAGTAGGGGCCGTGTCGATGGGCAAAGTCGAACATCACTAAGCCGTCCGCCTCGATCCTGCGGATGCGCAGTTGCCGATTTTTATTCTGCCGGCGGAAGCGTTGGATGCGATCCGCGAGCGAATGCTTTTCCGCGACCCGCGCCAACCAGGCCAAGAGATTGGTTTGGCGCACATCTCGAAGCCGCAAAAAAAGCTCCGTGCCATCCGCGGCCCAGTCGGGTTGAACCTCGATCGGCACTTCCCAAATTTCGCCGGCAGGAACCGCGATCGTCGCGATCGGCTTGTCGCCGGCAAAAATATCCAAGCGCGGGATGCCGATCTCGATACCCTCGGCATCGGGATGCGCTTTCGTTTCGCCGAAGATCACCAAGCGTTTGAGGCCGCGCAGCGGGGGCAGGAAAATGCGACCTCGCTCGCGGATCCACGCCGAGTCGGGAGCAAATTCATCGAAGAACAAACCTTCACTGCGGACAGCGCCCCGGACATAGTGGCTAGCAGAGGCGCGAGGTGGTGAGGAAAACATCAAGCGAAGGAACGGTGATAAGCACCGTGCAGCCCTTGGCAAAAAGAAATCGAGCGGATCCGCATTCAAAACAGAGCGGCGTTTTGCGAACGCCGCCATTCGACGGATGACGCAAAGACCGGTGTTGACGCACGCGCCTGCGTTCCAAGCCAACTCATTTATCGAGGTGGGTCGCGATGTGACTCCTCGATCCTTTGATCAGGCCGCGGCGGATCCAGACGGGTTGCCGATTTCGCGGCGATAGTTGACGAGATAGCAGCCTGAATTCGCCGCGCCCGTGAACTCATTGGGGCGCTGGCCGTTTAGCCCGAAACAAATGCGCAAGCGGTCGCCGCGGAGCTGGGCAATCGCGGGCAGCGTGCGGCCCGCGTTGACGCCTTTCTTTCCGACTAATGTGAGTTGCCAGCCGGTGCTTTCCTGGGTCGCACTCCATGCACCTTGGTCGGAGACTTCACGGCCAAATTTTACGCGATAATGATCGTCGCTTAAAATAAGCCGCATCGCGTCGAGCGCTTCTTTGGGCGCAAGTTCGCCATCGAGTTCCGCGCGGAGCGGGTGCCAGGTGCCGGTCAGTGTATCCATGAAATTGATGCGTTAATCGCGCCGCAAGATATCGCGAACTGCGGTTTCGATCGGTGCCGGTAGCACGAGGTCCTTCGCGCCTTTGGCTCCGAGTTCGGCGAAACGCCGCGCACCGGGAAAGACCGAGCCTTCGAGCGCGCCGACTGCGGCATTGTAGTTCTTTGCGGTCGAGTCGAGTGCTCGGCCCAGTTTATCCAGGTGATGGGTAAACGTGCTGAGCCGGTCGTGGAGTTGCCGCCCCAGTTGGCTGATTTCTTCGGCGTTTTGAGAAATGGATTCCTGGCGCCAGCCGATCGACGCCGCTTTGAGCAGGGCGATCAACGTCGTGGGCGTCGCCAGCAAGACGCGCCGATTGACCGCGCGTTCGAGTAACTCGGAGTCGACTTGCAGCGCCGCCGACAGAAAGTGGTCACCGGGGACGAAGAGGACGACGAATTCGGGCGCGGGTTGAAATTGCTCCCAATAATTTTTAGCCCCCAGCGCATCGACGTGTCCGCGGATTTTCGCGGCGTGTTCACGGAGTTTCAGTTCGCGCGCAGCGGGGTCGGCCAAATCGATCGCATCGCGATAGGATTGAACGGGTGACTTGGCATCGATCACAATACGCTGACCGCCCGGCAGACGCACGACCAGATCCGCGCGCAGAGCGCCGCAGGTTTCTTGCTCCAGAAAGTCGCAGTAGTTCGTCATGTCCGCGAGTTCGACCACGCGCCGAAGTTGCAATTCGCCCCAACTTCCCACGTAGGTCGTGGAGCGAAGCGCCGTCGAGAGTTTGGACGCTTCGGTTTGCAACTGAAGTTGAGCGGAGTTGAGCGACTTCAGTTGCTCGGAGAGGGCGCCATAGGCGGTGTGGCGCTTGTCTTCGATTTCCGTGATCTTCTTGTCGACCCGCTCGAGCGAATCACGCAGCGGTTTGGTCAGGGCATCGATCGCCTGCTGGCGTGCGGTGAGATCGCCCTCGGCCTTTTGTTGAAACTGGGCCAAAGAAGTCTGCGCGAGTTCGAGGAAGGTCGTATTATTATTGCGCAAAGCCTCAGCGGAAAGCGCTTTAAACTCATGGGCCAGACGATCCTGCGCCTCGGTGAGCAACCGAATCCGTTCGCTCGCCGACGCCTTTTCCGCCGCCAACTCGACCTGGGCGCGGTTTAATATAACCTCCGATTCTGAGCCACGAAGCCTCATGGCCTGAAGTTCGAGGTTCAATCGGTTGACGTCGGCTTGCGCCAGGTCGGCACGAGCCTGCAACGAGGCCCGCGCGCGCTCTTGCCAGAGCCAGACAAAAAGCCCGGACAGAGCAGCGGCACCAAGAGCAACAAGGAGAATGATCACGCTAAAATTCTTGGCAGGACTGCGTTTGGCGCAAGATCGTCGTTAGGTGATGCAGTTCGCGACCCACCCTCTAAAGATAGGCGAAAATAGGGAGAAATAAGCATACAATGTGTGGGCCTATAAACACGCTTTCTTGACATATCGTGGGCGACTTCAATACGCTTGCATGCTTTTTGCTGGCATACCCCTTATGCCGTTAGGTTACTTGTCAAACTGACGCCCTTATCATGTTTCCGGACTCCGCGCCTTCGTTAGTAGAAGTCAGCGACCGGCCACTCGTCCTCGTGATTGACGACGAATATGGCCCTCGGGAATCCATTGCCTATACTCTCTCGTCGGAGTTCGAGGTGGTCACGGCATCTAGAGCGTCGGAGGGTTTGGATCGGTTAAAAGAGCGCCGTTTTTCCGTGGTCATTTTGGATATTCGAATGCCGGAGATGGATGGCATTCGCGCGCTCGAGGCGATTCGGAAAATCGATCGCGAGATTTCCGTGGTGATGTTGACCGGCTACGGGACACTTCAAACGGCGCAGCAATCGATGGTGTATGGCGCGAACCAGTACCTTCGTAAACCGCCGGATATTTCTGAGTTGATGGACGCGGTTCGCCACCAATCGCAAGCCGCGCAGGTTCGCCGCCACCAGGCTCGTCTCACGGCGGAAATGGAAGTGATGAACGCGACGCTGAAACGCGAGATCGAGGCCAAGGAGCCGCACATTTGGCAGGCGCGCGCCGCCGTCGAACTGGTGCATGATCTGGCCAATCCTTTGACCGTAGTGATTGGTTACGCGGATTTGTTGGTCCAAGAAGCGAAGAAAATGGCGCGTCGAGAGCCGGAGCATGCGCGCAACTTTCTAAACTACGCTGACGTTGTGAGCCGCGCCGCGGATTATTGTCACCATCTCGCGGAGAACTGGAAACAGACCAGCCGGAAGACAGCGGAGTATGATTACATCGACCTCGTTGCACTGGTCCGCTCGGTCAAGGAAGTGATCTTTTTCAACAACAACGCGATCGTGCTATCTGGAGTAGGCCAGGCGAAGATTCACGGTTCGCACTTTGAGCTCACGCGCGTGTTGCAGAATCTGTTGAAAAACGGATTGGAAGCCGGCGCCGCTCGGGTGAATGTGATTTTTGGACTGACCGCTGAGCACATCACGGTGCAGATCGCCGACAATGGCGAAGGCATGGACGAGGAAACCGCTCGCAAGGCCATGAAAGGCGGATTCACGACCAAAGCGAATGGCACCGGTTTAGGTCTGGGTATTTGCCGTCACTTGCTCGCTGCGCATGGCGCGACGATGAAGCTCGAGTCGGCCAGGGCCAAGGGCACCAAGATCCTCATCGCTTTTCCAGTTTCTGGGAAGTGAAGTGATTGCGTCGCCGACGCGGTGACTCTTCTTTCGGCGACGATCGCTGAAAGCGTTTTTTTATGATTCTGAGCACTGCGCTTTGCGCTTCCGTTGGGGCTTTGGCTGTCGGTACGGCTGCCTTGTGGAGCCACTTCCACCGACCGCAAAATCGAGCGCTGGCCGCCGGCTCGCTTTTCGTCGCACTTTGGATGCTTTGCTGGCACGGCGATTTTATCGTCTCCAGTAATCCGCTTTGGCTGCGTGCGGCCTGGTTCGCCGCGGGAATCCTACCGATTTTTTTAGTCTTTTTGCGCGAGACGATTTCGTGGCCGCTGCGATCGGCGCGGGAGCGATTCTCCGGCATCCGCATCTGGTGGCTTTTCCCGGCGGTGTGGTGCTCGTGGGTCGTCTGCCGGTTTTTCTACCGTGAACCGCTTCCGCTCGTCCATCCGATGTTCGGCACGATGATGATCGCTCCGATCGTGGCGGGTCTACTCAGCACGGTCATGTTCCTGCTCGGCACGGTGCAACGCCTTCAAGGACGGATTGGCGCGCACCGCCTGGAACTCCAGTTGCTTGGACTTGGCGGAGCGCTTTTGATTTTGGTGACGTTTGTTTTTCCCGTGATGGGCGCGGTCACGCACGATCGGACTTGGGATCGCCTGATGCCGTTGCTGATTTTGGCGATTTTTGCCGGGCTTTCCTGGACCCTGCTGACAAGCCGACTGCTCGATGCGAAGCATCTGCTCACGATCGGCGTCGAAAAAATTGTCCTGGTCGCGAGCACCTCCGTATTTGTTTGGGGGATACGCGACCTGGCGGCGCAATTCATGCCGGCATGGCTGGCTTTTGGTGTGGCCCTCGCACTTGGACTCTGGTTCGTCGCGGAACTGCGTCCCTGGCTGCAGGAGTTGACCCAACGTTATGCGCCGGCCGAGAGAGTTCGCCGTTCGGCGTTTGAAATTGCCCGACGCGACCTCCGGCCTGAGCAAATGGAAGAAGCGTTCATTAAGCTTCTCACTCAGTGGGGGAATTGTGATCGCGCCGTGATCCTCATGGCGTCACAGGGAAGGTTAATCGGCGGTGGGATCGAGTGGCCGCTGCATTGCGATGAGATGAAGCTTTTGCACCGGATGCGCTGGGCAACAGCGGAGAGATTGGACCGGGAGAAACCCCGTTTCGAGGGTCCGGGTTTAGCTGCTTTAATGAAAGCCAATGGCTTTGGCGTGCTCGTGGCGAGCGCGGGGCCCTCGCTCGCCTTCGTCATGGGATTGAGTTTTCCGCGCACACGCATGCCGTTTACCTACCCGCAAGTTACGCAGCTCCTGTCGTTGGAAAGCACGATCGAAACCGCGCTCTCACGGGCTCACTATTTGATGAAAGTGCAGCACGCGGAGCAGCTTGCGACGGTGGGTTTGCTGGGAGCGAGCATCGCCCACGAGATCAGAAATCCACTTGTTTCTATTAAAACTTTTGTGCAATTGCTTCCTCACCGTTATCAAGAAGCAACGTTTCGTGAGAAGTTTTTCCGGCTTATTGGGGAAGAGGTGGGGAGAATCGATCGTATGACCGAGCAGCTTCTCGATCTGTCCACGCCCCGTGTTTTCACGATGCAAGAAACTGCAATTCACTTGCTTTTGACGGGTTGTATCGATCTCATCACTGCCAAAGCAGACGACAAGCGCGTGAAAATTTCCACCGATTATCAAGCCGACAACGACATTGTGTTCACCGATCCTAATGCGGTGAAACAGGTTGTGCTTAATCTCGGTTTCAACGCGATCCAAGCGCTCGAACAAAAAACGGACGACCGTGAAGTTACGGTCGCGACGCGGAAGACCGAAACAAGTCTAGAAATTGTGATATCGGATAATGGGACCGGGATTGCGCCAGAAGTGTGGTCCCGCCTTTTCCAGCCTTTTCAATCGACCAAATCGAGTGGCTTCGGCCTCGGTTTGGCCACCTGTCGCGACATTTTATCCAATCTCCACGCAAGTATCACGGCTGATCAGCCGTCCGCCGGCCGAGGGGCAACCTTTCGGATTCTTCTGCCATGCCAGCCACCTACATCTTAGCAACCGATGATTCGGAATTGCTGCGTGCCTGGTGGGTTTTAGTGCCGCCGGGGCGGCAAATCTTGTCCCTCGAAGAGAGTCTTGCACCCGGTGTATTGGATTCTTCGATACCGATGGTGCTGGTTCTCGACGCCTCCGTCGCGGAAAAAATTTCCGAACCTCTGCGTCAGGCACCGGCGATCATCATTGGCGAACAGGGCAGTTTAGCGATGGAACGCGCTCGGGCTCTGGGTAACAGCCGGGTTATCCTCGGTTACGACGAGGTGCGCACCCGCCTTGGCACGCTGCTGCCGATTTTAGAAGAGCTGGCTGAGCGCAGCGCCGCGTTGCAATTGTCCGACACGCGAGCACTCGCACCGTCGACAACGTCTGCGACGTCGCCCTTTGCTCCGGTCAGCGGCGCGCGGCCGCCCACGACGACGCCCGTTGAGGCCTCGGCCGCGTGGGATGCCGTCGAAGCGGTGGTGGAACGCCTTGGCTCGCGCTCGCGCGTACTCGAAGAATTCCGGCGGATGGTTCGCGCGGTTTTGCACACGTCGACCGTGCTTTTTTTCCTGCGGGACGGCACTGGCTTTCGCGCGGACCGCGGCGACGCGACCTGCGCGGGAGATGATCCCTTGTGTGTTTATTGGTCGCAGTATCCGGCGATTTTAGACGGAACGGAATGGCCAGTAGCGGTGAGCCCGCTGGCCGAGGTGTCCATTCGCCAGCGTTTTCGTCAATGGTCGAGCCGGCTGCTCGTGCCGGTTCATGAGAACGGACGCCTTTACGGTTTCATCGCACTCGGTGTCCGCGACGACGGAGTTCCCTTTACGACGGCGGATCGGGCCAAGGCGGTGGGCTTGGCCCGCTTGTTGCGTCAATGCTTGGAGCAGTCCTCGCGCTTCGGAAAAATTTCCGAACAGAACGAGCGCTGGCGCTTGGCGGAACACTATCTGCCGAATCTTTTGGTCTTGGGGACGGACGAGCCGATTCCGAAACATGTGCCTCCCGGGATTCGTTCGCTCATCGCCGACGTGCGCGCTACGCGAGAGACGCGTCGGATGGTCCCCACGATTGAGCAGCCTTTCCGCGCTCATGCCGGTGTTTCCGAAACACTCGGTGTCTGGGTTTATTGGGAAGATGCCGCCGCTGAAGTGCGTGAGGCGAACCAGCGTCAACGCAGCGCGCGTTTGGCCTTGCTCCATGACATTGCGCTGACGCTCAATCACGAGTTGGGCAACGCCCTTGTATCGTTGGCGGCACTACGGTTTAATCCGAACGCAGAAAGCACCGCCGGCGTCCTCACGACTGCGGTCAAACGGGACATCGCGAGCCTCGAGAGCATCAATCGCCACCTGGCCTCGATTCCGACCTTTAGCGAAGTGGTGCCTGAAGAAACCGACATTCGCGCATTGATGCGCGATCTGAGCCGGCGCACCGGAGTGACTTTTGAAAGCAGTGGAGCGCCCGTCGTGCTGACCGTCGTACCGAAGCTCTTGGACTTCGCGCTCGAATCCATTTTGGAAAGCATCGCGGAGAACCGTCCAGAACTGGGCAAACGCGATCTTGCGGTCCGACTGCGCACCATCGGCGACAACGATCGCATGACGGCTGCGCTGGCCATTCGCGGGCCGAAATTAGCTCTCGAAGGCATCTGGCCTCCAACGGAGCCGGGCGACGCCCCAAGTCACGGCCGGATCAGCGTTTTTGTCGCGAAGGAGATCATTCGCCTGCACGGAGGTGACATCCGCGCTTCCCAAAACACGTTGGGCGCGGAGATTAACATCTCGCTCGGCAATTGGTGATTCGCGGCTGGGGCGGAGCGCAAATCGATTTGGCTGAGGGGGCAAAAGCGGCTTTTTCGCAGTTTTATCATGCTCCGGAGGGAAATCCCCTGAGGGTGCGCGCCATGACCTGCCGGGTTTCAGGAAATCGCCGGCCGCGCTAGACTAGCGGCGGAATGACTTACTTGCAGTTCCAAGTCACCCGGGCCGCACCCGTTGAAGAAGCCTCGCCTCGCGCCGAGGTCGCTGCGGAATTCTTGATCAACCATCATGATCCACGGGAGTGTACCCGTCGCGCGGTGGTGACTCTGGCCGAAGAAGGGTGGCGCGCTTTAGCTTTGCTCAACGCCGAGCACGGTTCGGTGCCGAACGAGATGAAACTCGGCGAGCGGGTCCGCGCGCTGTTTCCCCAGGCCGAACAGGCTGGCTTGGCTTACAAAATCGCTTCTTTGGACGCGGTTTGAGGGACGAACTTTACCGTCATGTAAAGGAAAGCGTTGCGGCTTCTGGCTGGCGCTCGCTTGGTTTGTTTTACCCATGAAAACCCTGTTATCCCTTGCCTTTGGTTTGTTCGCTGGCGCGACCGCGCTGGGAGCCAACCTTCCGACGGAATCGTTTGGTCAACTTCCCGACGGGCGCGCGGTTCATCTTTATACGTTAAAATCGTCCGGCGGTCTCACTGTCGCCATCAGTGACTACGGCGCCACCGTCGTGAAACTGCTCGCGCCGGATCGTCAGGGGCATTTCGATGATGTGGCTTTGGGCTTCAATCGGCTTGAAGATTACGAGGCCAAGTCCCCGTACTTCGGCGCGATTGTCGGCCGTGTGGCCAACCGCATCGCGGATGGTCAGTTCACGCTCGACGGCAAGACCTACACGCTCGCGAAGAATGATCACCCGGGCGGCATTCCCTGCGCGCTGCACGGAGGAAAACGCGGATTCGACAAAGTCCTTTGGACCGCCGAGCCGCGGGAAGTGGGCGGCGAGCCGGCCTTGCAGTTAACCTACGTCAGCCCCGATGGCGAAGAGGGTTACCCGGGCACGCTCACGGTTCACGTGCTGTATTCAGTCACCCGCGACAACAGCCTGAAGATCGACTATTCTGCCACGACCGACAAGGACACACCGGTTAACCTGTCCAATCACTCGTACCTCAACCTCAAAGGCGAAGGGCAGGGTGATGTTCTCGATCATCAGCTCACGATCGCGGCCCATCGGTTCACGCCGGTCAACGCCGGGCTCATTCCGACGGGAGAATTGAAAAGCGCGATTAACACGCCATTCGACTTCACCAAACCTCATACGGTCGGCGAACGGATCAATGCCGACGATGAACAACTCAAGGTTGGCGGCGGTTACGACCATAATTGGGTTTTGGATACGGTGAAGAGTAAGCCAACTTTGGCGGCGACGATCTATGAGCCGACCACGGGACGTGAACTGGAAATCTCGACGACTGAGCCCGGCCTGCAGTTCTACTCCGGCAACTTTCTGGATGGTACGCTCGTGGGAAAAGGCGGACGCAAGTACGTGCATCGCGGCGCTTTGGTTTTCGAAACGCAGCATTTTCCCGACTCGATCAACCATCCGAAATTTCCCAACACAGTCTTGAAGCCGGGTCATGAACTGAAGTCGGAGACCGTGTATCATTTCACGGCGCATTGATTTTTAAAGAGCGCTCTTGGCGCGGTCTGTCCGCGCTGAGAGACGTTTTTACGACGAGAAAAGGGACTTGGCGGAGTTGCTGATTCGCGCTTCTCGCGCTTGCGGGGAAAAGGTCTTCGACTCACGATGACCGTTTAAACCCATCGAGCCCATTTCTAGCCGACTCCCTTTCCATCTCGAGAAAACCGCCCGCGGCAGCAAAGCGCGGGCGGCTTCGTTTCGCACCGCCCACGGCGAGGTGCAAACGCCCGTGTTCATGCCGGTCGGCACGCAAGCCACGGTCAAAGCGCAGACGGTCGACGACCTCGCCAGGGTCGGGTCGCAGGTGTTGTTGGCCAACACCTACCACTTGCTTCTCCGTCCCGGGCCCGAGGTGTTCAAGCATTTCGGCGGGATTCACCGATTCATGAATTGGTCGAAGCCGGTGCTCACGGACTCGGGTGGTTTTCAGATTTTCTCCCTGCCGGAAACGCGCTCGATGAACGAAAAAGGGGCTCGTTTCATCAGTTACGTCGATCGCCGGGAATGTCTTCTCTCCCCCGAGGCGAGCATCGAGATGCAGAAAGCGATTGGCAGCGACATCATGATGGTGCTGGACCAGTGCATTCCGGCAACGTCGGGCCGCGCCGAAGCGGAGGCCGCCATGCGTCTCACCCATCGCTGGGCCGAACGTTCCTTGCGAGCGCGCGGTGACTCATCGCAAGCGTTATTCGGAATTGTCCAAGGCGCGCTGTTCCACGACTTGCGCGCGCAGAGCGCGGAGTTTCTGCGAGCGTTGCCCTTCGACGGATTGGCGATCGGCGGACTCGCTGTGGGCGAGACTCACGCGGAACGGTACGCGTTTACCGATGCCGTCACCGATCATTTGCCGGAAGATCGGCCGCGTTATCTCATGGGCGTTGGCACGCCGATCGATATCCTCGAAGCGGTTCATCGAGGCGTGGACATGTTCGACTGCATCATTCCGTCGCAAGTGGCGCAGCGCGGGACCGCATTTACGGCGAAAGGGAAAATTCAGCTACGGCGTTCGGTCTATAAATTCTCCGACGCGAAATTGGATCCCGACTGCAATTGCCGCACCTGCCGCGAGTACTCGCGCGGCTACCTCCATCACCTGATCAAAACGGAAGAAACGTTAGGGTGGCAATTGGTCACCCAGCATAATTTGACGTTCTATCATCGCATCACGGCGGAGATGCGGGCCGCGATTTTGAACGATACGTTCGTCGATTATTACGAGCGGGCTCGTATCGATTTTGTGGGTACGGATGAGGAGAATCCGATGAATCATCCGGAGCGGAAGCGCTGGCCCCGGCCGAAGCATCTCGGCGACTACGAGATTGTGAGTTCGCCGGAAGGATTTTCCAGCATCCGCCAGCGGAGCTCGGGTGAGACAATGCACTCGGTCAGTCGTCCCAGCGATGAGGCGGAGCGTTTGTATGTGCAACAGTCACGGCTGGCGGAACGGTTGAGAAGCGAGCCCGCGGCCGAGACGCTGACGATTTGGGACGTCGGTTTGGGAGCGGCCTCGAACGCGATGGCCGCGGTGCATTGCTTCGAGCGCCTTTGCGCGGAGGGAGACGCGAGCGCGCTTCGTCCATTGCGCTTGGTGAGTTTTGAGCGCGATCTCGATCCCTTGCGTTTGGCCGCTAAGTTTGCCTCGCATTTTCCGCATCTGCGACATTCCGCGCCGAATCGGATTTTGGAAAATGGCGCGTGGACGCACGAGTCGGGTAGGTTGCACTGGGACTTGGTCGCCGGCGATTTTCTTGAACACCTGGAAGAAGCGCCAGCGCCCGATGTGATCTTCTACGATCCATTTTCCGCTAAAACCGATTCCGCCTTGTGGACCACCGACGTGTTTGCACGGATCCGTGCACGCTGTCGAAGCGAAGGGACGGAACTTTACACCTACTCGGCGGCGACGCAGGTGCGCGTGATGCTGTTGCGCGCGGGGTTTGTCGTGGCCGCTGGCGTCGGCACGGGACCGAAAGAGGACACGACGATCGCATTCAGCTCGCTCGAAGCAGCAAAGACGCATGCGGCGTGGCCGCGTCGCCTCGGCGCGGAGTGGTTGGCACGATGGCGCCGGAGTGGATCGAAATTCCCCGCCGATTTAGCCGAAGCTGAACAGGCGGCGTTTTCCGCCTGGATCGAAGCGCGGCCGCAATTCTCAAGTGCGGCGTCGCCGACCTAAATCTCTTTCACCCACGCGTCGAAACGTTCGCGACTTTGCCGGATGTCATCTCGCGGATCAAAGGTTTCTGGCTCGTGTTCGATCCCGAGCGGGCCGGAAAAGTTTTGATTTTTCAACTCAACGAGAACCTCGCGAATATTGGCGATGCCATCACCGAGCCGACACGTTTCATGACCCATGTCGACGAATTCCAGACCTGTCTTGGTCAAGCGCGGAGGCCGAACGTCTTTGAGATGAACCGCGAGAATACGACCGCGAAAATCGCGAGTAGCTGAGACGGGGTCCCAGTGACGCGTCGCACACCATCCGGTATCGAGCGCCACCCCCACGACGTCTTCATCGCCCGAGCCTAGGCGCGCGAAAATTTCCGCGGAAGATGTCTCCGGGTGATTTTCGATCCCGTAGCCGACACGGTGATCGCGCAGGATTTTCACAGCCGAAGCGCGGTCGTTGGTGAAGAGCTCGCAGTTGCCCGCGAAAGACGGAATTTCCAGAGCGTTGCACAGCTTGCACGCGGCGATCAGTTGGCTGGCATCGCCCATGACCCACGCGGGGTAACTGCGGACGACGAGCTGATGCTTTTTCAGTAAGGCGCGCGCTGTGTCGATTTGGTGAGGTGTAGCCCAGGTCCAATGGAGGTGCGCGCACCACAAATCGATGGCTTGAAAACCGAGCGCGACGATTTCCCCGAGCATCTCGTCGAAGCGCTGCTCAAACGTATTCTCCGGCGCAAACCATTCGTTTGAAGCGACGTCTCCCTGCGCCCAGCCCTTGTCCATTCGGTAGTTCAGAGGCCGAGCGACAAAGTTCGCGGTGACGAAGGAAGGCGAGGAGAGCATGCTGCTGAGCCTTACAATGAAGCGACCGGACTTCCAAACGAATCTCTGCCTCGAAAATGAGTGAATGCGTTTCGTTGACTGCCTGCGCTGTGAAGCCCTAGGGTGATGTTCTATCGACGTCGATTGAGCCGCCGCGGATGCGAGATCCATTCGCATGCTCTGGTTTAGGTTGACCTCGGTTACGCGGGCGTTCACGCGGAGGATCTGCTCAATGCGCTGGGTTACTATGCGCTCGGGTTCTAATGTGAACGTCACCGCTTAAGACAAGCGGCGCGTGGCGATCGGCGCAGGCAAGGGCACCGAAGGTTGATCGTTGCGTTGAATAATCACCGTCATTTGCAGCCGCTCACTTTTACCGTATCGTCAGGGTTCCGACTTCGACACTTTTCAACTCGTATTCAAATCATGGATATTAAAAGAGCAGGCTCTCAACCCTCGGCCAAAGGTCCGGCCGATTGGTTCACCGGCGTGGTCCGGATGGATCCCATCATTCAGGCCGCGGAGCCTGCGCGTGTGCAAAGCGCGTTGGTTACTTTCGAGCCTGGCGCGCGGACCGCTTGGCATACGCACCCACTCGGCCAAACCCTCATTGTCACCTCTGGCGTAGGGCGCGCGCAACGCGTTGGCGGCCCGATCGAGGAAATTCGGCCAGGTGATGTCGTCTGGATTCCGCCCGGTGAGAAGCACTGGCACGGCGCCGGTCCCACGACGGCGATGAGTCACATCGCCATCCAAGAGCAGCTGAACGGCAAGCCCGTGGAGTGGCTCGAGAAAGTGACGGACGAGCAATACGGCCAGAAGTAGAGGCTGGGTTCGCTTTCCAAGCCGCGCTCGTGAGAACACGGGCGTTTGAGATGGCAGCGCGTCAGGCCTGCGTTCTTCCGAGCGAGGCCGCGCCGAATATTGCCACTGCCGGTTTCAGCCCGCCCGTGCTTGCCGCTGGTTTTTAATCGCGCGCCAGAGAAGAACGACTGCGACCGCCGCAAAGAGAGAATTGCCGACGAGGTCGACAGTACCCTTTGCGCCGATCACCGGCACTTGTGGGAAACCCGTGCACGCGTACGTGAGCATGGCGCCGCCGCCCGCGGCCAAGGTGTGCAAAGGCGTCCACGTCACCCGTCTGGACCAAAACGCCAAAAGTGCGATCGCCACGAGATAAAGCGCGCCGTAAACCGCCACAATCGCCCATCCGTGAATCACGGCGTGCGCGCTCATGAAGCCGAGCCCAAGCAGAAAGGTCACTAATCCGACGACGAACGGGTTGCCCACGTTGCCGGGTCGAGAGGAGTCTCGTTTTTTAAAGGTGAACGCGATTGCGGTCACGACGAGAATGACCGCGACCACGCTGATCAACTGCGCGAACGAGGCGTGAAAGGGATCTTGTTTGTGGGTGCCACCGTGAATCATGAGCACTCCCAAAACAAACAGTACGCTGAAGATGCTGAGGCTGATTTTCCCGAGCCAGGGTGTTTCGCGTCGTTCCGCGAAAAGGCCTTCCGTAATAGCGATCGGCACCGAGATGCTCCAAACCGTATGCAAGGTCAGAACGAAAGGCGTCCACCAACCTCCAATCCCAAGACTTGGCACGTAAGCCTCACTTAACAGACTGAATCCGAGATAGTGCGGGTTAAACAGCGTTTGGATGCAAATGCCTTCCTCGATCAAACCGTACGCGAGCGCCAGAAGAATGATCGTCGGCCAGCCACGATGGAAACGCCGAGCCACTTCGCGCACGACGACCGCCCCTCCTCCATACAACGGCGCGAGAATCACCATCGCCGCAAACGCGCTGATCGAAATATTTCCGAGCAGAAATTCAGCGACAAAGGGAGAGAGAAAAAAGAGCACCAAGGCGGGAGCGATTTTTCTCAACCCTTTCAACTCCTTGGTCTGAGATGGGAGTGGCGACGTGTTCATGATTTGAGGTGATTTTTGCGGTGCGACGCGGATGTTTCTTTGCGGGTAGCGAGGTAAAAAATGGTCACTAATTCTCGCGCGTAGTCGCTGAGCGACAGGTCGGGGTGGGCCGCCCAGTGACCGAGCGCTCCGTTGATCGAGTGCATCAACGTCAACGCCATCGGCGTGATGGCGAAGGAGCGAAACTCTCCCGACTTCTGCCCCGCCTCCAACATCTGCCCGAGCCGGGTCAGATTGGTCTTCTCTGCTTGTTCCAATAAGTAGAGCGCCCCGTTTTTATCGCGGTGGTTCATCAGAATATAGCCGATGGTGAGAAGCTGGGGCCGGTGGGCTTCGAGATAAGCAAACTCCGATTCGATATACGCCCGCAGTTGATCCCGGGCGCTTTTTTCGGCGATTAGCCTAGGATGAACGAAACTCCAAATGTCCACGTAGATGGAGTGAACTGTGTTTTCGAGCAGCTCATCTTTCCCGGAAAAATGATAGGAGATGATGCTTTTGCTGATCTTCGCCCGAGCCGCGAGTTTCGCCAGCGACGCCCCCGCGTAGCCGTCCTCCGCCACCGCTTGAATGGTGGCCTCGATAATTTGGCGTCGGCGCGCGTCTTCAATGAAGGAAGTCGTTTTTAGGCCGATCAGACTGTTTTTAGACCGCATGGACGGATTTGAGGTTAATCGGCCTAGATGTCAAATCAAAGGTTCGGGGGTTGAGGTTCCGCCCGTCCCGGCTACGGTCCTTGCTTTGATGACAGCCTGTCTTGTGCAGAAAGAACATCGGTTGGGTGCCCGCGTTTTAACGTGTGCGCTCTTGCTCGCGGCGCTGGTCGCAGGCGGATGTGGGAGTGTGCCTTCAGCGAAGGAGTCGCTGAAGCCGGTCGCTGCGGCGGTCACGGAACGAGCGGGCCCTCAAGTTCAGCTCGCGTGGGCGCAGTCGGCAGATGAACAAGCTGCGATCGATGATCGGGTAAACACGCTTTTGCGTGAGCCGCTCAATCTCGACAGCGCGGTACAAATCGCCGTGCTGAAAAGTCCATCGCTGCGCATTGCGTTGGCCGAGATTCAATTGTCACAAGCTGACATTTTGGCTGCGAGTCGGCTGGCGAATCCGACGCTGACGGCGAGTTTGCGTTGGCCGAATTCTCGTCCTCGGGGTCCGGATGCCGAATTTTCCTTCGCTGCCGATTTGCTCAATGGTTTGCTGATTCCGCTCCGTCGCCGTTGGGCCGAAAGGGAAGTGGCGGGGGCGCAGGCGCGGATGGCGGACGAAATGGTTCGGCTCATCACGGACGTTAAGAAAGCGCTGGTCACTTTCGAAGCGCACCAACTGCTGCATGCTCGCATCGTCGATGTGCTGGCCGCAGACGCCGCGACCGCTGAGCTCGCGCAGCGACAATTCGAAGCGGGAAACATCAATCAACTCGATCAACTGAATCAGGAATCAGCCGCGCAGGAGGCGCAACTCGCCCTTCTGGCCGATGAACAAAGCATCCGGGAGGACCGGGAAGCGCTTACCCGCTTACTCGGCTTGAGAGATGATCACTGGCGCGTCGAGGAAACGCTCTCGGCCCCACCGGCATTGAGTTTTCTCGCCGATGACGTGCTGATCGGCCAGGCACTTCAGCAACGACTCGATCTAAAGGCGGCGCGACAAGCGGTCGAAAATGCTCGGGCTGCGCTTGATTTAAAGAAGCGCACTCGCTGGCTGCCAGCCTTAATCGAAACCGGCATCGACACAGAGCGCGAGTCCCCGGGCGATCGCCTGACCGGGCCGACCCTTTCTTTTGCGCTCCCGATTTTTAACCAGGGCCAGGACGAAGTTCTTCACCTAACGGCTGAAGTGAGTCGCGAGAAAGCTCGAGCGGACTCGTTGGAAATCGCGATTGCGAGCGACGTGCGTGTGGCGCGCGCGCGGGTGCAGACCGCGGCGCAGATGGTCTCGTTTTATACTTCAACCCTGCTTCCTCAGCGCCACCAGATCGTGCGAGAAACCCTGTTGCACTACAACGCGATGCAGAAAAGCAGTTACGAAGTCCTCGCGGCCAAGCAGCAGGAACTCGCGGCCCAGCGCGAGGAAATCGAAGCATTGCGGCAATATTGGCTGGCGCGGGCCGATCTCGAGCGCGCGGTCGGCAGTGCAAAGCTCCTGACCGACCCCGCTGCCTCTCGCCCTTGAATTATGAAAAGTGATTTTAGTCGTCGCCATTTTCTCGCGCTTGCCGGCGCTGCCGCAGCGCTTTGGCCCGTGGGTAAATTGGTCGGAGCGGAAGAGGCTCCGGGCGAAGCGAAGCCGACGAGCGATGGCACCACGCGACCTTTTCAGCCTGCAACTCCGATCGCATATCGGCCGGTGGTCACGCCGAATGCGGTGGCGCTGCCTTGGAAAATGGTCGACGGGGTGAAGGTCTTCCACTTGATCGCGGAACCGGTTCGGCACGAGTTCACGGCCGGTCTGGTAGCGGATTGTTGGGGTTACAACGGCCGCGTCCACGGACCCACGATTGAAGCGGTGGAAGGCGATCGTATTCGAATTTATGTGACAAATCGGCTTCCCGAATCGACGACGGTGCATTGGCACGGCGTGCTCGTGCCGAGCGGAATGGACGGAGTCGGAGGTCTGAATCAAAAACCGATCGAGCCTGGAGAAACCTTCAAGTACGAGTTCACGCTCCGACAGCACGGGACCTTCATGTATCATCCGCATCATGACGAAATGACGCAGATGCAGCTCGGAATGATGGGATTATTCGTGATTCATCCGAAGGAGCCGGAGTCGAATCCGCCCGACCGCGACTACGCGATCATGTTGAGCGAATGGAAAGTCGAGATCGGTGCGCATCGGCCGGATCCAAATGAGATGACCGATTTCAACGTGTTTACGATGAATGCGCGCAGTTTTCCCGGCACGGAGGCGTTGCTTGCGCAAAAAGGTGAGCGCGTTCGCATCCGTCTCGGAAATTTGAGTACGATGAGTCACCATTCTATTCATCTTCACGGAGCCTCATTCACAATTGTGGCAACGGATGGTGGTCCGATCCAGAAGAGCGCGCAGTGGAATGAAAACAGTGTATTCGTTCCCACCGGCACAACTCGGACGATCGAATTCGTTGCCGCCACTCCTGGCGATTGGGTGATGCACTGCCACATGCTGCACCATGCGATGAACCAGATGGGTCACGCGTCAGGAAATTTCATCGGCGTGAACACCGACGGGTTGAATCACAAAGTGCGGACGTTGGTCCCAGGCTACATGGCGATGGGAGAGGACGGCTCGGCTTCGATGGGCGAGATGAGCATGCCTGTGCCAAAAAACAGCATACCGATGGTCGGTGCCACGGGGCCGTTTGGCTACATCACGATGGGTGGCATGTTTACGGTCTTGAAAGTGCGCGAGACCCTGCAGGCCGGTGTCGATCCGGGCTGGTATCAGGCTGCTCCGGGGGAGTTGGCCGAGCCGGCAAAGCGAGACGAGTTAGAGCGCGATGGGATTGGCTAATCGATTTGTTCGGATGCGGAAATCTCGGCGCGAGTTCTAAAGCCAGGTTTCTCCTGGTTGAGCGTGGCCTCGAATTTGTCCGTACTCAGCGGCATCGAATCTCGACGTCGCCGAAGGCGAAATGAATTTCGCCTTGGAAGGCGGCGACGAGTCGCCGCACTGCTCCAATTCGCCTGTCGTTCACGGCACCGACGCGAATTTCTCACGCGCGTTGAATTTGGTGTTCGAAAATCGGCAACACGAAGGCTGGTTGATGTGGGTTTTGCGCGACACTGTCATAAGCGCGCATCGAAATCGGATTTCTCGCGGTCTGAGTATTTCGAATGGCTCCTCACGCCCAGAGCCAATTTGGAGTGCGGCGATTCATCGCCGCCTTGGACGGGTCAATTCATTGGCCCGCAAACGAAACCGCTCCGCTGCGATGCCAGCCGCGGCTCTGGGGAATCAGATCGGAGCAACGTGGTGCGAAACGCGCCGCCAACCGCATTATCAATTTGCTCCTGTTGTCCGCTAAACGCATTAATCCCTAAGTACACGCGACTTATAGGATGGTGGACCCTACTGGACTCGAACCAGTGACCTCTTCCATGTCAAGGAAACGCTCTAACCAACTGAGCTAAGGGTCCAAAAATTAGGAGTCGTGGAGTAAGCACGCTCATCGCTGCGGTCGGCAAGGAAAATTTTCGCGCTTTTCCGGTGCTCGTTTAGTCGCGAACACGGACGTCGACGACGACGGACAAACCTAGCCGCACGCGATCGGAGATGCCTTGCGCGTCGTCTCCGGTGAAAGCGATTTTAACCGGGACGCGTTGAACAACCTTGTTGAAATTGCCCGTCGCATTGTCGGGCGGTAGCAACGCAAACTGGGCGCCGCTGGCGGGCGCAAAGCTGTCGACTCGGCCATGAACCGTTTTTCCCGGAATCGCGTCGATCGTGATGTCGACTGGCTGTCCGACGCGCATGTGCGCGAGCTGCGTTTCTTTGAAGTTGGCGATCACCCATGCTTCGGGCGAGGCGACGTCCATCAAGATCTGACCTGTTTGTACCCGATTGCCGACTTCAACGGATTTGTTTCCCACTCGCCCCGCGACCGGAGCAACGATTTTTGCATAGCTGAGTTTCAACTCGGCATCGCGCAGCGTCGCTTCAGCGGAAGCGATGTTGGCTTTCGCTGAATTAGCTTCCGCACGAGCGGCGTCGCGGGATGAGTTAGCGCTCGTCTCACTTGCGCGAGCGGCGACCAAATTCGCTTCCGCCGCGTGAACGGAGGCGTCGGCCGCGGAGGCGCCGGAGTTCGCCGTGTCATGGTCCACCTGCGTGACGGCTCCGACGTTCTCGCGAAAAAGTTCTTCAGTGCGCTTTTGGTTGAAGTGGGCGAGATCCGCTTGCGCGCGGACCTGAGCGAGCTGCGCTTCCGCCTGAGCCGTTCGAGCATCAGCCTCTGCGATTTGCGCCTGCGCTTGCTCCATCGTCGCGAGCGCTTGTGCTGCCTGAGCGCGGGCATGATCGAGTTCCCCGTGGGCATGCTCGACCGCGATATTGAATTCACTGGGATCGAGTTGAACGAGCGTTTGGCCGGCGGTAACGGTTTGATTGTCTTCCACCAACACGGTCTGCACGGGCGCGTTCACCTGCGGGCTCACTTGGTGCAGATGACCAGTGATGAAGGCGTCTTCGGTGGATTCATAATGGTAGGCGTGCCACCCGAATTTGCCGACCCAGAATGCGGCGACGAGACCGAGTGCGGTGAAAATATAAGTGCGACGTTTGGTCGGTTTAGTCGGCGGCGCGAGTTTGTCACCGGTAGCGCGAGAGTGGGCGGTCGCAGCATTTGGCGAAAGAGATGTTTTCACATCGGGCGCGACGGTGGTCGAATCAGAGTTCATGTTAATAAATTTTAGTGAGCTGCCGCGGCTGCTGCAGGATTACGTCCCTTGCTGAGTAAGAAAACCAAGGGTAGGGTGGCGATGAAGGCCACCGACACATAGGAGAAGACGTCTGCGAACGAGAGCAGGGCCGCTTGGCCATTGACGGTCGCATCCAAGAGCGCGAGCGCGCGCATTTTGATGCTCAGCGGATCGCTGGAGTGTTGGCTGAACAGCGCGCTGAACAACTCCAACCGATGATGGGTGACGGCCGTCACGGGATTGATTTTCTCCACCAGCACGGCTCGGTGCAGCGCTTCGCGGCGCGCCACCAGTGTAGTGATGGTGGCAATACCGATGCTGCTCCCGAGCTGTCGCGTGAGGTTGAAAAATCCGGCGCCCGCGGCGATGTCGCGCTGTGGGAGCGAACCAAGTGCAGCCATGCTGAGCGGGAGAAACATAAACACTGAACCCACGCCGCGAAAAATCAGCGGCCAAAAAAGCGACTGTGTACTCGTGTCGGGATTCATGTGGGAAAGATTCCAAGCGACAAACGTCATCACGATCGCACCCACCGTAATGAGCATACGCGGATCGAATCGACCGATCAGTTTTCGCCCCACGATGACCATGGTAACAGCGGAAGCGAAAGCGCCCGGCATCTGGAGCAGTCCACTCTGCATGGCGGTGAAACGCAGGTTCGTTTGTACGAAAACGGGAATGGCGAAAACGATGCCGTAGAGTCCCATGCCAAAGACCAGCGAGTACAAACTGCCCGCCGCGAGTGAACGGTGCTTCAGCACTCGCAAATCGACCGCGGGGTGATGGGTGGTTAACTCGCGCCAGATGAAGAGCCCAATCGCGACGGCGCCGACGATCGTCATCGTCAAAATAAAATCCGAGCTGAACCAGTCGTCCTGCTGCCCCTCTTCCAGCATCGTCTGGAAACAAGCGAGTCCGACGGTGAGTAAACCGATGCCAGCCCAGTCGACCGCGCCGCGTCCCTTCTCTTCTGCGTTGTCGGAAGGTAGAAAGATCAGCGCTGCGATCACGGCGACGATGCCAACAGGCAAGTTGATAAAGAAAATCCAACGCCAGCCCAAGGTGTCCGTGAGATAGCCGCCGAGAACCGGGCCGATAGCTGGGCCGGCAACGACGCCGATGCCGAACATGGCCTGCGCGGCGCCTTGTTCCTCTGGTGGAAACGATTCGAACAGGATCGACTGGGCTTTCGCGAGCAATCCGCCGCCGGCAAGACCTTGCAGAACGCGAGCGATAACCAGAATCGGCAGATTCGCCGCGAGTCCGCACAGCGCCGACGCGAGGGTGAAACCCGCGAGCGAGAAGACCAAGTAGCTTTTGCGGCCAAAACGATGACTCAACCAAGCGGTTAGGGGAATCATCACCACGTTGGCGCAGGCGTAACCGGTGGAGACCCAGCCTGCTTCCGACAACGTTGCGCCGAGGTTGCCTTGGATTTGCGGCATCGCGACGTTGACAATGCTCGTATCAATGACCTCGAGCAGCGCGCCGAGCGCAGCGGTGAGCGCGATGATCCATTTGAGCTTATCTTTGCGCGCAAACTTCGCGGCCAGGGGCGAGAGACGAGTCAAGTCGGTGCCGTACCGACCGGGAGAGGCGACCGCAGCAGCACTCATGTCGTCTTTTCGATGAGAGCTCCGCGAAGGAAGACGTCGACGAGACTCTGCAAGTATTCATGGTTCGAATACCCGCGCTTGATGTGAGGAAGGTTGCGGCGAAGAACGCCCATGAAAACCATCGAGAGAAAAAGGTCCGCGAGGATTTCTCCATTGAACCCGGCGTTCAGTTCCCCTTTCGACGCCGCTGCATCCAGGCGAGCCCGGAGCGCGCTTTTCAGGGGAGAGAATATGCCGTTGAGCACTTGGCGCTCGTGTTCTTGATAACGCTGAATTTCGCCCAGCATGGTGCGGACGAGCGGTAGGTTCGCGAAGATGAGTCGGTCAAACGACACGGCGAGTTCGAGCAAATCGGCTTGGAGATCGTCCGTTGTCGGCGGAATCACCGGTTTTTGAGAAGCCGCGTCGGGACCGAAATGGTCGCCTACGACCGCAGCGAGGAGACGATCTTTGGATTTAAAGCAGCGAAAGAGGGTGACTTCGTTCACCCCGGCTTCCCGAGCGATCGAGCGCGTGGTGGCGCCTTCAATACCGTCGCGAGCAAAAACGCGCGCCGCTGCCTCGAGGAGACGATCATGCGCGGAAGGCCGTTCGGGCGAGGAACCTGGCGCCACAGGAGGCGCGCTACTGCCAGATTTCGACGGAGGAATCATGAGCGTGCAAGTAGTTGCTTGCATAAAATTGCGTGATTCTGAATGGATGCAAGTGTTTGCTTACATGAAAATTGGAAGTCGCTTAACGACAGCCGCATCAGAGAGTATTTCCGCCGAGCCCGATTTTATCGGAGGCATCCTGGGAACGCGGACATCTTGTCCGCCAACCGAAGGTCGCGAGCGGAACTCGCACATTCATAAAAGCGCGAGCCTTTAGCTCGTTGGAGTTGATAGCGGACAGCATGTCCGCGCTTCTCGTGCCTGCATCCCCTTCACTTTTTCTCCGTTCGGATTTGCACAACGCGCGGCATGCGGTGATGAAAGCGCGGTCGTATGCTGCAGACTCTTCGGATCAAGAACCTGGCGTTGTTGGAAGAGGTTTCGCTCGAGTTCGAGCCGGGGTTTACCGCCGTTACGGGCGAAACAGGAGCGGGCAAAAGCGTGCTGCTCGGTGCGCTGAGTTTACTCGCCGGTGAACGAGCGGAGAAAACGATCATTCGCCAAGGCGCACCTGCAGTCGAAGTCGAGGCGTCGCTTTTTTTCAAAGACGTAAAGCGAATAGATGCGGTGTTGGCGAAACTGGATCTGCCGCCCTGCGAGGAGGGGCTGTTGATTTTGAAGCGAACCCTGCCGCGGGAGAAGGCGCCGAAAATCACCGTTAACGGCGGACTCGCCAATTTATCGGCGCTCCAACAGATCGGTGAGCACTGGATTGATTTCCATGGACCGAGCGAACCGCGCCGCTTGTTGAAAGAAAGTTTTCAACTCGAGATGCTCGATCTGTTTGGCCGCACCGCTGAGGCGTTCGGCGTCTATCGCGAGAAGTACGATTTCTGGCGCAGCCGAGTGAATGAGCGCGAACGCATTGCGCGTGAGACCAAACTTTCGCCCGATCAAATCCGTTTTCTCGAAGGGCAGTTAACCCGCTTGGACGCGTTGGAGCTGACGCATGAAGCGGTCGAAACACTCGAGCGCGATTTTCAACGGCAAAGCAGTGCACAGGAATTGATCGAACTTTCGTCGGCGCTGGCCAGCGGGATCAGCGACGAGGACGGGCTCACACCTCGCGTGAGCGCGTTGGTGCGCGAGGCGCGGCAATTGGAAAATCTCGACGCCGCGAGCAAGGTTTTAGCCGATCGTCTCGCATCGGTGGCCGTCGAACTCGCGGATCTCGGCGCCGAGTTTTCAGCGCTGGGCGGCGAATTTCAGTTTGATGCGGAACAAGCGGAAGCGCTGCAGGAGCGAATGAACACGTGGCTTGAGGTGAAGCGCAAACACGGTGGGGACCTCGATGCCGTGATCGCGGCGCGCGACGAGATGCGTCAGCGTTTGGACATCCAAGGGGATCTCGAAGGCGCGCTCCATCGTTTGGAAAAAGAAATTGCCGATGCCGAGCGCGCGGCCCGCAAGGAAGCGCAAACCTTGCGCACGCAGCGGGAAAAAGCGGCGCGGGATTTGGCGAAAGCGGCGGCAAAGAGCATTGCTCAACTTGGCTTCAAGAAAGCGGATTTTCAGGTCAAACTGACCACGACACCCGAACTCACGGCGACCGGAGATTGCGTGTGCGAATTTATGTTTTCCCCCAATGTAGGGGAATTGCCACTACCGTTGAGTCGAATCGCCTCCAGCGGGGAACTCGCGCGAGTGATGCTGGCGTTGAAGACGGTGCTGGCGGACCTCGACGGCGTACCGGTGCTCGTATTTGACGAGGTGGACGCGAACGTGGGTGGCGAAATTGGCCGTGTCGTAGGCGAGAAGATGGCGGCGATCGCGCAGAATCATCAGGTTTTGTGCGTAACGCATTTGCCGCAAGTGGCGGGGCAGGGTGACAGCCACTTCCTGGTGGAAAAGGATCAGTCGAAGGACCGGGCCGTTGTCACCATTTCGTCGATACAGGAAAACCGTCGCGCGCGAGTCAGCGAATTGGCGCGGATGCTAGGCGATCGGAACGCAAAGAGCGCGCTGGCGCACGCGGAGGAGCTGTTGGGGAAAAAATAGTTCCGCGCGTAAACAAAAACGAGAGTTCACAAACAGGCTGACGTTTTGGAGCCCGCATATGGGTCGACGATTTTGGGGCTCGCGCGCGGATCGAAGGTTTTGGAGTGCGGTGACTTGTCACCGCCTTCAAAGGCGAAATTCATTTCGCCTTCGGGTGACGTTAGTCCCGATGGACCGAGTTTGCGCGATTGGTTGAGCGACGACTTATCGCGGGCGAATAAATTCGCCCGTCCAAGGCGGCGACGAGTCGCCGCACTCCAAATCGGTCAGGATGCCAGCGAAAGCGGTTTAACTTTTCTCTCGCATCTTTCCCTGATGAAACACCACGCGACCGTTCACGATCGTGGTCGTGACGCGGCCTTTCAGTTTTTGGCGGTGCCAGGGAGAATTACTCGACTTGCTGTAGCCGGCTTTCGCGTCGTAGACCCAGTTTTCCTCTGGATTGAAAATGCAGATGTCGGCTGGCGATCCGACGGAGAGGCGGCCCGCGGGGAGCTTCATCACGTCGGCCGGTCGGCGAGTCATCAAATCGATTACAAAAGGCAGCGTGAAGCCGTTTTGCCGCACGAGAATTTCGAGAGAAATCGCGAGCGCCGTTTCGAGGCCGATGATGCCGTTGGGCGCGAAGTCGAACTCTTTATCCTTCTCGTAGTCGGTGTGCGGCGCGTGATCCGTCGCGATGCAGTCGAGAGTGCCGTCGCGCAGACCAGCGATGATTCCCTGGCGATCCGCTTCAGTGCGAAGCGGCGGGTTCATTTTGAAATTCGTATCGTAGGTCGTGATTGTGCTGTCCGTCAGCGCGATATGGTGAGGCGTCGCTTCTGCGGTGATCTTCACGCCGCGAGCTTTGGCACGGCGGATGATATCCACGGAGTTGAGCGAGGAAATGTGCTGCAGGTGAATCTGCGCGTCGGTGTAAGTCGAAAGAATCACGTTGCGCGAAACAATCACATCCTCCGCGCAGTTCGGCCAACCGCGCAGACCGAGTCGCGTGGAAACGATGCCTTCGTTCATGACGGCACCCTGAGTGAGCGAGGAGTCCTGGCAGTGATCCATCACGGGCAGGTCGAACATCTTTGCGTACTCGACCGCGCGGCGCATGAGCTCGTTATTTTGCACGCAGTCGCCGTCATCGGTGATGGCGACGACCCCCGCGCGTTTGAGCGTACCGATGGGTGCGAGCGCGGCGCCCTTTTGCCCAACGGTGATGCAGCCCGTCGGATAGACTTTCACGACCGCGTCTCGCTGGATCGTGTCTTTCATCAATTGAATCGTCCCCGCGTTGTCAGCGACCGGCACCGTATTCGGCATGCAGACGATCGAGGTGAATCCGCCTGCTGCAGCCGCCTGAGAGCCGGTTAAAATCGTCTCTTTGTGCGTTTGCCCCGGTTCGCGGAGATGGACGTGAATGTCGACCAAGCCGGGGCAGGCGATGAACCCGTGGGCGTCGATTTTCTCGGCGTTGGTTTTCTGTTCGGGCGAGAGACTTGGGACGATGACGCCATCGACGACGAAGAGATCGCCGACTTCATCACGACCGCTGGCCGGGTCGATCACACGGGCCTGGCTAATCCAAAGAGAAGGCATAAAGAAAAAGGTCAGTCTTGGGGGTCGCCGGTGCCCAGCACGTGTTCGGGTTGACCGCCTGCGCAGAGATAAAGAACCGCCATGCGCACGGCGATGCCGTTGGTGACTTGTTGCAGGATCACGCTGCGTTCGCCGTCGGCGAGTTCGCTGTCGATCTCGACTCCGCGGTTGATCGGCCCCGGATGCATGATG
>Ga0207702_10000355_pt1 | contig 52521 bp, 48 predicted proteins | sample KBSCornC62_FD_184302 | JGI IMG/M metagenome (GOLD analysis project Ga0207702, IMG submission 184302) | Corn rhizosphere microbial communities from Kellogg Biological Station, Michigan, USA - KBS Corn C6-2 (SPAdes) (version 2) | ecosystem: Host-associated > Plants > Roots > Rhizosphere > Soil ...
CCCCTATATCGGCAAGTATCACTACAAGCTGCTGCCGCATAACGACACGTTCCGCATCCTGGAGCGGCGCGTCTTCCTCGACCTCGAGGCGCTCAGGCCCCACGGCAAGGTCTCCTTTATCGTCTAGCAGGGCGCTTGCAAAGCTCGCCATTCCGGACGCCGCGTAGCGGCGATCCGGAATCTGCGTGAAGAAATAGATCTCGCGAGATTCCAGTTCTCGCGCTGAGGCGTTGCCCGCCTGCCTTCAGGCTATTCGTCCACCCAATTGATGGTGTCCGGCAAGGCCGCCCGATTGGTACGAAACGCATTGGCGGGGTGATCGCCGTCCTCATAGCCGAACGAGATTCCGCATACCATCTGGCGTTCCTGCGGAATTTTGAAGTAGCTCTTTACGAACTTCGATTGCGTGGCGAGCGCGGCTTGAGCGATCGAGGCTACACCGAAGCTTTGGGCAGCCAGCATGAAATTGGCGACATAGGCGCCACAATCCACGGCACCATAAGCCCCAAGCGGTTCCTCGGTCGTAATGACGGCAACGTGGGGAGCGCCGAAAAAGCGAAAGTTCTCGAGGCCCTGCCGCCCGGAGGCGCCGCGGTCACCACGCGCGATACCGACGCTGTCATAGAGCTGGAAGCCACATTCTCGGCGTCGCTCGAGATAAACCCCCCGATACTCTTTGGGAAACGGGATGTCTGGGTCCGGCTTGGTTTCTGGCTTCTGCACGTAAGCAAGCAACGCCTGGCGGAACTTGTCGGTCGCGGCTCCGCTGGCGATCGTCACCTGCCAGGGCTGGGAATTGCACCAGGAGGCGGTTTTCTGGGCGAGCGTCAGAAAACGTTTGATAACGGGACGAGGAACCAAGTCCGGCCGAAAGCCACGGCAACTGTGCCGCTCGGAAAGCAATTGCTCCAGCACCAGGGCGCGAGGAAACGAGCCCGCTATGTCGCGATCGTTGCCAACGGGATTTACAGATGTCGTCATGACTTCTCCATGGAGATGGCCGCCGCCCTTGCCCGCGGCTGCCCGATCGCTAAGGCCGGGACCAGTGGTCCGCCCGTTTTTAACGCGCTGGCCTCGGGTCTGCTACGGCAAAGTCGCGATCGGGCGCTGCGTACAAAGCAGGCGGCTACCGACTGCAGGGAGACAAGACGCTGCTTGACTGAGGGCCCCGCGCGGCTCTGATCGTGTCAGAACGCGCGGCGCTCCAAAATCCTTGCAGGAGGCGTTGCCCCGATTGTCAGAACGTCGCGCCAGCCTTCACCATGAAGGTTCTTCCGGGCAGCGGGTAGGCACTGAAGCGGCCCGGGGTGAAGGCGCTTGCGACGGCGTAGTCATAATACAGCGCGTTCAGCACATTGTTGACCGCCAGCGACCAGAAGAATTGCTGATATTCGCCGCTCAGTTTGAAGTCGATGGTGGCGTTCGCGGGAATTGTCTGCTGGGCATTCGGCTGGTCATTGTCCATGCGGCGGCTGCTCCAGGCGCGCAGCGTCGCATCGGCAACGAGATATCTCTGCCAGATGTTCCAGCTCACCCCGGCATTGGCCGTAAAGCGCGAGACCAGCGGCACGTCGTTGCCGGCGAACGGCCCCTCGCGAAAGACGGCGCGGGTATAGGCAAACCCGCCGCGCAGCAGCACGGCCTCGCTTAAACGGTAGGACGCGTCGGTCTCCGAGCCATAGCGCCGCGTCGGATCGAGATTTTTATTGAAGAAGTTGACCGGGTCGAAATGGATTTCGTTGGTCAACTCCATATCGTAGATGCTGGACTGTAGCTGGAAGGCACCGCTCTTGATGCGGAATCCGCCCTCGACATCGTGGGAGGTCTGGGTTTTTAACGTGAAGTTGCCCGGAATCGGTTCGAAGAAGGGTGGGGGACCGAAAGCCGGCCCGCTCGAAACACGTTCGTCCACGTCGGGCGTGCGGAAGGCGCGCGCGGCACGGGCGAATACCGAAAAAACGTCGTTGAGGCGATGCTCCAAGCCAATATGCAACGCGTATTGCGTTTCGGTACTGTCCAGCGGCAAAGCCTGAGCACCACAATTGAAAAATATCGCGCAACCGGGCGCGCTAGGGTCGTACCTATCTCCGGCGCTCAAGCTGGTGTTCTGAATCCTGGCGCCGTAGGAAAAATCGGTGGTAGGCAAGACACCGATTGTTTGCTGCCAGTAGCCGGCTAGCGTCTGCTGCGACAGATCGTACGTGTGGTCAGGCGGGAGGCCTTTGAACGCGCTGCGTTCTTGGTGAAACGTCGCGTCGTAATAATCGATGCCGGTCAGAATTGCCGAAGGCAATCCAAAGACCGCGTTCTTGATGCTCAATCGGGGCGTGATCGACCATGTCAGGAGGTCTGCATCGACATAGGTAGAAGCGAAGCTCGTGGTGGGCGCCGTTCCAAAGAAACCCAATTGCTGCTTCTTGTCCCGCACCCCGCCGTCAACGATCAGTTCTGCGCCTTCCCACAGACTTTTGGTGAACCCGGCGGTGGCATTGGCGCCCTGCTTGTTGGCATAGTCGAACGGCGTCGAGGTGCCGCGCCGGTTGGTCGCCAGCTCGTCAAGGCCAATGGACGGCTGCACGAAGCGTCCGCCGGGAAGACCCAATTTCTGGTCGTCGCCGGACAGCGTCAGAAAGGCCGAGAAGTCGGCGGTATTGTAATTGACGTTGCCGATTCCGTTGGCCTGATTGAGGGCGTTGTTGACGCGGTAACCGTCTGAATGTGTTGCCGTTCCGTAGAATGATGTCGACCACGGGCCCGAATGGGCCGATGCGGACAGCGCGCCAAGGCGCTGGTTGAACGAGCCAAGACCTCCTTCGATGCGCGCGGTGAGCGGCGGGCCGCCTGCGCCGGTCTTGGTGACGATGTTGATCACCCCGCCGACGGCGTTGTCGCCGTAGAGCACCGCGCCACTGTTGCCCCGGGTGATTTCAATACGTTCGATCGAGTCGCGCGGGATCGTGGAAAGGTCCACGCCCTGCATGTCGATATCGTTCAGCCGCCGGCCGTTGATGAGGATCAGGGTGTTGGCGGTGGCGAAGGCGCCGAATCCGCGCATATCAACGGTGGTTCCGGCGCCACCCACTGCGCCATAAAGGTTTGTCAGTTGCACGCCCGGCGTCTGGGCGATGATTTCCTGAACCGTTTGCGCGGGCGAGCGGGCAATATCCTCCGCGGTGATCACGGTTGCCGAGGCGCCGACGATTCCGCTGAACCGGCGCTGGGTGGGCTCTGATGTGGGGTTGGCGGCGGGTTTGGATGAACGCGCGGCGGTCGGAACGATCCGACCGCTCCCGGTGCCCTGATCCGTGACAGGTTTGGCCCTGGTGCGTGTTTGATCGGAGGGCGCGTCGATCTCGATCGGCGGCAATTGACCGGATGGCGGCGGCTCGGCGCGCGCCACCGAAACTCCAAAAGTAGTCGGGACAAGGAAGGTTGAAGCCAGCAGCAGGCGCTGCAGCGAAAGGGTAGCGCGATTCGAAGACATGGCAAAGCCTCGGTATGACGTCAGTGGCACGTCACAGCGAAGCAGCTTCACCGATGGTGCTTTCGCACCTCAGCGAAGATCATGTCTGTACTCCCCGACCGACATCCTCGCGTGTGACCACGATCGACGGCAGGTCTCCTGGCTCGCGGGTCGATACCTTACGTCGCCTTCCCAGGACCGAGTCGCCCAGTGGCTTGTGACGAAAGATTCACCGCTTACAGTTGCGGGGGCAGCCGCGGCATTGGGGTTGCCCCCGCACCGCATTCCCTTTTGATCCCCGAAAGGGGAACCGTCGCAGCTATGTAGGATTTCGTCGAAGCCCGAGTCAATCCCATCCTTCCCGCCTGACTGGCTGGTTCGGCTGAGGATGCGGCTCCCGGCGGCGCTTGTACTTGGACCCAATCCCGGTAAGAGCATGAGCCATCATGACCGGGATCGACCCATGACCGACAGCCAGGCAATCGCGATCGATGGCGCCGCACAGCGTCGCGCGGGTGTGCTGGTCATGCTCACTTGCCTGGTGATTCTGCTGGTGCTGGTCTCGTTGGGGACCGGGCCGGTATGGCTGTCACCCGTTGAAATAGCCAAGGCTTTGCTTGGTGCGGGCACCGATGTGCAGCAGGTGATTGTTTGGGAAATCCGGCTGCCGCGCACGATCCTCGGGTTGGCGATCGGCGGCATTCTAGGCCTCTCCGGCGCGGCCTTGCAGGGCTTGCTCCGAAATCCCCTGGCGTCGCCCTCGCTGTTTGGCGCGCCGCAATCGGCGGCTTTCGGTGCGGTGCTGGTGATTGCGCTTGGTCTTGCCGACGTGCGCTCCTATGCGCTGCCGGTCGCAGCGATTGCCGCGGCGTTTGCGTCGGTTTTCGTTCTGCTCGCGGTGGCCGGCCGCAATGCCGGCCTTCTGGTGCTCATCCTCTCCGGGTTGGCAATCTCGAGCCTTGCCGGGGCCGCAACCGCCCTGGTGATGAACCTGTCGAGTAACCCGTTCGTCGTGCTCGAGATCGCATTCTGGCTGCTGGGTTCGCTGGAGGATCGCAGCTTCCGCCACGTGATGCTGGCGCTGCCCTTCATCGCGGCGGGAGCGCTCGTGCTGTGGCGACAACGTGATGCCTTCCGCGCGCTCAGCCTCGGCGAAGAGGCGGCGCGAAGTCTTGGCGTTGATGTCGGTCGCCTCCGGCTTTTTATTATTATCGGCGTAGCGCTCGGTGTCGGTGGCGGCGTCGCTGTGTCCGGAAGCATCGGCTTCATCGGTCTGGTGGCGCCGCATCTGGTGCGGCCACTGGTGGGATACGATCCGGCCAGGCTGCTTGCGCCGAGCGCGCTGGCGGGGGCGGCACTGTTACTCGCCGCCGACATCGCGGTGCGGGTCATTCCGTCCACCAGCGATATCAAAGTCGGTGTTCTAACCTCGATCATTGGCGTGCCGTTCTTCCTTTATCTGATCGTGCGTGAACGACGATCGCTTGGCGGAGGCGTGCTATGATCGCACCGCTCCTGACAGCGACTGGCGTGAGGGTGCGGCTTGGCGGACGCGAAGTGCTGCGCGACATCTCGCTGTCGCTCGCGCCCGGGCAATTGGTAGCGCTGGTCGGGCCGAACGGAACCGGGAAAACCACGCTGTTTCGCGCCCTGGCCGGCCTCTTGCCTTCGCAAGGGAATATCGATGTTGGCGGCCAGCCGCTGGCCTCCCTGTCGCTGGCGCAGCGCGCGCGCCGCTTTGCCTATCTGCCGCAGGGCCATGTCGTGCATTGGCCGCTGCCGGTTCAGGATATTGTCGCGCTGGGTCGCTATCCGCATGGCGCCACCGACCCGTCGCGGCTGGCGGCGGCCGATGCGGAAGCGGTTCGGCGCGCCATGCAGCTCGCGGACGTTGCCGATCTAGCTCGCCGTCCTGTGACCGAGCTCTCCGGCGGCGAACGCAGCCGGGTCGCGCTGGCCCGGGTGCTCGCGGTGCAAGCCCCGGTAATTCTGGCGGACGAGCCCACCGCATCGCTCGATCCGCGCCATCAGATCGACGTCATGCAGACCCTGCGGGCGGCTTCGCGCAACAATGTACTGGTGATCGTGGTGACGCATGATCTCGGCCTTGCCGCGCGATTTGCCGATACCGTTCTGGTGATGTCGGATGGACGTCTGGTGTCGCAGGGCAAGCCTGATCAGGCGTTGAGCGAGCAGGTGATCGCCGAGGTGTTTCGGATCAGCGCCTATCGCGCCGAGTACCGCGACGAAGCGGTGATCGTGCCGTGGGACGGCCCCTGATGGGTCGCGCCATTTCACGCAAAGCGGCCGCCATGGTCCTGCTGGCCGCCATTTCCTTCATCAGCGTCTCGTCGTCGCTTGTTGCTGCCGAGCCGCCGCGTATCACCTCGATGAACGTTTGCACCGACCAGCTCCTGCTCACGCTTGCCGGCGAACAAATCCTGGGATTGAGCCGTTATGCGCGCGATGCCGAGCAGTCCTGGGCGGCGAGCGAAGCGCGCGCCTATCCGATTCTCTCGGGCGGAGCCGAAGACATCTTGATGCTCAAGCCAGATCTTGTGCTTGCCAGCCAGTTTGACAAGCGTGAAACCCGCGACTTACTCCGGCGAAATGGCGTGCGCCTGGTTGAATTTTCCGTGCCGCGAGACCTCGCGGAAGTGAAAGCCCAGATCCGCGCAGTGGGTGCGATGGCCGGCCATTCGGATCGTGCCGAGAATCAGATCGTCCGGATCGATACGGCGCTGGAACGAGCGAAGCGAGCGGTTGCAAACCGGCATTTCCGAATTTTGCCGCTTTCGCGGCGCGGCTGGGTCTCGGGGAATGAAAGCCTGATCGGATCGCTCCTGAAGGAGATCGGACTCGTCAATGCCGCCGCCGAGCTAGGCGTCGCTTCGGGCGGATTTGTCTCGCTTGAATCCATCGTCAAGCTCAAGCCGGATTTCCTGCTCGTCTCGGAAAGCGGCAATCGGGCCGAAGACGACGGGCGCGCCTTCCTGCTGCATCCGGCGCTGGAGCAATTTTATCCGTCGGCCAAACGCATCGTGGTTCCGGAACGGCTTACCGTTTGCGGTGGCGTCATGCTCGCGGATGCGCTGGACCTGCTCGCTCAGGGAGTGGAGAGGGTCGGTAGATGAACCCGCGCATGGCGCGTCAGCGCTGGCTGTGGTTGATCAGATGCCGCTTCTCCCATAGTACGGCACAATCCGGAGCAGATTGCCACAAGTCCGGGAAAATTCGAAAAGCCTGGGAGAATGAGGTTGCACGAAAGGATTGTGACGCGCGATGAAGCCTCGTTCCGTTACGAAGGCTGGGGCGTGGTGGCGGTCTGCTTTCTGGCGGCCATCATAGGCTGGTGCTTCGCCTTCTACGGACAAAGTATCTATCTGGCCGAAGTGCAGCGCCAGCACGGCTGGCCGGCGTCACTGATCTCCACGGCGACCACCTATTTCTACCTGCTTGGCGCCCTCATGCTGGCATTTGTCGGCGATGCCGTTCGCATCGTTGGCCCCCGCCTCAGCTTGATAGGCGGCATAACGGCCATGGCCGGTGCTAACCTGTTGATTGGACAGATCAGCTCGCCATGGCAGCTCTATGTGGTGGACACGCTGCTGGCGATTGGTTGGGCTGGAACCAGTGTTGCCATGATATCCAGCACGGTCGGACTCTGGTTCGACAAGAAGCGCGGCATGGCCGTGAGTTTCGCGCTGAATGGCGCCAGTTTCGGCGGCATCTTGGGCGTACCCCTGTTGGTCGCCGCCATCGCGCGGTTCGGCTTTTCGCAGGCGTCGACGTTCGCGGCCCTGACCATTCTCGTGGTGATGGTGCCCATCATTCTGGTTTTTGTCGGCCGTCCTCCCGCACGGAGCGAAGGAGCGACGATGGCAGGGTCTCCTTCAGGCTCAGCCATAAGAGCGAAGGCTTTCCGCGACCTCGGATTTGTCACGGTCTCCGGGGCTTTCGCGCTCGCCCTGCTCGCACAGGTCGGCTTTCTGGTTCACCTGGTCTCTTTTTTCGACCCTATCGTCGGCCGCCAGACCGCAGCCATCGCTCTGTCCGTATTGACAGCCTGCTCGCTGGTTGGACGTCTGGCGTTCAGCCCCTTCATCGACCGGTTCAACCAACGCCGGGCCGCGGCAGTTTCCTTTGCCGGCCAGGCGCTAGCGCTCGTGGTCATCCTGCATTCGAGCAGTCCCACCGTCGCGCTCCTGGCCTGCGCCGGGTGCGGGTTGTTCTTCGGAAACATCCTGGTACTGCCGTCGCTGATTATTCAGCGGGAGTTTGCTGCCCGTTCGTTCGCCGTTCTGATCAGCCTGTCGTCGGCGGTCGGTCAGATTACCTTCTCGCTTGGACCGGCCATCGTTGGATGGCTGCGCGATTTTTCGGGCAGTTATCAATTGCCGTTCTACATTTGCGCGGCAATTGAGCTCTCCGCGGCCTTTGTCGTTTTGATCAAGTCAAAGGCGCGGTCCGATCTGTAGTCGCAAGCCGCCAACGAGTTGCCTCAGCCTCACCGTCTCATTTGAGCTCTGAAATTTCCCCGTCCGGCAGGTCGAACTCGAACGTGTTCAGCGTCATCGAGACCAGCGTGTAGTGACCGCAAAGCCCGATTATCTCTACCAGGCCGCGTTCGCCGAGCAGCTTCACCGCGTCATCATAAAGGCCCTGCACCAGGCCGTGGCCTTCATGCAGTGACTTGGCCACGTCGTAGATCATCTGTGCCTTGGGGTCGTCGAAGCGCGGCGTCCGGCGTTCTCGGATATCTTCAATGATCTTCGGGTCCAGGCCACCGGCCAGCGCCATCTTTTTGTGGGCCCACCATTCATAATGTGCTGTCCAATGCCGTGCGGTCACCAGAATGGCGATTTCGGAAAGCTTCGGTGGAAACGAGGTTTCAAACCGCAGGACGGCGCCAAGCCGGGTGACATGGCGGGCCATCTCGGGGCTGTGCAGCCAGGCGAACATCGGGGGTGGCGCGCTGCCGCGCTTGCTGGCGATCGATTCGTCGTAGGTTTGCCGCTGATCGGCAGTCATCTCGTCGGGTGAAAGCATCTTCAGGCGCATGGCGTTTTCCCTAAAAACTATCGAATCGGCGGAGCATATTGAATGCCGCCAGCATTCCAGAGTTGGTTGAGGCCGCGCGGAATCTTGAGTTTGGAGCCGCTGCCGACGTTGCGTTCATACACTTCGCCGTAATTGCCGACATGCCGGATGATGCGTGCGGCCCAATCCTTGGTGAGGCCGAGATCTTCGCCGAAAGAACCTTCGGTGCCGACCAGCCGCATCACATCCGGCTTTTTCGATTTCAATGCCTCGTCGATGTTCTTGGAGGTGATACCAAGCTCCTCGGCATTGATCATCGCATAGAGCGTCCACTTGACGATCATCATCCAATCATCGTCGCGCTGCCGAACCACCGGCGCCAGCGGCTCCTTGGAAATGACATCGGGCAGGATCACATGGTCGTCGGGCTTGCCGAGATTCAGCCGCAGCGCGTAGAGCTGGGAGACATCAGCCGTCAGCACGTCGCACTGGCCGGTATCGTAGGCCTTCACGACATCGTCGAGCTTGGTGAATTTCATCTCCTGATATTTCAGGTTGTTGGCGCGGAAATAGTCGGCCAGATTGAGCTGCGTCGTGGTGTCGGATTGCACGCAGACCTTGCTGTCGCCGAGATCGAGTGCGGAATCGACCTTGCGGGAGGCCGGCACCATGAAGCCTTCGCCGTCGTAATAGGCGACCGCCGGGAAATAGAGATCGTAATTGGTTTCGCGCGACATGCTCCATGTCGAATTGCGCGAAAGAATGTCGACCTTGCGATTCTGCAGCTCCTTGAAGCGCTCATTGGCATCAAGCGGCACGAATCTGGTCCGCGCCGGATCGTCAAAGATCGCCGCCGCGACCGCGCGGCAGAAATCGACGTCAAAGCCGGTCCAATTGCCCTTGTCATCCGGCGCCGAGAAGCCGGGCAGACCGCGATTGACGCCGCACAGCACCTCGCCCCGTCGCATCGTGCGTTTCAGCGTCCGCGTGTCGTATCGTTCGTAGGTAATCGCGATCGCCCCGACGGCTACAGCCACCGCAAGCCCGATCAGCAGCCCGCCCCGAAATGTCCGCATGTTGATTCCCACCAATGTCAGAAATTAAAACCGGCCGCAGAAAAACGCGCGCGGTGCTAAAGCTCCGGCTTCTGCCGAACGATGACCTTGGTCCCGACCGGGACGCGATCATAGAGATCGGCCACGTCGGCATTCACCAGCCGGAAGCAGCCCGATGACACCGCCGTGCCGATCGTGTCAGGACGGTTGGTGCCATGGATGCGATATACGGTTGTGCCGAGATACATCGCCCGCGCGCCGAGCGGGTTACCCGGTCCGCCCGCCATGAAGCGGGGAAGATAGGGCTGCCGTGCGATCATTTCCGGGGGCGGTGTCCAATCTGGCCACTCCGCCTTGCGGGTGATATTTAACAGGCCCTGCCACTGGAAGCCGTCCCGGCCCACGCCGATGCCATATCGCAGCGCGCGGCCATTGCCCTGGATCAGATAGAGATGGCGTTCGGCCGTCTGGACAATAATGGTGCCTGGGGGCTCATTGGTCCGGTAATAGACGAGCTGCTTTCGATATTCGGGGTCGAGTTGGACCGAATCATCCGCAAGCAGGCCCGGCTGGTCACCGACATCCGGCTGTTGGGCAAAGCCGTGCGAGACCGAAAGCGTCAGGCCGATCATGGAAATCAGGGTCAAGGCCAGATGCCGGATGGTGATCATGCAAAGGCGCTCCTCGTAGGCGTGCAGGGAGTTTCGAACACGGCCGTGGTTCTACACGGTTTGCCGAAATCCGGGAACCGGCAAATGTCCCTTCGCCGCGCAGAGCGCGGTGCAGGCCGGCCGGCCAATCCGGTGCTTCCTGGGAGGGAACCAAGCGGTGATTGAGACGCAAAACAGCCCGGAAGGAGGGGGCCATTCCTTCCGGGCCGCTGGAGGTATTCTTGGATGGTGAGTTTAGATAGCAGACGAATGTTTCGCGATGATTTCTCGATCTGTTTCGCTAACGCGGGAACTTTTTCATGGTTAAGCCGAGGTTAAGCCGCCAGCGGATTGATTCCAGCGCCACGCAATAGCTGCGCCAATTGTTTGCGGGCATAGAACATCCGAGTCTTCACCGTGCTCTGCGGAATTCCGATCAGCTCACCCGCCTCCTCCACCGACATGTCGTGGTAATAAACGAGATCAATGATCTCCCGATGCGCGGGGGAGAGCCGTGCCACGCACTTTCGCAGGATGGCGCTGACATGGCTCCGTTCCAACAAAAGATCGGCGGCTTCGGAGCCATCGGTCATTTGGCGCACATCGTCATGGTCCAGGTCCTCATGACGCCGCTGGCGCAGCGCAGACAGCGCTTTGAAACGCGCGATCGACAACAGCCAGGTGGCGACCTGGGACTGTCCGCGGAACTGACCCGCAGTGCGCCAGACATCGAGAAAGACGAGGCTCACGACATCTTCGGCCTGGGTGGCGTCGCGCACCATCCGGAGAACGAACCGGTAAACGCGGACGTGATGACGCGTATAAAAGATGTGCATGGAGGTGCGGTTGCCTTCGGCAATGCCCTCCAACAGCACTGCATCCGAGGCGGCCTGTACCGAAATCGCGCCCTGGCGCGTGGCGGCTTCGATGGCGATGACGTTTGACATGACGGACCCCCGTACTTGCCCCGTTTTCCGGAGCATCTGTTGGAGGGACTCATAGTCCGACAGGGTTTCGGGATATCTGCGCCAAAGCAAAAAATGGTTTCATGGCCCGGGAGAATTGTTTCGTCGCCCGGGGTCGGACGAAACATAACGCCGGAAAGCGCCGCCAGTTAGCGTCCGCCGGGGCCGAGCGGAGGTAAAGGCTGTCATGGCCCGGATGAAGCCGGCCATTAGGACGGGGCATCTTTGGGATCAGCTCTTCTCGTCAACGGGCGAAAACAGATACCCGCCGCCGCGAATGGTGCGGATCACGGTCGGTTTGGCCGGGTCTGGTTCGATCTTGCGGCGGATTCGCATGATGCGCAGATCGACGGCGCGGTCGAAAGCTTCGCTGTCGCGCGCATTGGCAAGCTCAAGCAGGCGCTCGCGCGAGAGCACCCGCTTGGGATTGGCCGCAAAAACCTTGAGCAGGCCGAATTCGGACGCGGTCAGCGGATGCTCGTTGCCTTCCTGGTCACGCAGTGCTTGGGCGGCCAGATCAAGCCATTTGGTCCCGAACCGGACAAGCTGCTCTTTGACCGGTTTCACCGTTCGCGCCGCTTCCGGCGCTGCCCGCGCTGGGATGGAGCGCCGCAAAACGGAGCGGATCCGGGCCATCAATTCCCGCAGCTCGCAGGGCTTGGCGATATAATCGTCGGCGCCAAGCTCAAGTCCGACCACGCGATCGATCGGGCTTGCCGTCGCCGTCAGCATGATAATGGGGATGTTGCTCCGGCTCTTGAGGTCACGGATGATCGAAAGCCCATCTTCCTCCGGCATATTGAGATCCAGCACCACCAGATCCGGCGTCTCGTTATCGAGTACGCCGCGCAGGCTTTTGCCGCCATCGCATAGCGTTACGCTGAAACCGTGCATCTTGAGGTACTCGCCGACCATTTCGCGGGCCGGGGCCTCGTCATCGACGATGATGATATGTTGATTTTGCGCCATGTCAGGAGGCGTTCCCGACCGGCAGCACAATGGTGAAGGTCGATCCCTGTCCGGGGCCTGGGCTGTCGGCCCTTACCTCTCCGCCATGCATATCGACGATGCGCTTGACGATCGAAAGGCCGAGGCCGGTCGAACTTTCCCCTCCGGTCGGCTTGGCGGAAAGCCGCTGGAAGCGACCGAACAGCCGGCCGATATCCTCCGGCGACAGCCCCGCCCCTTCGTCGCTGATGCGGATGCGAACCATGCCTTCGTGCTCGATCACGGTAGCCGTGATTTTCCCACCGATAGGGCTGTATTTGATGGCATTACTGACCAGATTGTCGATCGCCTCCCGCATCCTGTCAGCGTCGACCATGGTGATAAGATGGGCCGGAGCCGACACCGCGAGCGCCTGCTGCTTGTTGGCGGCCAGCGGCTGGTTGGCTTCCACCACGTCGCCGACCAGGGCGCCGATATCGACGGCGTCACGGCGAATGGAGATGTCGAAGGCGTCCGCCATCGCATCCGAAATCAGGTGATCGACCATGGAGGTCAGGCGCCGCGTGGCGTCCCGGATGTGCTCGATCTGGGCCAGGACACTTTCCCGGGAAGCCTGCGAACTGATCAGTTCGGTCAGCATCTCGGTGCGGCCGAGAATGACGCCGAGCGGATTTTTCAAATCGTGCGCCACGGTACCCAGAATCTCGTTCTTGAAGCCGTTGGCGCGCTGCAATCGCAGCCATTGCGCCGATAGCCGCTGATTGGCCTGGGTGAGAGCGCGGGTGCGCTGGGTCACCCTGTCCTCGAGCTGGGAATTAGCCTCCTGCAATTGCTGATACAGGATCACGTTGTCGAAGGCGATCGAAAGCCGGCTGCCGAAAATCTCGACCAGCGAGCGGTCAGTCTCCGACAATGGGCGCTCGGCTTGCAGGAGCACCACGACCTCTCGGCCGCTGCCGGTGCGGACATAAAGCACCGTTCGCTCGCCGAAAAATTCGTGCGCGCGGCGGTGAAAGGCGGCCTCGACCATGGATCGCAATTCCGGCTCAAGCTCCTTGGAGTCGGGCCTTCCCGCAAAGCCGCTATAACAGCCGGAGCCGGCCAGCACGGAAAACTCGTCTCCGGCCGTTCCATCGTCCCGCAACACCAGAATTCCGGCGCAATCGACGTTGAGCAGCGAGGCGATCTGCGTCAGCACGCCTTCGGCCAGCCGCTGCATCGACCGGAAATCATAAAGCGTAGAAGCCGCATCGATAATGATCTCGAGCCCACGCCGGGTCTGCACCATGCGTTCGAGTTGTTGATAGCTGCGGATCGCCGCCGTCAGCGACGTGAACAATTTGTCGGCGGTTAACTCGGTCTTGGCCTTGTAGTCGTTGATGTCGTAATCAACGATGACGCGTCGCTCCGGGGCCTGTCCGGGCTGCCCGGTGCGCAGAATGATCCGCACGGTTTCATTCTTGATCTCGTGGCGAATGTATTCGACGAGGTCGAGGCCGGCCGAATCGGTCTCCATGATGACGTCGAGCAGCACCGCGGCGATGTCGGGATGATCGCGCATCAAGGCGCGCCCTTCGGCGGCGGAATAGGCGGACAGGATCTCGAGCGTCTGGCCGTTGAGGTCGTAGTCGCTCAGCGCAAAGCGGGTACCCTCATGTACCGCGTGATCGTCATCGATCACCGCGACCTTCCATTTGCGACCGGACGATGGCCGGGGGATCGCCCCGGAATCTTCGATCAGAAGGAGGACATCGTCCTGTTCGGCCATGCAGGATTTCCGTGACTGGGTGACTCGGCGCCGGCAACAGCGCCGGGGGCGATGCGTGGCATGATAATGCGAAAGGTCGTGCCTTGTCCCGGCCTGGAATCCAGCATCATGTGGCCGCCAAGCTGTTGGGTTACTAGGTTGTAGACGATGTGCAACCCGAGCCCGGTACCACCGGCGTTGCGGCGAGTGGTGAAGAACGGGTCGAACGCCTGCCGCTGCACGTCGGGTGACATGCCCGCACCGTCATCGGCGAAAATCAGCTCGAGATCGTCTGCGCCCCGCGGCTTGGCCGTGATCGAAATGGTGCCGGTTCGCCCGTCGGCGAAGCCGTGGTTGGCGGCGTTGAGGAAGAGATTGGTGAGGATCTGGCCATAGGAACCGGGATAGCTGTCCACCGTCAGTCTTTCGGGGATTTCGATCGCCACGCCGATCGGCGCCTTCTTCAACACTGGCCGCAGGCTGGTGATGATCTGGTTGGTGGCTTCCCTCAGATTGAACTGCCTCCGCTCGGCATGCGCCCGGTCGACCGCGACCTGTTTGAACGACTGGATCAGATCGCCGGCGCGATGCAGGTTAGCCACCAGTTGCGCAGCTGCATCGCGTGAATTCTGGACAAATTCGTCGAGGCGCGAGCGGCGCAGCGGTGCGCCGGATCTCATTTCTGCATCGAAGGTATCGGCGCGGCGGGCAAAGCTCGAGGCCACGGTCAGGCTGATTCCAATCGGGTTGTTCACCTCATGGGCGACGCCGGCGACCAGCCCGCCGAGCGCGGCCAGCCTTTCGGCATCGATCAGCGTCTGCTGGGTGGCTTTCAGTTCAAGCAGTGCGCTTTCGGCGCTTTCCTTGGAGGCACGCAATTCCTCCTCGGCCTTGCGCTTGGCGATCGCATTCTCCCGGAAGATCTCCACTGCCCGGGCCATTTTCCCGACCTCGTCTCTCGCGCCGGTTCCAAGCACCTGGCGATCATAATCGCCGGAGATGATGGCGCGCATCGCCGTCATGATTTGCTGCAGAGGCAGGCGGATGCTGAAGGCGATCAGTACGCTGGCGATGATGATGATGGCGGTGAAAATCCCCGCGATCGACAGCACGCTGCGGGAGGTTTCGCGCAGCGTCCGGTCGAAGGTTTCCTGCGCCTTCTGCTCGCGACCGCGCATCTTGGCGGATAATTCGTCAATCGCGCCGATGGCCTCGGCCTGGCTGGCATCGATCGTGTTGCGCAGCAATTCGGTTCGGGTGGTGAGCTGTTCTGACAGCCGGTCGAGACCTTCCCGCAGCGCCTCGGTCCGGGTCTGTAGCCGCTGCAGGGCGGTGCGCTGCAGGTCGTTATCGGCCAGACCCATCATCACCGGGATGGTCTTCTCGATGGTCTCGGTGTTTCGCCGGGCTTCCTCGGCGGAGGCCGTTGCCAGCGACAGATAATAGGCATTCGCCGCGACCAATAACGCGGTAAAGGCCTCGCGCGACTTGCCAAGCGAGGGCGCAATCGGCGCGTCGCGGTGACCGGTGGCGCCGTCGATCACTGAATATAAAGCGGCGATATCGCGGGCCGGCGCCAGCACTTGTTCCTCATAGGTCTTGCTGATGGTCGATTGAATGCCGCGCAACTCCCCAAAGCCATTGAGAAAGCGCTCGGTCACCCGCTCGAGCTTTTCGACCGAACCGGAGAGCATCGGGTCAGTCGCTGCCCGTGTCGTCAATGTGCCGAGAACGGCTTCGCGGAGCAGCAAGATCTCGGCAAACAGGTCCGGACTTGGCTGGTTGATGTAGCGGTGAATCAGGTTCTGCAGACGCCCGGTCTCACTTTCGAGCAGCGCCAGGATCGTGTCCGATTCCCGAACCTGGCGCACATCGTCCCAGGCCGAGCGGAGGACTTTCGAGCCGTTCCAGATCATGGCGGCGAGCACGATCACCACGGCCGAATTCAGCGCAGCGATGGACAGGATGCGCCACCTGATCGGGACGGCGCGGACGAGGCCGAGCAGGCGCGACCGGCCGAGCAGGACAGGCCCGGTCGGCAGCTGCGCCAATTCGTCCTGTCCCCTCGGTCCGTGCACCAATCTACTCTGCCTTGCTATGTTGTTCGATCGCCCCGGCGGACCAGCCCGGGTGGGGTCCTCCCACCTTATGGCCGGTCTCGGGATCCGTCCGGGTCCCGGAAAACGGGCTAGTCAGGATAGGCATGGGACCGGCTCCTGGATGAGGTCGCGGCGGCGGTCAGAAGGTTCAAGTCAGTTTAGCAGGATCAGGCCAAAGGGTGCTACCCAACGGGGCGCAAGCAAGCCCGTCGCGGGAAAGTAGCGCCAATTGGTTGAATCGCCGGTCGTGGACTTCTATGAGAGGCGATCAGGAGGGCGCTGCAAGCGCAAGCGGGTGACAGGGTGGGTTCGATTTTGAGATCCGAACGGTTTTCGCCAGCGCTCATGGCCGTAATCCTGGCTGCGGTCCTGGTTTTGGCCGGGTCGTCTCCGGGCCGGGCCGCGACCGAAATCAGGTGGTGGCACGCCATGGCCGGCGAACTCGGCCGCCAGGTCGAAAAGCTCGCCGACGATTTCAACGCGTCGCAGTCCGACTACCGCATCGTGCCCATTTACAAGGGGAGCTACACAGAGGCGGTCACGGCGGCAATTTTCGCCTTTCGCTCCCGCAGCCAGCCCGCGGTCGTGCAGGTCAGCGAGGTCGCCACGGCCACGATGATGGCGGCCAAGGGCGCGACCTATCCGGTATTCGAGTTGATGCGGGACCAGGCGGAAGAGTTTTCGCCGGACGCCTACCTCCCGGCGGTTACCAGCTATTATGCGGATGTGAAGGGAAACATGCTCTCCTTTCCCTTCAATGCCTCGACGCCGATCCTCTACTACAACAAGAACATGTTTCGGGCCGCCGGCCTTGATCCTGAAAATCCGCCGAAAACCTGGCCGGAGCTGGGCGCGGCCGCCAAGCGATTGCGCGCAAGCGGCGTGGCTTGCGGTTTCACCACCTCGTGGCCGTCCTGGATCAATGTGGAGAATTTCTCGGCGTATCATGACATTCCGTTGGCGACCCGCTCCAACGGCTTTGACGGTCTCGATGCGGTTTTGACCTTCAACAACCCTGCGATGGTGCGCCATATTGCTCAGCTCGCCGAATGGCAAACGGACCGCACCTTTGATTATGGCGGGCGCGGTACGACCGCCGAGCCCAAATTCCAGAAAGGTGAATGCGGAATCTTTATCGGCTCCTCGGCAACCCGGGCCGATATCAAGGCCAATTCGAAGTTCGACGTCGGTTACGGCATGCTGCCCTTTTCGCCCGATATTTCCGGCGCGCCCCGCAACACCATCATCGGCGGGGCCACCTTGTGGGTGCTGCGCGACCGACCTCCTGCTGAGTATAAGGGGGTGGCGAAGTTTTTCGCGTTTCTTTCCCGGCAAGAGATCCAGGCCGCGTGGCATCAAAACACTGGCTATTTGCCGATCACCAGGGCTGCGTTTGATCTGACAAGGCAGCAGGGCTTCTACGACCGCAATCCAGGTGCCGCCATCGCGATCGAGCAGATGACGAAAAGGCCGCCCACCGAAAATTCACGCGGCATCCGCCTGGGCTCTTTTGTTCTGATTCGCGACGCGATCGAGGGCGAGCTGGAGCAGGCGTTTAGCGGGCAGAAATCCGCTCAGGGGGCCCTTGATGCCGCGGTCGAGCGCGGAAACAAATTGCTGCGGCAGTTTGAGCGGACCAATCCGTGATTGCTTTCGACGGTGCGCGGAGGCAGACCGTGTCTGCTTTTGAGAGTACATCCAGGCTCGCTCCGCGATTGCCGCCGAAGCGGTGTCGGATCCTTGCCGAAATCGCGCGCTGAACTAAGGTGCGCCCCTATTTTGAGTTTTCATGCGCAGTAGCTTTGACCTATCCAGGGAGGGATAAGTGTCCAGAAATCGCCGCCCGCTTTTGATCACCCGCCGTTCCCTTCTGTCGGGTGCGGCCAGCACCGCAGCGTTTGCCGTTGCCTCGCCATTTCCCACCCCGGCGCTCGCCCAGAACGCGCCGTTCAAGATCGGGCTGATGCTTCCTTATACCGGCACTTATGCCAAGCTCGGTCAATTCATTGACGACGGCTTCCGCCTCTATGTCGAGCAGAAGGGCGGCAAGCTCGGCGGGCGCGAGATTGCCTTCGTCCAGATCGATGATGAGTCCAAGCCCGAAGCCGCAACCGACAACATGAATCGTCTGGTCGGGCGCGAGAAGGTAGATGCCGTTATCGGGACGGTGCATTCCGGTGTGGCGATGGCCATGGTCAAGCTGGCGCGCGACACCAACACGCTTTTGATCATTCCGAATGCCGGCGCCAACGACGCCACCGGCGCTGCCTGCGCACCAAATATTTTCCGAACCTCATTCTCGAACTGGCAAGCGACCTACCCGATGGGGAAGGTCATGGCGGACGCTGGCATCAAGAATGTTGCAACCATCACCTGGAAATACACCGCCGGCAAAGAAATGATCGACGCCTTCGCCGAAAATTTCACTGGGCATGGCGGCAAGGTGGTGGCCGACCTGACGGTGCCGTTTCCCGAAGTCGAATTCCAGGCCTTGCTGACGCAGATCGCGACATTGAAGCCGGACGCGGTGTTCAGCTTTTTCGCTGGTGGTGGGGCGGTGAAATTCGTCAAGGACTATGCGGCGGCCGGATTGAACAAATCGATTCCGCTCTATGGAGCGGGGTTTCTGACCGACGGCACGTTGCCCGCGCAGGGCGAGGCGGCCGAGGGCATCAAGACCACGCTGCATTATGCTGATGATCTGGATCATCCGGCCAATGTTGCCTTTCTCAAGGCCTTCAAAGCCAAGACATCGAACGAAGGCGATATCTATGGGGTGCAGGGTTACGACAGTGCGGCGCTGCTCGATATCGGTTTGACCGCTGTCGGCGGCGATGCCACCGCACGCGATCGCATGATCGCGGCGATGGCGGCAGCCAAGATCGATAGCCCCCGCGGCCCCCTGTCCTTCAACAAGGCGCATAATCCGATCCAGGACATCTATTTGCGGGAAGTCCGCAATGGTCGCAACGCGCGCCTGTCGGTAGCGCAGGCGGCCGTGGATGATCCGGCGCGCGGTTGCAAGCTGTCCTGATATTCCGCGACATTGAGGCGCCTTTCGTTCCGCGAGCGCCTCATCGGATGAGCCCATGAGCCTGATGACCTTTGGCATTCAGCTTCTGAATGCCTTTCAATATGCGATGGTGCTGTTCCTGGTCGCCAGCGGCTTGACGCTGGTGTTCGGGATTCTCGGGTACATCAATCTGGCTCATGGCGCGTTCTATATGCTGGGCGCCTATCTTGCGTATTGGATCGTTGCCAAGACCGGCAGCTTCGCTCTCGCGATGATCGGGGGAACAGTCATCGCTTTCGTCCTCGGTGTGGTCCTGGAGCGAACCCTGGTCCAGCGCCTCTATGGCCGAGATCACCTGATGCAGGTCTTGCTGTCGTTCGGCTTAATCCTGGTCCTGGACGATGCGCGTCAAATCCTGTTCGGCAAGGACGTGCACGCGGTGGCGCCGCCCGCGTGGCTGAATGGCACGATCCAGCTCACGGATAATTTGTCCTATTCAGTTTACCGCCTGGCGATTTCTGCCTTCTGCCTGGTGGTTGCGGCAGTCATGTTCTGGGTAATCGCGCGCACCAGGATCGGGATGATGGTGCGAGCGGGCGCGGAGAACCGCGAAATGACCCGCGCGCTCGGCATAGGCTTTGACCGCCTCAACCGCTATGTGTTCGCCGCCGGCATCGCATTGGCCGCGCTTGGCGGCATCGTGATTGCACCGATCTCGACGGTGTTTCCGGGGATGGGTGACGGAATGCTGATCCTGTCATTTGTCGTCGTGGTGCTAGGCGGCATCGGTTCGGTCGGCGGAGCTGCGCTCGGTGCCCTGCTGGTCGGAATCACTGACACGTTCGGAAAAGTATTCTTTCCCAGCATCTCGAGCATTCTGGTCTATCTCCTGATGGCGGCGGTGTTGGTTTGGCGTCCGAGCGGCCTGCTCGGCCGTGGGGAGATATGACATGAGCTTCCGCGCGCCCAGCCTGGCGCAGGCGCTGTTGGTGGTCGCTCTGGTTGTCGCGCTGACGCTGCCGCTGTTCGCCTCGGTCTATTATCTGCAGTTTGCCAGCAAGGTTCTGATTACCGGCGTTCTGGCGATGGGACTGAATCTTGCCGTGGGTCAGGGCGGGATGGTCAGCCTTTGTCATGGCGCTTTCTTCGGTGTTGCGGGCTATATTCTGGCACTCGCTTCGCCCGGTTATGATGCGGCGCCCTTATTGACCACGTTGCCGCTCGCCGTCATCGGCTCGGCGGCGCTTGCCTTTTTGATCGGTTGTTTTGCGCTGCGGACGCGCGGGGTCTATTTCATCATGGTGACGCTCGCCTTCGGCGAGATGCTGTTTTACCTGTTTCACGACAGCGGCATTGCCGGTGGCTCCGACGGCGCCTTCATCAATGCCCGCCCCGAAATCCTCATCGCCGGTCGCCAGTGGTTCAGTCTCGACAAGCCGTTGGCGTTCTATTTCGTGATGCTGGCATTGACCGTGGTCGTTGCCGGCTTGTTGACGATGCTGGCTCGTTCGCCGTTTGGCCATGCACTGGCCGCCGTGCGTGATAATGAACGCCGGGCGCGCTCACTCGGGTTTCCGATTTTTCGTATTCGCCTTTCCGCTTTCGTGATCTCGGGCGCGTTGGCGGGGTTGGCTGGCTATTTCGCTGCCGCCCAATTCGGTTTCGTCGCTCCGCAAATGCTGAGCTGGCATGTGTCGGCCGCCGCGCTGGTCATGGTTCTGATTGGGGGATTGCGGTCGGTGACCGGTCCATTGATCGGCGCGCTGGTGTTGACCGGGCTCGAAGAGGTGCTGAAGGCGGAGTTCGAGAACTGGAAGCTGATCGAAGGATTGATTGTCATCCTTCTGGTGATCGTGCTTGCCGGGGGCCTGCGACAGCTGGGCTTTCTGACGACATCGGCTCAGCGCGAGGAAGTGGCGCCTGCCTCCGGGGCCGGGCATGCCTGATGTGTCGCATCGAATGCCGCTGCGCGCCAGCGGACTGCATAAACGGTTCGGCGGCGTCACCGCGGTCGCCGACGTTTCGCTCGATGTTCGCATGGGCGAGATTCACGCGGTGATCGGCCCGAATGGCGCAGGCAAGTCGACGCTGATCAATCTTCTGGCGGGTGAATTATTCACCACCTCGGGTTCGATCCGGCTGGACGATCGGGAAGTCACGTCTTGGCCGCCGGATCGGCGGGCGCGGGCGGGGCTCGGCCGAGCCTACCAGAAGACGACGCTGTTTCCGGATTTCACCGTCCTGGAGAATGTCAGGCTTGCCGCCCAGGCGAGCGGTTCTTCGCCGCTGCGGATGTTCGGTTCGGCGCGGGCCGATGCCGCTCTGCTCGGTCGCGCACGGGCTGCGATCACCAGAGCCGGCCTTGCCGAACGGGAAGCTGCCATGGCGCGAGCCTTAAGCCATGGCGAACAGCGGCAGCTTGAGATCGCCATGGTGCTGGCCACAGAGCCCCGTGTCGTCCTGCTCGATGAGCCGCTGGCCGGCATGGGCCTTTCGGAGGCGCGCGAAATCATCGCGCTGATTGCTTCGCTGAAGGCGGACCGCGCCATACTCCTGGTCGAACACGACATGGACGCCGTATTCGAACTCGCCGACCGCCTGACAGTGATGCAGGACGGAAGAGTGATCGCTTCCGGCCTGCCGGAAGAGGTCCGGCATCAGCCCGCGGTCCGCACGGCCTATCTCGGCAATCCCGAGGCATTTGAATGAATGGTCTCCTGAAGGTCGAGCAGCTTGAATCGTTCCATGGCGCAAGCCAGGTTCTGCATGGGGTTAGTCTCGAGATACCCAGGGGTCAGCAGGTCGCGCTGATTGGCCGCAACGGCATGGGCAAGACGTCGCTTTTGCGCTCGCTGATCGGTCTGATGCCGGGCTATCGCGGAAGCATTGCGTTCCAGGGGCGCGATCTGGCCGGAGTGGCGCCGGAAAAGATTGCGCGCGCCGGCATGGCGCTGGTCCCCGAAGGCCGCGGCATTTTCGGCTCGCTCTCGGTCCTGGAAAACCTCGTGATGGCGGCCCGGCCTGGCGTTGATGGTCGGAAGGCGTGGACGTTGTCGCGGATTTTTGAATTGTTTCCAAGGCTCGCCGAGCGTCGGTTCAACGGCGGCAACAAATTGTCGGGCGGCGAGCAGCAGATGCTCACCATCGCTCGCGCGCTGATGACCAATCCGGATCTTTTGTTGATCGACGAGGCCACAGAGGGACTGGCGCCGCAGGTGGCGCGCGAGATCTGGCGTACGCTTGGCATCATCGGAGGCGAGGGGGTCGCTACCATCGTCGTCGACAAGGATTTCCGCAGCCTGTCGGAAATCGCCGACCGGATGCTGCTGATGGCCAAGGGCACCATCCTGTTTGACGGGCGGCCCGGAGCGCTGATGGCCGAGCCTGAATTGCTGCGGCGGCATCTCGGCGTCTGAGTGCTTGCGGCTCAAGGCAGGGCGAACAGGCGGGATTGGCCTTCGAGAGCCGGTGTTGTTGCTTCAGCCAGTCTTGCGAGCGCCGCATCCACCGAGATGCCGGCGGTATCGACGGTTGCATTCGCGCGGGCATAGAGCGGTTCGCGGCTGAGCAGGATGGTGCGTAATTCACTCATCGCCGAACGATCATCGGCCATCGGCCGCAGGTCACCCTGGGCGCGCACGCGCGCCATATGCTCTTCGGGCTTTGCCTTGAGCCAGACCGTGTAAAACGATGAGAGAACGAGATCGTACGTCAGCGGCTCGGATACTATGCCGCCGCCGGTTGCCAGCACGATCGGCAGTTCGCCGGCCAGCATTTGTCGCAAGGCCGCTTGCTCCATGCGGCGAAAACCTTCCTGGCCGTAGATCGCAATGACTTCCGATACCGACAATCCGTTCTGCCGTTCGATCTCCTTGTTCAATTCGACAAAACGCCAGCCGATCTGGTCGGCGAGCATTTTTCCGAGCGTGGATTTGCCGGCCCCACGCAGGCCGATCAGCGCGATGCCGGCAAAGGCGGCCGGGTGTTTTGTTGTCGAATCGTGCCCGGCAAGCAAATCCCTGGCCTTGGCGAGTTGGGCGGGGGTGGCATTGCGCAACAGGTCACGGAACGTCAGCCAGCCGGTCGCGGACTCCGGAATGATGTCCTGCAGATGCGCGCCCATCGCGTGCGAGACTCGGCGCAGCAGCACGATGGATACATTTCCCTTGCCGCTTTCGAGCTGGGCGATGTAGCGCTCCGATATCCCGGAAACTCTGGCAAGAACCTTGCGCGACATGCCCCGCAAGCCGCGCATGGTGCGAACGCGCTGTCCCAGTTCCTCAAGGAAGACGCTTTCGGAGGCCAGGTCGTCGGTCATGCGTTCGTTCTGATCCATGCAAGCTTCGGAATCATAGTGCCGGCGACCATTGACAGCAAGAAAGCCAAGTGGCTTGCTATGAAATATAATTCAGAAGAAGCGTGGGAGGAGCCGGCGATGCGAGCGCTATATCGTGGCCGCCTTTCGCCATGCCCCATAAGGTGAGCGCCATGTCCTACAACGCAGTCACCTGGTTGCTTGATCGCAACGTCACGGAAGGGCGCGGTGACAAGCTGGCTTTCACTGATACCGTTTCCGAGCTGACTTATAGTGGGCTGCAGCAACAGAGCTGCCGTGTTGCCAATCTTCTTCGGCGCCTTGGGGTTCATCGTGAAGAGCGCGTCGCGATGATCATGCTCGACACCGTGGATTTTCCAGCTGTTTTTCTCGGCGCGGTCCGGGCCGGCATCCTGCCCGTCCCCCTGAATACGCTACTGACCCCCGATCAATACGCCTACATTCTCGCCGATTGCCGTGCGCGTGTTTTGTTCGTCTCCGACGCGTTGCTTCCCATGATCCAAGATCTGCTTCATCGGCTGCCGGACCTGCGGCATGTGCTGGTCGCAGGTGGCGGCGGACATGGTTTCAAAAGCTTGGCTGATGAGCTTGCCGGCGATGGCGAGACTTTCCAGACCGTCGCAACCCACGCCGAGGAGCCGGCGTTCTGGCTCTATTCGTCGGGATCGACTGGCAATCCGAAAGGCGTGCGGCACCTGCATGCAAGTCTTGCCGCGACCGCTGAGACCTACGCCAAACAGGTTCTCGGCATCCGCGAGGATGATGTCGTGCTGTCGGCGGCGAAATTGTTCTTTGCCTATGGACTCGGTAATGCGCTGACTTTTCCGATGTCGGTCGGAGCGACAACCGTCCTCAATAGCGAACGGCCGACGCCGGCACGCATGTTCGCGCTGATGAACCGTTACAAACCCACCATCTTCTTTGGCGTGCCGACGCTGTTCTCGGCAATGCTGAACGACGAGACGCTGAAGTCCGAAAGCTGCGGCACCCGGCTGCGTATCTGCACCTCGGCTGGCGAGGCGTTGCCGGAATCGGTCGGCCGGCAGTGGAAAGCACGGTTCGGCGTCGATATCCTGGATGGCGTCGGGTCGACCGAATTGCTCCATATCTTTCTCTCCAATTCGCCCGGCGATCTCAAATATGGTTCGTCTGGCCGTCCGGTCCCGGGCTATCGGGTGCGGCTCGTCAACGAAGCCGGCGCGGAGGTCGCCGACGGGGAAGTGGGCGAACTTCTCGTTGATGCGCCCTCGGCCGGTGAAGGCTATTGGAATCAGCGCGACAAGAGCCGCTCCACCTTTCAGGGCGAATGGACGCGGACGGGCGACAAATACATTCGCGATGGGGAGGGCCGCTACACGTTCTGCGGCCGTGCCGACGACATGTTCAAGGTGTCGGGGATTTGGGTCTCGCCTTTCGAAGTGGAGAGCGCGCTGATCACCCATCCGGACGTGCTCGAAGCCGCCGTGGTGCCGCAAGCCGATCCTGAGGGCTTGCTCAAGCCCAAGGCGTTCGTGGTGTTGCGGCAAGGCGTAGCAACGGAGCCACTGCAGGAAGCCCTGAAGGAGCATGTGAAGCAGAAGATCGGGCCGTGGAAATATCCGCGCTGGATCGAACTGGTCGATGCGTTGCCGAAAACCGCGACCGGAAAAATCCAGCGCTTCAAGCTGCGTGAACAATCGCAACAGGCGCAGTGATTGCAGGCCCGCGATGGAGCTCGAGGGTTTCCTGAACGTCGGCGCGCTCAATCTGGAGTATCGACGGTTCGGCCCGACGCCGTCGGAAGCGCCGACTATCATTATGCTCCATGAGGGGCTGGGGTCCGCGGGATTGTGGGGAGATTTCCCGGAGCGGCTGCAGACTGAAACGGGGCTCGGCGTTCTGGCCTATTCGCGCGCTGGCTATGGGCAGTCGAGCCCGGTCCCGCTTCCCCGTCCACTCGACTACATGCATCGCGAAGCCCTCGATGTGCTGCCGAAGCTCTTGGATACAATGGACTTCCAGCGCGGCATCCTGCTTGGCCATTCCGACGGCGCTTCCATCTCGACGATCTATGGCGGTGGCGTTTCTGATTCGCGGATCGCGGGGATCGCATTGATCGCGCCGCATTTTGTCGTTGAAGATATTTCGCTCGCCTCGATTGTCGCTGTCCAGCAGACCTATGAGGCATCCCGGGGCGACATCACAGGTCTGCGCGCAAGGCTCACCCGCTGGCATCGCGACGTCGATAACGCCTTCTATGGGTGGAATGGCGCGTGGCTCGATCCCGGATTCCGGACGTGGGACATCTCGGAATATCTTGCCCATGTCCGGGTACCGCTTTTGATCCTGCAGGGTGCCGACGATCAATACGGCACGCTGCGGCAGATCGAGATCGCGCGCGAGGAATGCTCCTGCCCGCTTGAAGTGACGGTCATTCCAGGCGCTGGCCATTCTCCGCACCGCGAGGCGCCGCAAGTGACGCTGCAGTCCGTCGCCGATTTCGTTGGGCGGGCGCTATCTTGACCGGAAGAGACCGATAATCGTGAAAACGTGCAAGAAAATGCATAAAACGAGCCTAGAAGCCTCTGGACCACCTCATCAAACATGCATTATTATGCATAAAAATGCATTCTCAGTAGGACATCGAGGATAGCCCATGGCCGATCATGACCGCGTTCTGGCCGGGGGCGCGACCTACATCGATTTTCAAACCGACCCCTCGCGCTACCGTCACTGGAAGCTCAGTGTCGAAGGCGACACCGCCACGCTCACGATGGATGTCGATGAGAATGGCGGGCTGTTCGAGGGCTATCAGCTCAAGCTCAATTCCTATGATCTCGGCGTCGACATCGAACTGGCCGATGCCCTGCAGCGTTTGCGCTTCGAGCACCCCGAAGTGAAAGTGGTGCTGCTGCGCTCGGGGAAGAACAGGGTGTTCTGCGCCGGCGCCAATATTCGGATGCTCGCCGGCGCCTCGCATGCCCACAAGGTGAATTTCTGCAAGTTCACCAACGAAACCCGCAATGGGTTCGAAGATTCCAGCGAAAATTCCGGCCAACGCTTCATCACGGTCGTCAACGGCAGTGCGGCAGGTGGCGGCTATGAGCTCGCTTTGGCCACCGATCACATCATCCTTGCCGATGACGGCGCGGCCGCGGTGGCGCTGCCGGAAGTGCCCCTGCTTGCCGTCTTGCCCGGCACCGGCGGCGTGACGCGCGTGGTCGAGAAGCGCAAGGTGCGCCGCGATCACGCGGACTTCTTCTGCACCATTGAGGAAGGCGTCAAGGGAAAGCGCGCCGTGCAGTGGCGGCTGGTCGATGAGATCGCGCCCAACAGCAAGCTGGAGACCAAGGTTGTCGAGCGCGCCCGCGAATTCGCCGCCAATTCCCCACGCAAGGCCAGCGGTCAGGGAAGAATTGCGCTGACGCCGCTCAACCGCACCATTGACGGCGACACGCTGCGCTATGGTTTCGTCAGCGTCGAAATCGATCGCAAGGAACGTATTGCCACCATCAGGGTCCAGGCAGCGGATTCGGCCGCACCCGCCGGTATCGATGGCTTGATGACGCAAGGGGCCTCGTTCTGGCCGCTTCAGGTCGCACGCGAACTCGATGACGCCATCCTGCATTTGCGCCTCAACGAACTTGATGTCGGCGTGCTGGTTTTCAAATCGCACGGCGAGCGTGCGCAGGTGCTGTCGTATGACGCCTTTCTCGAGGCCCACCAGGGCCACTGGCTGGTCAACGAGATCAGGCATTTCTGGAAGCGTGTGCTCAAGCGGATCGATGTGACCTCACGGACGCTGGTAACCCTGGTGGAGCCCGGCTCCTGCTTTGCAGGGACGCTTGCGGAATTGGTCTGGGCAGCGGACCGTGCGTATATGCTGATCGGGCAGAAACAGGGCGACAATCGACCGCCGCCGTCGCTGGCATTGAGCGCGATGAATTTCGGTCCCTATCCGATGAGCCATGGATTGACGCGCCTGCAGTCGCGGTTTCTGGCGGACCCCGCCGACCTCGAACGCGCCAGGGCTGCGATCGGCACGGAGATCGATGCCGAAGCGGCCGAGCGGCTCGGGCTTGTGACCTTCGCGCTCGACGACATCGATTGGGATGACGAGATCAGGGTGTTCCTTGAGGAGCGCGCCAGCTTCTCGCCGGACAGTCTCACCGGGTTGGAAGCCAATCTGCGTTTTGTCGGGCCCGAGACCATGGAATCCAAGATCTTTGCGCGGCTCACCGCCTGGCAGAACTGGATTTTCCAGCGGCCCAACGCAATCGGCGAACAGGGCGCGCTGCGCCGCTATGGCAGCGGCGAGAAACCGAAATTCGATATGACGAGGGTGTAGTTGAACTCAGCCGTGCTGCGGCACGGTGCTTGGACGCGAGAGCCACAAGGAGGCGCGCCATGAACGCGAACATGATGAATGTCGATTACTCCACCAAGATTCCCAACAACGTGAATCTCGGCGAGGACCGTCAGGTGCTGAAAGCGCTCGAAGGTTGGCATCCCGGCTATATGGACTGGTGGCGCGACATGGGGCCGGAGGGTTTTCAGGAATCGCTGGTCTATCTGCGTACCGCTTACTCAGTGGACCCGCGCGGCTGGGCGAAGTTCGACTATGTCCGGATGCCGGAATATCGCTGGGGCATCCTTCTAGCCCCCCAAGAGGAAAACCGCGTCGTTCCGTTTGGCGAGCATTATGGCGAGCCGGCCTGGCAGGAGGTCCCTGGTGAGCACCGCGCGATGCTGCGCCGCCTGATTGTGATCCAGGGCGATACTGAGCCTGCTTCCGTCGAGCAGCAGCGTCACCTCGGCAAGACCGCGCCCTCGCTCTATGACCTGCGCAACCTGTTCCAGGTCAATGTCGAAGAGGGCCGCCACCTCTGGGCCATGGTCTATCTCCTACAGAAATATTTTGGCCGCGACGGTCGCGAGGAGGCGGATGATTTGTTGCGCCGCCGCTCCGGGGATGCCGATGCCCCGCGCATGCTCGGCGCCTTCAACGAGGCTACGCCGGACTGGCTGTCGTTCTTCATGTTCACTTATTTCACCGATCGCGACGGCAAGATGCAACTCCATAGCCTCGCTCAATCGGGCTTTGATCCGCTGTCGCGCACCTGCCGCTTCATGCTGACCGAAGAAGCCCATCACATGTTCGTCGGGGAGACCGGGATCACCCGCGTCGTGCGACGAACCTGCGAGGCCATGAAAGCCGCCGGGATCACCGACCCTGCCGACATCGCCAGGGTGCGGTCGCTCGGTGTGATCGACCTGCCTACCCTTCAGAAGAAGCTGAACCTGCATTATTCGCTTTCGCTGGATTTGTTCGGCTCGGAAGTGTCGACCAACGCGGCGAACGCCTTCAATGCCGGCATCAAGGGGCGCTATCGGGAGACTCAGATCCAGGACGACCACCAGCTGAAGAGCAGCACCTATCCGGTGCTCAAGCTGGTCGATGGCGAGATCAAGCGCGTCGATGAGCCGGCATTGACCGCGCTCAACATGCGGCTGCGCGATGATTACTCGCAGGATTGCGTCAAGGGTCTGTTGCGCTGGAATAAGACAATTTCGCTCGCCGGCTACGATTTCAGTTTGCGGCTGCCGCACGTGGCGTTTCATCGGCAGATTGGCGAGTTCAAGAATGTGCATGCCACGCCCGAGGGCTTGTTGATCGACGACGCGACCTGGAGCAGGCGCAAAGGCGAATGGTTGCCGTCGGCTGGCGATGGCGAATTCATAGCCTCGCTGATGCAGCCCGTCACCGAGATCGGCGGCTATGCTTCCTGGATTTCGCCGCCCAAGGTCGGCATCGACAACAAGCCGGGCGATTTCGAGTATGTGAAGATCGAGTCCTGATCGGCTGGCAGTTTAAGCAACGTCGTCCCAGCCCTTGCCGTTGATGCCGGGATTGGCGAACACGACACCGCCATCGACGGCGAGGGTTTGGCCGACCACATAATCGCCCGCGCGGGAGGCAAGATAAATCGCCGCTCCTGCCATGTCCTCATCGGTCCCCACGCGCCCGAGCGGTACGTGGTGCGCGACCGCATCGGCGTTATCGCGGGCCGCCCGGTTCATGTCCGATTTGAAGGGGCCGGGCGCGATGGCAGTGACCACCACGTGATCATGGACCAGTTTGGCGGCCATGCGGCGGGTCAGATGGATCAGCCCTGATTTGCTCGCCGCATAGGAATAGGTTTCCATCGGATTGACGAACATGCCGTCGATGGAGGCGATATTGATGACCTTGGACGGCCGCTCGGCGCTCGCTGCGGCGCGTAGCGGCTCTGCCAGGGCCCTGGTCAGGAAAAACGGTGTTTTGAGATTGAGGTTCACTACCTTATCCCAGCCGCTCTCCGGGAATTCGTCGAACTCGGCGTTCCACGCGGCGCCGGCATTGTTGACGAGAATATCGAGTTTAGGCTCGCGTTTGCGGATTTCGCCGGCAAGCGCATCGATGCCGGCCATCGATGAGATGTCGAAAGCGAGCGCGACGCATTCGCCCTCATAGGCCGCGCTCAGCTGTTTGGCGGCGGCTTCACAAGGTTCGGCCTTGCGCGCGGAGATGTAAACCCGTGCCGCGCCATAGGCGAGCATGCCCTCTGCGATCATTCTGCCGATCCCGCGTGATCCGCCGGTCACCAGCGCCACTCGGCCACGCAGCGAAAACATATCCTTGAACATGCTGCTCTCCCTCGACGATTTGGGCGCAGATCTGCGCGCATCGGCGCGAGCAGGTCAAGAGATCAAGCAAGGAAGAGGTACGCGCGCGTTGGCCGCTCAGGCCCAGGCCGTGTCGACCCTGCGAAAGCCGTTCCACATCGCCGTGGCGGCGCCGGAAGTCAGCACCGGCAGGATGCGCTTGTCCTGATAATTGCCGTTGAGAGAAAGCCGCGACAACGCGGTCATGTGATCGGCACTCTCAGCATACATCATGCCCGGCCTCGTCGTGACGGCCGTCCTGAAACCGGCCCGGCGGGCCAGCGCGAACTCGCGGCGCCCTGCCGCCAGCCTGTCGCCATAGGGATAGGCAAAATGCTGTACCGGCCTTTGCAGCACGCCCTCGATCTTGCCGCGGCTTTCGGCCATCTCGCGATAGGCCTCCGTCTCGCTCTGCTTGGCAAGGTTGCTGTGGGTGAGCGTGTGGGCACCGATCGTGACAAGCGGGTCGGCGGCAAATGACTTCAGTTCCTCCCAGGACAGGCACAGTTTGCGTGAAATCGAGAATTCGTCGACCTGATGTCGGGCGCAGAGCGCGCTTACATCGCGCTGTAGCTGTTCGTTGGTCAGTTCGCGCAGCCAGTCGTGCAGGCGGTCGAAGGCCATCTGCTTGGCTTCCGGCGTTCGGGTGTCGAGCCTGACATCGACACCGCCAATCGCGGCCTCGATCACTTCGGCGTTGGCGATGGCCTGTTCGAGCGCGATCCACCACAAGCGGCCCGTTCCTTCAGCGAATTCGCTGGTGACATACACGGTCAGGGGTGCGTCAAACTCCCGCATCACGGGCAGTGCGAAATCGCGATTGTCTCGATAGCCGTCGTCCAGCGTGAAGCAGGCGAACCGTCCGGAGAAGTCGCGCCGGGCCAGCCGCTCGTGGGCGGCATCCAGCGAAATCACGTCGATCTTGCGCTCTCTCAGATGTCTCAGCATTTCGCCGAGAAATTCGGGTGTGACTTCGAGGTGGCGATTGGGTTGAAACGGCTCATTCCGGGCCGGCCGGACATGATGCAGCATGAAAATGACGCCGATCCCGCCGAACATCGGACGCATCAGATGATGGACGCCGGTGCGATAAAGGGTTTCCAGCCCGGCGCGGATGATATTGTGACGGAACTGCTTCATAAAAGGCCGGTTGCAACCATTTTGCAGGAGCCAAGCTAGCCGACAGACCTTGAACAAACGGTTAGTTGCAAAGGACGGATTTACCTCTTGTCGATGCCGGCCAATTCCGTTTGACACTGCGGCAACGGTTTGTTTTCTCTCGGTTTCCAGTCTGCCGATTTGAGGTTTCCGCCTTCCCGGCCACCCCGACGGGCCATGCGGATCGAAATATCGGCCCAGAACTCATGATTGGCGCTCTCTCCGGCCAGAAAGCCAGCCCAAGGACCACCTATGCGCAGAGTTTTTAGATGGAGCGGCAAATGGTGGCCGGGGGTGCTGCCCTTGCTGGTCTTTTGGGGGTTCGCGGCATGGACCAATACCGCATCGCTGGAAGCTCAGCTCAGCGCCAGGAGCAGTGAGGCGCTGAAAGACATGGTGCTGGATCGCAAGAGCATCTCTGTGGACGGACGCGACGTGACGTTCACGGCGGATGCATTCTCGGAAGAGGGGCGCCGCAGTGCGCTCGCCGCGGTCGAGGCCGTACCGGGGGTGCGCGTGGTCAAGGACGAGACGCGGCTTGTGCCCGAAGCCCGGCCGTTCGTCTGGTCGGCTGAACGGGATGTCGCGCGCTTGACACTCGCTGGCAGCGCTCCCCTGCCGACCAGCCGGACCAAGCTTCTGGATGCCGCCCGAGCCACGCTCGCCGGCGTTGACGTCGCCGATCGGATGAAGCTGTCGCGCGGGGCGCCGCCGCGTTTCGATGTCGCCGCCTTGCTGCTGATCGACCAGATAGGCAAGTTGAAGGACGGAAAGATTACGATCTCCGATGCCAAGGTCAGCCTAACCGGCATGGCGCGCGACCTGGGCGGGCGGGAGGCGATCGTTGCCGCGCTGAAGAATCTGCCGGATGGATTCGTCGTCGCCGACAATGACATCAAGGCTCCGCCCTACATTTTCCAGGCCTCCAAGGATCCCGTGGCGGGGACGCTGACGCTCACCGGCTATGTGCCGGACAATACGGTGCACGCGGCGCTGGGGGTTGCTGCGGGGAGAAAATTCTTCAGTGAAAAGGTTGTCGACAATCTCAAGGCGAGTGTCGGAGCGCCTTCCGGTTTCGCTGCCGCGGTCACGATCGCACTTGGGGCGTTGTCACGGCTGTCGACCGGAACGCTGATCGTTTCGGATCGCGAGGTGAAGCTATCGGGCGATGCGCTCTATGACGTCGCCGCCGATCAGATTCGATCCGCACTTGCCAGGGAACTGCCGCAGGGCTGGCAGGCCAAGGCGGAGATCTCGGTCAAGCCGGCGCCGGCCCCCGTCGATGCGACGGTGTGCCAGCAGTTGTTCACGGATTTGCTCAGTAAGGGCAAAATCCGCTTTGAGTCCGGGCGGGCGACCATCGATCCGGATTCCGCCGGCCTGCTCGACCGGCTGATCGAAACAGCCATGCGTTGTTCCTCGGCCAACATCGAAGTCGTCGGTCATACCGATGCCGACGGCGAAGGCCCCACAAATCAAGTGTTATCGGAAAAGCGTGCTCAGGCGGTTGTCGATTATCTGGTCAAGGCAGGTCTGGCTGCGGAACGCTTCACCGCGGTCGGCTATGGCAGTTCTCAACCATTGGCAGCCAATGACACCGATGAAGGCAAGGCCCAGAACCGCCGCATCGAATTTCGGGTGAGGTAGTAGAGATGACCTATCTTGCGGTATTTCCCTGGGGCTGGTTGCTGGCTTCGCTGCTGCTGGGGCTGGCGATGGGCTGGATTGCGGTGGTCCACCGGGCGCGCGGAGTTTCCCGGGCGCTGTCCGGGTGGCTCGCGGCGCTCGCCATCCTGCTGGTGGCAGCGGCGGTGACCCGTGTCATTCCGGGTCGCCCAGGCTATTGGCTCGATCTTGGATTGGTCATGTTCGTCCCGTACCTGATCGGCTGCGCGATCGGATCCGCCCTGCGTGATTGGGTGGTCTCGCGTTACACCCCGGCTTCGTGAAGGCGGCGCGTGCCATTTACGTGCCAAGGGGCGGAGGTCACCTGTTCCCATCTCCAGAAGTCGGCGCCCCTGTCGGCGCCCTCTGGTTGTATCCGGCAGGCGTCGGTCGTCTTTTGGGATCCCTTGAGGTCCCTTGGGATTTTCCCGGGGATATACGGGGAAGGGCTTTATTTAGCCACCGGCGAATTCCACTTGATAACAAAACGCGTTACCAAAGCCAGCGCGGGCAACGTCCATTCCGCAAAACGAGGAAATTCGTCGTTCTAAGTCGATGTGCAGATTTGACCTCGCCCTCGGTGTTGCGGCAAGTTCCCGCGGGGAACGAATTCAAGACTGCACTTGAATCAGGGTTGCTCGTACCTCGTCGGCTCCGATGCTCAGGCGGGCGGGTGCTGAGGTGAGGCGAGCGTCAGAGCCGGGACAGTAGATGCTGGAAGCAATACGCAGGGCGGCATCGTTTCTGCGCCACAAGCAGGTTTTGCACAAAGTAGGTGTTGTGATCAGCGTCACCGTGATCGGTGTTGCCTGCTATGTGCTGTATCACATGCTTCGCGGCATTGAGATTGACGATGTCATCGAAGCGATCAAGGAGACCGAGCCACGTTCGGTCCTGCTTTCCGCGCTATTTGTGATCGCGGGCTATTTCACGCTCACTTTCTACGATCTGTTTGCGGTCCGTGCGATTGGCCGCCCTGACATTCCCTACAGGGTGAACGCGCTTGCCGCGTTCAGCTCCTATTCGATCGGCCATAATGTCGGTGCCAGCGTGTTTACCGGCGGCGCCGTGCGCTATCGCATCTATTCGGCGTGGGGATTGAATGCCATCGACGTCGCCAAAATCTGCTTCCTGGCCGGGCTGACGTTCTGGCTCGGCAATGCTGCCGTGCTCGGCCTCGGCATTGCCCTGCATCCGGACGCCGCCACCTCGATCGACCAGCTTCCGCCATGGCTGAACCGGTTGGTGGCCTTTGCGGTGCTCGCGGCGCTGATCGGATACGTGGCATGGGTCTGGATCCGGCCGCGGAACGTCGGCCGCGGCCCGTGGACGGTGACCCTCCCCGGGGGGCCGTTGACCTTGCTGCAAATTGCGATCGGCATTGTCGATCTCGGGTTCTGCGCGCTCGCCATGTATGTTCTGGTGCCGGACGAGCCCAATCTCGGGTTCGTCGTCGTGGCTGTGATTTTTGTCTCGGCGACCCTGCTTGGTTTCGCCAGCCATTCGCCCGGCGGGCTCGGTGTCTTTGATGCCGCCATGCTGGTCGGGCTCTGGCAGATGGACAAGGAAGAGCTGATCGCGGGGATGTTGCTGTTTCGCACCCTCTATTACCTTGCACCCTTCGTCCTATCTGTAATTTTGTTGACGTTGCGGGAGCTTATAAACGGTGCGCGCAACAAGCGGTTGCGCCAGGCGCTGCCGACCATGAATGCCGGGCCGCCGCCTGAAGCTGCCTATGTACGCAAGAGCAGGGATACCGGCGCCTGAATGACGCGGTCCCGCACGGGGAAGAGCCGCGATGGCCATCGGAACGTCGACACAATTCTCTTACGCCTCGTGGCCCGCCCGAATGCGCGGCTCGGCGATCATCCTGATTGTGGCGGGCGTCGCACTCGCGCTTGCGGCGGGGCTGGGCGAACTGCCGTGGCTGCATGGGGCCGTGATCTGGATCTGCCTCATGGCTGCGGCGCTGTTGACTGGACCGCTGCTGCATCCCGCCTCCGCCAGCCCTCGGGAAGTGATTGCGGCCAATGCGGCCGAAAGTGCTGCTGTTGCTGCCGTGGTCGCAGGAATGCCTGACCCGGCCGTGTTATTGGACCGAACAGGTCGCGTGCTTCAGCTCAATGCGGCCGCCTCGCAAATGGCTCCCGCCTTGCGGCGGAACGAACTCGTGCAATTCGCGCTGCGCTCGCCGGAGATTGTCACCGCGCTTCGTCAGGCCATGGCGACAGCCGAGCCGCGCCGAGCGACCTATCTCGATCATGTGCCGGTCGATCGCTGGATGGAACTCGTGGTTACGCCCGTACCCATGCCGACGCCCGAAGGGGCTGAAACCGGCATGTTGATGACCTTTCACGACCTCACACCGCTTCGACGGGTGGAGGAGATGAGGGCCGACTTCGTGGCCAATGCCAGCCACGAACTGCGCACACCGCTCGCCGCCTTGTCGGGATTCATCGACACCTTGCAAGGGCCTGCCAAGGATGACACCAAGGCCCGCGAGCGCTTTCTTGGCATCATGCACGCCCAAGCCACGCGCATGGCGCGGCTGATCGATGATCTCCTGTCGCTGTCGCGTGTCGAATTATCGGCCCACGTCCGGCCGGACACCCTGATCGATATCGTTCCGATTATTCGCCAGGTCGCCGATGGTCTTGAACCACTGGCCCGCGAGCGGCAGGTGGCGATCAATATCGATCTGCCGAACGGGCCGGTCGTCATCGCGGGTGACCGCGAGGAATTGCTGCGGCTGTTTGAGAACCTGGTGGAGAACGCTCTGAAGTACGGTGCCGCTGGCGGCAAGGTCGAGGTTTCGCTGATCTCGGCCGTCTCCAGCGAAGGAGGACCTGAAATTCGCGTCATGGTACGGGATTTCGGCCCGGGAATCGCGCCGGAACATCTGCCCCGGCTGACCGAGCGCTTCTATCGCGTCGACGTCGGTGACAGTCGCGCCCAGGGCGGCACGGGATTGGGACTATCTCTGGTGAAACATATTGTTAACCGTCATCGCGGCCGGCTTTTGATCGAAAGCGTACCGAAGAAGGGCGCCACCTTCACCGCCTGTTTTCCACAGGTGAGGTCCGGGCCGGCGAGCTAAAGCCCTTTGCTTCCAGGCGCTTGTGCCCGTCATCCAATCGTCATCCAAGCTTCGTAAAACCAGCACCAGCTGCTCGTAAAGGGGCGGCGCGGGAGCGCGATCGGGCGCAATGGCGCTTCGCTCCCAAGCAGGAGATTAGGATGAATTTCATCAAAGCGATCGTCGCTGCCGGCCTGGTGGCCGCATCGACCTCGGCCTTTGCGGCCGACATCACCGGCGCCGGCGCCACCTTTCCTTTCCCGATCTATTCCAAATGGGCTGACGCCTACAAGAAGGAGACGGGCAACGGCCTGAACTATCAATCGATCGGCTCGGGTGCGGGTATCAAGCAGATCCAGGCCAAGACCGTTACCTTTGGCGCGACCGACAAGCCGCTGAAAGCCGAGCAGCTCGATAAGGACGGCCTGGTGCAATGGCCGATGGTCATGGGCGCCATCGTGCCCGTCGTCAACATCGAGGGCGTGAAGCCCGGCGATCTCGTTCTCGACGGCACGATGCTCGCCGACATCTTCCTCGGCAAGATCACCAAGTGGGACGATCCGGCAATCAAGAAGCTGAACCCCAAACTGAACCTGCCCTCTGAGGCGATCGCCGTGGTGCGTCGCTCCGACGGCTCCGGCACCACCTTCAATTTCACGGATTACCTCAGTAAGGTCAGCGCGGACTGGAAGTCGAAGGTGGGCTCGGACACCGCGGTCGAGTGGCCGGTTGGCGTCGGCGCCAAGGGCAATGAGGGCGTCGCCGGCAATATCAGCCAGACCAAAAACGCCATCGGCTATGTCGAATACGCCTACGCCAAGCAGAACAAGCTGACCTACACGAAGCTGGTCAACAAGGCGGGCAAGACCGTAGAGCCGACCATTGATGCGTTCCAGGCGGCCGCCTCGAATGCCGATTGGGGCAGTGTTGCCGGCACCGGCTACTATCTGATCCTCACCGATCAGCCGGGCGAGAAATCCTGGCCGATCACGGCTTCGACCTTCATCCTGATGCACAAGGATGCAGCCGACAAGGCGTCGTCGCAGGAAGCTCTCAAGTTCTTCAGGTACGCCTTTGAGAAGGGCGGCAAGATGGCAGAAGAGCTCGATTACATCCCGATGCCGGAATCGGTCGTGAAGCTGATCGAGAAGACCTGGGCTGCCGACATCAAGAGTTAAGCGACTTCCTCTCGCGGGGAACGAGGAGCTTCGTTCCCCGCGAGTTGGCTGAGCGGTTCGGGCTCGGCGTGGATAAGCGCGAGTACCTGTGGTCTTTTCCGCGGCAAATAACGTATAGGGGATAGGCGTGGCGGAGATGGTCGTTCAGAGCGAGGTAATGGAAGCCGCTGGACCCTACGATCGTGCTCGGGCGCTGAACGCGTTCAAGCTGGGCGATGTCACCTTCTACTGGATCACGCGCCTTAGCGCGATCCTGGTGCTGTTGATCCTGGCCGGCATCATCCTGTCGCTGGTCGTGGGCGCCTGGCCCGCGATGAAGGAATATGGTTTCGCATTTCTTTGGACTCAGCGTTGGGCGCCGTCCGCTGATCCGCCGGTGCTCGGGGCGCTAAGCCCGATCTATGGCACGCTGGTCACGTCGGCCATTGCGATGCTGATCGCCGTCCCGGTGGGGCTCGGCATCGCAATCTTCCTGACCGAACTCTGCCCGCCCTGGCTGCGCCGCCCGATAGGCATTGCCATCGAGCTTCTGGCTGGCATTCCCTCGATCATCTACGGCATGTGGGGTTTCTTCGTTCTCGGGCCGTTTCTGGCCTACACTTTCCAGCCGTTCATGATCACCGTGTTTGGCAGCGTGCCCGGCCTGAATTTGATCTTTGCCGGCCCGCCTTCCTATCTCAGCCTGTTCAATGCAGCCCTGATCCTGGCGATCATGGTGCTGCCCTTCATTACCGCGATTTCCGTTGATGTTTTCAAGACCGTGCCGCCGGTACTCAAAGAGGCCGCCTACGGCGTCGGCTGCACCACCTGGGAAGTCGTTCGCAGTGTCGTGCTCCCCTATACCAGGGTTGGCGTGATCGGCGGTGTCATGCTGGCGCTTGGCCGCGCGCTCGGTGAAACCATGGCGGTCAGCTTCATCATCGGCAATTCCTTTCGTATCTCGTCCTCGATCTTCGCGCCTGGCACGACGATCTCGGCGGCAATCGCCAGCGAGTTTGCCGAGAGCGACGGCTTGCATCAGTCCGGTCTGATCCTGCTCGGGCTCTTGTTGTTCGTATTGACGTTCTTCGTGCTTGCCGCCGCGCGGCTGATGCTGCTGCGCCTCGAGCAAAAGGCCGGGAAGTGACGCCATGAATCCGATTTATGCCCGCCGGCGACGCGTCGATCTCGTCATCCGTGGCCTGTGCATCGCCGCCGCCATCTTTGGCGTGACCTGGCTTGCGCTGATCCTGTCCACATTGCTCTATAACGGCCTCTTCGGGTTGAGCCTGCAGATATTCACCCAGAACACGCCGCCGCCCGGGTCCACCGAAGGTGGCCTGCTGAACGCGATTATCGGTTCGGTGATCATGACGGTGATAGGGGTGGGTATCGGCGCGCCGCTTGGGCTGTTTGCCGGAACCTATCTGGCCGAATACGGCAAGCATGACCGGCTGACGTCGGTCATCCGCTTCATCAATGACATTCTGCTCAGCGCGCCTTCGATCATCATTGGGCTTTTCATCTATGGCGCGGTCGTGGTGCCCATGCGTAGCTTCTCGGCGCTGGCCGGCGCGCTCGCGCTCGCGGTGATCGTGACACCGGTGGTGTTGCGGACCACCGAGGACATGCTGCTGCTGGTACCGAGTTCGCTGCGCGAGGCTGCTTCCGCGCTGGGGCTGCCGCGATCACTGGTGATCCGGCGGATTGCCTATCGCGCGGCCCGGTCGGGCCTGATCACCGGCGTGTTGCTGGCGACCGCCCGTGTCGCCGGCGAAACCGCGCCGCTGCTCTTTACCGCGCTCAGCAATCAGTTCTTCAGCCTGGATCTCACCAAGACCATGGCTAACCTGCCCGTCACCATCAATAACTTCGTGCAGAGTCCCTACGCCTACTGGAAGCAACTCGCCTGGAGCGGGGCCCTGCTGATTACCGTCACCGTGCTTGCCCTGAACATTGGCGCGCGCATCATCGGCGCTGAGAGGACCGCAAAATGACCGATCTATCGTTTTCGACCGGGGCCCTGGCGGGATCGGTGCCGCCGGTTGCGCTGCCCGAAGCACCTGCCAAGGTCACGGCTCGCGATCTCAATTTCTATTACGGCGAACATCACGCGCTGAAGAACATCAATCTCACGCTCGGAACCAATCGGGTAACCGCGTTCATCGGTCCTTCCGGCTGCGGAAAATCGACCCTGCTGCGCATATTCAACCGCATGTATGACCTATATCCCGGCCAGCGCGCCACCGGGCAGCTCCTGCTCGATCAAACCGATATTCTTGATCCAAGGCTTGATCTCAATTTGCTGCGCGCCCGCGTCGGCATGGTGTTCCAGAAGCCGACACCCTTTCCAATGACGATCTATGAAAACATCGCCTTCGGAATCCGGCTCTATGAGAAAATTTCGAAATCCGAGATGGATGAGCGTGTTGAAAAGGCGCTGCGCGGCGGGGCGCTGTGGAACGAGGTTAAGGACAAACTGAATGCCAGTGGGCTCAGCCTTTCCGGCGGCCAGCAGCAGCGGCTTTGTATCGCACGCACCGTGGCTGTTCGCCCCGAGGTGATCTTGTTCGACGAGCCGTGCTCGGCGCTCGATCCGATTTCGACCGCCAAGATCGAGGAGCTGATCCAGGAACTGGCGGATAGCTACACGATCGCGATCGTCACCCACAACATGCAGCAGGCGGCGCGCGTCTCCGACAAGACCGCATTCATGTATCTCGGTGAGCTGATCGAGTTTGGCGATACCGACAAGATCTTCACTTCGCCGAGCGATCGACGAACCCAGGACTACATCACCGGCCGCTTCGGCTAGGAGAATTGAAATGGCCTCAGAGCACACCGCAAAGGCATTTGACAGCGATCTGCAGGAGTTGACCCGGCTTGTCGCCGAAATGGGCGGGCTTGCTGAACGCATGATCGTCGATTCCGTCGATGCGCTGGTCAGGCGCGACGTGGCGCTCGGCAAGCGCGTGGCGGCGGCCGATGCCGAAATCGACAATTTGCAGCGGACCATCGAGGAGCGTGCCGTTCTTACCATCGCGCGTCGCCAGCCGATGGCGGTGGATCTTCGCGAGATTGTGGCTGCGATGCGGGTGGCGGTCGATCTCGAGCGGATGGGCGATCTTGCCAAGAACATGGGAAAGCGCGTGGCCGCGCTGGAAAATGATTTCCAGCCGCTGCAGTTGATGCGTGGGCTCGAGCACATGACCGATCTTGTGCAGTCGCAGGTCAAGGCCGTGCTCGACGCCTACGCCGCCCACGATCTTCCGGCGGCAATGGCCGTCTGGAAGGGCGACGAAGAGGTCGACGCGATCTGTACCTCGCTGTTCCGCGAACTTCTCACCTATATGATGGAAGATCCGCGCAACATCAGCTTCTGCATTCATCTGATGTTCTGCGCCAAGAATATTGAGCGGATTGGCGATCACGCGACCAATATCGCCGAGACGGTCTTTTACATGATCGAGGGCCACCAGGTTCTGGATAAGCGGCCGAAGGGCGACATGACTTCCTTTGCCTCGTCCACGCCGGGCGGCAAAGGGTAATTCGATCGATTGGCGATCAGCACGGGACGACACACATGAACGCGCGCATTCTGGTGGTTGAAGATGAAGACGCGCTCGCCACGCTCTTGCGCTACAACCTCGATGCCGAAGGCTATGAGGTGGAAACGGTCGGCCGCGGCGATGAGGCCGATACCAGGCTGAAGGAACGGGTTCCCGATCTCGTGGTGCTCGACTGGATGCTGCCCGGCCTCTCAGGGATTGAGTTGTGCCGCCGCCTGCGGTCGCGGCCGGAGACCCGGCAGTTGCCGATTATCATGCTGACGGCGCGTGGCGAGGAAAGTGAGCGTGTCAGGGGATTAGCGACCGGAGCCGACGACTACATCGTAAAGCCGTTCTCCGTTCCCGAGCTCCTGGCCCGGGTCAAGGGATTGCTGCGACGGGCGAGCCCCGAGCGATTGGCAACCGTGCTGGCCTATGGCGACATCGAGCTCGATCGCGAAAAGCGCCGGGTCGCCCGCTCCGGTCGGCCGATCGATCTCGGTCCTACCGAATATCGTCTGCTGGAATTTTTCCTCGAACACCCAGGTCGTGTGTTCAGCCGGGAGCAGTTGCTCGATGGCGTCTGGGGGCGCGACATCTATATCGACGAGCGAACGGTCGACGTGCATATCGGACGCCTGCGCAAACTGCTCAATCCCGGCCGCGAACAGGATCCGATCCGCACGGTGCGGGGCGCCGGCTATGCGCTGGATGACCGGTTTGCCAAAACCGCCGAATGACCTGACCTGTAATCCTGGCGCGGGCGATGGCCGGACCAGATAGATAGTCCGGCCAGTTTTATCAGACTCGCTTTATCGGCTCTGCTTTGGAGGCTGGCGCCGCCGGTCGGCGGTCGGCTGATAGGCGATGCGCGAGTGGTGGGCGCAATAGGGCAGGCTGGCCAACGCCCTTCCACCGCAGAAAAAGAACTCCGGGCTCGAGGGATCGCCGATCGGCCAGTGGCAGGTCGCCTCGTTCAATTCCAGAAGCGACAAGCGCTGGCTCATCGGCACGACGTTGTCGTAGGCGATGGGATCCGGCTCGAGTTCGACCTCGAAGGCGTGTGCGAGCGCCGTGTTGCCCCGCGAAACCGGCCGCGAGACCCTGACCATATGTGATGCAGGGCGGGCCTTGCGCTGCCGGGGAGCGGCGGTGGACGGGGTTTTGGCGCGGCCGGACAAGCCCAATCGATGCACCTTGCCGATCACTGCGTTGCGGGTCACATTGCCCAGTTCGGCGGCGATCTGGCTGGCCGAAAGGCCGCCTTCCCAGAGTTTTTTCAACTGTTCGACGCGATCGTCGGTCCAAGTCAATACCGTCATCGCACTGTTCCTTTCGTGTCGCACGACCCTTCGAAGGGGGTGCCGCGTGCGCCAGCGTTCCAAAACTCCAACGGGCAGAATCCCTTAGCTCTCGGTGGACGCATTGCGCGCCCGGCCTGACGCCGAACAAGGGGGACGTTAGAAGAAATGAAACCGCCGCACGATATGTCGTATCCGACAGTTAAAAGGCTACAATATGCCGTGACTCTCGCGCAAGAGTCGCGCAGGTCACGTCCACACCTTCTGTGTCCGAAAGATTACGGGTTCACAGCTTTTTGGGTTCCAATGGGCGGTTGACAGCTTTCGACGCCCGCCTAAAATGGTTGCACGTGCCGCCCTGAAAAGGCGGCACGTTTGTTTTCCGGAACGGCAGGTTAACGCGATCGCGCCAATGCGCGCTTGGCCATGTCGTTCGAACCCCAGTGAATGTCATGACCAACAGCGCCGCGTCGCATCTGCTTCCCGTTTTCGCCAGGGCGGATCTTGCCTTTGAGCGCGGCGAGGGCGCGTGGCTCATTGGCACGGACGGTGAGCGCTATCTTGATTTCACCAGCGGCGTAGCGGTGAACTCCCTCGGTCACGCGCATCCACATCTCGTCGCCGCGTTGCAGGAGCAGGCGACCAGGCTTTGGCACATGTCGAACCTGTTCAAGAGCCCGGATGGCGAAAAGCTCGCCGCCAGACTGTGCGAGGTGAGTTTTGCCGATTTCGTATTCTTTGCCAATTCCGGCGCGGAGGCGGTGGAATGCGCAATCAAGATCACTCGCCGCTATCACGCAAGCCAGGGTCACCCCGAACGCTACCGGATCGTGACCTTCGAAGGCGCGTTTCATGGACGGACTTTGGCGGCGCTCGCCGCGACGGGCTCGGCCAAATATCTGGAAGGCTTCGGTCCGCCGCTGGATGGTTTCGATCAGGTGCCGCTCGGCGACATCGAGGCTGTCAAACGCGTGATCGGTCCGCAGACCGCGGGCATCCTGGTCGAGCCTTTGCAAGGCGAGGGCGGTGTGCGCGCAGCCTCGCCAAGTTTCTTTAAGGAGCTGCGCCGGCTTTGCGATGAGCGCGGTCTGCTGTTGGTCATGGACGAAGTGCAGACCGGCATGGGCCGCACCGGCGAATTATTTGCCTATCAGCGTCTTGGTGTTACGCCGGACGTGATGCCGCTCGCCAAGGCGCTAGGTGGCGGTTTTCCGATCGGTGCTTGCCTCGCGACTGCGAAGGCCGCTTCCGGCATGACGCCGGGCTCGCACGGCTCAACCTTCGGCGGCAATCCGCTGGCGATCGCTGCTGCCAATGCCGTGCTCGACGTGATGCTAAAGCCGGGATTCCTCGATCACGTGCGCGAGATGTCGCTCCTGCTCAAACAGAAGCTCGCTTCCGTCGTCGATCGGCATCCCCAAGTGCTGTCCGAAGTGAGAGGCGAAGGCCTCCTGATCGGTTTGAAGGCCGTGGTGCCTTCGGGTGATCTGGTCAACGCCTTGCGGGAGCACAAGCTGCTGGCGGTCGGCGCCGGCGATAACGTGGTTCGGCTGCTGCCTCCGTTGATCGTCAGTCAGGCGGAAATCGAGGAGGCTGTGCAACGTCTCGAACGCGCCTGCGCGGCCTTGTCGAGCCAAACCCAGGCGACGGCCCGATGAGCGCTCCCCGGCACTTCCTCGATCTCAACGAGCTTCCGACTGCGGAACTGCGTCAGATGCTGGCGGCTGGCGTGGCGATGAAGGCAAAGCTCAAGGCCCATCAGGCGCCCGCCGAGCCACTTGCCGGCAAGACGCTGGCGATGATTTTCGAAAAGCCGTCGACGCGCACGCGGGTGTCATTTGATGTCGGGATGCGCCAGCTCGGCGGCGAATCCATCATGCTGACCGGCGCGGAAATGCAACTCGGTCGTGGTGAAACGATTGCGGATACCGCGCGGGTGCTGTCGCGCTATGTCGACGCCATCATGATCCGCATCCTCAATCATGAGGCACTTCTGGAACTGGCCGCTCACGCCACCGTTCCGGTGATCAACGGTCTGACGCGGCGGTCGCATCCCTGCCAGGTCATGGCCGATCTGATGACTTTCGAGGAGCATCGCGGTCCGATTGAAGGCCGCACCGTGGCCTGGACCGGCGATGACAACAACGTCCTGGCTTCCTGGGTGCATGCCGCAGAGCGGTTTCGGTTCAATTTGCGCGTGGCGACCCCGCCGCAATTGGCGCCTAACAAATCGATGAAGGATTGGATCAAAGCGACGCGGGCGCCCATCGTGCTCGGCTCCGATCCGGAAGAAGCGGTTCGTGGTGCCGACTGCGTGGTCACCGACACCTGGTTTTCGATGGGCGACAAGGACAGCGAACACCGGCACAATCTGCTCAAGCCCTACCAGGTTAACGCCCAGCTGATGTCGCTCGCCAAGCCCGAAGCGCTGTTTATGCATTGTCTGCCGGCCCATCGCGGCGATGAGGTCACCGATGAGGTGATCGACGGTCCGCAGTCGGTGGTATTTGATGAGGCCGAGAACCGGCTGCACGCGCAAAAGGGTATTTTGGCCTGGTGTTTCAACGCCGCCGGTTAGAATTAGGTGACGCCGGCTGACGTCGGTCGCCGGCCCTTGCATCGGCGGCGTTCGATTGTGTTGAAGCCGAAGTCGCGCTTCAATGTCCGGACGATGCTGCCGGAAGGGCTGGTGTGGTTTCGTGCTTTGAAGTTCCGATAGTGAAATTTGCCGCGAAGATGAACTTCAAATTCGCCGCGCCAGACCCCAGATAGCCGTGATGAACTCAGGACCCTTCCAAGAAGACCTTTCCTCAGAAGCCGCGATCCGCGCCCCTTCGGCCCTTCCGGTCGACGACGCCGTCTTGCCGTTTGAGATCGAACCGCTGGATTCGCGCGGTCGGCTGGTCCGGCTCGGGCCAATGCTGGATGAAATTCTCGCCAAACATAATTATCCGCAACCCGTCGGCAAATTGCTGGGCGAAGCGATTGTGCTCACCACACTTCTCGGCTCCTCGCTGAAGTTCGAGGGGCGCTTTTTGCTGCAGACCCAGACCGATGGCCCGGTATCCTTCTTGATCGTGGACTTCCAGGCGCCGGACCGATTGCGTGCTTACGCCCGCTTCGACGCCTCAAGACTTCGTGAGGGGCAGGAGGCCGGCGAATTGCTCGGGCGCGGGCATCTGGCGCTCACCATTGACCAGGGACCGGACATGAGCCGCTATCAGGGTCTGGTGGCGCTCCAGGGAGGCACGCTGGAAGATGCCGCGCATGAGTATTTCCTGCGTTCCGAACAGATTCCCACCCGCGTGCGGCTCGCGGTGGGTGAGGAATGGCGCGGCGGCGAAGGACTGCGGCACCGATGGCGCGCCGGCGGACTCTTGCTGCAATTCCTGCCGGCCGCACCGGAACGCGCGCGCCAGAGCGACCTCGATCCCGGCGATGCGCCTGAAGGCGTCACGCCGCAGAGTCTGCCGGAAGATGACGCCTGGGTGGAAGGGCAGTCTCTTATGTCGACCGTGGAAGATGTGGAATTGATCGATCCCGATCTTTCCGGCGAAAGGCTGCTCTACAGGCTGTTTCACGAGCGCGGTGTACGGGTGTTCTCGCCAGTTCCCTTGCGTGCGCAATGCTCGTGCTCACGCCATGCCGTCAACTCGATGCTGTCGAGTTTCGCCATGCAGGATCGAGCCGAAATGGTGAAGGACGGCAAGATTGTGGTGACCTGCGAGTTTTGCAGCTCGGTCTACGAATTCACGCCGGAAGAAGCCGGTCTCTGACAAGGCGTGCGTGCAGCCGGCCGACACCAGGCAACCGCTCAAGTTCGTCTCGTTCAGTTCAGCACCCGGCTATGGTCGGGAGAGTCCAGCGAAAAAGTCGGCACGTCGATTTCGAAACGCTCGCCGCTTTCGCTGACCATCTGATAACGGCCGCTCATGAAGCCGGAGGCGGTCGGCAGCGGGACGCCGCTGGTGTATTTGAACTGCTCTCCCGGCGCGAGAACGGGCTGTTCGCCGATCACGCCTTCGCCGCGGACTTCCTGCGTGCGGCCCGACGCATCGGTGATGATCCAGTGGCGGGTGCGCAATTGCACGGTCTCCGGCCCGGAATTGGTGATCACGATGGTATAGGACCAGAAATACTGGCCTTGCTCGGCTGACGACCGCTCCGGCATGAAGTTCGGCTCGACGGTAACTTCGATCTGGCGGGTGATGGCGCGGTACATATGGCTTTGAATCTCGAAGGTCAGTGTTTGCGCTGCTTTTGCGACATCATAGCGAAAGCCGCCGATCGAACCAACCGTGGGAATGCAATTGGCCTGAAGGGCAAAACCTCAGTGTCCGATGAAGTTAACATGATTTAGCCTCGGTCCATCGGTAAGCGCCTGCGGCAAACTTGCTGGCGCTGGCGGGGGAGGTATTATCCTCGCTTAAACGTGCCTGCGATCGCAGTCGCATCCTTATGTTCCAGGCGGAGCCGATGACTTCCATCGTCGACCGAGTTGCCCCACCATCCCTTGAGGAAAAGGGCGCGGCCGTGTCGGGCGCGGTGAAGGCGCGTGCTGTCTCGTCGCCGATGGTGCAACTGCCGACGGGCGAGCGCGAATTGCGGCTCGATCTGTTCCGTGGCCTGGCGCTTTGGCTGATCTATATCGATCATTTGCCGTCCAATCTCCTGACCTGGCTCACGATCCGGAATTACGGGTTCAGCGATGCCACGGAAATCTTCATTTTCATCTCCGGCTATACCGCGGCTTTTGTCTACGGGCGGGCGATGCTGGAATCGGGGTTTGTCGTGGCGACCGCGCGGATCATGCGCCGCGTCTGGCAGATCTATGTCGCGCATGTCTTTCTATTCACCATCTTCCTCGCGGAAATATCCTACGTTGCCACGAGCTTCGAAAATCCGCTCTATTCCGAGGAAATGGGGATCATGGATTTCCTCAAGCAGCCGGACGTGACCATCATTCAGGCGCTGCTCTTGCGCTTTCGCCCCGTCAACATGGACGTGCTGCCGCTTTACATCGTGCTGATGTTCTTCTTGCCGGCGATCCTCTGGCTGATGCAGCGGCGGGCCGACCTGACGCTCGGCCTCTCTGTGGTGCTTTACGCCTTCACCTGGGAATACGACCTCTATCTCAGCGCCTATCCAAACGGGTTCTGGGCCTTCAATCCGTTTGCCTGGCAGTTGCTGTTCGTGTTCGGCGCCTGGTGCGCGATGGGCGGCGCCCGGCGAATGTCACGGGTCCTGGCCTCGCCAATCACGCTGTGGCTTTCGGCGGCCTATCTGATCGCGGCGTTTTGCGTGACGCTGACCTGGTACCTGCCGCAACTGACATTTCTGATGCCGCGCTCGCTCGAGCAATGGATGTATCCCATCAACAAGACCGACCTGGACGTGTTAAGGTTCGTGCATTTCCTGGCGCTGGCTGCGATCACAGTGCGTTTCCTGCCCCGAACCTGGCCCGGCCTGAAATCACGCTGGTTAAGGCCATTAATTCTATGCGGCCAGCATTCCCTGGAGATTTTTTGCCTCGGCGTCTTCCTGGCTTTTGGCGGGCATTTCATCCTCGATGAGTTTGCCGGTGGCGCCATCCTGCACGCCGTCGTAAGCATTTCCGGAATTCTCATCATGTGTGGCGTGGCATGGGTTATATCGTGGTACAAACTCGTCGCCGACAAAAAAGGCGCATCCGGTAGAAAGCGCGCATCAAGCGTGGATTTGGCAGGGGGGCCGATGTGAGGTCCGTGGCTCGGACGATTACGGGTCTGATATTGCTGGGTGGCATTCTGGCCGCTTCGCCAGCCCGTGCCGAGCCTTCAACCGCTTCGTGCGAAGTCCCCGATTATCTCGTGGCCACCGAGAGCCAGTTGCCGAAAGTGATGGCTGCGGTCAAAGGCGGTCAGCCGCTGGATATCCTGGTGATCGGCAGTCGTTCCTCGACCATCACCAATTCCGACGCCAGCGCCTATCCGAGCCGCCTGCAAACGATGCTGCGGGAGAAAGTGCCGGCGGTCGCGGTAAACGTATCCGTAGAAATACTGGCAAAGAAGACCGCTGAAGAGACGGTCGGCGGACTGGTAAAACTGCTCGAAACTAAAAAACCGACCTTGGTCATCTGGCAGACCGGAACGGTGGATGCTATGCGTTCCATCGATCCCGATGATTTTCGCAGTGCAGTCGACGAAGGCGTTGCTGCGTTGCAGAAGGCGGGCGTCGATCTGGTGTTGATGAATTTGCAATATAGTCCGCGCACCGAAACCATGATTTCAGCCACTCCTTATCTCGACAACATGCGCGTGGTGGCCCAGCAGCACGATGTGCCGCTGTTCGACCGCTTCGGCATCATGCGTCACTGGAACGAGGCCGGCGATTTCGACCTGTTCAGCACCGCGCATGGGCTCGACCTCGCCAAAAGGGTTCATGATTGCCTGGGCCGCGCCTTGGCGGCTTTTGTGATCCAGGCGGCGCATCTGAACCCGGCTCAGCAGAATTGAAGGGGCGGGCGCTGATGGGTTTTCACCGCCCTTCTTGTGGCAGCCAACGGTCCGTCGCCAACGCTTCCGCCATGACGGTCTTGATGTTGTTATCGTTGGCCGGCGTTCCCGCTTGCGCTGAACCGGCCTCGCCCGCACCCGCGGTCACCGCCGCCGTATCATCGCCAACGCCGGTATCTGTCGGGGCCGTCGCGACGGCAAGCCCGCCGGCCGCACCGGTAAGCCAGTCCAGCTCGCCACCTGACAGCCTCAACAGCAAGAGCCTGACCGAGAAGGCCGTCGAAAAGGTAAAGCAGGTCGCCAAATCGGCGGGCGATATTTTCAACCGCGTGCCCTGTCTGGCGCCCAAGGACAGCGCCCGGTCGAAGGGATCGTTGCCGCACGTTGCCGGCAAGCTCGCCGCGGGACAGCCGGTCGTGATCATCGCCTTCGGCTCGTCCTCCACGGTCGGCGTCGGCTCAACGGCTCCCGAATATACCTATCCCAATCGCCTCGCAGCCCAACTCCAGCGGCAATATCCCGGGGCCGACATTACCGTCGTCAATCGGGGGCGGAATGGCGAGGATGCGCCGGAAATGCTGAAGCGTCTGCAATCCGCGGTGCTAGACCTGCATCCTGATCTCGTGATCTGGCAGGTCGGCACCAATGCGGTCCTGCGTAAGCTGGATCCCGACGAAACCGGGCATCTGGTGGACGAGGGGGTTGCGCAAATCCAGGCGGCAGGGGCCGATCTGGTGCTGGTCGATCCGCAATATTCGCCGCGGGTCACCGAGCGTGCCGACGATGCCAACAAGATGGTGAAGCTGCTCGGCAAGATCGCCCAGATCCGTCATGTCAATGTGTTCCCGCGTTTTTCGGTGATGCGCGACTGGCACGAGAAGCAAGCGGTGCCGATGGACACTTTCGTGGTCGCGGATGGCTTGCATATGACTGATTGGGGCTATGCCTGCTTTGCGCAGTTGCTCGGCGACGACATCATCAAGTCGGTCGGCCAGATCAAGCTTGGCGTCAGCATTCCCTCGCGCGTGGAATTCTACCTGCCGATGTAAGGCGGCTTTTCCGCGGCGATCAGCGATACCCCACACAACAATACGATCAGGGCCGCGTGCCCGTCCTTCTCACGAAGGGAGCACGCGGGATCGTGGCTCACGCCAATGGCAGCGGGGGTCGCGGCCAGCCTCAAGCCGCGCCCACGAGCCAGACTGTCTCTCTACGCTTTTTCCAAAGCGGCCTGGAAATCCTCGATCAGATCGTCGGGATGTTCCAGTCCGGCCGAGAAGCGGATGAATCCTTCGCTGATGCCGAGTTCGCTTCGCGCCTCCGCCGTCAGGCGCTGGTGCGTGGTGGTGGCCGGATGGGTGACGAGACTCTTGGAGTCGCCAAGGTTATTGGAAATCCGCGCAAGCTTGAGCGCATTCAGCACGCGAAACGCGGCGGCCTTTCCGCCCTTCACCTCAAAACCGACCAGCGTCGAGCCCGCGCCCATCTGCTTCTTGACCAGTGCGGCTTGCGGATGATCGCTGCGGCCGGGATAGATCAGGCGTGTGATCTTCGGATGTTTCGCCAAGGCGTCGGCGAGGCGGGCAGCGTTATCTGTCTGGGCGCGAACGCGGACCGACAGCGTCTCCAGCCCCTTCAATAGCACCCAGGCGTTGAACGGCGACATCGACGGACCGGTCTGTCGCAGGAACGTATGAATGTGGTCATTGATGAAGGCTTCCGAGCCGAGGACAATGCCGCCGAGGCAGCGGCCCTGGCCGTCGATGTGCTTGGTGGCCGAATATACAACGACGTCGGCGCCGAGCTTTAGCGGGTTCTGCCAGATGGGCGTGGCAAACACATTGTCGACAATCAGTCGCGCGCCGCCCTGATGCGCGATCTCGGCGATGGCGCCGATGTCGAGCACGTCAAGCGTGGGATTAGTCGGGCTTTCCAGGAAGCAGGTCCTTGTATTGGGCCGCATCGCCTTGCGCCACTGGTCGAGATCGAGGCCATCGACCAATGTGGATTCGATCCCGTAGCGCGGCAGCAGGTCCTCGACGATATAGCGGCAGGAGCCGAACATGGCTTTGGCCGCCACCACATGGTCGCCGGCCTTCAAGGGCGCCAGCACCGCGGTGGTGACCGCGGCCATGCCGGTCGCGGTGGCACGACCATCCTGCGCACCCTCCAGTTCGATCATCCGTCGTTCGAACATGGAAACCGTTGGATTGGAAAAACGCGAATAGAGGAAACCCGGGTCTTCGCCCTTGAAGCGCGCCTCGCATTGTTCGGCACTGTCATAGACAAAGCCCTGGGTCAGAAACAGCGCCTCCGAGGTCTCGCCGAACGAGGAACGAAGCGTTCCGGCATGAACCAGTTTGGTTTCAGGGCGATAGCGGCTTTGATCAGAGTCAGACATGGAACCTCCACGGGCCGCTTTCCTGAAAGCGGGCACAAAAAAACCGGCCTGGAAAAAACTTCCACAAGCCGGGAGCGACAAGCCAGAGCCATGCTGTCCCCGGCCTGTTTAGCGACTTGTTTAACGTGGCTGCAAGCCGGCCGGCTCAAATCACCACGGGATAAGTCTTGCTCTTATTCCCCCGTGCCCTTTCCGTCAAGGCGGCCATCGGATAACCCATGAAACCGACCCGTGATTGAGTAAAATCGCGAAGCCGCACACGCCCCTTCATCGAGGATTTCACGTGGCGTTCACGCTTCCCTCTGATGCCAACGGCATACTGCCGGATCGCCTGATTGCGGCGATGGCCGATGCCGGCCTGATCCTGCCGGCCTACCCCTTTGTCGAAAGCCAGATCCAGCCGGCAAGCCTCGATCTGCGGCTGGGTGATATCGCCTATCGCGTGCGCGCCAGTTTCCTCCCCGGGCCGGATGCCACCGTGGCCGAACGCATCGACCAACTGAAGCTGCACGAAATCGATCTCAGCGATGGCGCGGTGCTGGAGACCAATTGCGTCTATATCGTGCCGCTCCTGGAGAGCCTGGCGCTGCCGGCGGAAATCGTCGCGTCGGCCAACCCGAAGAGTTCGACCGGGCGGCTCGACGTGTTCACCCGCGTCATCGCTGATGGGACCCGTCGCTTCGACATGGTCGGCGCCGGCTATCACGGGCCGCTTTACGCCGAGATCAGTCCGAAGACATTTCCGGTGTTGCTGCGCGAGGGCTCACGTTTGAGTCAGGTTCGGTTTCGCACGGGAGAAGCGATCCTCGATGCCGACGAGCTCGACGCGCTGCATGCGCGCGAGCGGCTGGTCGACAGCGAGAATGCTGATCTCGTCAATGGCGTCGCGCTCAGCGTCGATCTTTCCGGCGAGACGACCGGCGGTTTCGTCGGCTATCGCGCCAAGCGCCACACCGGCGTGGTCGATGTCGATCGCCGCGGCGGCTATGCGGTGAATGAATTCTGGGAGCCGATTGCGGCAAGGCCCGATGGCAGCCTTATTCTCGATCCCGGCGAGTTCTATATCCTTGCCTCCAAGGAGGCGGTGCAGGTGCCACCGGGTTATGCCGCCGAGATGGTGCCGTTCGATCCCCTGGTCGGCGAATTCCGCGTGCATTATGCGGGCTTCTTCGATCCCGGCTTCGGTTACGCCGGCGCCGGCGGGCAGGGAGCGCGCGCCGTGCTTGAGGTGCGTTCGCGTGAAGTGCCGTTCATCCTCGAACACGGCCAGATCGTCGGGCGGCTGGTCTACGAAAAGATGCTGGCGCGGCCTGACGCGCTTTATGGCCAGCGCATCGGCTCGAACTATCAGGCCCAGGGACTGAAGCTCTCGAAACATTTCCGCGCCTGAGCTGGCCCTAGAAAAACGCGCACCCGTCATTCCGGACGCCACGCAAGCGGCGATCCGAAATCTATTTGGCGTTGCGCTCCAGCGTCTCCTTCATCACCGCGCAGGCCTGTTGCATTTGCCCTTCGATGTAGAGCGCGGCGGAATTCGGCAGCAGGTCGATGGTCCAGGTCAGACGCGCATGGTCAGCGCCATCGGCTTCAATCTGCACGACGGCGTTGTAATGCTGGATACGCTCGCTGATGACGGCGTAAACCAGCCGTCGCTTGCTGTCGTCGCAATCGACCAGAAGCTCGCGCGCCACCGTGCCGTTGCCGAAACTGACGATGCGGGC